>Ga0180434_10003181_pt1 | contig 21097 bp, 15 predicted proteins | sample SS_ome_7_FD_132453 | JGI IMG/M metagenome (GOLD analysis project Ga0180434, IMG submission 132453) | Hypersaline lake sediment archaeal communities from the Salton Sea, California, USA - SS_1_D_2 metaG | ecosystem: Environmental > Aquatic > Non-marine Saline and Alkaline > Hypersaline >...
GGAAAGACCAGGCCGAGTTTGAGTACAGGAATGTTATCACCCACCACCTCTTTCACATGATGGTAGGTAACGCCTTCGGTGATTATGCCGAATTCATTGTTCGATCCATTCTCGGGACGATTCAGATCGGTAGTCTCCGTAAACTGCACAAGAGCGGGTAGTCGTTCACTCAGTACACGTCGCCGCATTTTCTTGAAGTTGGCGGGAAGAACGACATTGTTGGCGAAGTCATCGTGATACCCGGAAGGAGTATGCTCATGCTGTTCGCCCGTAACAACGATGGATTCACCGTGACACACGTTCGTCGTCATACGCAGAACCACCGCCGTCTTAAAACGTTCCGACGTTTCAAATGCCAATTTGAGATAATCGTATACTTCCTGGCTGTCCGCCGGAGAAAACACAGGTAGATTTCCAAATAATCCCATGAACATCCGGGTATCCTGTTCGTTTTGCGAACTATGTGAACCCGGATCGTCTCCCACGACGAGTACGAAACCACCATTGAATGTAGACGCGAAGCTGAGAATGGGATCCGCCGCAACATTTACGCCTACATGTTTCATCGTGGCGATGGTTCTTGCACCCGCCATGGATGCGCCAATGGCTTTTTCTGCAGCGACCTTTTCGTTGGTCTCCCATTGCGTCTTGTGTGATCCCTCAATTTGAACAAGGGTATCGAGAATTTCACTACTCGGTGTTCCGGGATACCCCACCCCGAGGTTGCAGCCAAACGTTGCCGCTGAAAGCGCACACGCCTGGTTGCCCGTTAAAAGTAAACGTGTATTGGGTGGAGGAATCTGAAGCCTGCTCTTCCGGGCCATAATCACTCCTCAATGAATAATGAATTGGTAGAGGTTCATCATGTGAATCTGCCAAGATAAAACAGTGGTCAAAGGTCAGAGGTCAAGGGTCAGATGTAAAAGGTCGGAGATTCAATTCCGGAGTTACGAAACTCGTATTCGATTTTTGATTCGCGGGAAACGCATTTTTAAAGTAAATACCCGTTCATGCCAGCCGGAGGAGAAAGTTTCTATTCACAATTCATGGGATTTCCTGAATAATGCCGTGATTTCCGCTACGAAATGCGTGTTAGGGGTGCATTTTTCAGGAATGTTCCTTTTTTTCGAAGGCTTACTATCCATTTTCAGTGAACATGGGGAATGCGATGTCAAAGCGACCGAGAATTGCCATAATCGATCTTAGTTTTCACTGGCCGCCGCGTGGTGGGTCGTGGGTGGATATCGCATATATCGCCCGCGGGCTCATGGAGCGGGGAGCGGAGATTCGCATGTTTGTTCCGCGCGTGGAAACAGGGGGCCTGAAACGGGGACGATTCGATGAAAGACCGTTTATTCCCGTAACGACGTGCGATATGTCGCTGAAATCATTTCATGCCTTTTGCATGCCCGGGCGACTTGAGAAAGCCGTTCGTAAATGGAATCCTGATTATGTAGTTATCAGCAATACATTTTCCATGGCACCATGGATCGTGCGCAGGTTATCCGGTTTTCGCGTCATTCTCCGAATTTACGGCTATGAAATGTTATGCCCGTATTACATGTCCCTCTGGCCCCACGGTCGTATCGAGCATTGGGCGAGTTCGAATCCCGAGGCCGCTATCTGTACTTCTTCGTATATGCGATCCCCGAATCGGTGCACAATGTGCACGATTCGGGGTATGGGGAAAGATCTGTTACCGCGTTGGATGAATCCGTTCAGCCATGAATACGTGGCGAGTCTGGCGTTCATGCCGTTCTATAGAAATCTCCTGCTTCGAATGTTCGACCGGTGTCACCGGATACTGGTTTCAAACTCCTACACGTCGTCTATCCTGGATCAGTGGGCATCAAAAGTTGTAGAAGTTCCCGGCGGCGTTGATACGGAATTCTTCACTCCGGACATTCAGGACAAACCGTCCGTCGCCACGGGGGATCCCATTGTTCTCATGCCCGGACGGGTCGAAGATCCCCGAAAGGGGTACAGCGTTTTCCGGGATGTTGTTCACCGTCTGAAAGAAAATGGACTTCGATTTCGTGCCTTGATAACGGATCCCCGGTATGATGGTAATAGCCCGTATATTGAGTCCACCGGATGGATACCGTATTCGGAGATGCCGAATTTATATCGCAGAGCGAGAACGATTGTAGTACCGACAATGTGGCCCGAACCCTTCGGGCTGGTTGCCCTTGAATCCATGGCATGCGGAGTCCCCGTGGTAGCCCATGCAATCGGTGGCCTGTCTGAGCTTGTTCTGGATGGCAAAACGGGTTTTCTCGTCACTCCCGGTGACCGGAAATCCATCGAGAATAAGGTTGCGGAACTGGTCACTCACGATAATCAATGGTTGACTTTATCGCGAAATGCCCGCAGAAGAGCCGAAGAATTCGATTGGTCGAATATTGTAAGCAGGTATTACCTTTCGCTTTTCCATCTGGAAGATAATCAAACAAATGAGAGAGAGGACTGCTCTTGAAGGTCTTGCTTGGAAATCCGCCATGGTACAGGCCGGGGTACTACGGTGTTAGAGCCGGTTCACGATGGCCCCATTTTGAACGAAACGATGCGCGATATTATCCGTATCCATTCTTCATGGGTTATGCTGCTTCCCTTCTGGAGAATGACGGTTTCGATGTTCGTATTCTGGACGGCGTCGTAGAGCGCATGAAGGAACATGCATTTCTTTCGAGGATAGCCGCTGAAGCGCCGGATGTTATCCTTCTTGAAGTATCCACTCCCAGCTGGGATTGGGACAAAAGAGTTATAGATCAATTATCAGTATCCCTTCCCGGAGTTCCGATCATTCTGGCGGGAATCCATGCATTCATGTATGATGATTCTTTTTTTGAATCTCATCCGGCCGTTACCGCCACGATACGCGGAGAGTATGAGTTGACTCTTCGAGATACGGTAATCCGTCTGAGGGATGGAAAGGATCTTCAGGGGATCGAGGGATTGGTCTGGAGATCGTCAGAAGGTACGATTGTCCATGAAAAGTCCCGGGAACTCCTCAGGGAACTTGATTCTCTGCCGTGGCCGCATCGGACACAACTACCGATGGATCAGTATATCGATGGATTGCTTGAACTTCCTCAACCGTGTCTTCAGATGTGGGCCAGTCGGGGATGTCCCTATCAATGCGGATTTTGCGCATGGCCCCAGATCATGTACACGGCAGGAAGCTATAGGATGCGCTCCCCCGAGGTTGTGGTGGAGGAAATGATTCGTGACGGAAGGGATAAGGGTTTCAAATCTGTTTATTTCGATGATGATGTGTTTAATGTGGGCGACAAGCGGATGAAGAAATTCGTGGAGCTACTGAAGAATGCGGAATGGAACCTGCCGTGGGGAATAATGGCTCGAGCGGACACCTGTTCTCCTTCCCTGTATGAAGAATTGGGCACTGTAGGATTGGAAGTTGTTAAATTCGGTGTCGAATCAGGAGAACAGTCTGTAGTCGACTCCTGCGGCAAACGTTTGAAGATATCGGATGTACGAAATGCGGTTCGAGTATGCAGGGCATCCGGAATTCGAACTCATCTCACCTTCATGTTCGGGCTTCCCGGCGAAACAGCAAAATCTGCTCGAAAAACGATTGATCTTGCGTTGGAACTCGCACCTGATACCATACAGTTTTCCCTTGCCACGCCTTTTCCAGGGAGCAGGTTTTATGATGAACTGGATGAAAAGGGATACCTTGTAAGTAAGGATTGGTCACAGTATGATGGCTATTCCAAAGCCGTCGTTAGAACCGATGATCTCAGTTCAGAGGATCTGGAAAAATTTATGAAGGAAGCGTACCGATCCTGGGAATCGAGGGGAGGCGGGAAGAAACCGACTTCAGCGGTATCCCGTTTGCGTTCGCTATGGAAGAAAATCCGAGTATCTATTACACAATGATACGGTTAATACATCAATAGAGGAGCAGAGGACATGAGAAATCTGATAACCGGGGGAGCGGGATTCGTCGGATGCAATCTTGCGGCGGAATTACTCCGCCGGGGCGAGGAGGTTGTCGTGTTCGATAACCTCTCCCGTGGCGGAACCGAGCACAACCTTGCATGGTTGCAGTCTCTCAATGCCCCCGGTTTTACGTTTGTGAAGGGGGATATCCGCAAAGCAAAGGCTCTGTCCAAGCACATGGATGGTATGGATGCAGTGTTTCATCTTGCGGCTCAGGTTGCGGTGACTACCAGTATCGATAATCCCCGTGATGATTTTGAAGTAAATGCGCTGGGAACGCTGAATGTGCTTGAAGCCTGTCGAAATCATGATCCGTCTCCCCGGGTCATTTTTACATCAACCAATAAAGTATATGGAGGATTGGAGCACCTCGAGGTCGTTGATGCCGGTGACCGTTATAAAATCCCATCCTTACCTGAGGGTTTACCAGAAGATCAAGGCCTCGATTTCCACAGTCCCTACGGTTGCTCGAAGGGAGCGGCGGACCAGTATGTTCGTGATTATTCGAGAATATATGGAATACCCAGTATGGTGTTCCGAATGTCTTGTATTTATGGACCACACCAGTTCGGAAATGAAGATCAGGGATGGGTAATGCACTTCGTGGCTTCGTGCCTGAAAGAAAATCCCATAACCATCTTCGGTGACGGCAAGCAGGTTCGTGATATACTGTTCGTGGAAGACCTCGTACGAGCGCTCATTCGCGGAAGGGATGTCGCGCCGCGATATCCGGGCAATATTTTCAACATCGGCGGTGGTCCTCAGAATGCGATTCCCATTAATACTATTCTGAAGGTGGCAAAAGACAGGGGTACCCCTCCCATAGGAGTTTCGTACGGTTCGTGGAGATGGGGTGACCAGAAGGTTTATATCAGTTCAATTGAAAAGGTGAAGAAAGAACTCCGATGGGAACCACGGATAAAATGGGCTGAAGGAGTTGAACGGATTTTCAAATGGGCGGGAGATAACCTGGAGCAGTTCCCCTGATCTTGCTAGTTTCAACCGCGATACTTGTCTTGTTACTGGAGGGGCCGGTCATAGATGACTGGCAACTCCATCAGCGTATTTCCCATGTGCTCGAATGCGATGGAGGAATACATGTGGAAGATGCCGAGGGTAAGGTACTTCTCACGTGGCATGGCCAAGAACCGCTTGTTCCCGCATCCGTATTAAAGCTGGCAACTGCCGCTTTTGTTCTCGATGAGCTTGGAGAAGACTATAGACCGAAGACTACGTTTTTATACAATCCCGACACTGATGTCCTGTGCGTGCGCGGAACAGGTGATCCGTTCCTCGTTAGTGACGAACTGAGATGCGTGGTTGACAGCCTCAAAGCTCTGGGTGTTGATACCGTTCAAACCTGCATAGCCGACTGTTCCAACTTCCGGGATCACCTGACAGTCGAAGGACAGGGAAACTCCTATAATCCCTACGATGCGGGATTTGGAGCATTCTTCGTGAATTTCAATACCATTTCTGTTCGAATCGTTTCAGATGGATCTGTTCATCCCGGTGAAAGCGAAACTCCGTTGACAGCACTTGCCCGAGCCCGGGCCCGTCATATCAGATCACCAGGGCTGCACCGCCTATCTATCCATGACGGAGATTTTTCCGGTCCTCTCTATGGTCTCGAGCTATTTGGAGCTCTCTTGAAAGAAAAGGGTATCCATACATCGGAAAATTATACCATCGAATCATGCCAAGACTCTGGCAATTATATCCGGTATGAACATGCGAACAGCAGAACTCTTGCCGATATGGTTACCTCCATGCTGAAATACTCCAATAATGTCGTGGCAAATGCCCTTCTTTTACATACGATGTACCAGCGTTCAACTGCCCAACCTTCGGTTGAACAGGGGGCGGAAGCTCTATCTGATTTCCTGGCGGATGTCTGTGGCACGAATAACTTTGTTGTTCACGAGGGATCCGGACTCAGCCGGTCCAATTGCATCAGACCCCTGGATGTCGTAGGGATTTTACGGTATATGGTACATCACGGTTGGGATGATTACCTGCCCGAATATGATACCGTTCGCGCAAAAAGCGGCACCCTTGACGGAGTATCCTGTCTTGCGGGAACATTCCGGGAAGAAAGCGGGCGGCGTCTACTCTTCGCTATTCTCCTCAACGGGGCTATCGACTGTCGTGATAAAGCCCTTCATTTGCTTATCGATCTTTTCGGTCGCAGCGAGTAATCCGGATAAACGGCTGCACTCTCTGGTTTCGTCAAAGCATGATGTAAACCTTCCCGTCCAGAGATCGTACAATCGAATCTGGTTGAGTATCTGACCGTCAACAGGCGGTTCCGAGAATGCTATGATTCGTGTCCCCTGAAAACCTCTCTCTGTATGAACCTGTATGGGGAGCGGTTCCACCCTTTTTCCGGTTTTTTTCCATAATGCGAGTGATTGTCCCCGGTAATCAGGCGTATTGAGAAAACGCATTACATGCGCGAGCGAGGGGGTGACATCCAATGTTGAAAGTATGATGCTTTCCTGAGGGGTGTCGATATTGCCTCTGAACGATAGCAGGGGCGTCTGAGATGAGATCCACGGAAGATCGAATTCCGTAGGTATGAATACAGCGAAAAGCGCCCATTCGTCTGATAAGGATTCGAGCGTTTCTTCAAGATGTACCCAGAAACGGTACAGTTCGCTACTTCCTCCACCACCGAAGGGTAGATCGTCAAGGGAGAGATGTATCCATGAAAATCTATTCGAACCATGGGTGGCGAGCCAGATTCCATGCAATTCATTCAGACGATCCCAGTTCCCGTAGCCCGGTGAAACTTCTGTCCATGATGCAAATTCGTCATTCAGAGGCTTAAAGACCGTATCCAGTGTCGTATCAGTTGCGGTGAAAAATGAAGTGTCCCACCCTTCGTCCACAGCCAGCTTTACGACGGATCCATGTCCCGGTAGATGTGGTACGTCGTTCATCTCGGGATTATCCTGATCATCGAATCCCATTATTAGATCCGTGAAAACCTTTAGCTCCGTGGTATGAGGAATCGATCGCCATATTGGAGAGCCCCCTAAAATACATCCGGGATTCCACGCGTTTTCTCCGTATATAGTGACCAGCGTCACGATTCGTTGCGCCCGGGCTGATGACGTCGCGAGAAGAAGGGAAACAAGGGTTAGAACTGACAAGCGATGAAACCAATGATTCATTGCAGTATCCTCATTGCAGCTTCGTAGTATGGATTGTACACAGGATCCTGTGAGAATGGGAACACATTTTTGTACACAATATCCCTTAGTTTGTTTTTCATGTCTTATTTGACCGAACCGACTGAACGGCCGGTTGATCGGACAATATAGGCGTCAGCAGCGGTAATATCCGATATTTCCTAAATTGAGCGATTCTCATCTACTGCGGCTTCGAGGAGACTACTGCGTCAATCGTTTCACGATTTTGCTCCTCCACCGTATCGGTTGGATACGCTATCATCACAAAATCACTCCAACTTCATGACTCGTAAGCCTCTTCATTGCCTCGTTACGATAACAATCGCTCAAATTAGGTATTTACAACTAATCCGCGTTTCTCACCAGCATTCTGCTGCAATGACGGGACTATATGCGCTTTTATTGTTGTCAGTTGTTAGTATTAATAGCTATCAGCTGTCAACAGTCAGCCATCTGCCATTCGGCGTAGCTCATGGACTTCGTCTCTCAGCTTTCGAGAGAAGAAAATCCACATCGATCCTCCATTTCAAAAGGAGGAGGGAAGAGAAAGAAAGCTTCGCCTGTATGCATCGATATCACATGCATCTTCGTGCTTTCGCGACCAAACCTGGTGAGAAATGCGGGCTGCGGTTTTGCTGTAAAACCGATGAAGAACGGAGGTAACCTACTTGACACAACCCTCTTATCCATGTAAGACCCAACGCCCACGCACGGTTTTAGGTGTGAAATACAGATACCTCAAGTTCGAAATTGGGTTACTCGAGGGAACGATGCGTTATATCCAGGGATTAGTGTGTGCGACCATCTTGATAATGATGGGATGCCAGCAATCGAATAAGGAAAACCATACTGAATATATACTGTATGGAGGTATGGAACGCGAGGATGTCTGGAATATTGATGGATGTTCTATGGAGGGTGGTGTCTTATATCTCCAATCCTCGGCATCAACGACAGTTGCCATGGTGACGCAACTTTTACCGCCTTTGTCTGCCGAAGAACAGCTTCTCATTTCAGTCATCGCCCGCTCGCCGGACGCAACCGCTTCCCTTGAGATCGACCTTTACGGTTTAGGCTTTGATGATCCGTTACAACAGCTCAGTATTCCCGCCGAATCCCTGACTTTCTCATTTCGTCCATTTTCCGCAATAATACCATCCGGATCATCAGATCGCGGTATATGGTTTCGTATATTTACCGAATCGCGCACCAGTATCGAGGTGGATGCCGTCAGTCTCCGGACTATTCATTCCACTAACGAAACCGGCGCGCCATGATCATTCCCTTTGCGTCGAGGTACGCACGACGCAACCATGTTCTAATCGCCGATTGACGGTAACAGCGTTAGATATGCACCGATTGCAGGTGTTGGATCTGACTCATTCCACGCAGCATCCACCGCGGTGATCCTCCAAAAGATACCTCTGGTATTTTCCGTATCCAGATAGCGTTCGATACTCGTCTCCGTGGTGGCATATGCCAGTGTCGCAGGCGATATACTGAAGTACGGATCCTGTGATTCGTAAATGCGGTAGTGTGTGACCGCGACATTATCCGTTGCGGGATCCCATGATAGAATAACCTCCGTCTCCGTTCCTCCCGGGATAATTTCCGCTGACGGGCATGGTGACGGGACGGTATCGTCACTGGAATCGAGCAACCATTCCACCGTTGAATTCGTCAATTCAGGGAGGGTCGTGTTCCCCGAACGAAGCGCTTCGTACGGTGTCGCGGAGAAAAACAGTCTATACACGGATGATCCGCTCACAGGATATCGCAGCGCGGTTATGGAAGATCCTCCATTGATGTAGAGCGTCGGTGCGGCGTCACCAGCGGGCTCGATGGCATCCGCCGCGTCACTCATACCTCCGGGAAAGTCCACATCCATAGTGACTCCATCGGTAATGGGATCTCCCGAAGACCCCGACACCGATGATATGTTCACGCTGGTTGTATAATCGTCGATGTGAAGATAGTCGGAAGTGAATGTTTCCGAACCGTATGCGGTCAGGTAATTCTCGGCTGAAAGGAGCAATGCGCCGCCCGCATCGAGAAACGCGGTAAGAGAGGCTCTGTCGTCTGCCTGGACAGACGACGTATTCTGATCTCCCGCGGACCAGATCACGAGTCTATACAGCAGTAATGTCGACAGAGGAGGAGACCCGGCGGAAAACCGATCCCATCGATCGAAAGAAACGGCGGCGGAGCGGAGTGCTTCTTCCAGACGGACTTCGGTGGGCTCATCATCCGAGTCTACGAATAGAACCGGTACGGGACCAATGGGAACCGTAAGCTGGAGGGTATCAGTCTGCATGAAGTCGCCGTCGATGATTACGTTGAACACGGCAACATGCCCGTCGGGACACAATATATCCACATCAATGGTTAGGGTCTCCGTGGTAACGGTTGTTTGAGACGGAAAAGCTCCGCTGTAGAAAAGAGATTGGTCTATTTGTACATAGGGATCGGATGTTTCGACATTCATAGTGACGGATGGGGAATCGCCGAAACCGATGTTCCTCACATCGGCTTGAAGATCTGCTGTTTCACCGGGATCGAGTCGCCCATTCCCATTACTATCATTACTCACTTCATAGCCTTCCAGATTTGCAGCCGGACCGGCCAGGCGTGTAAATGCCATGCTGATCTGTCTGCCTTCCTGGATGTGATCGTCTATGGCGGATTCCTGCCAGAACGATTCGCCGACCTCCCCGGTCAATGAGAAAATCTTTGGTTTTGTCGATTGCTCGCCGTACATCCAGTCATTGGCATCGCCATTTGTATTATAAAGAAGCTGCCACGCGGTACCGGTCTGATAACCGATTCCCTGGACGGCTTCTCCGGCAAGTCTGACAAACGCGTCATTGTCAGGCGTGAAAGAGTCAATGTATCCCCAGGGATACAGGAGGTAGTTACCATAACTGTGCCAGTTCTGCGCACACGTGAACTCATGATTCTCGCAAAACTCCATGATTGCCTGAGTTTCGAGCTCCGATCCCGCCGATGGTCCACGGTAGGTATCTGATGAAGGTGTGGGACTCGAACCCGAGTTGTCATATCCCCACTGGTAGGGATAGTTCCTATTCAGATCAACGCCAAAACTCCCGTCGCCGTTATCCCTTCGATTCTTTCGCCACATACCTCCGCCGGAGGGACTCTGCGCCTCATTGTAGAGATAGCCATCGGGATTGACCACGGGGATGATCCAGATCTCGCGATTGTCAATCAGGAAGGAGCTGAGTGGATCCGAACCGTACGTTGAGGCAAGCAGCTCAAGAAAATCCAGACACAGCGTACATCCGATGGGTTCTCGCGCATGATGGACGCCGGTAAAAAGAACCTCCGGTTCGGCTTCATCGATTCCCGGATTGTCTGATAGCTTCATAGCCCACAGGATATTCCCCTCCAGAGATACCCCGATGGACTCAGGCTCCGTTGTTACCGTGGGATATGTCGTATGAAGGAAATTCATCTGGTCGATGGCTTCAGCAAATGTATAGTAATCTCCGAAATCACCTCTGCCGCTCATCTGTGATGCATAGTACGATTCAAGATCTTCAATGAGCACATCAAATGACCACCCGTTGGATTCCGCCCGATCCAGTGCGCTTCTTTTGCCTACTACCTTGAGTTCTTCGGCTGAAACAAACATGAGCGGTTCGATATCATACATGACCAGTTCCTGCACGGATTGGATATTCGGAACCGTACTTACCGCCTCACAGTAGGGATCACTATCTGCATGCGAAACGCCGAATAGTACGAAGAGGAGTACGAATAGGATCATGATTTATCCTTTCCTTACACGTGCCTATGTCAGGTGCTCTCGTCTTTGAAAATCTTCAATCGAAAAAGCGACAGATGGAACTGAAAAGCGAGGAGTGAAGCAAATAGAAACAGGCGATGAGAATTTCATCCGGCTTCAAGAAATCCAGGCTTCCTCCGTACCTTCGATTCCGTACCGACTTTTGTCAGTGTTGATTGACGTTCGTTCACGAGCGTCAACCTCGAAGTGAAAAGGTATCGAGATGTATCCTGACGATAATGTTTGAAATTAAGTAGAAATTTCCAACAATAGTTTTCCGAACTTAATACGGTGACGTGACGACATGCAAGCATAGTCCGCATTTCTTACCAACTTTCTGCTGCAACCACGGAGCCGCATGCGCTTTCATCGTTGTCAGTTGTCGGTCCTACTAGCTATCAGCTGTCAGCCTTTCGGTCATCTCAAGGACTTCGTCCATCAGCTTCGGAAAATACTAAATCCTCCTCTATTCTCCTTATCAACAGGAGGAAGAAAGAAAAAGAGGGCTTCACTTGATATACTATCCCTGAAATGGATGGGGATTATCCGCGAGAACCGGTATGCTCCGCAGGTAGGTTACCTGTGTGCCGTCGTATTCAATTACATGAGCGGAAGCCTCAACTCCATGTGATACGGCGTCCGTAAATGCCTCAGCAAAAGCGGGATCCCGCTCGGTAAACGGTTTGAAACGACGAGCCGTTGGATTCGTAACCAGAATGCACACAGCTGAACGACCGAATCGGACGCGTGCCTTGATCAGTTCGTTCAAATGTCTCGTTCCCCGCACGGTAGGTGCGTCGGGAAATAACGCTGTTCCGTTTCGCACCAGCGAACAACCCTTTGTTTCGATTGCGATTTTTAACGATCCCTCAAGTTCCATAAGAAAATCGAGGCGACTGGATCCGAATCGTATTTCCGGTTTCAGGGAGACATAGTTTTCAAATGGCGAAAGCGAAGGATTCCCGAATATGTTCTCCATGATCACTCGATGAAAGCCTGAGTGGATCAGCGTCCATCCACCCGGTGAACGAGCTGCGAGAACATCCCAGTCGGTCTTCCGCTTTGACCTGTCCGGAGCCTGTCTAAGCAGAACGGTATTGCCCGGAAACAGGAGTTCCTTCAACCGACCCGGATCATGGACATGGGCGAGATGTGTTTCAGGATGGGGCGCATCGGGGATATTCACTTCTGCAAGGAATCGATTTGGTCTTCTCACAAGCGTACCCTGGGTATCCGCCGGTAAATCAAGAAGAATAGTCCGGTTCCGGAGCGGTCCATCTTCAGGGTGGCATGAGAGCTGTCGAGAAGCGGCGTCGTTCATGCAAACCACCGGGCGAAGCGCGGGGGATCAATGATCAAGGCGGTATGCTGGCATGCTTCATGACAACAGTAACAGCGGATGCATCTATCTTTCAGAACCTTTGGAGCAGCATGCTTGTCATATTGAATCATGGCGGATGTCGGGCAGGCATTCACGCAGTCACCACACTGTACGCATTGTGTGATATCGGCGGTTGGTACGGGAGCGAATACGTCACGCAGTATTCGTTGTCCCAATGAACGAATAAAACTGTTCGAGAATACGCCCATTCCCTGTTTGTGAGAATCGGGTCTTCGAAGAGCGCCGGGAAGAAGAGACTCAGGTTTTAACCCGTTTATCTCAATGGAACGAGACGGCAGCCAGTGAAATACCCCGGGATCATAACCGCAGATGCGCGCGGCAACAGTATCGACGGCTAGCATGTCGTCACCCATGAAGACGGCACCGACATGACGGGGAGTACCGCCGGTCGGTCCGTTTCCCTCCATGGCCATAATAGCATCGACTACCGTAAGTCGTACGGGAAATGAAAGCGCGATATCAGACAGGGCACATGCGAAAGTTTGTGCATCCGCAAATCGCGCATGGTAGCTGACCTTGAAATGACCCGGAACAAGCCCGAACATGTTCTTTACCGCTGCGGTAAAACCTGTATATACATGGGTTTTGAGCTTGGGGATATTGACGATCCAATCAACCTCATCCACTACATTCATCATTTCCACCCGTTTGATGACGGAACCCGACGGAATCTCGCGGATAGACCACCGCGTATCCCAGTTCAACCGACAGCCCGTCCGTTCGGCAACAGCGTCCATTCCGGTTTTTCGATACACTGAGCGCAGACCGCTTTCATTCCAGAGGCGGGCACCACTATAGCTATCAGCAAGGATCACTTCGTGTCCTTCTTCCTGGAGTACGTTGACGACGCTCTCGACTACCGCCGGGTGAGTTGTCCGCGCCATGTCGGGTAGCGCCGCATGTATCAGATTAGGTTTCACCAGAACCCGAGAGGGTGAGGCGCGGAGAAGATCCATGAACCCAGAGTCGGTGAGAGCGGTTTTCAATTGCTCGCAGAGACCGGTATCGTAGGAAGGTGCCTTCTGTATGGCCACATGAACGATATCACGTGTCATGAAATAGAAACCCTTTGCACCAACAGTGCATTTCGTGAACTATCCCGGTTACCATGACAGATGATCCGGTCAGACATCCTCATCACTCGATTGATGACGGCGGTATCGATTGAGGCGACGGACCAGTCTCTCACGGCTCCGCACGGGAGGCCCCAGTTGAAGTGATAGTTCCGTCCAGAACTCGGCGTCTTCAGTATTTCCACATCGCCATTCATGAAGACCCAGCCGTTCCGCTGCTTTCCATGCGCCGGGAACATCATCCGAGATCCCTTTTCGAAGCGCGGAAGCGAAAATATTCTGTCTTTCTGTGTCGGATGCCACACTCCATGCTTCGAGAGAGGCCTTCACGGCATACTTCGAACTCCCGGTAACCATTGCCGCGTTCCTGAACCAGGTCAGCGACAGTTCGCTATCATGGGAACGGAGTTTTCTTCCGAGGAAGAGACCGAGTTTATCAATTGATTGGCCTGGATCTTCAACCATGGAAATGGTCGCATTCAGAAGATGGAAAAGTGATGAGCAGTCATATCCATTCTTTGATAGGACACGTGCCAGTTTTCGTCTCCTCGATACGTCGAAGCGCGTAATACCCCTCCATATTTCATGCCAGCTCCACAAAGGACGATATACGGATAAGATGTATTTTTCGAGCTCCGTTAACTTTGCCCCCTCGGGGTTGGGTATGTGAATGGACCTGATGAATCCTTCGAGGTCGATGGAACGACACCGACTGATATTCGTTTCATCCCATGGGGTTCCGAATGTTCGAAATCGCTTGCGAAGGATTGGAAAGTCGAAACGTGTCCCATTATACGTCAACAAAACATCGTTTTGTCTTACACACTGCTCAAGGTACCAGAGGGCGGCCATCTCGTCATCCGGAGATCGAAGAATTATCTGTTCAAGATGAATGGATCCATCCCGTATGGTGCCCATTCCCAGAACGAACGGTATTCCACCTGAACCACCAAGCGGTCCGGATGTCTCAATATCCAGGGAAATAGCTGCATTAATCCTGCCATCCGGGATATCCCAGAGAAGAGCGAGTTCCCGTGGGAGGGAAGGAACTGATTCAATAGTACCCATGTCATGGGCGTATACCGGTATATCTCCGAACGGCGTTGATTTCGTTTCATGATATAATTCATCCTCGAGCCGCGTAGGTATTGACTCATACCAGGGTTCCCCCGGTTGATTGCTTTCGAATGAACCTTCGATGCTTCGAACCAGTTCGCGCAGCGAGGCGATGAGTTGTCTATCAGGTTGAATCATGGTGCGGATCCCTGATTATCTCCAGACTCAAATGCGGGTTAAGGTGTCGCGGCAGGCAAGGTGGAAAGGAACACTCTTATCTCCGATTCCTCGGGGAATTCCCGCAAGGCCTGTTGAGTCTTCCTGCGGGCTTCATCAATATTTCCTGTCCGCCGTTCGACCCGCGCCAGCTCCAAAAGAGCGTGATGATCTCTTCCTGTTTTTGCGTCGGCCACGAGAAAGGTCTGTCGTGCCTCATCGAACCGACCCGCTCTCACTTCCGCCCTGCCGCGGAGAAGCAACCATGAATACGGACAATCCGGATCAGTGGTGCCCTTTTTCAGGAGTTCCAGAGCCTTTTCCACGCGACCGGAACGATGGTAATATCTCCCGAATTCGAATAGAGTATATTGATCCCCTGGTGACAATGCGAGTGCTTTCCGGAAGCTTTGAACCGCCTGTGAGGTGTCATTCATTGCTTCCGCGGCCCATGCATGGGCTATGTGTGCGTCAATGGACTCCGGATCAAGCCGAATCGCTTCACCGGCGGCTCTCTCGGCTCCGCGAGGATCTCCAGATCTGAGCATCACCTGTGAAAGCGCTCTCCACAACTCCGGGTCTTCCTGATCATGTTCCAGGGCATCAGTAAATAATGAAACAGCGAGGTCGTTAAGTTCAAGTTCAAGTGCGGTCCATGCCAGCATTCTGACGATCTGTCCATCTTCAATACGCGGAGGCAGCATTGAACGCATGATGATGGTTGCCGAATCTCTCATTCCGCAATTGATGAGATTTGATATAAAAATACTGATCACCTTGACGTCGGGAACGCGTTCAGTCATGAGAGGAGAAAGCAGGTTGAGTACCTGATGACAATTACCCATTTCCCCGTGGAGTTCCGCAGCCCGTATTATGTAGGGTTTATTACATGACAGGCTTTCAACCAATCCGAGGGCTGTTGATGCTTCCTCCATCCGGGCGGCCGATAGCGCTGTAACCGCCCTCGAAAGCGCCTGCCCGCATTCCGATTCCATGCTGAGATCGTCGCCAATCAATGTGTTGTCACTGGAGAGATTCAGATCTGATCGTGTCAATACTACTACGGATACAGCGAAAACGAGGGCGGCGATTATCATAACCGCAATACTGATGGTTGCAATATTTGATTCGTCGCGCATGTGAACCTACTTATACGCCGTAAACTGACTGACTATCCCTTGAACGGTACAAAGGGTACCGATAAATTATAACAAAATAACCCCGCTTGACCAGGGGAGGATCCTCATTGGAACGAGTTATACTGAATGCAGGTAATATTCACAGAACCTTTATAAGCGGCGAACGGCGTCTGGAGGTTCTATCCGGAGTTGAATTGACTGTTCGCGAGGGAGCTGCCATTGCGATAGTCGGTGCATCGGGATCGGGAAAAAGTACATTACTCCAGATACTGGGTGGTCTCGATGCTCCTGATAGAGGTAGTGTTGAACTGGCAGGCGAGGATTTATATTCATTGCCCGATCGCCGTTTAGCTGTGCTACGAAATGAATCAATTGGTTTTGTTTTTCAGTTCCATCGCTTACTTTCAGACTTTAATGCTTTGGAAAATGTCATGATTCCCGGGTTGATCCGTGGAGATTCCAGGCGTGCAGTTATTAAACGTGCGACCGACTTGTTGGGTCTTATCGGATTGGGTCACAGGATGTATCATCGCCCGTCGGAACTATCAGGAGGCGAGCAACAGCGTATTGCTGTTGCGAGATCATTGATGAATGAACCGCGTATTGTTCTTGCTGACGAACCCTCGGGAAATCTGGATCCCACCAATGCTCGTCACCTGGAGGATGTTATGTGGGAGCTGGTTGATAGAAAGGGAACGAGTTTGATCGTTGTTACGCATGATGAACGTCTTGCCGCACGTGCAGATATACGATTCACATTAGTTAACGGATTGCTGGAGGCGTGACGTGAGCGAGCGTCAATGCGAGAAATGTGGTCAAAGACCGGCGGAAATCACTCTTACCGACGTATCCGGCGGCGAGGTCCACGAATTTCATGTGTGCCGGTCCTGCGCACGCGCCATGGGAGCATATCCTGAAGGTGAATCCAGCGGTTTCAATGTATCGAAGCTGGTGGCGGATATAGAGGACTCCACCAAAGACGATCAGGGAGAAGAAAACGAGGATGTTGTATGCCCGAGTTGTGGTATGCCGTATTCGGAGTTCAAAGACACCGGAAAGCTCGGGTGTTCCTCCTGCTACAGCTCTTTTTCAAATGAGCTGGATCCTCTTATTCGAAGATTACATGGAAGTCTGACTCACGGTGGACGCGGGCCGGGGGAGTCCGGTGCGCAAAAGGCGCTGCAGCTCGAACTCGGATTACTTCGAACTCAACTCGCGGATGCCGTAGCGAAGGAAGACTATGAGCGGGCCGCCCGAATCCGAGACGATATCAGAGCGCTCAAGGAATCGGTCAGGGGAGCGAAAGATTCGAATGATGGATAGTCTCGGCGATAGACATCTCATGATCAGCGATTGGCTTTCCGGCCACGGTCCTGAGAGCGCCAGTATCATTTCATCACGTGTTCGACTGGCTCGTAACATCGAGGGATTCCCATTTATTTCCCGTTCATCCCCTGATGATCTTGAAAAGATTAAATCGTCCATACAACGCGCTCTCCCGGCTCTGGAAGGTATGAAGCCTGCGGAATATGTGGATATATCAGTACTCGACGACACAAATAGAACTTTTTTAGCCGAACGGCATTTAATTGGGTGGACGTCAGCGCGCGATTCATCCGATGTTGCGGTGGCTTTCAGATCCGATGAGGGTGTCTCGATTCAGATAAATGAGGAGGATCATATTCGGATCTCAAGCATAATGTCGGGATTGAATCTCTGGGGAGCGCTTCGTCTCGCCCGAGAGGTTGATCGTGAGATTGAGTCTTTCAATACGCCGGCGTATGACGATAGACTTGGATACCTGACTGCATGCCCGACAAATGTCGGAACAGGAATGAGAGCATCTGTACTCGTGCATCTTCCCGGCCTTGTTCTCACTCGGGAGATAGGGAAAGTAATTAACGGAGTCTCCCAGATAGGGCTTGCGGTAAGAGGGTTTCGGGGAGAAGGGAGCAACTTCATAGGAAACCTGTTTCAGGTATCGAACCAGACGACCCTGGGACTCGCGGAAGAAGAGATCGTGGAAACTGTGGACAGGATTGTGGCACAACTTTTGCAATATGAGTCAAAAGCAAAAGAGCTCCTTATTAAGGATGCGAAATTGCAGATTGAAGATAAGATATGGAGAGCTCTCGGAATTCTTGAGAATTCCCGACTGCTCGGATCCACCGAGTGTGCTGCTTTAAGTTCTGCGGTTCGCTTAGGCGTCGATTTGGGTATATTAACTGATGACCATATACCAACGCTGAATAAACTCCTCATGATGGTGCAGCCCGCACATATACAAAAGAGGACGAAAGCAGAGCTTGAGACCGAAGAGCGTGATTATCTGAGAGCTACTCTTGTGAGAACGTGGTTACGCTCTATGAAATAGGGATGAGGCAGAGATATGATGAGATTTGACCACTTTACGGATCGCGTGAGAAAAGTACTGCTGCTTGCCCGCGAGGAGGCATTGCGCCTCAATCACGATTACATAGGAACGGAACATCTACTCCTCGGGCTTCTTCGTGAAGGAGGGGGCGTAGCGACTGCCATTCTGGCGGAACTGAATGTCAATTTCGATGAACTTCGTGGTAATGTGGAACGACTGGTTCGGCAGTCATCGACATCGGTATCTGTGGGGGATATTCCACTTACTTCACGATCACGTCGTGTTCTGGAACTTGCTTCTGAGGAAGCCAGTTCAATGGAACACAACTACGTCGGTACCGAACATCTCCTGTTGGGATTGATTCGTGAGGGGGAAGGCGTCGCTGCTCATGCACTCATTAGTATCGGTGCCACGTATCCCAGGGTCAAGCGAGTCACATTGCGCATGTTGGCGTCTGGCGTGGCCTCGCCCAGTCAGGAAGGAGACGGAAAGAGTGCGGCGAAAAAGAGCAAAACGCCCGCTCTTGATCATTTCTGCCGTGATCTCACCGCTCTTGCCCGGGAGGGCAATCTAGATCCTATAATTGGTCGCAAGAAAGAAATCAACCGTGTAGCTGAAGTATTGTGTAGACGGAAAAAGAATAATCCCGTTCTTGTCGGTGAACCCGGAGTGGGGAAAACAGCTATAGTAGAAGGTCTCGCACAATCCATCGTATCAAAACGCGTACCCGATCTGCTCCGAAATAAACGGGTTCTCGCACTTGATCTGGCTGCCGTTGTTGCCGGGACGAAGTACAGGGGGCAATTCGAAGAACGCTTGAAGGCACTCATGGGCGAGATCAAGCAGGATGGAAATATTGTTCTCTTTATTGATGAGCTGCATACAATAGTCGGTGCCGGCGGCGCTGAAGGCGCCATCGACGCATCAAATATGCTTAAACCTGCTCTGGCACGGGGAGAGGTTCAATGCATCGGTGCAACGACTTTGGATGAGTATAGAAAGCACATTGAGAAGGACGGTGCATTGGAGCGTAGATTCCAAAAAATACTGGTGGAGCCTCCAACCCATGAACAAACCGTCCAGATTCTTCATGGTTTGAGACCACGATACGAAGAACATCATGAAGCCGTGATTACTGATGAAGCACTTGAAACCGCAGTTGACCTGGCAGAGCGTTATATTTCGGATAGATACCTCCCGGATAAAGCCATCGACGTGATTGATGAAGCCGGGGCGCGTGCTCGACTCCGGGGACACAAAGTGAACCCGGAGATTTCCGCACTGGAATCGGAGATCGACGCGGTAACTGTTGAGAAGGAAGCCGCCATCAGGGAACAGCAGTTCGAGACTGCGGCGCGCCTCCGTGATACCGAAAAACGGCTGCGAGAGCATCTCTCGGAGGTGGAAGAGGAGTGGAAAACCAAGATAGGAGAACAGAAAGTCACCGTAGATAGAGATGCCGTGGCGTATATCGTATCTCGATGGACAGGAATTCCCGTTGCTAGAATGGAACTCGAAGAGTCGGAACGGCTTCTCGCTATGGAGGAACGGATTCATGAACGGGTCGTTGGACAGAATGAAGCGGTTCGTGCCGTTTCACGCGCTGTGCGAAGGGGGCGAGCAGGGGTAAAAGATCCTCGACGACCTATCGGATCATTTCTTTTTCTAGGACCCACGGGCGTCGGCAAAACGGAATTGGCCCGTGCTCTGGCCGAATTCCTCTTTGATGACGAAGATGCGCTGACCCGTATAGACATGTCAGAATATATGGAAAAATTCGCCGTATCCAGACTCATGGGCGCTCCGCCCGGATACGTGGGATACGAGGAAGGCGGACAGCTCACAGAGAAAGTGCGTCGAAAGCCGTATTCGGTTGTACTTCTTGATGAAATCGAAAAAGCACATCCCGACGTGTTCAATATTCTTCTTCAGGTACTTGATGATGGACGGCTGACAGATAGCTTTGGGCGATCTGTGGATTTTAAAAATACTGTTATCGTGATGACATCTAATATCGGGACTCGAGAAATAGACGGGATTCAGAACCTCGGTTTCAATCGTTCTGATGACGCAAGCGCGTATTCGAATATGAAATCCAAGGTGATCAGCAGCATGAAGCGTCTATTCAATCCCGAATTCTTAAACAGAGTGGACGATGTAATCGTATTCCGCTCATTGGATATGGATGATATGCTCAAAATTGTAGATATCCAATTGAAAGACGTCCAGAAAAGACTTACGGATCGCGGTATCACGCTACACATCAGTGAGTCCGGGAGGACATCACTCGCCGAGAAAGGTTTCGATCGTCAGCTGGGGGCCCGACCGCTGAGAAGAGTCATTCAAAAAGAGATAGAGGACCGTCTTGCAGAGGGATTGCTCGACGGGGCTTTTTCCGAAGGGTCTATTGTGTATATCGATGATGATGAAGGTAATCTTACGGTGTCGAGAATTACTCCCGAAATGCTACCGGTACAGCAAGGGTGATTAAAGGGATACATGCAGTCGCCGTCCTGCTACTGACGGCCACCTCGATAACGGCTCAACCGCTCCCTACGCTCGATATTCGGGTTTCCGGATTGTCAACCATGGATTCGACATTTGTTCTCAGGACGTCAGGGCTGACCATAGGTGATGTTCACTCGTCCTCCGACCTCGCCGATGCCGTAAAACGACTTTACCGCGCGGGAATCGCCGAGGATGTACAGATCTTTGAAACGAATGTGTTGGAAGGACGGGTTCTCTCTATACGAATTGTGGAACGACCTCCGCTGGGTGATATACAGTTCGAGGGAAACGATCATTTTTCCGAGGAGGATCTTCAGAAAACGGTTCCACTTATTAAAGGTCAACGGGTCAGCCGGGGACGGATCGA
>Ga0180434_10003182_pt1 | contig 21096 bp, 17 predicted proteins | sample SS_ome_7_FD_132453 | JGI IMG/M metagenome (GOLD analysis project Ga0180434, IMG submission 132453) | Hypersaline lake sediment archaeal communities from the Salton Sea, California, USA - SS_1_D_2 metaG | ecosystem: Environmental > Aquatic > Non-marine Saline and Alkaline > Hypersaline >...
AGCGTGTGTCGAAAGACAGAACGCCATAACTGCGAATGACGAATGGAACAGCTGATTCGTGTGAACAGACTCATGTCGGGTCCACATCTCGCCGGCCTTGAATGGCACACGATACGGATACGTAACTATTGGGATCGTTCCACTGGCCCTTTTCCTGCTGGAACGTCTTACTGCGGTCCACGATCACACGGCCCTGCTCGACGGCGATTTTGTAACGTTCCAAGGGTCGAGGTGCCGGTCCCTCCACGTTGATTCCATCTTGCCGGAAACCGCTGCCGTGGCACGGGCACTTGAACTTGCGCTCGTTTTCAAGCCAGTTGACGAGACAGCCCAGGTGCGTGCAGGTTGTGCTCAAAGCGGCAATCTTGTCTTCGAGACGAACGACCATAATGCCGTCGCTGCCGTGGTCTTGATTGACACTACCTGGGGTCATGGCCACATATTTTGCAAGATCGTCGATGGGGACACGCGGATTGGGCTCGTCTAGCACGTTGGGCATCATGAAGCGTTGCAGCGTGCAGACGCCGACTACGGAACTCCCGGTCAAGGCAAGCCAACCGATGGCGGGTGCAGACACGACCGTTCGCCGTGTGACCTGGCTGCGCGACGCTTGGCTAATCGAATCCGCGGCTGGGCGGATAGGAGCGGGTGCCGGTATTTGCGTGGTGTCAACTTCCACAGTCTCGAACCGGATTACGTCAACGGGGCACTCTTTGGCCGCATCCATGATGAGCTCGGTCCGCGGTTTGTTGAACGCTGCTTCCAGGGCCGCGGGACGAATAAGGCACATATCCTCCTGCACGTCGAAAACGTCCGGGCAGATCGTCTCACAGGCATCGCAGGCGATGCAGCCCAACTCGATCCATACTTTCGTTACCAACCGAACTGTGGGCACGGCCTTCTGCCTCCGTGGTACTGCGTTGCTGCATGACGACCAACGATAGCCGATCCGGCCCGGATTGTATCACGATGCGTGTGGCTTGCGTATTGCGTGGGGTTTGTGGGAAGGTTGCCAACAACCTGCAAGTGGAATATAAGCACTCCTAGGGCCGTCCATGAACGGTGCTCGTCCGGTTTTCTTGCGAGTGGTGCCTCAGGCGGTTCTCGTTTCATCGAGCGCCCGCCATTTCGACTCGGATACGGAGATTACCTAATTCGATCATGAGGTGGCTCGTATGACTCCCGCATTTTCAGTTCGCTGCCGTTGTTTTGCTCCGAGTGCATGCTGCGTCTTGCTGCTTGGTTTTACGGCATCGGCGCTGGCTCAGCCAGCGGGTTCATCTGTGACGCCCCGGCGGCCACGGGCTGCCTTATCCGAAGCTGCTCCAGATCAGGCTGCTGAGGCTGCAGCACCTTCTGTGCCGGCGGTATCCTCCGAGGCCGCGATTCTCGACCCCACGCAGGGACATCCGTTGATTCTCCGTCCCGGGGAGGAGTTTCGTTTTTTGATGCGGCTTGGTCCTGGGATCAGGGGCAACCTATCACCTATTTTGCGTCATGGCCGGGCCTCGAAAGTGACGTTTCCCCTCAAAGCGGTCGGCACGTTGAACGTTTTTCAAGAGCGGTACGCGTCCGCAACGCTTCGGTTGCCGGAGAAGATGCCGACCGGTATTTACGACCTCGTTTTAAGCAGTGACGATCAAAGCGTATTGGCGGCACACAGCATCAAGGTTGTCAGCGCGTTCAAGTCGCGGTTCCGGTTCGTTCATCTGTCCGACATGACGATTGGTGATCCGAGCGCGCCGGCCTTTGACGACCGCCTGGTTGAAGAGATCAACCTGTTGGCGCCGGAGTTCATTGTCACGACCGGCGACTACGTGGCCTGGGGGCGGGCCTTGGATGATCCGACCCGTTGGCGAAAGGTGATGCGTTTCTTCGCGAAATTCGATGCACCGGTGTATATGGTGTGCGGCAACCAGGATCATGAGGCAAGTTTCACGCGCTATGTGGCTCAGTCGCCCATCGGTACGTTTGATTACGGGCGCTATCACGGCATTTTGCTGTTGGATCATGCGGCCCATCCGTTGGATGCCGATCAGCTTGAATTCCTCCGCCGTGATCTTGATGCGCATAGGGACACTTTGTTCAACATGATCGTGATGCATAACGATGACCTGTTCTTTTTGGATCAACTGGGTCCGCGGGAATCGTTGGCGGGTTACCTTCGCGCACGCAAGGTGCAGATGATCATCACCGGCGGAAGCGACGATTGGGATCGTACGGAATATATCAACCAGCTGGAAGGCCTTGAGGACCTGAATTACATTCGCACGCACCAATCGAGTACGTGCTTACGCGGCCGGGCGACCGGAGTGAGCCACTATCGTGTTATCGAGGTCGATGGCGAAAACGTATCGTATGTCTATCCGGACGATACCAGCACCCTCAATGTGGAGCATTCGATCCCCGTCGGTTTCCTACGGACTTTTTTTGAGCCCGAAAGGAAGACGCGGGTCTTTGTCAGCGTTCAGAATGCTTTGAATCAACGTTTTGACGATGCGCGGGTGTGGATTCCTGTTGCCAAGAATGGGGACAGGCAGCCGCAAGTTGCTGGCGGCCGACTGGTGCAGAAGCTCGATGCGGGGACCGAGTGGGTGTGCGAGGTCGCGGTGGATTTACCCGATAAGGGTGGCGTCCGCGTGCTGGCTGCCACACAAGGGGCATTGCCGAATCCGGTACCGGTCGAAGTGGCGTATGCGGGAAGTCACGAGCTGGGTTTTCGCGCCGAGCGTACCAAGACTGGGTTGAGCTATTTCAAGTGCGATCAGAAGATTAACCTTGAACTGACCAATACAACCGAGCGTGAGTTACGGACCTTTCCGGTGGTGCGTCTCAATGGTAACGTACTCCCTCTCCGTACCGACGGCGGTTCCAGTTGGCCGGTCACCATCCCACCGTCCGGCAACTCCATCCTTTCGCCGGAATTCATTCTGGGGCGTGTCAGCCCGGGCGAACACCTCATGCAGTTGATCTTTCTGGAAGATCCCATCCGGCGCGTTGTCACCTTTCCGGTGACGCTGGTTGCGCAATAAGTGTCGCGGCCCATTGCGGTTAAGCCGCGGATAACGAGTCAAGCCATACGACATCCAGCAAAACCACTCTGAAAAACACTGCGGATATCACCTCATCTTATCGCGTTGATCAATGCTTGGAAGCAAGGAACCGGGAAACGTCGAATCCCGGTCAAGGCGACCTGATCCCGATGGCGTGGCAGGGACAGGCGAATTGAACAAGTGACCACGCAAGAAATGGAGCTGCGGTGATGTTGAAAAGACGGTTGATGAAATGGAGCGTTTTGTTGACGAGTACGACCTTCGCAGGTTTGGCTCTTCCAGGTTGTGACGCAGTGACTGGGATTATTGACCAACTGCTGGGCCTCGTGGGCGTTGCGTAAGAAAGACCTTGCGCGCAAGACTCGGTTCTCCTTGTTCAAGACTTTGGAGGGGTTTTGCCCTGGATGACCTTCTCGCATTGCGGAGATGGCGAAGAGGTGTGAGGGGCATCCAGGGTTTTTTTACAAAACGGACGTAGGGCATTCAGCCGGTCGCGCCACATCAAAAGATCGTAGACGAGTGCCGTCGGTAGAAGTTGCCGGTGACTTGAGCGATGGGTTTGTCGTCATTGAGCCTGAAAAAAATCTGTTCAGAAGCGGGGACGCGTACGATGTCTGTAACAACTGTGGACAAGTCGTTGGGGCGTTTAGGATTGGACCCGCATCGCCTTTGTTATGTTCCGGATCGCCGAATCCGGACCCAATCAGCCGCTATTTCTGCGCTGAGAGTTGTCGAATGGATTCGGACAGGAGCCGGGCTGGAAGTTGAGCCAGACGAAAAGGCGCTTTTTGTTGCCCTGCATACCTGTGCGCATCGTGCGGCACAGCAGGCCAGACGTACTCACGTTTCAGAAGTAGAACGAACCCAGTGGAACGTTGGGTGGCGAATGATCCGTGCGTACCTTGCCGAGAAGAATCTTGGATTGGCGTATTCCATGGTCGGTCGGTTCTCTGCTCAGAACACCGACGAAGACGACTTGCTGAGTGATGCACTGTACACGTTGATGCGGGCCATGGAGCGGTTCAACCCTTGGAAGGGCTTTCGGTTCAGTACATACGCGTGCAATGCGATCGCGCGAGAACTGATGCGTCGCAACAACCGAGAGAGTCGGCACCGCAAGCGGTTCCTCATTCAGCATGAGGCGACATTTGACCGTCCAGCGCGTGAACCTGATTTCGGGACCGCGCTACGTGTTGAGAGGCTGAATGCGATACTCGAGAAAAATCTGGGCGAATTGACCGAACTCGAATCGATGGTTCTGAGGGGGCGGTTTCGTGGGGATCGCAAGAGTCGATTCACCTTGCAGGAAATTGGCGATGCGGTCGGGCTGAGCAAGGAGCGTGTTCGGCAAATCCAGAACAGCGCACTGAGCAAATTGCGCAATGCGATGAAACAAGACCCCATTCTTCAATAATGAACGGCAGGGACGTGCCGTCGGGGTTACGCAGCTTATCTGATCGTTGAGCGGCGACAATGGCTCGGTTGGCAAGAGCGGGACAAGCGGGGCCCTATGACAGAATTTGTGTGGATTGTTGCGAGATATTCTGCGGATTTTGTAGTCATTTGTCGCGTAAGTAAAGCGTGGCGTCGTTAGCTAACGTCCAGGTCGGTTGTGACCGGCGAACCTTTCTTGCTTGGTTATCTTGGGCGTGTTAACGCTTGGCCAGTTCGCTCAGTGCAGCTTCGTACCAGGGTTGGCCGAACCGCCGCCGGCCGTGCTGACACAGTGCGCCGACCGCGACGGGTGCGATCGGTTCGGTGGCCCGGAGAAAAGGCACGATCGCGCCGGGTTCATCGCGGCAAGCCACGATGCCGGTGTGTTCTTCATCGGGGTGGCCGGGTCGGATGCGATTGGCGATCTCGGCTTGCGTAAGGGGGACCGTCGTTTCGAAAATCAGCTCGGGCTGACGAATCCGCCGTTCGGCAATCAAGCCGAGGCAGACGATCTCTTTGATGTCCGCTTCTGACAGCGCTAACTCTTCTTTCAATTCCCGGCTAATACTCCCAAACGCATTGACCGTTCCGTCGTCCCGATGGTCAACCGCCTCCAACGCGCCGCCAAACATGTGAACGTAGCCGCCATAAAAGGCTACCCGATGGTTGCGCCGGCCCAACAGTAGCCAACCGTCCGATGTGATGAGCGTCGCTGAAGTTCCGATTGGATTACTGAACAGATCCCAACCGAACTCATCACCCCGCTCATGATTGAACAGGTTGGTGCCGACGAAGTTTGCGTAGTCGGTGGGACCCGCGTCGATGAGAAGTTCGCCATTCTCAACGCGATACGCCAAGCAGCGGGTAAGTTGTCCATTGAAAAGCAAGCGCCCCGTGTTCTCACACTCGGCAAGTTTCTCCGCCCAAGTTTTTTCTATCAGCGCATCAAGCTCGGCGTGGGGTGGCCGAGGCTTCTCGTGCCAGTCGACCCGCACCTGCCCGGGACGAAACGTGCCGAATACCGCGACTTCAAACACGTGCTCGTCTGTCAAGGAGCGTTTTTCCTTAGGCTTTTGTAGAATTCGCTGCTGAAGTCTTTCCACTTCTGTTGCAGTGCGGCAACGACTTTCGGATAATCTTGGGCCACGTTGTATTTCTCGCCGGGATCCACTTCGAGGTTAAACAACTCGGCCGGTGGAATTCCGCCCGTCTCAGCTTCTTCTTCTGAGACTCGTTTTTGTCGAAGCTTCCATGGCCCTACGCGGATCGCTTCAATCGCTTTTTCGTAGTTGAAGTAGAACAAGTGGTCACGCGGCGATAGTTCTTTCCCGGCCAGAAGAGGAAAGATGTCAATCCCATCAACAGGTCGATCCGAGGGTACTTCGCCACCGGCAAGCTTGATGAACGTGGTATAAAGGTCCATGGTTGAAGCGATTTCCGCGCTCACTTGCCCTTCCGGAACACGCCCGGGCCAACGGACGATACATGGGACGCGCATGCCGCCTTCGTAGGTCGAGCCTTTCGCCGCCTTTAGGGGGCCAGGAAGCCCCGCATGCCAACGCTCGACGCCGTTTTGGAGCATCCTTTTCGGCGGATTTGTCCAGGGGCCGTTGTCGCTGGTGAACACCACGAGCGTGTTATCATCAAGTCCCTCTTCTTGCAGAACTTGGAGAATCTGGCCGACGCTCCAGTCAATGGTCTCAATCACATCGCCGTAGAGCCCGTTGTAGGATCGGCCTTTAAACTTCTCGGAGACGGCCAGGGGGAGATGCGGCATCGTGTAAGGCAGATAGAGAAAGAACGGGGAATCTTTTGACTTGCGGATGAACTTGATTGCTTCGTCGGTGTAGCGATCGGTCAGCGTTTCTTGCTTGACCGGATACTCGATGGCTTCCTTGTTGCGATAGAGTTTGAGCGGCTCATCCGTATTGACCCAAGGCTTCATCATATCGTTGCTGTAAAGCAAGCCGAAGTACTCGTCGAAGCCGTGGTCGTTGGGTAAGAATCCTTCACGGTGTCCCAGATGCCATTTGCCGATGCAAGCGGTGCGGTACCCCCGTTCTTTGAGGGCTTCGGCAAGGGTGACTTCCGAGGCGGGCAGCCCAATGGTGTCTTTCGGGAAAAGCACACGGTATACGCCCGTGCGCGGCGCATAACGGCCCGTCAGCAGGCTTGCCCGCGACGGTGAGCAACACGTGGCTGCATAGAATGACGTAAGCTTGATCCCTTGTGTCGCCATTCGGTCGAGATGGGGCGTGTAGATCGTCGGGTGGCCGTAACAGCTCAGATCGCCATAGCCGAGGTCGTCGGCAAACAAGAGCACGAAGTTCGGGGACTTCGGCGCCGCCCAAGCAGTTGTACACGCGACCAACAGAACAATCATTCCAAGCCATGCCATCCGTTTCATATTGTGCCTCCTTGTGTGGTTGTTTGTTCTTTATGTCGAAAGATGCTCCGGCCTCAACTACCGAAGGTAGCCAGCCATCATCATGGACCCGGTTCACGGGCAATCGTATACGCGAATTGGATTCATGTTAAGCGCATTTGCTGGACGCGTCACGTCGTGGGAGCAAGCACGTTTTCGGATGTCGTTTCACATTTGCACGGCTTACAGTATGGCTTGCTTTCTGCGTTAATGAACGCAGCCCCAATCGGGTTTATTGAGATCACAGGGGTCGTTCAGTTCCCTCATCTGGGTTTCGAGCCGATTTGTCATCTCTTGAACACGCTTCGCTTGCGCCGGGTCGTGGGCCAGGTTGTTGAGTTCCCATCGATCATTTTGTAAATCAAACAGTTGCGTGGTTTTCTCGCCGTTGACATTGTACAGGACAAGTTTCCAACGGTCCGCGCGAAGGCCACGCTGCACGTGCATGTACGCATAAAAGACATCGTCTCGGATTTGGGCTTTCTGATCGGCCAAGAGAGGTTTTAGACTCTTGCCCTCGACCGTTTGGGGAACGGGTGCTCCCGCCAGCTCACAAAGCGTTGGATAAATATCGGGTAAGTAGCACAGCGCGTCCGACTTTTTGGTTTGGGGGATGTTCGGACCCGTGACGATCAGCGGGACCCGAACGCTGTGCTCGTACAGGTTCTGTTTGCCCATCAAGCCATGTTGCCCTACGGCAAGTCCGTTATCACCCGCGAAGACGATGATCGTGTTGTCGGTTTGGCCGCTGTCTTCTAGTGCTTGGAGCACCCGACCGATGTGGGCGTCAAGGTGCGTGATCATGGCATAGTAAGCAGCGATGTGCTCGCGAACGACCTCGCGCGTACGCGGAAACGGGGCGAGCTTCTCGTCACGAATCATCAACTCGCCGTTGTCGAAGGGGTGTTCCGGCATGAAGTTTTTCGGAACCTCGAGGCGCTCGGGCGGATACATATCGGTATAGGCCTTCGGCGCCATTCGTGGATCGTGGGGTGCGGTGTATGAAACGAAGGCGAAGAAAGGCTTGTTGCCTCGATACGTCTTGATGAAGTCGATGGCGGCATCACTGAACAGCTCACTGGAGAATGTCTTTCCGATAGACGCGTTCTTGAGCGGATACCGGCCGGTGGGGTCAAAATCGTACACGGGTATTTTCAAGTGATTGCTCATGCCGCCGAAAAAGATTTGGCTGCCGTGCGTGAAACTCCGCGCGAATGAAGCGCGTCCGTTGTGCCACTTGCCGGTACCAAAGGTTGCATAACCGGCGTTCTTCAGAACCTCGGGCAAGGTGGGATCGGTTGGGGGAATTTCCTGGCCGGTGTTAGTCAAGTGGAACAAGGTTTTTCCGCTCATCAGCATGGCGCGACTGGGTACACAGACGGCCGGGCGCATGGAACCCATGATGTGGGCATGGGTGAACGTGATGCCGTTCCTTGCCAGCCGATCCATGTTCGGCGTCTTGATGTCGGGGTTGTTCAAGGCATGAATCGTGTCAAACCGCTGATCGTCGGTGAACAGGAAAAGAATGTTCGGTTTTTTCTTCCCGTTGTTACCTTTATCAGCGGCCGACACATGACCGACGAAGGTTTGCGAAGCGATAAACGTGATTGCGATTGAAAGAACATAGCAGCGTTTCATTTCAGTGGTCCTCGGATAACTGGCAACGGTTCTGGTTCGTCCATGTGATACCACGATAGACCCATCAAGGCACATAGCCAAGGACGCTCCCCCCCCAATGGGATTACCGTGATTGAAACGACATGACAAACGGTGTGCGTTTACGATGGGGTTGTCGGAAGGACGCCTCGCCAGCTCCGCGAGGTCGGGATGCCATGTCGGATTGACATATCGGCCGTTTAGCATAAAAATATACAAATCGTAATACTGTCTGCCGCAGGTCGCCTCGTTCCAAAGGAGAGATCGTGTTCGATTTACAAACGCCGGCACCCCTGCTCGCCATGCACATGGCCAACGAATTACTGACGCCTTCGGTTGCGTTTGGGCTGATCGTGTTGGCGGCAGCCTGTTTGGCGGTCGCCTCTGGCCGCGTGAAGGCCCAGTTGGATCCAGCCCAGGTCCCGATGATGGGCGTGTTGGGGGCTTTCGTGTTCGCCGCCCAGATGATCAACTTTCCGATTCTACCGGGGACGAGTGGCCATCTCGGCGGCGGGGTTCTGTTGGCGATTCTCCTGGGCCCCCATGCCGCCACTTTAGTGATGGCGTCCATTTTAATCGTTCAATGTTTGATTTTTCAGGATGGCGGCTTGCTCGCGTTGGGGGCCAACATCCTCAACCTCGGCGTGATTCCCTGTTACTTGGGCTACGGCTTGTTCCGCGTGATCGCGGGCTCCAGGCCCTCGGCCGTCCGCCTTTACGCCAGCGTGTTCTTGGCCACCCTGGCGGGGATGCTTGCTGGTGCAGCAGCGGTACCTTTTGAGGTGGCCCTTAGCGGTGTCTTGCGTGTCCCGTTCGCCAAGTTTCTGTGGGCGATGATCGGGTTGCACTTGCTGGTCGCGCTGGGCGAGGCATTGATCACGTTCGGCGTGATTGTCTATTTGGCCAAAGTTCGGCCACAGAGTCTCGGTCCCGTTGCGGATCGGTTGACATCGGCTGCGGCGGGTTGGAGCCTTTTTCCTGTGTTGGCGTCGTTCCTGGTCGTCGCCCTTTTGTTGGGTGGCGTGGTATCCCATCTGGCCAGTGAGTCCCCGGACGCACTCGAGTCCATCACGGCTGCCGAAGAAACGCCGGACAATACGGTGGTCGAGCCCAACGCCAGCGCCCTAGTATCTAAAGTGTCGGATATGCAAGCGCAAACGGCTTTGCTGCCCGATTACCAGTGGACGAGTCTCAGCGGCGTCGTTGGGACGCTCGTGACGTTGTTCGTTGTCTGGTATGTCGGTCGCGTTTTGCGGCGTAAGGAAGCTTCTTGTCGTTCAGGCGTTCCTATTGAGAACCAGCCGCGCCCATGAACCGAATCACCATGGTGCAGACTGACCCAACCAAACGCTTCTCCAATCGGGTTGAGTACTATGTGAAGTACCGCCCCCATTATCCTCACGCGATTGTCAATTTGATGTGCTGGGAAATGGGCCTAACGTCCGACTCGCTGATTGCGGATGTCGGTGCCGGGACCGGTTTCCTTTCGGAGTTGTTCCTTACCCATAAGAATCTCATCTTTGCGGTGGAGCCGAACAGGGAAATGCGAGCGGCGGCTGAAGTTGCGTTTGGCCATCATCCGATGTTTCGCAGCATCGACGGCACGGCCGAGAACACCACGCTTGTCGACCACAGTGTCGATTTTATCACCGCCGGACAAGCGTTCCACTGGTTCGATGCCGACCGAGCCAAGGTGGAGTTCGTACGGATCCTCAAACCGGGTGGGCAGGCTTTGTTCACGTGGAATTGGCGGGATACGAATTCCACCCCGTTTGCGCGAGCGTACGAGGCGTTTTGTCAAGAAATCAGCGAAGAGTATAAACAACTCAAGGATCTTGCCGCGATCGAATCCAGCCTGAAGGCTTTCTTTTCTCCGCACGGATGCCAACGTCGTTCATTCCGGAACGCTCAAATGCTTGACTTTGAGGGTTTCAAGGGCCGAGTCCTTTCTTCATCATATACGCCCATGCCGGGACATCCGAAGTATGAAGGTATGATCGCTGAGCTCAGGTGCCTTTTTGATCGGTATCATGTGGAGGGTCGAATCCGTATCGACTACGATACGCGGGTCTATTACGGACGGCTGGGATCGTCCGGTATTTTTTCTACTTGATGACGCGGTATGCATCACCACTATATTGATCGCTTTGCTTACCAGGACTCCCCCATTCATCGGCTCGATCCGCGGGCCAAGATCTTGGCCGTTCTCGCGTACAGTATCGTGCTCATTTCGTTACCGCGGTACGTCGTTCCATCGCCTTGGTACGCCGTGTTTCCGTTCGTCCTGTTGATGTGGGGAGGTATTCCGCTCAAGTTTGTCGCCAAGCACACGCTCATCGTTTCACCCTTTATCGTTTGTGTTGTCGCCTTTGTGCCGATGTTCGACTCAACGCCGATGCGGTTGACCGATACGATCATCGTGCAAGGCGGCTGGTTGGCGGTCGTATCGATCCTGGCCCGTTTTGTGTTGGGTATGGCGGCACTGATTGCGCTGGCCAGCACGACCCGTTTCCCTGAGCTGCTCAAAGCGTTGGAGCGACTTCGTGTGCCGTCGTTGTTGGTCACGCAGCTGCGGTTTCTGTATCGTTACTTGTTTCTGCTCCTGGATCAGGCGATGCATTTGAGGCAAGCCCGGCTGGTTCGGGATGCAGGTCGTGGCCCGACGCGTTGGCGTTGGCGTGCCGGAACAGGACAGATTGGCGTGCTTTTCATTCGGACGTTGGAACAGGCTGAACGCACGCACCTGGCGATGATCGCCCGGGGTTACGACGGCACCATCCATTTGCTGAAGCCATTACGTTGGTCCAACCGTGATTCGGTGTTTCTTCTGGTCACGTTTGTCTATGTGGTGTTCATCCGTTGGGGTTATCTGTTGGAGGCGTTGATTCGTGTCTGAACCGGTGCTCCACGTCAAGGAACTGCATTACACGTACAGCGACGGCACGTGTGCCTTGCGCGGCATCGATTTGACCATCGCTCGCGGCGAGAAGGTCGGACTTGTGGGGGGCAATGGTTCGGGCAAGAGCACGCTGTTGATGTGCATTAATGGGTTGTTTCTTAGTCAGGGCACCGTTCGCGTGGCAGGCGTCGAGTTGACGGCCGGTCGGGCGAAGGAGATTCGCGGTCGGGTGGGGCTCGTTTTCCAGAGTGCCGACGACCAATTGTTCATGCCGACGCTCGCCGATGATCTTGCGTTCGGGCCGATCAACCTGGGACTCAGCGAGACGCAAGCCCAGCAGCGCGTGGCGGAGTCGGCGGAACAGATGGGATTGACGGAGTTACTGGGTCGGGCACCGCATCACCTTTCCATGGGGCAGAAGCGCAATGCCGCTATCGCATCGGTATTGGCCTTGCGGCCCGAAATCCTGCTCATGGACGAGCCATCGAGCAGCCTCGACCCGCGCTCGCGCCGAAGGCTCATCACGGTTTTGGCATCACTGAATACCACGATGCTGATCGCGTCACACGACCTCGCCATGGTGGCTGCACTATGTCCGCGGGTTGCGGTGATCGACGACGGCCGCATCGTCGCCAACGGCTCGACGGCCGACATCTTTCGCAACGCAGTTCTTATGGAGAAGCACGGCCTGGAAGCCTGGCCCCAAGACGGATCGTGAATGCTCCTCATGATGTCCCTTTGCTTCCGTGGGGACACGTGTCTACAGTGAAGCGTAGGGACACGACTTCATATTCCCAGCGCTGACAACTGGCGTCGCGATCGGCTATGGATATTCAAAAACGAATCGCTGAAATCATGGCTGCAGAGGCCGCTGCGATTACCTCCGTTCAGGTTACGCCGAAATTTGAGCAAGCAGTCCTGGCGCTCCGCGACGGCCCCGCCAAGGTTCTTACGACGGGGATGGGTAAAGCCGGTCACGTTGCCCGCAAGTTTGCCGCGACGCTTTGCTCCACGGGGACCCCTGCCGCTTACGTTCATCCCGGCGAAGCCGTTCATGGTGACCTTGGCCTGATTGGCAAGGACGACGCGATCGTCGCGTTCAGCACTAGCGGCAAGACGAACGAAGTGATCGAAATGCTGCAATTGGGTCGGCACCTCGGTCTCGAGACGATCATCGGCATCACCTCGCATCCAGACTCGCCGCTTCGCGAACTCAGCGATATCGTCATTGATATGGGTGTCATTGAGGAACCGTGTCCCCATGGCCTGACGCCTTCAGCCAGTATGGCCGTCATGCTCGCCATTAGCGACGCCATCGCCCTAACGCGGATGGAACTTAAGGGCGTGAGCCGCCACGACTTCGGCCTACGCCATCATGGCGGCTACCTAGGCCGAAAAGCCCGCACGGACAATGAGTGAACGTGCCGAACAAGAAAGGTCCTGCGGAGCACAGGACTGTGAGCCTCGGCGAGGGAAACCCATCCCGCCTCGCCAGCTTACCGAATAGGGTTTTGCTGCTGAACCGCCCGGGTTCACGAAGCGTGCCGATCCCGCTCCGGTTATCATGGCGACGGCATATTGTGGACGTGCGATACGTGACGAGAGAGTGACCGATGCTACAGAAGGAGCACAATGGACATGAACCGAAGTGAGCGAAAGATCGGTTTAAGCCTTTTCGGCTGGATGGCAATGACCTTCATCGCGGGTGCTCTCGCGACGCAAGCATTGGCAGAAGACGCAACGACTCGTCGGCCGCCTAATTTCATTATCGTGTTTGCTGATGATCTTGGGTACGGCGACCTTTCTTGCTATGGCTCCAAGAAGATCCATACGCCGCATCTGGATCGGATGGCTAGCCAGGGGATGCGATTTACGAGTTTTTATGTCGCTGCTTCGGTTTGTACGCCGTCACGGGCGGCATTACTCACGGGATGTTATGCCCAACGTGTGGGCTTGCCTGGTGTGCTATTCCCCAACTGTATGGAAGCAGGACAAGCCGATGGCAAGGCCATCGGCTTGAATCCGGCGGAGATCACTCTCGCGGAGCTATTGAAAGACCAGGGTTATCGTACCGCCTGTGTTGGCAAATGGCATTTGGGCGATCTCCCGGTCTTCATGCCCAACAATCACGGCTTCGACGAATACTTCGGGTTACCCTACAGCAACGACATGTGGCCCCACAACAAGAAGCGCGACTACCCTCCGCTGCCCTTGATTCGCAATGGTGAGGTGATCGAAACGAATCCCGATCAGCGGTTCCTGACGGCACGCTACACAGAGGAGGCGATCCGCTTCATCAAAGACAATAAGGACAAGCCGTTCTTCCTCTATTTGCCGCATAGCATGCCGCATCGACCTTGCCATGCTTCGCCGACGTTCACACAGCGTTTTACGAAAGAACAGTTTGAATCCATTAACAAGGAAGATCGCCGGTCGTTTGATTTTCTCTATCCTGCCGCAGTGGAAGAGATCGACTGGAGCATGGGTCAGATCCTGGATACGCTCAAACAGATGGGATTGGAAGAAAACACGCTCGTTCTTTTTACGTCCGACAACGGCCCTGCGGTAGGAAGTGCTCGCCCTCTATCGGGTCGCAAAGCATCGATGCTTGAAGGGGGTCTGCGTGTTCCCTGCATTATGCAGTGGAAAAAAGCGGTTCCTGTCGGAACAACCTGTGACGCGATGGTCACCGTCATGGATTTCCTGCCGACCTTGACTCATCTGGCAGGAGGTGTGATGCCCAAGGGTCGCGTGATTGATGGCAAGGACATTCGGAACTTGATCGAAGGACAGAAGGATGCCAAAACGCCGCACGAGGCCTTTTTCTACATGACGCAAAAAGGCAAAATAGCCGCCGTCCGCAGCGGTAAGTGGAAATACTTTTTCAAGGGGCCACGGCTCTACGATCTCAGCACAGATATTAGCGAGCGAAACAACGTGGTCAACGATCATCCGGAGATCGTTGCTCGGCTTCGCGAACGGGTGCGGCAATTCGAGGGTAATCTCAAGGCTCATAGCCGTCCCGTCGGCAGTGTGCCCCTACCACTGCCCAAGTAAGCATGGTTGACTTGAGCTGCGCATTCCCCAACACATTGGCGTCGGTGAAGTTACTTTCGTTGCGGTCGTCCATTTCGGATCCGGCCCGCATACGCGTCATCGAAATAAGCGGAGCCGCTCTGGCCTTGCGTGTGGAATTTGAGGGAAAGGCGTTTAGCTCCCTGCGGAGCAGTGGCTTGTAGATGAACCCACGTCCATTGTTTTGATTGCCCGGCGACACGGTTCTTGGACTCGACGGTTTGCACGATGCTGCCGTCGTTTTTCGTGAAGTCCAGTGAGATCCAGGCCGTCCCTTTGCGATCTGAGATGTCGGCACGAACCCACGTGCCAATCACGTATAGTGTGCCCGGCTGAACACTGCTGGTTTCGGTCATCTGGCGAAGGACAAGTTGACCGGTTCGGGCTTTCATCTGTTGTGATTTGCAACCGGTGTGTGCGACGCGATCGGAAACGGCCACCAGGTGTGCACTATAGTTTTTGGGATTGACCGGTTCAAAACCAACCGCGATACCGGCTCTAGATGCACCGTGGTTTAAGTCTTCCATGCTGGGGTTATGCAGCATGTTCTCTGCGTCAGGGGCCTCGCGTGTGCCGAGAACGAAATCGAGTCGATTCGATCGACCCGGCAGCAAAGGATTGGCAGCCAGGGCTTCATAACGATGCAAGCCTTTCGCCGTCGCGACGATTTTGTAACGCGCGGGTAGACACGCTTCGAATTCGTATTGGCCGTGGCGATCGGTTTTCGTCGTTAAACCGCCGGGTTCCAGCACAATCTCGACATTCCGCAGGGGCTTACCGTCATCGCCGTTTCTTACCGTGCCGGCCAGGGTTGCATGGCCATCGGGCTCCAGTTCAACGTCAAGAACGACGTTCTCCGCTTTCTTCACCTTGATTCGTTTTCGAATCGTTTTGTAACCGCGTTTGTCGATCTCGATGGTATGTCGCTTAGGCTTAAGTTTTGCAAGGAAGTAGTTGCCCAACGGATCGGTCATGTAACCGTTCGTGGCAGCGCCGGCCGTCACGCGCACATTGACGAGTGGCGTGCCGAGCCCGGCCACGGTGACCTTGCCGCTGATGGCACCCGTCATATCTGTCGGCTTGGCCAAGGCGGCAACAACGGTGTATTGATAATGGGGTCTGTTGGGCGAACCGTCCGCGTTCGTGTCGCTATCGCCGTAGACCCAGTCGAATTCAGGGGTGTTCGGATCGCATAAGCCCATGGGTAGCACGGCGACCATTTCAGGCCACTTCGACCAGTGGTCACGAAATGCTTGTACCATGTATTCGGCGCGCGTGAATTCGTCAATGACCGGATAACCGCCCACGCGTGTATGAGTACGGTTCCCCAGGTCGTATCCGGTTGCCGTTATCATCACGCGGAGAGGTCGCCTGCCAAACGCGCAGAGCCGTCGCCATTCGAGCAGATAGGCATCAATCGCTGAAGTCGTTTCCGGTGTCACTGTCTTGTCATGGAAATTGACGGACGGTGGGTAGTTCTGGGGAGACGAATGGGTACTCCAGAGATCAAAGGTGTTGATGAATTCAGGATCGGCTTGGCAAAGTTCTTTCGTCCACGCCGTGCCGTTTGCCAATCCACCGTTCAGGATCTTGATGCGTTTGTCGCCGATGGAACGGATGGCGGCTGCACATTGCCTGAAGAAACGGGCATATGCTGTGGCATCGGACTTGCTGAACCCTCCGCCGGGATCGTTCGGCTCGCTCCAAAGCTCAATGTATAGCGGGCACAGGTCGCAGCGGGGTAACCGTGTAACCACGCGCTGGATAGCGGCAGCGATCGAGCGGTAGTCATCCGGTTCATCTGCATCCGCCGCGGGTTTGAGCTGGCCGCGAATGTGAATCACAGGAATGAGTTCTAAGCGGTAACAGGCGTCAACGAAGTCGGCCCAGGGCTTGGTTGGTTTCCTGATGGTCGTGTCGACGTGAAAAACGGTCCGAACATAACCCCATCGGCCGACCAGATACCGTGCCCAGCGCAAATAGTCTCGGCCGCGCGTTCCCGGTGCACCCTCGGTCAGGGACAGGTTGATGCCGAAATAGTTGTTGGGCAGCGCATAGGCTGAGTCAGGTGGTGCCGACCCAGTCGGCGATGGTGTGGCCAACGCGGTGGGACCCGTGCCTGGTCTAGTCCATCCCAACGTGGCTGATGTACCGACCAACAAAAATATCAAGAAGTAGTTTACGCCTCGGGCCATTCGGGCTGCCTGTCACACTCTTGGATAATCGTGGTAAGTCGAAACGGCTCGACTCGCCCCTTCTCGCCTTATGCGCATCGAGATTCGTTACGGTTGCGACATTAGCCCGGCAGGTTGTTCTTCGCAACGGCGATCGTCGCGTCGGCCATGCGGGATGTCGTTGCGTGACTTGATTGCTGGCCGATTCGCCGTTAAGCTGAGCACCTGTTGACCCTATTTGTCGATACTGATCTAACGTCTTACTTCACAGGTAGTTATATGAGCAAGGAAATCGAATCACGCGTTATCGAGATGGGCAAAAACGTCGTCCGTATGACCACCGAAGCAGGTTCCGGGCACCCGTCGAGCGGTCTGTCGCTCGGGCACCTCGTGGCCACACTGATGTTCCAAGAAATGCGGCACGATCCGACGGACCCCTGGCATCGCGGGAATGACCGGTTGGTGCTGAGCGAAGGTCACGCTGTCCCGGTCGTCTATGCCGCCTACGCGGAGCTCGGTGGCGCTGTGGGCAAGTCGCCTCAGCAAAAATGCGCTCTAAAGGTGGAAGACCTGAAAACACTCCGCCAGCTTGACAGCGTGCTTGACGGCCATCCGAATCCAGCGGAAGGGTTTCCCTTTTTCGATGCTGCTACGGGTTCGCTCGGCCAGGGCTTGTCCGTCGGTGCGGGCCTGGCGCTGGCGGCACGATTGTGCAAGATCGACAAACGCATCTTTGTCATCATTGGTGACGGGGAGTCCCGTGAGGGTCAGGTTTGGGAAGCGTTGGATTTCATCGTAGACCACAAGCTCACCCACGTGGCTCCGATTTTCAACTGTAACGGCCAGGGGCAGGCCGACTATGTGTCGCCGCAGCAATCCGCGGATACGTTGGCCAAGAAGCTGACGGCTTTCGGATATGACGTGCAGGTGATTGACGGGCACAGCGTCCCTGAGATCACCAAAGCCATGAGCAAGGTGGGCCAAGGTTCGCAGCCCGTTGCCATCGTGGCCAAGACGCAGAAGGGATGGGGGGTCGATTCGCTCAAGGACAAATCGAACCACGGCAAGCCATTGCCTGCGAATCAGGTTGCTGAGGCCGAGGCGAGTTTGGACAAGGTGGCGGCCGAACTGCAGATTCCGGCCAACGTCGCGGTGCCCAAACCGCCGGCTCCGTCAAGTGTGGACAATGCACTCAAGACGGGCAAGATCACAATCGCGCCGTTTGCCGAGGGCGTGGCCAAAGCCGGGTTGGCCGACGCCGTCGCCAAAAACAAACTGTCTACGCGTCGAGCGTACGGGGCGGCGCTGTTGGCTCTCGGCGCAGCCGACGAACGAATCGTGGCTCTCGACGGCGACGTCAGCAACTCGACGTTTGCCAACATTTTCGCCAAGGCTTATCCGGATCGGTTCTTCGAGTGCAAAATTGCTGAGCAGAACATGATTTCCGCGGCTGCCGGTTTGTCGGCGGCAGGGATGATTCCGTTTGCCAGCTCGTTTGCGAAGTTTCTTGCTCGGGCCTATGACCAGATCGAGATGGCGGCAATCACCCGCGCCAATCTCAAGTTGGTGGGTTCGCACTCGGGCGTGTCACTCGGCGCCGACGGGCCCAGCCAGATGAGCTTGCCGGATATGGCCTACTTCCGGTCGTACAGTTCCGCCGACGACGGGCGGGGCAATCCTGCCATCACGGTCTTCCATCCCGCCGACAGCGTGGCTGCCTATCGATTGACCGAGTTGGCCGCCAATTTGACCGGGATGTGTTATGTGCGGACGCACCGATCCGACGTCGCTTTGCTTTATCCGCAAGACGCGACCTTCAGCATGGGCGGTTCGGCTCAGTTGGTTCAAGGTGATGCGCTGACGATCGTGGCGAGTGGTTACATGGTCACCGTTGCGATGAAAGCTGTGCGGGAACTCGAGAAAGCCGGTATCAAGTGCAATCTGTTTGATGCCTACTGTTTGCCGCTGAATGCTGAGCCGATTCTTGCTGCCGCCAAGAAAGCCAACAGCGTTATTCTGACGGTGGAAGACAACTTTGTCGGTGGCTTCAACAGTGCATTGGCCGAAGCGGCTGCCTTGAATGGCCAGGTCAAAGTGCATTCGTTGACCGCGCTGCGTGTTCCGAAGTCTGGCCAGACCGGCGACATCATCCTCGAGGCGCTTGGCCTGGGCTCGGCCGACATCGTGAGTCGCGCCAAAACACTCGTCGATTAAGACGGATTTCATATTTTACCAAAACAAGAAAACGACAAGGTCGGCCAGGGGACGTTTTACCGAACTTGGCCGGCCTTTTTTTAGAATCTTACGGCGAAAGATACATGCGTTTTGCGCGCATGTTTCCGGCGGTTGAAACGCTTAGGTTGCGGGTCACAAAAAGGCGACCCGCCTTAAGTTCTCGTTCGAGTTTCTTTGTTGAACGGGCTAGGCACAAACCTAGAAATCCATTTGTACACACACATCTCCCTTGGTGACGTCGTGATTGTCCGGCATGAACGCCTATGGGCGTAACGGTTCAGCGTGTCGGTTGCTGAACGTGGTCAAGCGGTCCCCGGTACGCCGAGGCGTTTGTGGCGTCAGACGGTGGCGGCTTTGACAGTGTAGCTGTGATTTTCGACGTTTTTTTCCATCACCGATTTTTGTATGCTTGTATTTAGGAGATCGCCTGGCCAGATCCCAGGTATCTCAGCTCAAGAATTGAGCCCCTTTCTCACATTCTCGGTTGATGATGAATAGTGTCGAGACGATTTGTGATGACCTTTTGTGCCTGATTCGGGAATCGGGCGCGATCCCCATCCAGCTTCCTAGTGAAAAGCAGCTCATGGATAAGTATGGGGTGACTTATCGCACGGCGCGGGGCGCCCTGCAGCGTCTTGTTCGAGAGGGGTACGCAACGGCAGAGAAGGGAAGGGGTTATTTTTCGCGTGTGCCTGTTGACGGCGAAACGGCCAACCGACTTCGCGTGGGTATCGTTTACGATCCGACGGGAGCGGATGGCGCGGTGGATCGTCGTGCAGAGGAACTGCAGCTAGGGTCTCTCGTGGCCAGTATCGAGGAAGTGGGCATGCAGGTCGAGCTTCTGCAAACACCACCGCAGCAGACAACCGCCGTGATCCGGCGCAAGATCCGTAACGCTTTAGCAGATGTTTATGTCTTGGTTTCGCTTCCGCCCATGCAGCAGGCCTTTTTCGCGACATTTGGCGTGCGTGTGTTGAGTTGGGGGGGGACCTACGACGATCTCGGGATGCCCAGCGTTGCGTTGAATCGACTCGAGATTGCACGAGCCGCGACGGAACGTTTGTTTGCCGCCGGCCATAGGCGTGTTTGCTTGCTTCAGGATCGCTCTTGTGATGTGGCGGATGACGACACACGAATGGGTTTTGAATACGCGCACCACTTGTTTCATGTCCGATTCAAAAGTGAACGCCTCATACGGATTAACAGGCAAAAAGAAGGACTATCACGTCCGATGAAACGCCTCTTTCTTTTGGCACCCACGGGTATTCTTGTTTCACACGCAACCTTGCTCGAAAGGATTTGGTCGCATGCCGATGACGCGGGCCGAAAAATGCTAGCGGGCATGGAGGCGATCGTACTGAGTCCCGACAGTTCAAGACTGCTGAGACATCCAGCCATGGTCGCGGAGGTGGACTTGGGGACATTGGTTCCTACGATCATGCAGGTGCTCATGGGCATACTCAACGGTTGTCCACTTACGAAGCGCCATCACGAAATTCCTTGGAAATTTACGAAAAGGCCTTGAAGTGCATGTCAGGGTATCCACAAGCAGAGATTTTCGCTGAAGGCGTCGCGCAGAAGTAGACCCCGATGAATGGGGTATACTTCTACGTATTAGGTGTGATAAAAGACAATTGTCCGTAAGCGGGTATGTACGCTTGTTGTTATGTTCGTACCCCCTGGAGAGGTAACCAGTGGGTTTCCGACAAGCGGGCAACGCTGAACGCCAGATCCGTTAGGTTCGATGAGTGATGGCATGTCAATGGAAATTATGCTTATTGAGCCGATGGCGCGGGATCTGAGTTTTATCGCTTGGGAATCAAGCGGCGTTTGGCGTGTACCGGCGTCTTGATAGGTTGCGGGTAGCGAGCGTTATGTCGAGGCTTGCAACAGGCAGGCCCTGTTTCGTTGCTCGTTCGAACCATAGACGTATTCAGTCCCTGTGGGGGGGCTGAGGCGAGCCTTGGGGTTTTTGGATCCGTGTTTTTTGGATCCGTGTTTTAGGGTTGTTGAGTGCTTCGTGTCGCTCCTGTCTCTTTTGTTACACGTAGCATGATACATGTCGCCAAGGCACAGGTTGCATAGGTCGTAAACGCGGAGCAGGTTTATAAAGTTTCATAGCTAGTGCGACAGGGGATCAGGCAG
>Ga0180434_10003184_pt1 | contig 21093 bp, 18 predicted proteins | sample SS_ome_7_FD_132453 | JGI IMG/M metagenome (GOLD analysis project Ga0180434, IMG submission 132453) | Hypersaline lake sediment archaeal communities from the Salton Sea, California, USA - SS_1_D_2 metaG | ecosystem: Environmental > Aquatic > Non-marine Saline and Alkaline > Hypersaline >...
TGTACGTCTCGTTCCGCTCCACGTCCTTGACGACATAGGGGATCTTCTTGTCCTTCAGGTAGTTTGTCGTCATCGTGCAGGCGGGGCACCAGGAGGTGACGTACACGATCACAGAGTTTTCGGCCTTTTCAGCCGGGGGCTGCGACTTCTTTGCCTCTTCCGCCTCTGCCAGGGGCCCGAAAACCGAGTGATCGAGCACCCCGGGCAGCCGGTAGGCGAGAAACGCGAAAAGGAAGACCAGGGCAAGGACGGTCATCGTAGCGAGAAGCTTGAACTTGCCGGGGCTCTGCGATAGACGGGGCTGTTTCATGGATGAGGGCTCCTTGTATTCCCACCTGTGGAATGCTTAGATACCGGGTTACGATGGAACGTAGTCTAGCATACGCGGTTTTGTTCCTCCAAATCATTGGATGCATGGAAAATGCAAAGGGATTTCGACCCCGAAAAGGAGGGAAATGACAGATGAAGGCCCTTGTGGACTTTCTTTTTGAAGCAGGCTTCCTGAAACGGCTCGCTCGGAGCGGCTATCCGTACCTGGGGTCAGGGGATGAATCCGTTGCAGACCATACGTGTCGTACCCTCTTCATTGCCTATGTGCTCGGCCAGCTTTCCGACGGCATCGACATGGGCCGGTTGCTGAAGATATGCCTGTTTCACGACTTCCCCGAGGCCCGTATGGGTGATCTCAACTATGTGCAGAAGAAGTACGTGGAGTCGAAGGAGGAAAAGGTCTTGTCAGAGCTTTCCGAGCGGTTGCCCTTTGGAGAAGAAATCGCGGCCCTGGTCCGGGAATTCAATGACAAGAAGACCCCGGAGGCGATCCTGGCCAACGATGCGGACCAGCTGGACTTGCTTTTTCACGTAAAGGAGCAGGCGGACATAGGGAACCCCCAGACCGGTCCCTGGATCGAGCACGCGTACCAGAGGCTTTCCACGGAACCGGCCCGACAACTCGCCCGTCTTGCCATGGAAACCGATTCCACGGACTGGTGGCTTGCAGACCGGGACGACCCGACGAGAACGTAAGACGGACCCTTGAACAGAGAGGGAATGATCCATTGAAGAAACCTCTGTAAGCTCTTGTGTTTGTTTTGCTGTGTGTGGCCCTGACAGACGAGGCGACTACGGACCGGCTCGAAGCAGACCGGGCGGCCCGGGCAGAGGACCCGCGCTTACGCGATGTCGATCCAAACCCGTGAGCTCGTTGACAAGACCCTGAAGGGGATTCGTCTCGTCCGAGCCGGTGGGGAGGCGCAACGGGGAAGACCTGGAAGTCCCCTTGCCGAGCCCCAGCGGGTGTCGGCCCTGGGCCCTTCCGGCCGGCCCGTTCCTCACTTGCCGCTCAGGGCGCTGCGCAATCTGGCCAAGAGGCTGTGCAGTGAGATCGGGCCCACACTGGAGGGTGTGCTCGAGTAGTGCTCGTGCGGTCACCCAGAAAAGAAGAGGGCCATATCCGCGATGGATATGGCCCTCTGGCCCACTACATTGTTCAGGCTATGGCAAATCGGGCTGCGAGAAGAACCGTGCGCCTGCGCCACCCGTATCTCCCGGTGAGGCTGTACAGCCTGTACTGTAATTGCAGACGAACCAGGACCTCAGGTCAAGGGACGGCCCGTTCATGCCGTCCATAGGCAGGCTGTAGTAGATCCATCCGCTCTGGGTGCCGGAGAGCTCAAGTGTCCCGCTAAGGGTCCAGAGCCCTACTATGTTCACTTCGCCGGATCTTTCGCCGTCCATAATCTGGCCGGTCTGATTGTAGCCTTGGTAATCATAGGTGGTTACGGGCATTTGACCAAAGGGCGGGTCGGATATGGCCCAATGACAGGAACCACCGATAGCGCCATAGACAGTCTCATCCGTGCCGGGCCAAGGATTCGGATCCAGGGTCAGGAATTGCTGCATGAGGGCGTCATCATCGGCCAGAAAGATGATCAGGAAGTCCAAGTCCGGATCCCCGGTAAATGTAGCATCGGCGCCGCTGCAATCCTCGTCAATGCCGTTAGCAGGGATATCAATGGCACCGGGATGGATATTTGGATCGGTATCGTCACAATCGATTCCCAACATTGGACAGATGGCAAGGGTTGCACCGAAGCCATCCCCATCGTTATCCTGACAGGGACCCCAGGATTCCTGCCCCATCAAGAATAGGCTCGACAGCGCCAAGATCCCGAGCCAAACAAGAGCCGTGTTACGCTTAAGCATGTGTTGCCCCCCTCGTCTTTGTTGATCTTTTTGCCAGGGATTCCATATGGAAGTTGATATAAATAATGAAACTAACTAATACTAAATCAAAAACAGAGTCTCTGTCAAGCTATTTCTTCAAATAATATAGCGTTTTATGACATGCAGAACAGGGGGTGTTTATCTGCGAATCATTTCCAGGAAGGCCTGCACCCGCGTGCGGATCTGGCCCGATCCGGTCGTAAGGTACTCCCGTTCCAGGTCGAGCAAGGGGATGTCATCCTTCTGCAGGGCCTCGGTGGCGAGCTTGCGGAACCCGGCCCAGTGATCGCAGAACTTGAGGCGGGCACAGACGACGCCGTCCACGCGCCAATCTCGGATCATCTCTGTGAGGAGGTCGTGGTTGTGGTCGAAGGCGTTCATGACCGAAGGGCATGCCAGGCGGGCGGCGTACCGGTTGGCGATGGCCAGAATGGGGTCTTCGGCCTCCTCGTTGCTGTACCCCTGATAGTAGCGTGTCCCGAAACAGAGGCCGTCTGCCACGACCCACGCCCCCCCTGCCTCGATGAAGTCGATGAATCCCGGGGCGTCGCAGCCTCCCCCGATCACCATCAACCGGGGCCGGCCTCTTCCTTCGGGCTGCCTTTGCTGGAGTTCGGGGATCAGGGCCTCCAGCTTCTCGCAAAATCGTTTTTTTGGGACGGACATGCCGGCCAAGGCCACGTTGAGGTGCTCGGCGCCGCTCAGGCGGGGTGGGTCTTCCTTTCTCAACTCGTTCAGCCTTGTCATCTGGCCCCGGACGCGGTCCGAGGCGTTGATCGACTCGCAGAGGTCCCCGTTGGAGACCTTTGTCCCGAAGGATGCCTCCACGTGCTCGATCATCTTCCGCATCTCCATGACGAACCATTCCGTAGACGCCTCTCCCAACGCATGGTGCATGGAGAAGTAATGGACAAACGGAAAACGCCCGTTCGACTCGAGCTCACCGGCGAGGCGCAGCATGTGGTCGCATGTGTTCGTGGTCACCAGCCCGTCGAGGAACTCGAGCTGCCCCGAGAGCAGGAGCTCGAGCACGGACCGCGTGTAGGAGCAGTTGATGCGGTGCATGTGGGCGTCCGCGTTGGCGGTGTCCTCGATACCGGGTGCGCGCACCCGCAAGGGAAGCAAGCCGGCGGCCTGGAGGATCTCGTCGGGTATGTTCGCGCAGACGGTGCCAATAACCCGTTTGCCCGACTGCTTCCAGGCCCGGATCTCCTCGTTGTCCAGCCGGGAGGCGATCTCCTCGAAATACCGCAACCCTTCCATTTCTCTCTCCCTTGCTAGTGAAGTGACTTGGGAATACCGCTATGTTTCACGAGAGGCTCGCCGTTCGGTACTGTCCAGGGCTCCCTCTCCGATTTGCTTGGGCTCCGTCTCTCCCTCCCCCGAAGTCGCCCGGCGCAAATCTCCGAGGGAACCCTGGACAGCACCGAACCACTCGAGTCATGAAATGGAAACATAGCGGTATTCCCAAGTCACGCCCCTAGTCCATCACCGTGGTGAAGAAGTCTTCCACCTGACTGCGCAAGAGCTCTTTCGAAAGCACCCGGTCGTCGTTGTAGTCGAGCTCGATGAACAGGACCGGGATGTCCCGCTCGCGGCACACCTTGCGGATCATGCCTTGCGCCCCGCAGATGCTGTTGCAGCCGACGTGTTGGGTGACGATCATGCAGTCGCAACGGTAGTCCTCGTAGGCGTTGAGGGAGAATTGAATGAGCTTTGCCGTGTCGAACCGCATGATGGACATGGTCATGTCGAGGCCTTGCCATGCGATCCCCTCCAGCATGCTGTCCAGGCTGGTCGTGTCGATCGGCTCAAGGATGGCGGAACTGGACAGGGAGTTCGTCACGACCATGGCGCCGCACTCCTGTTCCATCCAGTCATAGAGTTCTATGTCAAAGGTCGGTGTAACGTGCACCCAGAGAGCCCGATGTTTTTCCTCGAAGGGCCCCTGGGTACGACCCTCCTTCACCCGCCGCACCGCATCTTCCTTCAGGAAGGCGAGGGTCCGGGTGGCCCCCGGATGACCGGCTCCGGTGATGAAGATCAGGTACGGGACGAGCCGCAGGAAGCCGGTGTGCGGAGCGGGAAGCACCTTGTAGGTGTCGTGCACGTCGACCAGGTGCTCGTAGGCCCTGTTCGACTCCACGACAACCTCTCGAAGGCGATCGATATCGAATTTCCTGCCCGTCACGGTCTCGAGAAAAGGGATGAGTTGCTCTTTCAGCTGGCCTGCGTAGTAGCGCACGGCCTCCCGGTCGTACCGGAAGGGTGCGTCGAGGTAGAGCATCGGATATTCGAACATCCTCTGAAGGATGGGGTAGGCGATCCGGGTCCCGTCGCACGGCGCGGAGGAGGTGACGAAGAACGAATTTTCCGGGAGTTCTCCTTTCGCCGCCGCGCCGATGATGAAGCGGTCGGTGGAGCAGGTTTCGGATGAGACGCCCACCGATTCTGCTTCCTCGATGAACTCGTACACGGTCTCCATGCTTGTCCGGGTGAAGAACAACGGGTAGGTCTCGAGACATAACGGTGCGCACCCGAAGGCGAGAAACGGTTGCGGGACCAGGCCGAACTCGAAGAGGGCCACCTTTCGGCTCTCATCGGCCATGGCTGCTGCGATCTCTTCGTACCGTTCGACGTTGTCGGCCGCGGCGGCCGCGTACAGATGCCCGAACTCCTCATAGGGTGCAGGCATGTCCTCCCTGAAGGCATCGATCATCGGCTTCAGGAACCCCTCGGTGATCTCCATGGTCTTTTGAAAACTTGTTCCCATCGCACCAGGTCTCCCTTGCTCGTTCGAGGGGCTGTGGAGAGAAATCCGGCCGGCTCATGACAAGATACCAGATGGGTGCATTTTCTCAAATTGACAACAATTCTCGGTCCGACCCTGCATTTTGATAAAAGTAGGGCGATCCGGTCCTCAGGCTTCTTTGGGGGGCTTAGAAAAAATATCATTTGATATCCGTTAGTTATATGTATTTCAGGCAACTACCGCAAGGTTGGTCGTGATCTTGCAAGAGACGCGTGTCACAGAGGTTTATTTAGACAAAGGAAGAAGAGAAAGCAGGAGGTCGGGACAGATCAATCGAACCAGGGTTGGGGTTCAAATAGGGAGTTTTCCAGCAACAGAGGAGTTGGGAGCCATGCAAACGAAACCCGCTCGAAGCAATGTGGACACGCGGACGGCGATTGCCATACTGGTGATAGGCGTCATCGCTGTCCTGGCCTTGACGTTCGGGCCCGGTACCGCGAGCGGAGGCGAGCCGGCGATGGCCGAGTACTCGGCCTTTCCTCCCTTCATGTCTGCCACGGTGGAGCCGAACGTTCTGGTGGTCCTCGACAACTCCACGAGCATGTGCGAGTTCGCCTACAAGGAAGTGAGAGGCAACATCTGTTCGGCTGCGGCAGCGTATACGGGTTACCATGAGGGGGTCAAATACTTCGGCTATTTCGACTCGGACACGTGCTACGAGTACGACAACGGCAACCACTATTTCTACCCTGTCGGGGCCACCGTGGATGACCCGGCCACGCCGGATTACGAGCGGTCCGCCGGGTTCGATGCGGATGCGCGGCGCTTCTCGGGCAACTGGCTCAACTGGTGGACCATCCGGCGCTTCGATGTGGCCAAGCGTGTCTTGACCGGCGGCCGTCTTGCCGCGGATCCGAACGACTACGTGTTGCTCGGCATGTACTCGGATCGGGACTACCGGAGGATCTTCAACGACTACACGGCGGCTACGGACCCCTTTGGCGTCGTTACCAAGAACGTTTACTACACTCCTTTCCGGCAGGGCGTCTATTCCTACTTTTTCAATGCGCAGCGGAACGGCGAGTTCACGATCATGTTCAACTTCGTGGAGGCCCGGTTCGACGACGTCTCGGACCTGGGCAGCGGCGGGTGTGCGGACACGGACCCGGACCTGGACACGATCGAGAACGTGCTCACGAACGATCCGCTGTACGGGAACGTGGGGGAGCCTGCGCCGCCTCATGCTTACGAGGCCTACTATGTTGCCGTGAAGACCGGATCCGTCGGCGTGGACCGTGCCCCCGGGGGTATCGTCCAGCAAATGGCGGACCGCGTCCGGTTCGGCTACATGCAGTTCAACCTGGGGAACGGGCCTGCGGAAGGACTGACAGGGCACTGGAACTCATGGGATATCGACGGGGACGGCACGACGGACCTGGACCGGGGCTATGCGGACGGCGGACGCGTGCGCAACTACGTGGGGGACCATACGACGGTCATCTCCGACCAGGGGGAAGCGATCCTCGAGATCGTGGAGAATATCAACAATCAGCAGTTCAAGAATTGGACCCCTACGGAAGAGGTCGTGAACGAGGCGCTTCGGTACTACCGGCAGGAAGCACCGTGCTACACGCCGGACTATCCGGACGTCCCGCCGAACAACGCCGTGGACTTCGAGCAGAGCCCCGAGTGGGATCCTTATTACTTCAACGACTACTACGGTCCCGGGCTCGGAGAGTATGTCCCCTGTGCCAAATCGTTCATCATCCTCATCACCGACGGCGAGCCGAACGTGAACAGCGGCGCGCAGGCATGCGGCGGGTTCGATGACGCCTTCGACGGTGACGGGGCCGGCCTGCTGGACGACCTCGGGTTCCTGATGAACACAACGGACCAGCGTACGGACCTTCCGGGCATGCAGAACATTCATCTCTACACCATCTTCACCTTCGAGTCGCCCAACCAGATGGCGGTGGCCTCGAACTATCTGAAGCGTGGTTCCAGGGCCGGGGCCTTCAACGATATGGACGGGGACGGCGAGCCGTTCTGCGAAAGCAACTGCGGAGACTGGGGCACGGGTTTCTACGAGGGTTCCTGCGGGTCGAGGGACGGCACCGGGGCCTGCACCGCCCATGCGCTCTGCAACGAGTGGGACCGGAACTGCGACGGGGACCCGGACACGTTCTTCTGGGCCCCCAACGGGGACGAGATCGCCCACAACATGCTCCTGGCCCTGACCGACATCCTGCGGAGAAGCGCCTCCGGGACCGCTGTGTCGATTCTGTCCACGAGCGCCCACGGCGAGGGCTCCCTGTTCCAGGCCTATTTCAAGCCCCAGGAGATCACCTCCATGGGCGGCGACACGGTCGAGGCGAACTGGCTCGGTTTTCTCCACGGCCTGTGGGTGGACGACCGCGGAAACCTTCGGGAGGACAACGGAAATTTCGAACTGGTCTTCGAAGAGGACAACATCATACAGTTCTACTTTGACGAGACGAACGGAACGCGGATTCAGCGGGACTACGTGTCCGTCGGCGAGCCCTACGGCGACGGCGCCTGGGACGAGACGAACATCTCGATGAGCGACCTCCGCTCCATGTGGGAAGCGGGCAAGGAACTGGCTCTTCGAGACCTCGCTGCAAACCCGAGAAAGATCTTCACGACCCTGGACGAACAGAACCTCGTCGAGTTCGATCCTGCCGACGCCGGTACGTTCAAGGACTACCTGCGGAAGCCGAGTGCCTTCGATGCACAGGACTTGATGAACTACATCATCGGAGAGGACCAGCCGGGCATGCGGTCGCGGGCGGTATTCCTGGACACAAACGGCGACACCATGGCGGATCAGGCAGGGACCTGGCGGTTGGGGGACATCATCTACTCCACGCCTGCGGTGGTCGCCCGGCCCATGGAGAACTTCGACGACATCTACAGCGACCCGACCTACGACGAATTCGAAAGGCACTACACGCGAGGGACAGGCGCCGCGATCCTGTCCAGACCCACCGTCGTCTATGTGGGCGGGAATGACGGCATGCTCCACGCGATCAACGCCGGGGTCTACAAGGCCGGGGACGAGGGGGGGACCGGCACGGTAGAGCACGGGAGGTACACCACGGACTACCCCGCCTATTTCACGGCCGCCCTGGGCCACGCGCCCGAGTTGGGCGAGGAGATCTGGTCCTACATCCCCCACAACCTTCTCCCCCACCTCCAGTGGTTGAGCGACCCGAACTACACGCACGTCTACTACGTGGACCTGAAGCCGAAGATCGTCGACGCCCGGATCTTTCCGGATGACATGAGCCACCCGGAGGGATGGGGCACGGTATTGATCGGAGGGTTGCGGTACGGCGGAAAGGACTACGAGGTGGACGACTTCAACCAGGACGGCGTTGCAGACGACCCCGCAACCTTCTCGTCCTGCTACTATGCCCTGGACATCACCAACCCGGGCGACCCGAGACTCCTCTGGGAGTTCAACGACGCCGACCACCTGGGCCTGACCTCTTCCTATCCTGCGGTGGCCCGCGTGGGCCGTGCAGACGAGAAGGGCGACTGGTACGTGGTCTTCGGGTCCGGCCCGACCGACTATGACGGCACCAGCAGCCAGATGGCCTCCGGCTTTGTGCTGAACCTGCTGACCGGAAATCTGGAGAGACGCTTCGGCGCGAATCCGGGTGGGGACGGCTTCCCGGCGGACCCCGTCCTGGAGTTCCGCGGCTGGGTCGGCGGCCTCGCATCCATGGACGTGAACCTGGACTACCAGACGAACGCCATATACGCGGGGGCGAGCTACGAGGTGTTCGGCATCGTCACCTTCGGCAAGATGTACCGGATCCTGATCGGCACGCCGGACATGGACGTTTACCCGGGGCCCGCGAGCTGGGAGGTCTCGGTCCTGGCTCACACGAGACCGGAGCAGCCGATCGTGGCTTCTCCAGGCATCGCCTCGGATCACACGAACACACCGTGGGTCTATTGGGGAACGGGCCGGTTCTTCAACGACGTGGACAAGGCAACCCTGTCGACCCAGAGCTTTTACGGGGTCAAGGACCGAACCCTGTCAGCCGGAGGCTCGGCCGAGGGGAAGACCGCCGGCCAGCTCATAGACGTGACCAACGTGGAGGTGTCTTACGGAGAGCCGAGCACGGTTACCGGCTCTCCCGTGATCGGAGCGGACAGCGTCTGGGACCAGATGCTGGCCGCCATGCGGGGCGACGAGGTCTCTCCGACTTACGGGTGGGTGCTCGACCTGGTGGACATCGCGGGGGCGGGCTCCGGCGAAAGGGTCCTGGAAAAACCGAGTGTCCTCGGTGGCCTGGTCATGTTCAGTAGCTTCAAGCCGAACACCGATATCTGCCAGTACGGCGGCGACGGAAGGATCTACGGCCTCTACTACGAAACCGGCACAGCATACAAAGAGGACGTCTTCAGCCTGCACGACCCGGGGATCGGGACCAAGCTGGCCCGTTCGCTGGATCTCGGGAACGGGAGGCCCTCGGGCCTGGCCATCCATTTGGGTCAGCAGAAGGGTGGAAAGCTCTACATCCAGCAGAGCACCGGGACGATCGAGGAACTCGTGATGAAGGCCCCGTTCCGGCCGAAGAGTGGGACGGTGATGTGGTACGAGGAATAGAAGGAGAAGGAACGATGAAGAATGAGAAGGGTCCTGTCCATATCAGCCCGAGGGCCGCGGTTGTCGGGGCGGTCCTCCTCCTGTTCCTCACCTCGAGTGTGGTCAACCTGACGGCTCGCGAGAAGGATTCGATGCCCAGCGAGCTGGCGTCCCGGTGGCCCATGTACACGGGGGAGAGGTTCGACGAAGCACAAGTGATCGTCAAGTCCATCAAGTCCCAGGAAGACAGGTTGTACGTGAACGACGAGCCCTTTGTGGTCACCCACCAGTCCAAGATCGTGGACGAGAGGGGCCGCAAGCTCCGGCCCGGGAGCATGTGGGTGGGCTGGTTGGTGGAGTTGCGCTACCGGACCGGCCAGAAATCCGAGGCCCGTTCGTATGGGCCGGACGAGAAGGTCCTCGTGCGGATGCGGGTCCTCAAACGCCTTGAGAAATCATCCGGGAAGGACTAGTATCCCCCTCCAAAGGATATCAGGCCTCGAGAGGGCTTTCCATTCCACAAGACAGAACAAACGTGGTCCCCAGGGGAACGGGCTCTTCTCCCCCCAGGGCCGCTTTTCTGTCGTCACTTCTTCTGTTCACCGCCTACTCCCACTCCTGGTAAAGGCGCATACGCTCGTGTACCTTCTTGATGTGGTCCCGTGTTTCCGCATAAGGCAGATTCTCCCGCAGGTGCGCGTAGAGCTCTTCCGGGCCCATCGTGTTCACGCGGTCGATCGCAGGCTGTATGCGGGCCCTCCCTGTTAGCGACCTGCTGAGGTTGCCTGCCATGGTAGAGGCCTGGTAGTCCTCCATCAGGGCTGCCGTGTAGGTCTTGAACACCCGGGCGACTTCGGTACGGGCGCGGTTGTCCGCCGAGCTGCGAAGCAGGGAGGGGTTCTGGATCCCCCAGGAAGAACCGACTCCGTAAAAGGCCTCCCCCATCTCCCCCGCAAAGGCTCCGTTTCCCTTGTCTATCCAGGCGGGTTTCTGGGACTGCGTCCCCTCTGGTTGGGAGACCTGCTTTGCTCCTCCTCCGCACCCGGTCGCCAGGAGTAAGCCTATCAGGGGAAGGAACAAACCCACTCGTTTTTTCCACACCTTCATCTTGCTGTCCCCAAACTACTTGCCCTCTCCAAGCTCCGCGAATCTTGTTTTGCGCCTTTGGGGTGTGCTAGATTTGCGACCTGATATGAACCTGAGGAGTGGTGCGGGCATGAGGAAATGCGTTCTCTTTTGGAACCTGTTGGTCCTGAGCGTCCTCCATCGCACCGGACATTTCGACATCGTGGATCGAGAGGATGTGAGCGCGATCCTGGAGGAACAGAAGTTTCAGGCTTCGGATCTCGCGGACGAGGAGGAGGTCGTGGAATTGGGGGGCCTGGTGGGCGTGAATCTTTTCGTAACGTGTACCGCGAAAGCCCTGGAGGGCATCTATCAGATAACGGCCCGGTTGCTGATCGAAACGGAACCTTCGGAAGCGGACGTGTATCTCTTCGGTGTGGGGCAAGGCGCAACCCCGATCCCCTTGAGGCTTGCCGCCGGCCCCTATCTCTTGTCGGTGGAGAGCCGGGGGTATGCGAAGCGGAGGAAGACCTTCTATGTGGACGAGGGGCAGGAAACCTCCTGGAAGGTCGAGTTCATCAAAAAGAAGAGATTCCGCATCGGAGACTACGTAGGCGGCCGGGGTGTCTGGAACAGGCACCAGGAATGAAGGGCCTTGAACCCGTGAGGAGGAAGACGATGAACATTCCACGCAGGCTGGGGAAGCACGTCGGAAAGCCAATGCTCGTGGCTCTGCTGGTCGCTTCGATGCTGGCCGGAACAGGCCTGATCGGCAACTCCTTCGGAGAGGAGGCGGAAAAGAAGGAGAGCTACATCCGCCACGTGGACGATTCCTCCCCGACCCTCGCTGAAACGGAAAGAGGATCCGGCTGGTCCTACAATTCCGACTATCTCTTCGCCATTTCCAGGGCGGTTCGCGATTCGAGAGTGCACCCTGCGGGCAAGGTCTTCCTGTTCATTCCAGCGGTACCGCTGGATATCGTGCTCTCTCCCTTTGCTGCAATCGCAGGCCTGTTCGGGGATTGACGTCCCTACCAGACTCCGGAACCCACCTCGACGACAAAGGCCAGGTCGTCGACCGCAGCGAAACCGAGGTACTTGAGACCCGCTCGCAGTCCCCAGAAGTCCGTCAGGAAGGTCATGAACTTCAGGGGCGTGTGAGCCAGGTTCCCGCGGAATTTTACCCCCGTCTCGAAGGCGAAGTGTGCGGTCGTGTCGGTGCCGTCCTGAACCTCCACACGTTCGAGTTCAAATCCGAGCGAGAAATAGGGGTCGAACCACCGTGAGGCGGAGGGCGTGTAAAGCATGTTCCAGCCGATGTCGTCCCTCTCCCGCTTGGCTCGCAAATAGACCCGATTGACGAGCCAGCCGCCGGTCAGGGGTTCTTCCACGTTCTTCACGAACAACAGCGGAAACGTGATGGATACGCCGTGCCGTCCATCGTACCGGTAGGTCAAGCCGACCGATTTGGTGAAGCGTTCGCTCAGAAGGGTGCGTGTCACCTTGTCGATGTTCGTGACCGTCTCTTGCAATGGCCAATCCGGATAACCCTTGTCATCGATCTTGGTGAAGAGCCCGGTGTCACTCCGGGCAGGCTCCGCGCTCGGGAAAGGCCGCAACACATACGTGGCCTTGTTCGCGAGGTCCCGATCATCCCGCAGGAAATCGTCATAATAAGGGCTGTCCTTGGGCAGAGGGGGGACGACGAGGGTGTTCGGTCTTCTGACCTTGGTCATCCAGGCCTGGTAGGACGCGGTGAACAATGCCCCTGTGCGGATCACATCGCGGCACCCCCAGGCGTCATTGATGCGCGTATTCACGTCATACCCGGGTGAGTAGTAACCGTCGCCGTTCTTGTCGGTACAGCTCGCGTGCTTGCCTTCCTCGACCAGAATGGTGAGGGGAAAGGCGACCCAGTCGTCGACGTTCAGGGTGTTGTCGTACCAGTCCAGGCCGTGGGCCTTGGCGACGATCCGTTTCACCTTGATCGCATACTCGCAGCCGGGGCAGTCCGGGCTACGAACTACCTCGAGTTTGAACTCGGCGGACTCCACGTCGTGGGGATGTCGGCCGAGGCCCTCCTCGCTCGAGTAATAGAAGAAATAGTCCATCATGATGGCGCTGACTCGATCGAGGTGTAGAACCGAGGCGTTCGTATCGTTCGGGTTGTTCTCGTATGCCTCCGTTGATACCCCTTTCTTCATCAGAAGTCTTCTGACTCGATAGTAGACAACAGGCGAATCGGCCGGTTCCTCGAAGGGCACGGGCTCGGGAATCTGAATCTCGGACCCGGGGGTGAAATCCAGCAGTGGTTCGTCCGGGGAGAACCACAGGATGGGGCCGCAGTAGCTGGCGAGCTCTTCGAAGGTCATGCGCGGATTCGAGCCGTGCCATATGATCCCGGTAGGGTTCTCACCGCAGCAGACTCGCTTTGTTCTTGCCATCGTCTCCTCGGCAGAGCATTCCCCGACACGTGCGAAGAGAGAGGAAACGAGAAAGAGACCCAGGAATGCGGGCACACACAGCCGAATTCTATTGTAATTCATCCAGAAATTCCCCCTGTTTCGTTGCCGCATTAACCCCTTACCACCCGAACACAGGCCTCTTCTCGCTCTTCCGGATCTCTTTCTCTTCGGCCCACCGGATGAGGCCCGTCTCGATCTCGACCAGGTTCAGAGTGATCTTGAAATACAGGTCCGTCTCACGCCCCGCCTTCTTGCGGATCGAGGTGATCTCCCCCATCAGGAGGTAGCCGGCGCCGACGAGCTTGCCTATCCGCTTGCGTGTCTCCGGGTCCACGAATCCACTGTCGTTCTGGTACCTCAACTCTCGAACAACCTCCTCGCGCACCTCATCGGCAACGAAGCGGACGGCTCCCGAACGGACCAGGGCTGTGCGGATCTTGTCCGTGATCGCCTTGGTATCGATGTGCTCATCGGTCTTGTTGCGTACGCCGCTGACCAGCATGACGGGCCGGTTGCCCCATTGGACTTCCGGAGAAGCGAGGAGGGATTGAACCATCTTCTCGGCGATCATCTGCAGGTCCGTGGAGCCGAAGTCGATGGTGAGTGTTTCTGTAGCGGTGGGATCCCCATACTCGACCCGTTTCGAACAGGCCGGGCAGGCGAGGCATATCAACAAGATGAAGAGGCTACAGTATTCTGCCGGTCTTCGGCGAAACGTCAGAGAGTGGATTTCCTTTTTCAGAACGTTAACCTCCCCTTTCACCTTGACCCCTTGCCCTTTCACCTTCTGTTCTCTCTAGTCTTCCCGCTTTCGTATTTCCTTCTCGTCTGCCCAGGAGATGAGACCCGTTTCGATATCCACGAGGTTCAGCGTGATCTTGTAGTAGACGTCTTTCGTGTCGTCCTTCTGTTTGTTGATGGAGGAGATCTCTCCGGCCAGAAGAAAATCCGTGCCTACCATTTTGCCGACGGGCTTCCTGGTTTCCGGGTCCACGTACCCGGATTCCCTCTGGTATTCGAGCTCGTCCAGCACCTCCTGGCGGACTTCCGCAGCGGTGAACTGCACTTTGCCCGAGTTGATGAGGGTCGTACGGATCTTGTCCGTGATGGCCTTGGTGTCGATGTGCTCGTTCGTCTTGTTCTTTACCGTGGCGACTTGGAGAACCGGGCGATTGCTCTCCTGGATGACGGGCGCGGAGAGGAGGGACTGCACCATCTTCTCCGCGATCGACTGCAGGTCCGTGGACCCGAAGTCTACGGTCAGGGTTTCTACCGCGGTCGGGTCTCCATACTGGACCTTGGTGCCGCAGGCGCCGAGCGAGACGGCAAGAACGACGAGCGTGAGAATGAACCATTTCGTTCCGTGTCTCATGGGAAAGCTCTCCTTTCTCTGTGATTCGAGGCAGTGGGTCCGAAGACGTCCGTCCGCTGCCGCTACTACTCTTCGACCGGATTGGGCGCGCGGATCATGACCTTGAACCCGTTGGCGCTCGGTCTCGGGCACATGGCCCGGATCCATTTGGACTCCCTCCCGTAGAGAAGGCCCGGTGACCAGTGGACGATGTTCGACTCCACAGGGAACCCCGTTTCATCATACCACTCGAACCGGTACTCGAAATCGACCGTGTATTTTCTCCGGTTCTGTATGATTGCGAGCCCTTCCAGAAAGTCGCCCACGAACCTCGCCTTGATGTCCAGGATTTGGATCTCCTTGGCCAGAGGCTTGTCCTTGATGATGTAGTCCTTTTCCAGCACCTCCTGGCCTTCTTCCCCTTCCCAGATCTCGCCGACGCCCACGTTGGACGTCGTAATGGGGGAACAGGCCAGGGGCATGGTTCCGATCAGGGCCAGGAGGATCAGGAAGGCCCCTGTCAGGTGCGTCTTCGATCTGGTTTTCATCGTCATCCCCTCCCTGGGTTGTCCGTAGTTATCTCCGGTGGTTCCTATTCTACCCGGTTAGCAGCACTCGGGCCAATCTGGAAAACGTTGAAGCCGATCAGATCCCAGGGCCCGGTCCTCGCGCTGACAAAGATCGTTTCCCCGGGCCGCACGTCCAGGACGAAGTCTCTCTTCTGCATTCGGCCCCCGTCCGCGGCGTGAAGGGCGAAGACGAGCTCGTGCCTTCCCGAGGGCAGGAAGACCCGGGCCACCTGCATATTCTGGGGAAGGGTCTGCCAGCACCGGAGGTCGGCCTGTTCGGTGAACACGTTATAGAGGTTGGCCACCATATCTGCCGCCCAACCCCCTTGATCCCCTGCCGTTTTCACCATGGCGCCCTTGACCGCAGACCGGAATACCTGTTTCAGGGCGAGAGTGGTCATCCGGTCGTCCAGATTCCGTATGGCGATCGCCTCCAGGTCCGTCAGGACGAAGGTCCTTCCGTACAAATGGCCCTCGCGGTCGTACAGGGCACCGTAGCGAACCGGGTTGGGCACCGGCTCGTATTTCGGGAAGGCCACAGGGATGATCCCTACGTCGGGGATCGGGATCGAGATCTTGATCTCTGTCTTCCGAGGAGCCATTCCGGAACCGAAAAAGATGATCACGTCGCCTTCCCGTTTTTCGTCCCAAATGCGGGGTTGTCTTCCGAGCTTGTTCTCGTTCTCCTTGAGCTCATCCGAGAGCCCGGAGCGCCTGGCCATCCGGAGGAGGTCGTTTTCCACATACGGAACCCCGGGACGGAGATCCTGTACCTTCTGCAGGTCGATGTAGGCATCGTTGTACTCCCGGTTCACTTCGTAGACGATCGCGGACAGGTAGTGCGCAAAGGCGTCTTCATACAAATTCTTTGCCCTTCGGACGATCTCCTTCTGGTCCTGGTAGTGGACATCCACCGCCCTGAAGACCGGGCGCGACGAAATGCCCCTTCTTCTGGCCTCATCCCGGACGTGGTCGTACTCCTTTTGATGCATCCTCTCGTTTTCCTTCTGGCGGGCGAAGCTCCTGCGTATCTCTACCCGTGCCCCTTCGTAGTCGTGCAGAAAGAGGTAGTTCGAGGCCTTGAGGGTGTTGACGAGTACCTTCTCGAAGGGTTCGCCGCTGTAGGGCAGGGTCTTCTCGTTGACGAATACGCTTCCGACCTGTGCCGATCCCTTGGACAGGCTCACGACGGCCTTCTCCTCGTGGTGCCGGATGACCTCTTCGGCCTCGTCGAATTGCGCATTACTCGCTTCGAGGTGGCCTCGTGTATGGAGGATCATCCCCCCCTCCAGGAGATAGGCGAGCCGGTTCAACCCCTTCTTCGATCGCTTGTCCGCCTGTTCGAAAGCCTCCCCCGAGTTGCCCCCCTCGAAGTCGCTGATGAGATCCTGAGACTGGACCGGGTAGTGCGTCAGCGTCGAGCAGGCCGCGAGCATCAAAGAGAGAAGACACACGAGTCCGGCGAAGGAGAGGTAACCCGGGGCAGTGTGGTTCCTCATGTCATGTTGCCTTGGCTGGTTTGCGGCCCTGGAGCGTAGAATCCGTCCGGGCGCGCGGTTGCGCTCTTCTTCTGTATTGAGACTGTATCACACATTAGGAGGCCGTCGGCTGGAAGTCAATCCGAGAGGTGATTTGTCTAGAAAAAACAGCTATGTTATGTGTTTGGAGGTAGCGCTGACGTTCATCGAGACCGGGGGTCCTGATTCATGGAGAATACTTCTTTGCTGGCAGCATTCACGGCCGGGCTGCTCTCTTTCCTTTCGCCCTGCATCCTGCCGTTGATTCCTGCGTATTTGAGCTTCATCTCGGGCGTATCCTTGAGCGAGATGCGCGAAGAGGAATCCGAGAAGAAATCCTCTGCAAAGGTGTTTACCAACGCCTTGTTCTTCGTCATCGGCTTCTCCTTTGTATTCGTGGCCCTGGGTGCATCGGCCACGTTTCTCGGCAAGTTCTTGATTGCAGAACTCGGCATCCTGCGAAGGGTTGCCGGAGTCCTGGTGATCCTGCTCGGCCTGCTTGTTCTGGGCGTGTTCCGGATTGGGTTTCTGGACCAGGAGAAGCGCTACCACCAGAAGAGGAAATCCTTCGGCCTGCTCGGGTCCTTCCTGGTCGGAATGGCCTTTGCCTTTGGATGGACGCCGTGCATCGGTCCGATCCTGGCCGCGATTCTGTTTGTTGCGAGCACGAAAGAGACGGTTGCCCAGGGAATCGGACTTCTGGGTGTCTACTCGGCCGGACTGGGCATTCCCTTTCTGCTGGCTGCCCTCGCGGTCGACCGGTTCCTGAGGGTCTCCTCGTGGATCAAGAGGCATTTCCAGGCGATCAAGGTAACGAGCGGATTGTTGTTGATAGCGGTCGGCATCTTGATGTTGACGGACGATCTGACCCGTATCACCGAGTCTTTGATGAAGCTCATGAGCGCTGTGGGAGGGCCGGCTTCCTGATCAATGGTTGACAAAAACCCCGGATCCTTTCTACCTTTATCAGGTCGAAGGCACGAGGTGATTTCAGGGCAGAGTGTCTCAATTAAAGGGGCTTTGATGTGAGCAGGAATCGAGTTGTGGTGACCGGAATGGGCCTGGTTACACCCCTGGGTATCGGGGTGCATCAAAACTGGGAGTCCCTTTGCAGGGGTCGGTCAGGGATACGGAAGATCGACCGCTTCGAAGTGTCGGACCTCTCCTCTCAGATTGCCGGCCTGGTTCCTGATTTCGATCCCGAGCAGTTCATGGAGAAGAAAGAGGTCCGCAGGAACGATCCGTTCGTGCACTTCGGAATGGCGGCCAGCGAACTTGCAGTGGAGGACGCAGGCCCGTTCATCCTGAACGGCAATGCGGGCCGTGTGGGTGTCGTGTTCGGCACGGGCTTTGGCGGCCTGCAGACCTGCGAGCATGCCTATCACGTGCTGGAGAACAAGGGCCCTGGAAGGATGTCCCCCTTCTTCGTGCCCATGATCATCCCGAACCTTGCTCCCGGGCAGATTGCCATCCGCTTCGGAGCAAAGGGGCCGAACCTATGCTTCGCCACGGCCTGCAGTGCGAGCACCCACAGTCTTGGCCATTCCTTTCGAATGATACGCGATGGGGAAGTGGACGCCGTGATTGCCGGCGGTGCGGAGGCCGCGGTCACACGGCTCGCGGTTAGCGCCTTTTCTGCCATGCGAGCCCTTTCACGGCGGAACGATGATCCGGAGGCGGCGTGCCGCCCTTTCGAAAGAGATCGTGACGGGTTCGTCATGGGGGAAGGGGCGGGCACCCTGATCCTGGAGGAGCACGGGCATGCAGTGAAGAGGGGCGCGCGCATCTACGGCGAGATCATCGGCTACGGCCAGAACGGGGATGCCCACCATATCACCGCACCGTCCCCGGAGGGGGAGGGCGCGGCCGAGTGCATGCGTGCTGCGTTGAAAGATGCACGGACTGAGCCCGTGGCCGTGGAGTACATGAACGCCCACGGAACCGGGACCACCTTCAACGACCTCATAGAGACCCGGGCTGTGAAGAACGTGTTCGGCGCCCATGCGGGGAGCATGTTCATCAGTTCGACCAAGTCGATGACCGGCCACCTCCTGGGCGCCGTCGGCGCCATAGAGGCGATCTACACTCTCCTGTCCCTGCAGAATGGCATCCTGCCCCCCACGATCAACTACGAAAACCCGGATCCGGAATGCGACCTGGACTACGTGCCGAACCAGGCGAGAGAGGCGGCCATCAGGATAGCGATGTCGAATTCTTTCGGGTTTGGGGGTACCAACGGGTCGATCGTGTTCAAGAAGTATACTGGGGAGACGGACGGTTGAAGTACGTTCTTGTGGTGGGCGACGGGATGGCGGATGAGCCTCTGGAGGCACTTGGCGGACGAACCCCGCTGGAGGTGAGCCGCACCCCGAACATGGATTTCTTCGCGCGCAATGGGCAGGTGGGGCTGGTGCGCACGATACCGGAGGGGATGCCCCCGGGCAGTGACGTGGCCAACATGTCCCTGATGGGCTGCTCGCCCCAGGCCTATTACACGGGCAGGGCGCCTCTGGAGGCGGCGAGTATGGGCCTGGACCTCGGTCCTGATGATGTTGCCTTCCGCTGCAACCTGGTGACCCTGGAGGAACGCCCTGAAGGCCTCTTCATGGCGGATTACAGTGGCGGCAGTATTTCCACAGAGCGTGCAAGGACATACATTGAAGTCCTGAACGACAAGCTTGCCGGACCTGCCTTCGAGTTCCATCCCGGCGTCTCCTACCGGCACATACTCCTCTGGAAGGACGGTCGGAAGGAGTTCGAGGGCCTCGAGACCACCCCTCCCCACGACATCCTGGGGCAGCTCGTGGATCCACACTTGCCGTCCGGGCCAGGCAGCCGGAAGCTCAAGGAACTGACGGACGAGGCCCGTGGTGTGCTGCTCGCGCACCTGTCGGCCCGGGCCGAGCCCGGCCCGGCAGGGCAGTCCAACGCCGTATGGTTCTGGGGAGAAGGCCACAAGCCGCAGATGCCCTTGCTCCAGGAGCGATTCGGGGTGAGGGGTGTGACGGTGTCGGCCGTCGATCTGATCAAGGGATTGGGACGGTGCGCCGGGCTGGAGACGATCGACGTGCCCGGAGCAACAGGGGACCTGGAGACCAACTACCAGGGAAAGGTCTACGCAGTGATCAAGGCCCTGGGAGAATTCGATTTTGCCTTTCTCCACGTGGAGGCCCCGGATGAGGCGAGCCACCGGGGAAGCCTGGAGGAGAAGATCGACGCGATCGAAAGGCTGGACGAAGAGGTGCTGGGTGTGCTCAGGAAGGGGCTCGACAAGATGAAGATCGAGTACCGGCTTCTGGTCTTGCCGGACCACCTGACGCCCCTCAGAATCCGCACGCATGCGGATACGCCTGTTCCGTTCCTGCTGTATCCGGAAAGCCCCGGTTCGGGTGCCTCGTACAGTGAAAAGGAGGCGGAGAGCAGCGGAATTCTGATCGAAGATGGGAGCAGGATGCTGGACGTACTTTTCCAGAATGAGTGAAACTCGTGCCCTCTTGGGGCGAAAGGCCCCGAATATCGTAGGGAAAACTATTTTCAGAAAAGGGAAAGGAATTTCCCAAACCGGACCGACCGGCCGTTCACATTCCCCTCCTTCACATGGCCCCGGAAGAACCCTTCTGCCTCAGTGCCAGGATCGCTGTTAGATCCTTGAGACCGAAAGTCTTTGGAATGAAATCATAATTCTAGACAGGTCCCCTGTTATCAACGAGTCGCCTACCCGGGCTCGAGGGTCGAAAAGGCCCGATGGACACCTCCTCGGCAAGGGAATTGCAGACGGCTGCGTATGCCCTGACTGTCTTGGAGGGGGTCGTGATTACCGTTTGCTCGAGATGTAAACATACGATCAGCGAGACCTTTGATAAAGGTTCCGAAAAGAAGGTGAGCCACGGGATTTGCTCCCGGTGTCTGGCCATCCTGGAAAGTGAGATCCGGGAAAGCGCCAAGGCGACGGAAAATGGGCCGAAACCCGAGGAGGCGCACCTGCGCGCAGAAGATCCGTAGATCTGGTGTCCTGTTTCGTCCTCGATTACCCCAAGACTCCACCCAGCCCCCCGTTGCCCGTGCGCGAAAATGGCTATTAGCTTTTAGCTCCTCGCCACCATCCCCCGCAGAATGCTGCCATGGGGCGGTTGGGTGGGCTAACAGCTAAAAGCTTACAGCTGATAACCCTCTTCGCCTTTCGCCCTTCTCCGTTACGGTGTACGCTGATAAGATGATCGGGTGCGCGTTCTTCCACTACGCACCACGAGGGGAAACCATGAAAGAAGCCATGTTCTACGACACCTCTCCAGGGGGCACGGCGCTATGCCTTCTCTGCCCGCACCGGTGTCGGGTCAAGGAGGGGAAACGGGGGGCGTGTGGAGTGCGCGAGAATCAGGGGGGTCGCCTCCTGTCGCTTGTGCATTCCAGGGTGGTGGCTGCCAACGTCGACCCGATAGAGAAGAAGCCGCTGTTCCATTTCCATCCGGGGACTCTTTCTTTTTCCGTCGCCACCGTGGGCTGCAACATGCACTGCCTCCACTGCCAGAA
>Ga0180434_10003187_pt1 | contig 21084 bp, 18 predicted proteins | sample SS_ome_7_FD_132453 | JGI IMG/M metagenome (GOLD analysis project Ga0180434, IMG submission 132453) | Hypersaline lake sediment archaeal communities from the Salton Sea, California, USA - SS_1_D_2 metaG | ecosystem: Environmental > Aquatic > Non-marine Saline and Alkaline > Hypersaline >...
ATGGCCAATCATATGGTAGCGGCCGGACTTACGCCTTTCGAAAACGAAACAAAATCGCGCCCCCACCCATCGCTACGCGATGGATGGGCCACCCGCCCTTCGATAGTGATATCGGGTGGATGCGGCTCGGAAGCGGTGGTGTGCATCGTGAGATTACGCATGTTTTCGCAGACGATGTCGCCGCCCAATGTGTTGATCGTGACGTCGTCGAGGATTTCGCCTTCGACGATCAGCGGCCCGGTGGTCATGTCGACCAGGAGGGGGCCGTTAGCGCACATGCTGCCGGCGAGTTTGGCGCCGAAAATGGTCGACGTGCCGCCGGCGTAGGTAAGATCGCCCTCGTTCCAGTTCAGCGCGCCGGGCGTATTGGGGTCGAGGGGGCTGTTCGGATCGTTCGGATCCGCGGGATACCCGATCGTCAGGCTGAAGTCGCCGGCGGCGTTCGGATCGACGGTGATGTTGTCGATCACGCCCGTGCTCGGATCATCGCCGCCGTCGTGGAACCAGAATTTGTAGTCGTTGCCGTCGCCTTGAAGGATTATTAGTCTATTTTGGGCAGGGATCCAGTTCCAATCAGTGCCCTGGCTCCCGTCGCCCCACGTTTCGAGCGTGTCCGCATTCGCGTTAAAAACACAGACGACAGTTACTGCCAACATTACGATCTTGGAAGCGTACATAATTTATTTCCTTATGTGGGTGTACATCCTTGAAACACCAAAGACAACCATGCTCAGAACAACCATTCCTGTGACACCGCCCGGTTCCGGGACGACGCCGAACTCGAAGGAATCCCATCTGGACAGCGATGCCTCGCCCTCAACCATGTCTCCCCATGAGACGCTCGACGCGCTGATAATGTGCGTGAAGGGCCCCGTTAAAGACAAATTCCCGTCGATGCACAACTCAAAACTTCTCATGTCCCACGAGCGAAGCTCGAACGTGTGGAAAACGCCCGGTTCGAAACTAGCGCTCATGCCCAGATCATCGACGTTGAAAATGCGCGTTTCTGAAAATACGAATAGAGCGCTCCATGATTCGTCTGAAGCCACACCGAAGCCGGGATCCCAAGGCTCCGAAGCCATCTCATCCACTTTGAGTCTTGCGCGCATAATAAACAGTTCGCCGGGCGCGGGATCGATCTGTCGCGACATCGTGTAGGCGTCATAAATCATGATGTCGTCGCGCCCATCGAGTACCAACGCGCCTTGCTCGATCGAGCGTTGCGCACCGCCCGCGCCCGTATGTCTGGTCCACCCTTCATTTTCCGGATAGTCGTTACCCTCGTACGTAATCCAGTAGGAATCGGCGCGGGCGGCGCCGGCGAGCAACGCCGCACATGAGAGCGTGAGCAGAAACATTAACAGCTTGTTCATACATGCCTCCTTGTTCGATATGCCGTTGCTTTGAGAAACGCCGCCACGTCGGCGGCGCGGAGCGGGTGCTACGAAATGCCCCTACCCGATCATAGGCCCCGCTTCACGCCGACGTATACTGGTAAATGCCTGAACTGCGTCCGATATCTGCCCATTTATGTCCATCTCGATCGAACCGTCAAGCTCGTCTATTTCGAGCGTGTCCACCGAACCAGCAACGTCGATCGTTCCGTCGACTTGATCGAGCTCGACAGTCTTGTCGGTCGCGGCCATGGCGCCGGCGAGTTTGGCGAAGACTACCGTCGACGTGCCGCCGGCGTATTCGAGATCGCCCTCGTTCCAGTTCAGGGCGCCGGGCGTATTGGGATCGAGGGGGCTGTTCGGATCGTTCGGATCCGCGGGATACCCGATCGTCAGGCTGAAGTCGCCGGCGGCGTTCGGATCGACGGTGATGCTGTCGATCACGCCCGTGCTCGGATCATCGCCGCCGTCGTGGACCCAGAATTTGTAGTTGAGGTTGTCGCCGTTGATAATGACCAGTTCACGTTGCGTCGGATACCATAGATAATCAATGTATTGAACGCCGTCTCCCCACGTTTCAAGAACATCCGCGCTCGCCCCGGCCGTATAACCGATCAGGAGCAGCAACATAATCAATTTGGAAGCATTCATCGTAGTGTCCTCTCTTTTCTATCCGTGTTATTTTCTGGAAGCACAATGTACTGCACATAGCAGACCTATCCCGACGATGTTGCATGGCTCGGGAACGACTCCGAATTCAAAGTAATCCCATCGAGCAAGCGAAGCCGACCCTTGCCAGCCGTCGCCCCAACTGACCTCGGATGACGAGATAACGTCGGAGAACACGCCTTGATGAGCCAGCGAGTCATCGATAAATAGCTCATAGGTGCGCATATCCGTTGATCGAAATTCGTACTCGTGATACAGACCCGATTCAAAGGGAATAATGACCCCCTCGTCAAAACTGCTTCGGAGGTACGACTCCGCGTAATTGACCGCGACCGCCCAGGAATCGTCAGAAAACACGACTAGCGAAGGATCCTGGTATGCACTGACCTCCTCAACCTTGAGACGCCAATGCATGATGAAGGTTTCTCCAGGACCTGGATTAACGGAACGCGACATCGTATATGAGTCGTAAATCGCGATGTCACGACGTCCATCGATGACTAGGTTCCCGTCCTCAATCCATCTTTCGGCTCCGCCTTGACCGTGGCCGTTCTCGTCCCCGTACACGCGCGTCCACCCTTCGTTCTCCGGGAAGTCGTTGCCCTCGTACGAGATCCAGTACGGATCGGCGCGGGCTGCGCCGGCGAGCAACGCCGCACATGAGAGCGTGAGCAGAAACATTAACAGCTTGTTCATACGTGCCTCCTTGTTCGATATGCCGTTGCTTAGAAATACACCGCCACGTCGGCGGCGCGGAGCGGGTGCTACGATCTGCCCCTACCCGATCATAGGCCCCGCTTCACGCCGCTGTATACAGGTAAATGCACGTAATGCGACCGATAATCCGTATCTCACACTCGCTATGCATCGTGAGGTTACGCAAATTTTCACACACGATGTCGCCGCCCAACGAGCCGACCGTGATGTCGTCAAGAATCTCCCCGCCGACGATCAGCGGGCCGGTGATCGCGTCGGCCAGGACGGGGCCGTCCGCCGCCAGGTCGCTGCTGCGGAGCACTTGGTCGATGACGCCTACGTCGGCGGTGTTCGGGCGCCGGCGATTGGGGATTCCGGAATGAACGAGCGGCGGCCGGCGCCTTGTGGGGCGCGAAGTTATGAATTATCTTAATGCCGTTCAGAACTGTCCCCATTTTTTGGCCGCGCTGTTTCGTTAGCTGGTTGAGGAACACACGCATGGATACTCGGATTACGTTCCCGTCTCTGGCGGTTCTTTCATTGATGGCGACCGGAACGCTGCTGACGCCCACGAGTCGGGCCGACATCGACATTAGCACGGTGGCGTACACTGGTATGCCGGCGCCAGGGATGTCCGGGCGTCAGCTCGCGCGTTTCATCTCGACGGGCGATCGCGATTCCCTGCAACTGAACGAGCGGGGCGAAGCGGCCTTCTGCGGCGCTGCTCAGTTGCCCGGGAAGAAGAAGAAGAAAGAGGTCATCGGGCTCTGGGCCGGAACGCCCGGGCAGTTGCGGCTCGTCGCCGCATCGGACCAGCACGCTCCCGGAATGAGCAAACGCTCCACGCTCAAACGCCTTGACCTGCGATACCTCTGCGACACGGGACAGGTGTGCTTTCTGGCCGCTGACGGATTGTGGATGTGTTCGCCCGGCCGCGAGCCGCGACTCATTGCTCACAAGAACGTTCACAAGAAAAAGACCGTGCTCATCCGCGACCTGCCCCGACTCGCCAAGCGCGAATTCGCCCGGGCCACACGCGCCGGCCGCGTGCTGTTCTGGAGTGAGCAGGCCCTGTTGGCGTGGGTGGACGGGGGATACGAGACAATCATCAAGCCGGGCGACCCGACGCCTGACACGCCCGACCTGACGTTCAAGTCGCTGGGACTCTTCCACGCCGCCGGCCCGTATGCGCTGGTCGAAGGAATGCGGACCGGTCCGGGCGTTAGCGGATCGAACGCGCGCGGTTGGTGGCTGTTTGGTCCGCGGGATGGCCGGAAGGTCGCGGCCGAAGGCGATCCGGCGCCTGGTCTGGACGGCCTGACCATAGGCGCGGGAGTGGGAAGCATTCGTGAGCTTAACGCTCAGGGCGCGCTGTCGTGCGGCTTGGGCGCGCGCGGTTCGGGTTCGCACGGATGGGATGATGGGCGGTTCTTCTCGCTGGCCCTCCCCCGCCTGAACGACGCCGTACCCGGCAGGGCAGGCGACTCGGTAGCGTGGCACAGTCAGCTTCTCGAAGGAGCAAGCTGCCTCGCCGTGTGTGCGCCGCATGTCGCGGCCCAGACGCCGGCCGGCGGCGAACCGACCGAGACGGCGGGCGGCCATCCGACGCCAGTCAGGACGCTTGCCGTTTTCGCCGGTCCCTTCGACGACCTTAAGCTGATCGATCGTCTCGATCGGGCCTCGGACACGGACTACCCCTTCTATCGTCTCGAGCACGCAGTGGGCAGCCCGGCCGGCGTGATCGCGATCGAAGGCAGCGCGCAATGGCCCGAAACCCAGTCGCCGACCGAGGTTGTCAGCGGCATCTGGGCGGGGCGGCCCGGAGCGATTCGGCTGGTTGTTCGCGAGGGGCAGTCGCTCGAACTGGCCTCCGGCGACACGCGTGTCGTCGAGCCGCACGGCCTCCGGCTCCACGGGATTAACAGCCGGGGTCAGGTTCTCTTTTCCGCAAAGCACCCGCCGATCCTGGGCCGGCGCGACGCGTCCATCGGCTTGTACCTGGCGACTGTTTTCCCGGGCAACGACCGACCCGAATAGTGGTCGCCGCGGCGCAAGCCGCGTGCCGGCACGACATATCAAGGCGCCCGGCGTCAGCTACGCCCCGGCGCCGGCGACTGGGGATTCCCGCATGAACGAAAGGCGGCGAACGATGGAATTTCAACGAGCGTTCACTGAGGCGCCCTGGGAAAAGCGGATCGGTTATTGCCGAGCCGTTCGAGCCGGGGATCATATTTACGTAACCGGGACGGCGCCGGTTGACGACGCCGGCGGCGTTTACGCTCCAGGCGACGCTTACACCCAGACGGTGCGGTGTCTCGAGATTATCCAAACCGCGCTGGCCGAGCTGGGCGCGGACATGTCGCGCATCGTTCGCACGCGCATGTTCGTGACCGACATCTCACGCTGGGCAGAGTACGGACGCGCGCACGGCGACGCCCTCCGCGACCATCCGCCCGCAACCACGATGGTCGAGGTGAAATCGCTGATCGATCCCGCCATGCTGATCGAGATCGAGGCGGATGCGGTTTGTTAGACGGTGTTCGGCCGCCGCCGGAGTTGAACGCCTATACAAAAACGATGCTCAATGGTATTGTTACCGTCGGGTAAAAACATTGGTGCAACTTGCAGGCAGGACGCCATGCTGTCCCGTACGACGTCTTTAATCGTGTGCTCGGTTTTCGCGGCGCTTCTGGCCATGACGGGCGGGTGCAAACTCTTCGCCGCGCCGTTTTTGATGTGGGGCAAGGCCCCCACCAAGGACGTCAACGCAGAATACCCCTATCTCCAGGGCAAGAAGGTGTGCATCCTGGTCTGGGCCGATTCGGAAACGATGTTTGAATACCCCTGGGTGCAACTTGAGGTGTCCGAGCACGTCGCATCTTCGATAAAACCCAACGTCCCCGGCATCTCGTTCATCCCCAACCGCAACGTCTGCGAGTTGCAGCGGCGCGAGCACAACTGGGACCGTGACGATCCCGCCGTGCTGGGCGCGCGTTTCGGCGCCGATCGCGTATTGATGATCGAACTCACCCAGTACACCACGCGCGAACCGGAAAGCCCGCATTTATATCGCGGACGCATCGCCGCAAACGTCAAGATTTACGACACGGCGTACAAAAACTCGGCCCCTTCGTACAAAACGTCCGTCGAATCGGTTTACCCCGAAAACTCGGCCGGCGAGTGGAGCACGAGCGACGTCGCGATTCGCAAGGCCACGATGGAGACCTTCGCCCTCGATCTGGCCGGGAAATTTTACGACCGACAGGTCAAGGTGAACTAAGATGCATTCGGTACGCGCCGCTGCCGCAGCACTGTTCGTCTTGTCGGGAATGACGGCCGGCTGCAACATCCTCGGACCGGTCATGTATTACCTTCAGCCGCCGCGAATTCAGAAGCCGGAGTACGAATTCCCGGAGAATACGCGGGTGGCGATGGTGATCGAGGCGGCGCAACCGGAACAGGAAAACCCGGTCTTCAACCAAGCCTTGTACGAACGCGCCACCGAAATGCTGCGCGAAGGGAAATGCGCGGCGACGTTTTTACCTATACGCAAAGTTACGGATTTACGGCGCCGAGCCGCCGACTTCCGCAAATGGAGCATACAAAAAATCGGCCGCGAGTTGGACGCCGATCAGGTTCTTTATATCAAGCTCGATAGTCTGATTATCCGCCCCGCGCCGGATCACCCGCTGATCACTCCCGAGTCGGCGCTGCGCATGAAGCTGATCGACGTGCAGGCGCCCTCGTTGCATGCCCGCATCTGGCCGGAGGAAAAAGCCGGTCGATCCGTCGGATGTAAGCGCCAAACCGCGCATCTCGCGGACGAAAACCCCGACGCGCCGGACATCGAAGCCCGCAAGCTGGGCTATGACACGGCGTACTGGGTCACCATGCCTTTCCTGACCGTCGATCTCGAAGAGTCTCCCCCAGTGGCGCCGTAACCATGCCTGACGCACGCACCGGCGCGTTTCGCTTGTCTTCGTTGGCGATCGCCGCGCTGCTCGTGATCGCCGCTTCGTCGCTGCTGGGACGCCCCGCGCCGGGCTGGAATGAGGTTCTTCATCCGCATGGCGCCGGCGATTCAAATTCCATCAATGTTTTCTGGACGCTGCGCGTTCCGCGCACCCTGCTGGGCGCCTTGGCGGGCGCGGGCTTGGCGATCTGCGGCGTCGTGTTGCAGGCGCTCTTCCGCAATCCTTTGGCCACGCCTTACACGCTCGGCATCGCCAGCGGCGCCTCGCTGGCGGCCGCGATCGGCTTTCTATGCGGCATCGGCGGATTCTGGTTCGGCATCCCTAAGATGTCGCTGCTGGCGTTCGGCGGCGCGGTCGCCGCCATGGGATTCGTCTACCTGATGGCCCGGATGCGGGCAGGACGCGACATGACCAGGCTGCTGCTGGCCGGAGTCTGCATCGCCTACATGTGCTCGGCGGGCGTGCTGCTGGCGACAGTGCTGGCCGGGAACGCGGTCACAAACGACATCGTCATGTGGATGATCGGATCGCTGGCGACGTTGCGGCCGGCCGCCGTCGGCGAAATCGCCGCCGTATTTATACCGGCGCTGGCGATCACGGCGTATTCGCATCGCGCCCTGGACCTGCTGTCTATGGGCGACGACTTGGCCGCTTCGCGCGGCGTCAACATGAATTTCGTCGTCTGGGGCTGCTTCCTGCTGGTCGGCCTGCTGACGGCGGTGATCGTGGCCAACTGCGGGCCGATCGGATTCATCGGCCTTATGGCGCCGCACATCACGCGCGTCTTCGTCGGGCCGCGCACACTGCCGCTCGTGCTCGGATCGGCGCTTTTCGGAGCGGCGTTTCTAGCCTTGTGCGACGGGCTGGCGCGGTCGTTCTCGATCTACGAATTGCCGGTAGGCGTATTGACGAACATGCTCGGCGCCGCATTCTTCTTCTACCTGTTGGCGACACGCGATGTGGCGATTAAGTGAACAATACAGAAGTAAAATGCAAAATGAAAAACAGTCGCGCATATCAGAATTTCCGATTAACTACGTCCGACACGGGGGGCGGACGCTGCTTGGCTGGGGGGAAGTCGCAGAAAGATTAGTCGCATCGTTCCGAGCGCGCGCTCGTCAATTTCGTAGCGCTCGCGCAGCGGATCGGCGGTGAATCGGGCTTTTTCGCTATGGCGAAACATGAGCACGCCGTTGACCGCCAGCCGCCCCGCCGCCCGCTCCAACAGATCCAGCATGCGCTGGGTGTCGTTTACCTCGCGGTAAGGCGGATCGACGAAGATCAGACCGTAGCCCCCCACCGTCGGCGGCAGCCGCATGGTCCAGGCGTTTGCGGCGGAGATGCGGGCTTCTTCGTCGAAGCGGAGTTTTTGGATGTTCGAACGCAGCGCCTTCAAAGCCGGGCGGGCGCGTTCGACGAACAGACACGAGCGGGCGCCGCGCGACAGGGCTTCTATGCCGAACGCCCCGCTGCCGGCGAAGAGATCTAGCACGGCGATGTCCGGTAATCCCCCGGGCGCCCCCAGGTCGCTGCTGACGATATTGAAAATCGTCTCCTTGCCGCGATCCGTAATCGGGCGCGTGTCGCGTCCGGACGGCGCGTCGAGTTTGGCGCCGCGTCGTACTCCCGCAATTACCCTCATATGCGACATTATGGACGCGTTTCCGGCGATCGAAAAGCCCGCGCCTGACGCCGTTCCAGTCCATGCGTTATGGGATAAGCGCCTGACCCGCACTCATTCTGAGCGCCGACGGCTCGCATGCCGATACAGATCATTATGACAGGCGATCTGCGTGAAATATTGGACGGCTGGGAATACGAACCGGGAAAAATCTCCGTCCGGATTATTATCGGTCACGACGGCCGGGAGAAAATCCAGACGCGCGTCGATCTCGGCGTACTGCAATTTGAACCGACCGGCCGGCCCGACGGACGTCAGCCTTACGGCTGCGAATCGATGCTGAGCTTTTTCGAGGCGCGACTCGAAGAGCATATCGCCCAGTACGGCGTGGACGAGGATTTCGTGCTGCTGCCCGAGGATTGCCGGGATTTACGGCACGAGGCGCATTTGTACTATCAACGCTATCTCTCGTATTTCGTTTTGGAAGAATACGAAAAGGTGGAACGCGATACCGAACGAAACCTGCGTCTGATCGATCTGTGTCGGAAATACGCCGAAGCGGACTATGATCGCATGGTTATGGAATCGCAGTACGCTTACGTCTGCATGATGAACACTCGCGCCCAAGTATACCAGGCGATGGAAACCGGCCGATTCGACGAGGCGCTGGCGCTGCTCCAGCAAGGTCGCGAGCGGATCCTCCAACTGGACGAGAACGACGACCTGTCTGAGCGCAAGGAACAGACAAGCGAATTGGAAGTCCTCGACGAACTTGAAGAAGAGCTTCTCGAAATAACGCCGCCGGATTCGAAAATCCGGATCGAGCGGGATCTCAAGAACGCCCTGCTCTGTGAAGATTACGAACGAGCTGCGAAACTGCGCGACAAGTTGTCCGCCTGCTGCTCCGTCAATTCCTAACCCCCCCCGCCGCAATCAGAGCCCCAATCGCCGCCGAGCGGCTAAGCCAATCAGAGCCCCGAGCGCAATCGAGCGGGTAAGCCAATCAGAGCCCCGAGCGCAAGCGAGCGGGTTAATACCATCAACGTCCCGAGCGCTAGCGAGCGGGTCCATAGGGCGGGCTTTGCCCGCCGCAATATGTAGGATCATCACAACCGGGGGCGACTATGCCGCACTTCAATCAGAATCCCGATCGAATATAATTTGAAAAAACATCGAGGGATAACCGCGCGACGCGGCATGATAACAGTGAAGCACCACGATCCGGAGACCAGCGTGGAAATCGCCGGTAAGGCATGCAAGATCGAGTCGATTGCACGACGCGGCCGCGCGCGGACGCGCTCGAACGCGCCGCGCGAGGTTTTCGAACGCATCCAGGCTCCGCTGTATCGCTTCTTCCTGGCGCGCGTCGGCGGCGATCGCCACGCTGCTGACGAGTTGTTGCAACAAACCTGTTACGAAACGGCGCGCGGCAAGCCGCCGACCGATCCGGACGAAGCCGCCGCCTGGATGCACGGCGTCGCCCGCAATCTGATTAAACGTCATTGGCGCGGCGTTAGAAAACGGGCCGGGAGGATCTCGCTGGAGCAGGCCTCTCTGACGAACAGTCTCGTGGACGACATGGAGCGTCGTCCGCTTCCGCCGGAGGCGTTGGTCCGCGAGGAATCTCTGGCCCTGTTGCGAGAGGGTTTGGCGAAGTTGTCGGACGCCGATCGCGAGTTGATCGGCGAGTTTTATTTCGAAGAACGTTCGCAAGCCGCGCTGTCGCGGGAAGCGGGCGTGACGGAAAAGTGCATTGAAAGCCGGCTTTATCGAGCGCGGGGTCGTTTGCGCGACGCCCTGCGAAAAATGGAAAGGTCAGGTCAGCTATGAAAGACAACCGCGACCCCGACCGTCAATTTGACGAAAACCTGCGTACGCTGGGCCGCGTTTTGAACGATAACGCGAAACCGTCGAGACAAACGCTTGACCGCTGTCGGGCGGCGTTCGACCAGAACGGCCACGCCGAGCAATGGAGGATGTTAAACGTGATGAAAAAACCAGCTTTGCTCTCAATAACCGGAATCGCCGCGGCGATCGTCGTTTCCGTAGTCCTCTTCTTCCCAGGCGCCGGCACGCCGCGCGTACAGGCGGCGACGATTCTGCGGCAATTAGATCAACAAATGTCGGGGTCTCCGACGATCGAGCTGCGAATCGATGCTCTGTCCGTCGAGGAGGCGTATATCGACGGATTCTTGCTGCTGTCGGATAAGGGTATCGGCGGCGATCTCGATATCCGCGTTCAGGAGGCCGACGATTCAGCAATAGAAATCGACGTGGCGCTCGGTTTGCGCGATGTGGACAGTTGGATCCTGATTCGCAAACTGCACATTCCGGATCCGACCGTGGCGCCGATTCTCGAACTGTTCTTCCCGGAAGGCCAGGAGACGGTGCTGCTGTTGCCGTCGGAGTTCGGAGACGAAATGTCGTTCGATATCAGCACCGAAATCAACGAGTTGAATTCCGAAGACATAATGGAAGTCCTGCGTGAAATCATCGCATCGCACGAAGATAACAGCGTTGTGCTCGAGACCCTGCCGGACGGCGCCGTTCGAATGACGCTGCCGATCAAGGATGCACATGCGCTGGAAACGTTCAACGTCTTCAGGCCCAAAATGCGTACGACAACGACAACCACCGTCACGCTCAAAGACGCCTCGGGCGCCGAATTGAGCGAGGAGCAGGTCCAAGAGGTGTTGGAGACGTTGGATGACGAAGACCTCGCCGCTCTTATCACCGACGGTGAATATGTCGAGGATGTCTCATACATCGATACGGGGATGGAAGCCGCCGCCGCCGACATCCTGATCGGCAGCACGATGATCGCGGTCTACGATCCCGCGACCGAAAAAGTGCGCTCGTTAGCGATTCGCGACCTGGGCGGCGAGGGCAGCTGCATCGAAATCAACCTGTCGGCCGACGAACCCGAGGAAGGCTGGCTGGATTGGGATAAATACGTGACCTCGACGCCGCGCGTGCTGGATTTGAGCGCGCTCGAGTCCATGTTCGGCGGCATGTTGAACATGGAAGTGGAAGAGTAGGAACGCAAGACGATAGACTTGCACCTGGCCCGCGTGCTTTCACGAGCACGCGGGCTTTATTGCGCCTGGCGAACGAACATGAGGCCCCGACGCCGCAAATTATTCCGACACCGGCTTTATCCGGATTACGGCGTCTAGCTTGGCCAGGTCTTCGAGCTTTCTTACGTCCATCGTGCCGATCAGAAGTTTGACGGCCTTGCTTTCGCCGGTTTGCACGAAGCCGAGGTCGGTCAAAGCTCCCAACGTCGCTTCGGACACGTCGCTTAGATACACCATTACATCGACCTTGTAATCGACGACTTTCATGGCGCCGAGCGTGAGATTGCCGGCCTCGCCGCGCTTCTCAACCTTCTCGGCAAGGTTTTGCAGCGACTGCGCCAGCTTGTTCGCCCGCTTGCGCTGGGCGTCGCGCCTGTCTTCTTCGGCGTCTTCATCAACTTGGCCTGCATATCCCAAGGCTTCGAGCTTGACCGGCGGCGATTGCGGCGCGGGGCGACCGGCGCGGGCGCCGCGACCCCTTAGACCGCCGCCGCCGCCGAATGTATTGGCGGTGGAACGTGCTCCGCCTTTCATCTTGGCGGGGCTGCGGCGCATGGACATGACGGATTGTTCCGCGCCGAAGATGCCCTCGTAGCTCACGCCGTCGGGCATTTCGACGGGGACGTTTATTTTCGTGGGTTCGCCGCCGACGGTTACGGTCATTTCCTCGACGGCAACGAAGCTGGTGAACTGGGTCAGGAGGCGGTGCTCTACGCCTATGTCGATGATTTGTTGTTTCAACTCTTCTGGGAAATTGCCGTGCTGGACGGCGTTGAGGTCGCGGTTCATTAGGTCGGCGACTTTGGCACGGGCCCAGAGGGAGGCTAGGGCGTCGTGGTCGGGCGGTTCGCCGGGGAGGCTGACTTCGATGGTTTCCTCGTAGGCGCCGGCGCCGGTGAGGCCGCGTAGCGTTATGGCGCCTTCGGCGGGGCCGGTGAGGCGGCCGTGGACCATGATGGGTTTGGCGCTGAAGAGGTCGGGGATCTGTTTGGGGTAGATCTCGGCGACGGGGAGCGTGCCCCAGTCGATTTCGATGTGCGTTAGCACGGGGGCGAGGATGCGTTCGTGGAAGCGTGCGACGGCCGAGTCGGCCTGGCTTTCGAGCGTGACATATTCGGCCTCGCCGCGGCCGGCGTAGGCCATGCCGTCCATGAGGTAGCGGTTGACGGAATTTCCGACGCCGAAGCTGAAGACGCGGGTGGTGTCGGCGTTTTTGCGGATGGCGTCGATGATGGCCATGTCATTGCCGACGTAGCCGTCGGTCAGGAAGCAGACGACACGGAGGGCGTCAGATTCGCGAGGGCCGCGCGTTTGTACGAGGGCGGCGTGAATGGCTTTCATCATTTCGGTTCCGCCGCCGCCGCGCTGTTGCATGATTAGGGCTTGGGCTTCGCGGCGGTTTTGTTCGGTGTTGGGGCGGGGCTTGTCCCAGAGGACGTTGGTGTGGCCGGCGAAGGTGATGAGGTTGAAGGTGTCACCGGGGCGCATGGTTTCGATCAGGCTGGACATCAGCTCTTTGGCCTTGTCGATGGGGAAGCCGCGCATCGAGCCGGAGGTATCCAGAACGAAAATCAACTCGCGAGCTACCAGTTGCTCCGGAACGACGCGGCGCGGGGGCTGCAGGATCAGCGTGAAAAAATCGCCGCGCTCGTCGTGGTGGGCCAGGAAGGCGTCGCCGATTTCGTCGGTCGCGAGGGTGTAGCGGAGGATGAAATCCTTGTTGGGGATCGCGGCCTGGTCGGTGAGCGTGACTTCGACGCGGGTCGGGCCGTCGGTCGCGGCGTTGATTTCGTGGAGCTTGCTTTCGAGATCCTGGATGGGCAGGCCGGCGTCGATACTTACGGCGATGCTGATGTCGTGGCCGGCGCGCATGCCCTCGGGGATTATGGGCGGGGTGATTTTGTCGGCGTCGGGGACTTCGGCGGTGGGGCTGCCGGTGGTCATCGGGGATTGAGGCGTGCCGCCGCCGGGGATGTAGCGGGGGCCGACGACCATGGGGAAGACCCACTCGAAGACGCCGTCCTCGTATTTTAGGGTTTCGACGAAACTGATTTCGATTTCGACGCGGGCGCCGGGTTCGATGTTGGCGACTGATTGGGTGAATATGTTGGGGCGTTCCTGGTCGAGCAGGCCGGCGACGTGTCCGGCGGCCTTGGCCTGCTCGTAGATTTCGCGAGCCTCGGAACGCTCCTTGATCAATCCCACGACGCGCCGGTCGCCGACGAGCATGGTCATGTCGTCGACGGCGGCGTCTTGCGGGAGAGGAAAGACGTATACGGCTTCGATCTTGCGATCGAGCGGATTGGTGAAAATTTGTCGGACGGTGGTGCGAGCGATGAAGCCGACGATATCGGTTACGACGTCGGTGTGTTCGAGCGGACAGACGGGGGCTACGTTCTGTTTCGGCTCCTCGCCGATAATCATGAGTTCGCCGGGAGCGATGCGACCGCCGTCATCGGCGACCGCCGGAAAGCAGGTGTAAAAGGTCGCCGAGAATAGCGTCAGGGCGAGGGCAAGACCGATATGGCGGGCATTTCGGAAGTTCTTCATCAGATCACCTCGAGTACCAGGTTGACGGTGTTTTATACACGCCCTTTGGACGCCGGTAACGCCCGCTGGTTCCTCGGAATTGCGTGAAATGACAAAATGGGGGCAAAAAAAACGCCCGCCGACGTCTCAATGCGCCGGCGGGCTATATATTTCGGCTGCTGTAAGTACAGTCACGTTCGCTGCCTTGCAGCAGCCTACGTTGTTTCACCCTTCATAGACCACCTCCTTTCAAATAGGCTTCGCCTCGCTGTTTCCGGTGAATAAGAAACATGCGAGCCTTACCCCATCCGCTGACCGTCGCCCGCGGACCCGATTAACCGTCGCCTTTCGACGCACGGTAAAACTCCTATAAACGGCCGACGCCAGCCCGTATTTTAGGCGCCTGGGCCGCTCAGGAGCTCCTATACCAATAGTATTCCGCGCTATAAGCGATAGTCAAGGTTGGCTTCGTTTTCTTTCAGCGGATACGCCGTAACCACAATCCCAAGCGCCAACGAGCGGATCGCGTCACTCACAAATACGCCGCCGAGGGCGGTTATGCGCCGGCGCCCCCCGTCACAAACCGGACAATTGTTGCTACAATGAGACCTTGGCGCGCCGCGGTCGCTTGGCTACGGGATTCGAGCGTAGAGATATCCCAAAATCGTTTTTTCGTTCAGAGCCGCGTCCGTGAGACAGCGCTTGTTTGAAGAAACGTGGATCCTTTTGATAAACCGCTTCCTGAAGGTCGCGGCTCTATTCGGTTTTGGTGCAGGTTCTAGTGGCACACGTGCATACGTGCGGAAATAAGTCGGTTACTGACGAGGTGGACAATGCAGCCGATCGGAATGCTGGTTTTGATAATCGCGGCTTTTGCGGGCTTTGCATACACGCTTAACGGACGCTGGAAACTGATGCGCGTCGGGCCTTGGGATCTTTCGCTGGATCCGATCGGCGAACGCACGGGACGCATGTTCAAATTCGCGGTCGGTCAATGGCGTATGCCGCGCCATCCGATCGCGGGCTACGCGCACATTTTCATTTACGCCGGCGCCGTGATTATGTTGCTGCGGGCGTTGATATTATTCGCGCGCGGTTTCGTGTCGGACCCGCATTTCGGGTATTGGATTTTCGCGACCGGGACGCCTCTCGGCGGTCTGTATTCGCTGATCAAGGATATTTTCGTGGTGCTGGTGCTGATCGGCATCGCGATATTTTTCTATTACCGCGTGATCAAGCATTTGCCTCGGCTGAATCTTAACGCCGAGGGTTTGATCATTCTGGCGATTTTGACCGGTTTGATGCTCAGCGACGTGCTTTATGACGGGGCGACGCTCGCGCGTTACGGCGAACACGCTTCGGTATGGGAGCCGCTGGGTTCGCTGGCGGCGACGCCGATGCGCGGGGCGTCGGAGGGAACGCTCACGGCGTTGCAGCATCTTGGTTTTTGGATGCACGTCGGGCTGATTTTCGGGTTCATGAATTATTTGCCGTATACGAAACAGTTCCATGAGATGACGGCGTTTTTTAACGTTTACTTCCAGCCGCTGGGCAAGGCCGGTTGTTTGCCGAACATCGAGGACATCGAGGGCAAGGTCGAACGCGAGGAGACGCTCGGCGTGCGTCGGATCGATCAGTTCGGGGCGAAGGCTTATCTGGATTTTTTCAGTTGCACCGAATGCGGCCGCTGCACCGACCAGTGCCCGGCGAACAACACCGGCAAAAAACTCGCGCCGAACGAACTGACCAAAGTACTGCGAGATTTCGGCTATAAGCATCAGACCGTGCTGGGCCGGGGAGGAAACGGCGAAATCGCCGAAGAAAATCCTGCGCCGCATCAGATTGATCTCGTCGGCTCGGTAGTCGATCCCGAAGTGCTTTGGGCCTGCACAACCTGCCGCGCTTGCGAACAGGAATGTCCCGTGTTCATCTCGTACGTCGATAAGATCGTCGATCTGCGCCGACATATGGTCATGGAGAAAGGCGAGTTCCCCGAACAATTGCAGAACGCGTTCCGCGGCATGGAAACCGTCGGCAACGTCTACAGCTTCTCGAACGAGGAGCGGGCCGACTGGGCCAAGGGGCTCGGCGTGCCGCTGATGGCCGAGAAGCAGGAAGTCGACGTGCTTTACTGGGTAGGTTGCGCGCCGTCGTTCGACGATCGTTCGCGCAAAGTCGCCCGGGCGTTCGCCCAACTGATGCAAACGGCCGGCGTCGATTTCGCCATTCTCGGACCCGAGGAAACCTGCACCGGCGACGCCGCTCGTCGCGCCGGCAACGAATATCTGTTCCAGATGTACGCCCAGCAGAATTGCGAGGTGCTAAACGCATACAAGTTCAACAAGATCGTGACCACCTGCCCGCACTGCTTTAACACGCTGGCGAACGAGTACCCTGATTTCGGCGGAAATTATACAGTGGAGCATCACGCGGACTTCTTGCATGAATTGATCCGCTCCGGCAAGCTCAAGCCGCAAAATCGAGTGGACGCCGTCGTCGCCTACCACGATTCCTGCTACCTCGGCCGTTACAACGACATCTATGATTCGCCGCGCGAAATTTTGAAAGCCATACCCGGTATCAGGGTCGTCGAGCCCAAGGAGTCGCGCGACCGCGGCATGTGTTGCAGCGCCGGCGGCGCCCAGATGTGGAAAGAGGAGGAACCCGGAGACGAGAAAGTCAACCATCGACGCACCAAGCAGTTGATGGCTTGCTTGCCCAACAACGGCTCGCCTTGCACGGTCGCCACGGCTTGCCCGTTCTGCATGACGATGCTCGGCGACGGCTTGAAGGACCTCGAGCACGAAGAAATCGGCCAGCTCGACCTGGCCGAGATCCTGCTCAAATCCGTCCGCGGCGAGGAATAGCGGATTGTTTCAGGAGCGCGGACAGTGAACCAGCAATCCGACAAACCTGACGCCGACGCGTCCGGCACGTTGGAGAATGCGACCATCGTCCAAAAACCCGGCTATGGCCGGGACGCTCTTTGTCTCCTCCTCATCATCGCGACGGCGTTCGTGTTGCGGCTGATTTACATCCTGCAACTCCGCGACAATCCCTACTTCGACACCCCGGTCATGGATCCGCTGTACCATCACGATTGGGCGCGGGCTTTCGCCGCCGGGGAGACCTTCTGGGACCAGGCTTATTTTCGGGCGCCCCTGTACCCGTGGTTTCTCGGCGTGATCTATAAGATCTTCGGCGTCGGAAATTTCATGGCCGCCCGCATCGTGCAGATATCGCTCGGCTCGCTCAGTTGCGGAATGTTGTATCTGGTCGGCCGTCTGGTGTTCTCGCGATCCGTCGCGCTGATCGCCGGCCTGACCGCCGCGACATACTGGATTTTCATGTATTTCGACGGCGAATTGCTGATCCCCGTCCTGATCATTTTTCTGGATCTGGTGTTGCTGTGGCTGTTGCTCTGGACCGGCGACAAAATAAAACCGCTGGCCTGGGGCGTCTGCGGACTGGCGTTAGGCGTCTCGGCGATCGCGCGCCCGAACATACTGCTGATGGCGCCGCCGTTGGTCGTCTGGATTTTCGTGATGCACCGCCCCCGCTGGCGCCGCTCGTTCGGATACGCGTTCTGCCTGTTCCTCGGCACGATCGCCCCCATCCTGCCGATCACCATTCGCAACTACGCCGCCAGCCAGGAATTCGCCTTGATCGCCACCCAGGGCGGCGTGAATTATTACATCGGCAATAATCCGGACTCCGACGGCAAATCCGCCGTCATTAGGGGTGATCCTGGCGCCTGGAAACCCTGCTATCAAGCCCAGATCGATCGCGCCGAACTCGCCCTGGGACGCCAACTCAAGGCCACCGAGGTTTCGCAGTGGTACTTCCAAATGGCGTTGCGATTCTTCCGGACTCAGCCGAGCAAGGCCCTGAACCTTACGCTCAAAAAACTCGGCTATTTCTGGTCGCATTACGAACTCTGGAACAACCAGGACATGCGCTTCGTGGCCGAATACCATACCCCGATCGCTCGCTGGTTGCCCGTCGGATTCTGGCTGGTCGGGCCGCTCGGCGTCTTGGGGTGGTGCCTGTGTTTCGCACGCGCGCGGCGACTCTTTCCGTTATGGGGATTCGTCCTGATATACATGACCAGCGTCGTATTATTCTTCGTTTGCGCGCGATTCCGGGCCCCCGTCGCGTTCGTGCTGGTTTTGTTAGCCGCCCACGCCGCCTGCTGGTTGGTCCAGTCGGTTCGGCGAGCGCAATGGCGCAAACTGACGCTCGCCGCGTTCGTGCTGATTGTCATGGGGCTTATCGCGGCGCGCACGCCGGAGAATATCGACGAACATATGTTCCAGCAGCATCAGGCCACCGGCATGCGCCTTAGATACCAGAAGAAATTTCCCGAAGCCGAGGTGATCCTGGCGGAGATGACGCGCCGCGCGGACGCCGTGGGCGAGCCGCTGGAAGCACGTGTCTGGCTTGCCCTCGCCTTGTCGCGCGTGGAACAGGATAAACATCAGCAAGCTCTCGCTCCGCTGCAACGGGCGCTTGAAATTCGACCCGCCTATCCCGAAGCCCTGGGGCTGTACGGATACGTTCTGACCATGCTGGGCCGCGACGAGCAGGCGTTAGACCCGTTCCAGGCCATGGTCGATTATGATCCCGACGACGCACCCGCGCGCTTGAATCTAACCAGAGTGTTGCTGGGGCTGCATCGCGGCCGGGAGGCGATGCCGCACTTGATCCGAGCCGTCGAAATTGACGAGCGGAACGCGCGTGTTTTCGTGGATGTCGCTTATACGTTGTGCGATCAGGATCGTCGATCAGACGCCCTCATGCTGCTGCGCGCGGGCGTTGAACGTTTTCCCGAGAACGCCGCCCTGGCGACCGCCTTGATCAGGACGCTGGCTGAATCGCCGAGCATCGCCGCGCGCGTCGAAGCCGTCCGTATCGGCGAGACCGCGTGCGAACGTACGCGATACGACGACGCCCGCATCCTCGCGGCGACCGCCGAGGCCCAGTTCAGCATTAACCGCCCCGAACAGGCCGCCGGCATGGCGATGCAGGCGCTGGAAGTCGCCCGCCGACATGGCTTGACGGAGTTGTCGACCGAAATAGAACAAGCGTTAAACCGCTACGAAAGCGGGAATACTCCCTGAGACGTCCATTATCCGCGGCGTTGATCGCCCTGGCCGCAAATGTAGCGACGGGCGCCTCGCCCGCAAATGTAGCGGCGGGCGCCTCGCCCGCCGAGAATGACGAGAACCGCACGCTGCCGAATACGCAGCCGAAGGCGGCTGTGCTGCACGCGGCGCTTTTACTAAGAAAGGTCGATCTCAAGGAATCCCAATATGCACCCTGATCATTCGCAAGATTCGCCCATCCCGCGCGACAAGGACTCCTTCGGCGACGGTTGGCGCGACAATCTCATGCCCCTCGAACCGCTCGACATCCGCCGAGCCGCCGGCTTCTCTGACATGCTCGACCAAATGTCCCGCTGCTCGTTCGGCGCCCGCGGTCTCGGCGAGGCGGCCGACGTTTTGTACGAGATGGTCGCTGATCCCAAATGCCTCGTCGTCGGCACATTCACCGGCGCCATGACCATCGCCAAAATGGGGCTCGTCATCGCCGAAATGATCGACCAAGGCATGCTTGACGCCGTCATCAGCACCGGCGCTCTCATCGGCCACGGCATGGTCGAGCAATCCGGCCATACCCATTTCCGGCACGATCCGTCCTGGAGCGACGAGCAACTTTACCAGGCCGGCTACGACCGCGTTTACGACACGCTCGAACTCGAAAACAACCTCTATGACGCCGAGGACATCCTCGACGAAGTGCTGAAGAACAAGGCCTCAACCAAACCGTTCGGCAGCCGTGACCTGACCGACTGGATCGGCGAGCATCTGTGCGAACAACACGACGGACGCGGCATCCTCCAATCCGCCCACAAACGCGGAGTCCCGGTTTACATCCCCGCCTTCACCGACAGCGAAATCGGGCTCGACGTCTACACCTATAACGTCCTCGGTGCCCGCCAGGGCCGCCCTCCGGTCCATTTCGACCCAATGCGAGACCTCGGAGATTTCCTCGAACGTATCAGCTCCGCCGAACGACTCGGCCTCTTCACCATCGGCGGCGGCGTCCCGCGCAACTGGGCGCAACAGGCCGGACCGCTCGCCGAACTGCTGCACTTTCAGACCGGCGGCGAGATCGGCGGCCTGGTCCGGTTCCGCTACGCCGTCCGCATCTGCCCCGAGCCCGTACATTGGGGCGGACTCAGCGGCTGTACATACACCGAGGGCGTTTCCTGGGGCAAGTTCGTCCCGACCAGCCAGGGCGGCCGCTACGCCGAAGTCCTCTGCGACGCCACCATCGCCTGGCCGATCCTCGTCCGCGGCGTGCTCGAACGCATGGGGAAACTGTAATACTTGGTCAAAAATAATCGGCGCATAAACGGGTAGCACAAAGCTCTGCTTTGCATAAGCAAACCGGAGGTATGCCCTCCCCGGGTATACCGTCGCGCTTTCCTGCGGAACGCCCTGTCCCGCTATGCCGGCGCCTTGACGCCCAACGATGCCGCTCTTTGCTACAATTCCTTGCGCCGCAATCCCCGTGCGGGCTGATGCCCGGGGCTCCTTTAGTGATGCTGAATCAATCTAGTATGAAGTGGGTCATCAGTTCGTGCCCGGGATCGATCATCCAACCGGCGGCGGCCGCTTCTTTTTCAGAGAAAGTGCGGCGGCCGGCCGCGTCGATCCCCTTGCCCGCAAAGCAGAAAGGCGGCGGGGACGCGTCGTGGGCGGTAGTGGCGCAGGGCGTGGGGTGGTCCGGGGCGATCAGGATTCGCCATTGGTCGTGCCGGCGCAGGGCTTCGAGCAACGGGCCCAGCACCTGCTCGTCGGTGCGTTCTAGAGCTTTTATTTTTTCGCCGGCGTCGCCCAGATGACCGGCCTCGTCAGGGGCTTCGACATGGACGGAGACCAAGTCGAATTCATCGAGCGCCGCCGCTGCCGCCGCGCCTTTGCCGGCATAATTTGTGTCGAGATATCCGGTCGCGCCGGGCACTTCGATCAGTTCCATGCCCATCGAAAGCGCCAGGCCGCGAATGATATCCACGCCGGTGATTACGGCGCCGGAGAGGCCGAAGCGTTTCGAGAAGG
>Ga0180434_10003188_pt1 | contig 21080 bp, 21 predicted proteins | sample SS_ome_7_FD_132453 | JGI IMG/M metagenome (GOLD analysis project Ga0180434, IMG submission 132453) | Hypersaline lake sediment archaeal communities from the Salton Sea, California, USA - SS_1_D_2 metaG | ecosystem: Environmental > Aquatic > Non-marine Saline and Alkaline > Hypersaline >...
ACATACATCTCAAAACATACCATTACTGAGACCGGATTTCCCGGAAGTCCGAATACGGGCCTGCCTTCAAGCCTGTATAATATCATGGATCTTCCCGGTCTCTGGTTTACCCTCCAGAAGACAAGCTCAGCTCCCATATCCTCCAGGGTGTCCCTTAGCAGGTCATATTCCCCCATTGATGTCCCGCCGCTTATGAGCATCATGTCATTCTCCCTGAGCCCTTTTTCTATGCTCCTTTTTATAAGCTTTTCATCATCTGAAACCATCCCATAGCGATTATAACGGGCTCCGGCATCTATTATCTGGGCCGAAAGGGTATAGCTGTTGCTGTCTCTGACCTTTGCCCTGGCCAGTTTTTGATCTATTCCCACAAGTTCATCGCCGGTTGCTATGACTCCCGCTGCGGGCGGCCTGAAAGTCGGTACTTCACTGATGCCCAGCGATGCCAGCACGCCGATAGAGGAAGGGCATATTATATGCGGGCTTTTTAACACTTTATCGCCCTTTTTTATATCGTCACCACTGTATCTTATATTTTCCCCCTGCATAACCTCCCTGAAGACCAGTATGCTCTTGCCGTCCCCCTGCACGTCTTCCCTGGCAACTACCGCATCTGCTCCAGCCGGAATGGCAGCTCCGGTCATCACAGGGACACAGAAGCCGGGGTCTATCCTTTCTTGGGGCAGTTTTCCCGCAGGTATGCTGCCGCCGGCTATTACCAGCCTTACCGGATAACTTTCATCAGCACCCTTTACATCATTGGCGATAACGGCATAGCCGTCCATGGCTGAATTATCATAAATAGGTATGTCATCTGCTGCACATATATCCTGTGCCAGCACCCTCCCCATGCTTTCCAGCAGGGGCGTGTCCGCAATAACTGGTCGCGGTGCCTGGTCAAGCACCAGTCTCCTGGCTTCATCTACTGAGATCATCAGGAAAAAGTCCTCGTCTTAATAATGCTAATACAGCTATTTCAAAGCTTTCTCGGCAGCCTGCTGTGGCTGGAAGCATGCCCGCTAATACTGCCTGCCTTGACCATCTTGGGATCATCAAGTCATTATCCTTCCAGGAAATACTATACCAATACAGGATGAAATAATAAAGATAGAGACTTTCACCGTGTTTATCCTGTTAGACGGTTCAGTATCCTGTCTTGTTCTTCTTTCTTGAAATCATCCCTGTAGAATCTTAAGAATAGTTGCTTTCTCTGTTCCTTTGGAGAAGCATCTTTACTAATAGAGCTCAGCACTATGCTGCGGGCAAAATCCAACATAGAAAAACCCATCAGCATTCTTTCTTCACCGGTCTTTTTTCCCATCATCTTTCTATAGATAAGATCAGTCTCTTTTTTATTCACCACCGGATATCTCCATGTAAAAACCTGTAATGCCTAACCTGTCAACCCATTTATCTAGATAATATACATCTATTTTTTCTTTTAACAAATTTTTTATATCATTTATCTGAAAATCAGACCGGCTGTCCTTTGACCATAATAACTTGGAAATGATCAGGTCTTCTATTGTTACAATAAATACTTTAAATCCATCTATTTCAACCTGTTTTCTTCTCTCAAATTCTATTTTCCTATACTCGGTGTCTTTCCTTATAATAAAATCTATCTTCATTGCTTCTTTTAAATGGATTATATTGAACATGGATTTATTTTTTACTGCATCCTGGATAGTCCTTATATCTATATAATATTCATCTTTAAAAGTATTATAAAAACCCTCAATATCTTCAATTTTAATGACAATATCAATGTCCCTGGTCATCCTTGGGATAGAATAATACATCATAGCAACCGATCCGCTGATCATATATGAAATATTATTGCTATTTAACTTCTTTACAACATCCCTGAATATTTCTAGTTCCAGCATAACCTGATTTCATACTGACATACTTTTTTATATTTTATACATATTTTATAGGAAAGGTTGCTAAGTTAAAACAAATATATGCAGGGGAAATATAGATTAAATTACTATTATTACTGTTTAATTTTTGTTATACTTAAATAAATTTTTATTACTTGATAGTTTAAGTATGACTATAACCAGAATGGTAAAACTTAATAAAAAGGGCCAGCTCGTGATACCGCTTGAAATAAGGAAAAAAATGGGTTTTTATCCTGATAAGCCTCTTGTGATATTTACCAGAGGAGATGAGACAGTCCTGCTTTCTCCGGAAAAATACGCAGAAGCAACCAGTGGGATATTGAAGGGGACATGGGGATCGACCAAAAATGATGTTGAATCATTTATTGATGAAGAGAGGGGTTCTTGGAAATAAAGGCTGACGATTTTTTAAAAAAAATCACAGGTTCTTATAATATTTGCATTGATAGCTCCATCCTTATATACCATCTGGAAGATATAGAGCCCTATAATAACCTCACTAAAATCCTAATAAGGGAAGCAGCCAATGACAAGGCTGCCTGTATAATTTCTGCTCTTACCATCACTGAACTGTTGACTAAACCTTATAGCCTGAAAGAAATTGGAAAGATCAGGTTATTTGAAGAATTTATCAGGTCGCTGCCGAATACAACAGTAAAGGCAATAGATTATGATATTGCCAGGATGGCAGCTTCAATCAGGGCAGATAATAACCTCAGGACCCCGGATTCCCTGATGCTGTCAACAGCCATCAAAGCTGGATCTCAATTATTTATTACTAATGATACCGCTTTAAAAAAGATCAAAACTGACCTGCTCCAGATAATCATACTGGATGATTATCTGGAGACCTGATCTTATCATCTACAAAGATTCTACCCGGTTATTAATGACTAAAATGTAATGTAATCCATTTTAGTCTTTACTATTCGGGAATTCAGTATATAATAGTAGCATGAAAAGATATCTGGAAAATAGAATAAAAAAAGACCTGGGCAAAAAGATAATCCTTTTAAGCGGCCCCAGGCAATGAGGAAAGACTACCCTGTCAAAGATGCTTGATCCTGATTTTGATTACCTCGACTATGATTATGCGGAACACAGGCTTATTATAGATGAAAAAGGCTGGGACAGGAAAAGATCCTTGCTTATCCTTGACGAGATCCATAAAAAAAATAACTGGAAAAGCTTTCTTAAGGGTATCTATGACGTTGAAGGATTAAAGCCGCCGATCATAGTTACCGGAAGTGCGCGCCTGGATACAATAAGAAAAACAGGTGATTCTTTGGCCGGAAGATACTTTCACTTCATGCTGCATCCCTTTGACATAAAAGAATTAAAGAACCTGGATTTTGAAAAGCCTGAAAAGATCCTTGATAGACTAAAGAAATTCGGCAGTTTCCCCGAACCTTTCCTTGAGGGCAGTGAGTCTTTCTACAGACGATGGCAGAAGACACATATTGATATTATATTAAGGCAGGACCTTATAGACATGGAACCGGTAAGAAGCATAAAGCAGATAGAGACCTTGATAGAGCTATTGAAAGAGAGAGTAGGTTCGCCAGTGTCATATTCCAGCCTTGCCGAAGATATAGAATGCAGTCCAAAAAGTATAAAAAACTGGCTGCAGATACTGGAAAATCTCTATATGGTTTTCCCGGTCCGCCCCTACCACAAAAACATTGGAAGGGCAATACTGAAAGAACCGAAATATTATTTTTATGACCCCGGCCTCATAAAAAGGAGTATTGGCGCCCAGATAGAAAACATCGCCGCATGTGCCCTATTAAAGGAACTTCATTTTGTGGAGGATGTCTATGGACTGGAAACTTCTATAAATTATATAAAAAATAAACAGGGCAAGGAGATAGATTTTTATATCCGGGTAGAAGATAAGCAGTTTCTTATAGAAGTAAAATCTAATGATGATTCATTAAGTTCCAATTTCAAGATATTTGACAGGTACCTCCCGGAAGCAAAAAAGATACAGCTGGTTGATGAGATAAAGAAAGAAAAGACTTATCCTGATAAAACGGAAATAAGAAAACTCTCTTCATGGCTGGCTGACCTTGATCTCAGCCCTTCAGATGTAAAGATATAATAAGGTCTAAACCTTCTTTACCTTCTCTGTAAAATTCTTCTTATCCAGGTATGACTTTATATCCATGCCCTCGATCTCTATATCGGGCGCGATCTCGCTCAGGGGCATAAGGACAAACTTCCTCTTGCTTATAAGGGGGTGGGGTATCTCCAGTATGTCAGACTTTATGGTCCTTTTCCCATAATAAAGGATATCTATATCGATGGGACGGGGTCCGTATCTTTTCTGCCCGGCTTTCCTTCCCATATCATGCTCTATTCCCTTTATGAGCCCCAGCAGGCTGAAAGGATCCAGGCCTGTCTTCAGCATAACGGCAATATTATAGAAATCAGGCTGGTCCTCTACATACATGGGAGCTGTCTCATAATAGGAAGAGATCTTTACCGCCTGGATGCGGGGGTCTCTCTCCAGGCTTTCCAGGGCCTTTTCTATATTGGCTTTCCTGTCTCCCGTATTGGATCCCATTGACAGAAATACTGTGTCGCCGTTCTTTATGCCGTCATATCCGCCCATCCTGGAACTGCTGTACTCCACGCCGACGGAACCCAGTTTTTCATCTATGGGAGGGTCGGGTTTTTCTATCCTTACGTCCACCTTTTCCGCCAGGCCGGACATATCCATTATGGCGCCGGCTATGACCCGGCACAGGGTCTCCAGCAGATCGCATCTTCTGGTCTCATTTATTTCCCTGACCCTGCTTATTATTTCGGAATAACTGATGGTGTCCTCAAGGTCGTCGCTTTCCTGAAGTCCTGTGTCGCCAATATATACACAGATATTGAATATGAAGTACTGCCCATCTTTCTTCTCCTGGTCCCTGACCCCGTGATAGCCATAAAGCACCAGGTCTTTTATAAATATCTTCAAACTATTATCCTTGACATCATTTGTATGCTGACACTATGCCGGCTGCTGTCTTAACTGCCCTTACGGTTTCCTTTACATCATGCACCCTGAGTATGCTGGCGCCGTTTACTGCTGACCATACAGCGGCAGCCAGGCTTCCCTCCAGCCTTTCATCTGCTTCCAGGCCAAGGATCCTGCCTATAAATGATTTGCGCGAAGCGCCCACAAGCACCGGATAACCCATAAAGGAAAACTCTCTTATGCTGTTCAGTATGGTCAGGTTATGCTCAAGGGTCTTGCCAAAACCAATGCCGGGATCGATAATTATATTGTTTTCCGGTATCCCTGCCTTCAGGGCCTGGGCGGCCTTTTCCTCCAGGTATGCATATATCTCATCCGCCGCATCTTCATACCGGGGGTCATCCTGCATGTTCTCCGGAGTACCCTTCATATGCATTAGCACCACCGATACGCCGCTATCTGCCGCCAGCCCTGCCATATCCTTGTCCATGGTAAAAGCGCTTATGTCATTTATGATATGGGCTCCGGCTGCTATTGCCTTTTGGGCCACCCTGGACCAGAATGTATCTATTGATACCAGAACATCATGATTCTCTCTTATGTATTCGATAGCAGGGACTGTCCTTTTTATCTCTTCTTCCGCGCTTACCGGTTTTGAGCCGGGCCTGGAAGACATCCCCCCTACATCGATGATATCGGCTCCGCCCTCTATCATGGCGTCTATTCTCTTCTCGGCCCTTTCCCTGTCATCATATCTTCCGCCGTCATAAAAAGAGTCTGGCGTAGTATTGAGTATTCCCATTACCAGCGGCAGCCCGGAAGTATTAAACTCCCTGCCGGAAATATTGTATTTTATCCCATTTTGTCTTTTTCTGTGAGCTTCAAGGAAATCACCAAGTTCCCGGGAAAGGTCTTTCAGCCCGAAAGGCTGCATATGGATCTTTTCTACCAGACCTTCAAAACTTTTCCACGTTCCTTCTATTATTACTTCTGATATGCCCTGCGTATTCACAAGCGCATCCCTGGAAGTAACCACATCGCCCCCCCTGGCAAGCATCTCCTGCTTCAGGATATTGACTGCAGCTGCCTTCAGGCCTTTTACTTTGACAGACAGGGGGAATAGCTTTTCTGCCATTATCCTGCTGCCGGGAATAGTGGCGCCGATGCCGGCAAACCGGGAAAGGCCTTCCTGCCTGTTCTTGATATCAAGGGCTCTGATAGTATATCCCATGGAAAGAAAATTCCTTATTTTCCATTATAGACAAGGGAAAGGACTTCTGACCTGGAGGCAGGATTGTCCTTGAACAGGCCCCTTATGGCAGAAGTCACGGTAATGGTGTTGGGTTTCTTGACGCCCCGTATACTCATGCACAGGTGTTCTGCCTCTACGATCACTATGACTCCCCTGGGCTCCAGCTTTTCCATTATTGAATCTGCTACAATGGTGGTAAGCCGTTCCTGTACCTGGGGACGCCTTGCTACTATTTCCAAAACCCGGGTAAGCTTGGAAAGACCTATTATCTTTCCTGTTTTATTGGGAGCATAGGCTATATGGGCTTTTCCCACAAAAGGGACCAGGTGATGTTCGCAGGTCGAGTAGAACGGGATGTCCTTTACCAGTATTATCTCATCATGATTCTCGTCAAACATGGGGCCCAGGACTTCTGAGGGATTCTTTCCGATACCGGAAAAGATCTCCTCATACATATCTGCCACCCTTTTGGGGGTTCCGATAAGGCCTTCTCTGCCCGTATCTTCACCGATACCCTCCAGAATAAGCTTTACGCCTTCCTCTATCTTCTTCTTATCCACTGACGCCTCCAATATCAACCATTAAAAGACCTTCCGGCACAGGTCGCGGTATAAAAATGCCAGATCCGCATGCTCAAAGACGGTTATTTTTTATTTCTACCGTTGCCGGGTTTTTCCGGCTTTGGACTGGAAGGATTTTTTTTGGCTCCGCTGGCTGACCTGGTTTTTTTGCCGGCCGGTGTCTTTCTTACCTTCTTTACCTTCTTTGTCTCTACTTTTGCCAGTATCTTAAGTATCTCCTCCCGGGAAAGAGTCTCTTTTTCTATCAGTCTTTTAGCCAGCCTTGCAAGAGTTGCCTTATTGTCATCCAGTATCTTGCGGGCCTTCTCGTAGCTTTCGGTGATTATATTATAGGTCTCCTCGTCAATAGCGGAGGCTATCTTGTCACTGTAATGCGGCCTGGATGCTATTTCCTTACCCAGGAATACCTCATCTTCCTCCCCCTTGAAGGTGACGGGACCCAGTTTTTTACTCATACCATACTCTGTTATCATCTTCCTGGCGATCCTGGTGGCCCTGTCCAGGTCGTTCTGGGCACCTGAAGTGATGTCATCAAAGTTCATCTCTTCTGATACCCTGCCTCCCAGAAGCTGGGTGATATTATCCAGAAGCTCATTCTTCGATTTTAAAAACCTGTCTTCTTCGGGAAGGGTTATGACATAACCCAGTGCCCTTCCCCTGGATATTATGGATATCTTATGTATGGGGTCAGTATAAGGGAGCACATATGAAAGCAGGGCATGCCCCGATTCATGATATGCTATTATCCTTTTCTCTTCTTCTGATATTACCCTGGTCTTTTTCTCCGGCCCCGCTATCACTCTTTCCACGGCCTCCTCAATCTCGAACATGGATATCTTTTTCTTATTATGCCTGGCCGCCAGTAGCGATGCCTCATTGAACAGGTTGGCAAGGTCTGCTCCCGTGAAACCGGGGGTCTGCTTGGCAATAGTCTTTAAGTTTATTGACTTATCCAGCGGTTTACCCCTGGCATGTATCTTGAGTATCTCTTCCCTTCCCAGAAGATCCGGCCTGTCTACCACTATCTGCCTGTCAAACCTTCCCGGCCTTAACAGTGCCGGGTCCAGTATATCCGGCCTGTTGGTGGCAGCAATAAGGATAACAGTTGAATCCTGGTTAAAACCGTCCATCTCTACCAGTATCTGGTTAAGGGTCTGTTCCCTTTCATCATGGCCTCCGCCCAGGCCTGCTCCCCTGTGCCTGCCTACGGCATCTATCTCATCCATAAATACAATGGAAGGCTGGCTTGCTTTTGCCTGGTTGAACAGGTCCCTGACCCTGGAGGCGCCTACTCCCACGAACATCTCCACGAATTCGGAACCGCTTATAGAGAAAAACGGTACTCCTGCCTCACCGGCAACAGCCCGTGCCAGAAGGGTCTTACCGGTGCCGGGAGGACCGTATAAAAGCACGCCCTTGGGGATCTTGGCTCCCATAGCCTGGAATTTCTTGGGGTTCTCCAGAAATTCCTCTATTTCCCTCAGTTCTTCCACTGCTTCTTCTACCCCGGCTACATCTTTAAAGGTAACCCTTTGCTTTCCCCTGTTTGCCAGCCTGGCCTTGCTCTTGCCGAACTGCATCACCTTGGAGCCGCCGCCCTGGAGCTGGTTCATCATAAAGAATATAAGGCCAAACAATATTATAAAGGGTATGGCGCTTATAAGGATCTGTACCCACATGGACTGTCTCTGGTTGTCTACCTTAAACGGTATATCATTGTCCAGAAGATACTGGGTTATATTGTATTCAGACAGGAATGCAACCTCAAAAAAGGTGGAGCCGTCGACCAGCTGGCCTTCTATGGTGCCGTCCTCTGCCATTATGGTAAGGGGCTCTGATGTACTGACCCGGCCGTTTTCTACCGCAGCCGTGAACTCGTCCATGGAATACTCTTCCACATCCGGTGACAGGAAAAGAGGGTTCCTGAATATCAAAAACATTATGACTATCAGGAGTATGAGAAGGGCTATATTCCTGAATCCCCTGTTTTTGAAAGGACTTTTATTATTGTTATTATTATTTCCGGGATCTTTCAATTATTTTTAACTTCCTTTTCTATAATCTATATCAAACTTAGATGATATTACAAATACTACTCATTTTCAATATAACCTATAAATGGTATGTTCCTGAATTTCTCGGCAAAATCCAGGCCGTAACCCACTACAAATTTATTGGGGATATCAAATCCCTTGTATTTGACCCTGTTCTCCATCTTGCGGGGGACATCCTTGTCCAGCAGGGCGCATATCTCTATACTGCGGGGATTCCTGGCATTAAGGTTTTTTATCAGGTAATTCAGTGTCCTTCCGGAATCTACTATATCCTCTATTATAAGGACTTCACTGCCTTCTATGCTGAATTCCAGGTCCTTGGTTATCCTTACTACCCCGGAACTGACCTTGGAGTCCCCGTAGCTGGAGACAGCCATAAAATCAAATATAACGGGCATCTTTATCTCCCGGCAGATATCTGCCAGGAATATAAACGAACCTCTTAACACTGATATTATGACAAGATCCCTTCCACTGTAATCCCGTGTTATCCTGGCACCGAGTTCCTTTATCTTTTCTTCCAGTTCGGATTTGGGAATAAGTATTTTTATCCTTTCCCCGCCGTATAATAGGATTTTTTCTCCGCCCTCGGATATTATCTCATACTGGCTCATATTTTCCCCTGTCATCACCTGTTTTTATTAAATCATATAACCATTATTTTTCAAATAGCTCCAGCAGCAGGAACTCCCTGCTAGAGGGAGTAATGCTGACCCTGTGGTCCAACCTCATATTACCCACCCAGATTATCTTTTCGCTGTCACAGAAAACAGGTATTTCTTTCCTGAGGTTTACTGGCACCCTGCAGTCCATAAAGAGATCCTGGAGTTTCTTTTCCCCCTGCATTCCCAGGGGCTGGAATCTGTCGCCCTCCGACCATCTTCTCACCCTGATGGGGCCACTGACCTTATCATAGTCTATTACCGCTTTGGAATCGTCAAGCTTGCTGTAATCTCCTGGTTCATCCAGGATCTTCGAATTTATACAAAAGCCAAAGTCTTCGAGTACTGTCCTGCCTCCAATCAATATTGTCTGCCCGGCTGAAGCCTGCCCTGCCTGTCCTATTCCCTGTATCCGCATTATATGCTGCCTTATGCCTGGATCCAGGTCCTGGACGAAGCCCGTATGGACCATATGCAGATTTTCGGCTATCCTCAATACTATTATGGGTCCGGGAAGGTCCAGCCGCCTGTTCTCGCCGCGGCCTGGCCTCATAAGCCCCAGGATATACTCGATATTGCTATAACTTATATCCTCCAGGTTTCCATATAAAAGCTCCAGGGCAGTCAGGGCCACCCTCCTCTTTAATGCCCGGTGATATCTCCCGGCAGCTGTCAAAGGCAGCCTTATATAAATTACTTTTTCCCGGCCCGGGCTTTTTTGGATAAAGGCATCCTTTTTTATTGCTCCTGATGCTGTTTCGCTTAGATACTCATCCTCCTGTGCCAGTATGTCTATGACCCGCTTAATGCTGGTGCCTGCATCCCCCTGGAAATTTTTCCCTATAAAAGGGATAAGCTTGTTCCTTACCCTGTTCCTGGTGTATTTATCCTCCAGATTGGAGCTGTCGATGCAATAACTGATATCATTTGCCTTAAGGTAATCCTCTATATCCTGCCTGGATGTATTTATAAGAGGCCTTATTATGTTTCCGCTTACCGGCCTGATACCGGCGAGTCCCCTGGCTCCGGACCCCCTTATTATCCTCATCAGGAAAGTCTCAATATTATCATCCAGGTTGTGTCCCAGGGCTATCCTGTCTATATCGTTTTCCCGGGCCAGCTCCCTGAGCATTCCGGCCCTCAGCTTCCTGGCGCCTTCCTGGAATGACATCTTGCGCTCCCGGCACCATTTGACAGCATCTACCTTCCTGGTAATAAGCTCGATGCCCAGGTCCCTGTACATCCTTTTCACAAATTCAGCATCCTTTGCTGAACGGCCGCCCCTGGTGCAGTGGTCCAGGCTGAATCCATACAGCTTCAGCCGGTACTGGGGCTTAATCATCAATAATAAATGGGTCAAAAATACAGAGTCGGGACCTCCGGAAACCGATATAAGGATACTGTCGCCCCCGGCAACCATATCCATATTTTTTACAGTCTCCAGGGCAGTGGACACTGCCCTGTACGTTTTCTTATCAGGTGCCATCTGTTTTGATATTGATCCTTTCTATGCTTTCAGCCTTGCCGCTTTTTCCATCTATATCTATCAAAACACCGTTGATCCATACGTCTTCCCTGGCTACGGTGAACTTCTGGGGCATGCCGGTTAAAAACCTGGCTATGATGTTTTCCTTCTTTACCCCTATTACGGAGTCCCTGGGACCTACCATACCGGCATCGGTTATATAAGCGGTGCTGTCTCCCGGAAGTATCCTCTCATCCGCAGTCTGGATATGAGTGTGGGTTCCCAATACGGCACTTACCCTGCCGTTAAGGTGCCAGCCCATTGCCACTTTCTCCGAAGTCACTTCTGCGTGCATATCCACTATTATGACCGGAGTCTCTTCCCTCATATATTCCAGTATCCTGTTGACAGTCCTGAATGGGCAATCCAGGTTCTCCACAAATACCCTGCCGCAGAGATTTATTACTCCCACCTTAAGACCTCCCAGCCCCTGAAGCTCATATATATTATATCCCCTGCCAGGCGTGTCGGGAGGATAATTGGCCGGTTTGAGCAGCCTGTATTCCCTGTCCAGAAGGTCATATATCTCCCTTTTCTTAAATACATGGTTTCCGGTCGTTATCACGTCAATACCCATATCCAGCAGGCTGTTGCATGTCTTAACTGATATTCCTATGCCGCCGGCAGAATTCTCTCCATTGGCTATAACCATGTCGACTTCGTGTTTCAGCCTAAGCTGGTCCAGGTTTCTTTCAATGGCATTTCTCCCCGGTTTGCCTATGATATCTCCTAAAAATAGTACTTTCAAAACAAGCCTTTCTTTGTCTGTTTATTTTATCCTTTCAGGATAACTGTATATATTGAATCTGTTTCCCCGGGCATAGCCTAAGATTATAAGGCCCAGGTCCCGGGCAAGGGCAGCTGCACTGTGAGTCACTGAAGAATTGGTGACCACTGCAGGTATCCTCACCCTCACCGCCTTAAGTACCAGGTCCACTGATATCCTCCCTGAGGTAAATATTATCTTCCGGGTAAACTCCATTCCGTTTATTAGCATATTTCCAATTATCTTATCCAGGCAGTTGTGCCTGCCTATATCTTCCCTTACCAGCAAGAGCTCTCCCTGAAGATCAAACAGGGCTGCAGAATGCAGCCCGCCCAGGGCTTTTTTATGCTCCTGTACGGCCAGGTTTTTGCGGTTAAGCCCCAGGATGACTTCCGGCCTTATATTTATATCCGGTATCATGGGGGCCGGCAATACAGAAGCTGCCCCTTCATCGATGCTGCCGCACCCCGGCGGTATATACCCGGCTGCCTGCTTTCTGGCAGGCTCGCTGCCTGTCCGTATTTTTACCGGGATAATATCCATAGATACTTCTTTCTCATCTTTTCCCTCTTGGCCGCCATCACAGATCTCAATAATATCTATACTGTCATAATCATCCAAATAACCCTGGGATACTATATGCCCGGCTGCCAGTTCGGCAGGGTGCTGGGGCGAGCAGGAAAGGACGCATATCTTTTCCCGGTTGAGGTAAAGGCTTATAAAAGATTCCCGGGGTATGGTGTCGTCCTTTGCCTGTCTTTTGCCCCCGGAACTCACTCTCTCTATTTTTACAGTTTTGCCTAATCCCAAAATACTATTTTCCAGCTTCCATCTTCTTCTTTTATAAGCGATACTTCTATATCCTTATACATCTTTTCTTCACCGTCATAGGTGTCAATAAGGTCTATGCCCACAGTGGCTATATTATTGTTTACTTCCACCCAGTTTATCTCCACCTTGACTATTTCGGTGGTGTCATCGAACTCATTTATAAAATCCTGTTCATCCCTGCCATTCCTGTCACTGATAAGTGTATATGCCTCTCTATGATCATTTTCCATGATAAGGGCAAAGAACCGGTCCACCACCTCTACTGCAGCATCCATCTCATCCCGGCTGGACAGTCTTTCCGAGATAAATACTTTTGCATCTTCTGCGGTACTGCAGCCGGAAAAAGCCGGCAATACCGCAGCCAGTATGGCCATTACTGCCAGAATAAGCTTTAACCTGGGGAGCACACGGGGCATATGTTATCCTTATCTATCCCTATCTTTACAATATCGACTGACAGGTCCCAGATATCTATATTTATCAGCCCTCTTATCATATCCTTTTTATGTCCGGTAAGGAATTTGAAGGCCTCCGTTGCCTGAATGGAAGCTATTACATATACTGCCGTGTTTAATATGCCCGCATTATTGCAGTTAAGCACATCATCACCTCCGGGTTCCTCCGGAAACAGGCACTGAAAACATCTCCCCTCTCCGGGAAGGACATTGAACACCATGCCGAAGCTTGCAGCTACGGCGCCGCATATAAAGGGGACTGATAATTCGATGCAGGCCCGGTTGATCATATACCTGGCGGGGAAATTATCTGTGCCGTCAAGCACCAGGTCAAAACCCTGGATGAGCCGGTTTATATTGCTCCTGTCTATTTCTTCATAGACCGGTTCTATTTCCATGCCTGAATTTATCTGCTTAAGTCTTCTGGCCGCGGCCATGGATTTGGGCGACCTGCTTTTTACGTCATCTTCCGAAAACAGCAGCTGCCTCTGCAGGTTGCTTTCCTCCACTATGTCTTTATCGATGATGCGGAGTCTTCCTATCCCTGCCCTGGCAAGGTTATTGGCAAGCGCCGATCCCAGGCCTCCGCAGCCGGCGATGACAGCGCTCGATCCCATTAGCATACCCTGTCCCCTGCTGCCTATAGGGGGGAAAAGTACCTGCCTGGAATAACGGTTATCTTTATCTCTGAAGTCTATGTCCAAAAAATCTTTCTAGATCAAAATAAAAAGGATCCATTGATATGATTATAATTCAAAACCGGATTTAAATGAATTTAAGATTTGGTAGCGGGGATAGGATTTGAACCTATGACCTTCGGGTTATGAGCCCGATGAGCTACCAGACTGCTCCACCCCGCGCCGGATATAGCGGCCATTTTTAAACCGCATACATATTATAATGATTTTATTTTAAATGTCCAATGTGAATTTTTTCTGATTTTTATCATAGATTACAGCAGTTACTGTCTTTATGGTGGATATATGGAATCTTATCCTTTTATCGGTCACAAAAGCTGATGTGGTAAATAGATCGATATATTATCTGAACATGTATTAGCTTTTTAAACATCCTTATCCTTTTTATCTATTTCATATCACCTTTGCGGATCAAGTAATTTTTTCAGAACCCTATAATCCTCATTGTCCCTTACAGAGTAAGAATACTTATCTCCCCCTATTGTCTTAATGGTAAGGCCATTAGAAATACCGCTAAATGTTATTTTTTCAATAGTATCAAGCTGGATCCTGGTATAGCCTGAACAACTTTCTATCAGGTCTTCAAATCTCATATCAGATGCCATTTTGGAAAGTATCTTTTTAATATCTTCACGCATGGCTATCCACTGCCATTTGCTCATATCGGTTCCTGATATGACTTTTCCCGAACCTGCAATAGGAACCGCGACTGCCCATATATTTTTATCAGTAAGTATCAGGGAATTTTCTGGAGCGGTATTCCTGCCTGACCCAAAAAATGAATATGAACCTGAACCAGGGCCGTATCTCAGTATTCCAGCAAAATATTTAATGATCTTTTCCCCGGGATCGACCATTATCCTGTCCTTTGATCTATGGAGTACCCTGTTTTTTATTGAATAAATCCTTTTTAGCGTAATTGCTTCAAATATGGTGAGGCTAAAAAAAACAAGAAAAATAGCAATGCTGATTGTCCTGGAGAATCCCCTTGAAATAAAAAATATCAGTGCAATAGATATAACAATGGTAAAAAATAAAAATATTATCAGCCTGGCTGAGCTTTTTATTAATCCCGCTGTTTTGACACTACATAATAAATCATCAGCCCTGCAGGGATCTTCAGCATTATTCACTTTATTGGTTTTTTGGGTCAAATTGAATTCCTCATCAGCAAATTGCCGTCTCTATAGAATTATAGTACAGACGGCTAAAACTGATATAGTTTGTTTATTATTGATGATCAAAATCCATCCTAAAAATCTTTTAGCCGGCTTTCTGGGCTGCCTTGGTGTATCCCTGGAAATCCCCGGGGGGAATTATTTATAGATGAACCGTAAGCATTCGTTCCTTCTCATTATAGTCCTTCTCCAGGGAGACGCTTTGAGGCTTCATCTTCTCCCCTGCCAGGGAGAAAAGCCCCTCTCCGGTTATAGGGTCTGTCTCGAAGATGATGCAGGCTCCCGGGGCCAGGATCTCCTTTATCCTGGAAAGGATCTTCTCATATGACTCCAGCCCCGTATCCCCGGCCAGCAGCGCTTTGGCCGGCTCATATTCTTTTATCTCCCTGGGCAGTCCTTCAAATCCGGACCTGGTCACATATGGCGGATTTGACACTACAAGATCCACTTTTTTCCGGTTATCCGAGAACCAGGCTGTATCTTCCGCCGGCAGGATATCACAGCATATAAGGTCTATAGACTTCCTGCTGCCGCCGGATAGGATACTTTCCATATTTTTCCTGGCTATTTCTATGGCCCTGCTGCTGATATCAGTGGCGGTAAGGGTGATGCTTTTATTCTTATCCGGCAGCTTCTGCCCAAGCTCCGCATACAGGCTTATGGCGATTGCCCCGCTTCCTGTACCGATCTCTAAAATATTCAGATCATCTTTGGTCTCAAGCATGCCGCATGCTTCCTTAAGCGCCTTTTCCACCACCAGCTCAGTCTCCGGCCTGGGTATAAGCACATTTTCGTCTACATAAAGGGTTATATTGCGGAAATGGGCCTGGTTCAGGATATACTGTATAGGTACATGCTCCAGCCTTTTCATTATGAAGCTTTTATAAGCCGCAAGCTCCCCTGGTTTCAACACCCGGCCGTGATCAAGGTACAGGTCCATCCTGGTAAGCCCCAGCACCGAAGCCAGCAGAAGTTCTGCCGAAAGCCTTGCCTGGGGTATATCCTTTTTACCGAAGAATTCAATACCCCATTCCAGCATCTTTTTTACGGTCCAGGTCTCCAAATCACCTATACTCCAAGGTTTTCCAGTTTTTTCTCCTCATCAGCACCCTTGAGCGCCATCACCAGTTCTTCAAGATCGCCTTCCAGGATCGCTTCCAGCCTGTACAGGGTAAGGTTTATCCTGTGGTCTGTAACCCTTCCCTGGGGATAATTATAGGTGCGTATCCTCTCGCTGCGGTCCCCGGTACCTATCTGCATCCTGCGCTTTTCCGTTTCCTGGTCCCTCTGCCTGGCTTCTTCTTCCTCCTTAAGCCTGGCCCTCAGGATCCTTAAGGCCTTTTCTTTGTTCTGGAGCTGCGATTTTTCATCCTGGCAGCTGATCACAATACCGGTGGGGACATGAGTTACCCTTACTGCCGAATCGGTGGTATTTACCGACTGGCCTCCTGGGCCGCTGGAGCGGAATACGTCTATCCTGAGATCCCCGGGATCTATCTCGATTTCCACTTCCTCGACTTCGGGAAGTACGGCAACAGTAGCAGTTGAAGTATGGATCCTGCCCTGGGATTCGGTCGCAGGGACCCGCTGTACCCGGTGGACCCCCGATTCATATTTCATGGTACCGTAGACATCCCTGCCCTCTATCCCGAATATTATTTCCTTGAAACCTCCTATGCCCAGCTTATTGGAGCTTAAGGCCGAGTGCTTCCATTTTTTTCCTTCGGCATATCTTGTATACATGCGGTGGAGGACTCCCGCAAACAGGGCAGCCTCGTCGCCGCCGGCCCCCGCCCTTATCTCCACGATGACATTCTTACCGTCATTGGGGTCTTTGGGAGCAAGCATTAGCCTTATTTTTTTTTCCAGTTCTTCTTTTTTCTTGCTGCTGCCGGCAAGTTCCTGGCTAAGGAACTCCTTCATATCCTCATCATGCTCCGAATCTATCATCTCCCTGGCATCATCTATGGAAGACAGGGCTTCCCTGTACTTGCCGGCAAGTTTTACCCCTTCTTCCAGTTCCGAGGCTTTTTTCCCGTATTGTCTTATCTTTTCAGGATTGGAGGCTATTTCCGGCTGGGAAAGCTTTGCCATCACTTTCTTGTGCTCGTCTTCGATTATCTTAAGTTTTTCCAGTAGTTCGCTCATATTGGATTACCGTCCCATACTGATATGGATTGATCAAAAAGAAAAATAATATATTAAGAAGAATGCTAGCCAGAGGTAGTCTCCAGGACTGACCTTCCGTTTTTCAGGTCTTCTTCGGCCTCGATCACCCGGTTAAATGAGCTCATGGCTACTTCCAGCTGGGAATCATCGGGTTCCCTGGTGGTTATCTTCTGCAGGAGCAGGCCGGGATAGAATAGAATATTGACTATCCGGTATTTTGAGAACTTTCCTGCCAGCTTTATAAGCTCATAGGATATACCGGCTACCACCGGTATCAGGAGCACCCGGTAAAGTATCCTCAAAAGAAGCGGGGGCCGCCCCAGCAGGGCAAATACGAATATGGCTACCACCATTACTATAAGCAGGAAACTGGTACCGCATCTTACATGAACGGTTGTATATTTCCTGGTATTTTCCAGCCTTATCTCTTCATCATGCTCATAGGCCTGTATGGTCTTATGCTCTGCCCCGTGATACTGGAATATCCGTTTTATGTCCTTAAGCTGTGATACCAGCAGAATATACGCCAGGAAAAGAGCTATCCTTACCAGTCCCTCCATCAGGTTATATACAATGGTATTGGGAAAATATGCAGAAAAGCTCCTGCCTATAAGGGTTGGCAGTACAAAAAAAACACCCACTGCGAATATGACGGCGATCAGGATGGCGATAGTCATCTCTTTCTTTGAGAACTTTATATCTTCTTCTGTAGCTTCATTGACCGAATAGCTGAGAGCCCGGAAACCCAGGGCCATGGATTCGATAAGGTTTACCACTCCCCTTATGAAAGGAAATCCCAGGAACCTGTTATTCACAGTCAGGGAAGAGTTTTTGTAAAGGTTTGTAGATATGGTATTGTCAGGCCTGCGCACGGCCAGTGACCAGAAGTGCTTGCTTCTCATCATGACCCCTTCGATCACCGCCTGGCCGCCTACCTGGTATTTATTGTCTTTCTCCGGCATTAAGTCTCTTTCCCGGGAAGGATGTCTGGTTCCTCCGCAGATCGATGTTATTTTTTGGCCTTGACCAGACGCTTCTTAAATCTCTCTACCCTGCCTCCGGAGTCTACCAGCTTCTGCTTTCCTGTATAAAATGGATGGCAGGCGGAACATATCTCCACCTTTAATTCTTTTTTTGTAGACCTGGTCTTAAAGGTATTGCCGCATGAGCATGTTACCAGGCTTTCTGTATATTTTGGATGTATTTTCTCTTTCATCTTTTTCCTTTATCTGTATAAACTTTATACCAGTGATTCCAAATGCTAAATCTTATCATAAATCAGGGTTTCCGTAAACATCGGTTTATCTGCACCGGGAAAGCCCTAACCGGCAGCTAGCCTTTGTGTTTATTGAAAGTAGCCTGTATGGCATTAAGGAAATCCTTATTGGACCTGGTATTCTTTATATAGTCTATCAGCTGCTCCAGGGCCACATCAGGTTCTTTTTCAAATATAAGCCTTCTCAGCCGCCATACCACTCTTGCTTCTTCCTTATCCATGAGAAGCTCCTCTTTCCTGGTGCCTGATTTGGTTATATCTATGGCAGGGAAGATCCTCTTATCAGCCAGCGACCTGTCAAGGTTTATCTCCATATTGCCTGTCCCCTTGAATTCCTCAAATATAACGTCGTCCATCCTGGAACCGGTATCTATCAGTGCAGTAGCCAGTATGGTGAGGCTTCCTCCGTTCTCGATATTCCTGGCCGCCCCGAAGAACCGCTTGGGCGGGAAAAGCGCGGAAGAATCAACACCTCCGGAAAGTACCCTGCCGCTGGCCGGTATGGAAAGGTTATATGCCCTGGCCAGCCTGGTTATGCTGTCCAGGAGTATCAGTACGTCCCTGCCGTGCTCCACCAGCCTTTTTGCCCTCTGGAGCACCAGTTCCGCTACCTGGATGTGATTGTCAGACGGCTGGTCGAATGTAGAACTGATGACTTCTCCCTTGACGGACCTCTCCATGTCAGTTACTTCTTCAGGCCTCTCATCTATAAGCAGGACTATTATATTTACTTCCGGGTTATTCTCAGAGACACTGTTTGCCAGGTCCTTGAGTATGGTGGTCTTTCCTGCTTTTGGCGGCGAAACTATAAGTCCTCTCTGCCCTTTTCCGATGGGTGCTATAAGATCGATTATCCTGGGTGATATATTTTCAGGATCCTTTGTCTCCAGTATCAGCCTGTCAATAGGATATATAGGGGTAAGTTTCTCGAAAGGCAGCCTGGTCCTGATGACATCAGGTTCCTCTCCATTTACTTTTTCTATCCTTAAAAGTGCATTATATTTCTCGCTGTCTTTGGGAGGCCTTACCTGGCCGTAGACCTCGTCACCCTGTCTCAGCCTGAATCTTTTTATCTGGGACTGGGACACATAGATATCCCTGGACCCGGCCAGGTATCCGCTGGTCCTCAGGAATCCATAACCATCAGCCAGTATATCCAGGATGCCCTGCATCCTTTCTTCATATACCTCTATTTCTTTTTTCTTCCTATCGGTATAATTGTTTTTCTTTTCCCTTGCTTCTTTTGAATCATCCTTTTTTATAAGCTCCCTTATAGTATCCGGTATATCCGACCTTTTTTCGGGAAGGAATACTTTCTTCATAGCCGGGCCTTCAGGCTTTTTGATGTCTTTTTCTGCTCCGGCGCCTTCTTGCAGTCCGGGAGAAGCCGTTTCTTCTTTCAAAACAGCTTCCTGGGAACTTTTTACGCTCTCGTTTATTATATCGGCAGCTTCTTTCTTTATATCATCATCAGTAAAACTTTTTTCACCAATTGTGACGCCCGGCTCTTTTTTGGCGGTACTATCCTGCTGTGTGCCGTCACCGGACACTTCTTCCAGGATCTTCTCTATAAGCTCTTTCTTCTTTAGCCTGTATATACCCTGAATATTGAGCTGTCCGGCTATAACCCTGAGGTCCGGAAGCAGTTTTTCTTTTAATATGTCTTTATTTATGTTTTCCATACCCGGCATTTTCAAAATGCTCCTTTCATCGTATTTCTGGCTTGTACGTATTTATATAATAGTACTGTTTTAATATCATTCCAGAATATTCTGTTGGAATTCCTTAACCCTATTTCCTAAAAATATTTGATAAGAATAAAAAATTGCTTGTTCTATATGGAATAAGGATTTATATAAATTATGCCTGCCCCGGCCTGAGGGCCTGTGCCTGTATAAATTAATTTTGAGACTTTAAGGTCTGATTATTTTGAAGAAACTCCTATTTCGCCAATACTATCTAAAACTTCCTGTATAATATATATAGTAATATGGAAAAAAGCAAGTATATTTTTTTAAGGGATGGATAGGGATAACCGGGGTCTCATTTTGAAGACCCCGGTTATCATATTGTTCTCTAGACTTTGGGAAGGTTTTTAAGCGATTCCTGTATCTTCTCTTCCGGATACTCGTAGTCTTCCAGCTCTCCGTCAAGATATTTATCATATGCTGAAAGATCAAAGTGTCCGTGCCCGCTGAAATTAAATACTATTACCTTTTCCTCCCCGGTCTCCCTGCATTTAAGGGCCTCTTCCACAGCCGCCCTTATTGCGTGCGCCGTTTCGGGTGCAGGTATTATTCCTTCTGTATTTGCAAAATCCACTGAAGACTTGAAAACAGGATTCTGCGGCAGCGCCAGCGTTTCTACTACTTTTTCGTTTACCAGCAGGCTTACCTGAGGCGCCATGCCATGATACCTCAGCCCGCCGGCATGAATTGGTTTTGGCACAAAATCATGGCCAAGAGTATACATCTTTGCAATAGGAGCCATTTTAGCGGTGTCGCCATAATCATATACAAAGGGTCCCTTGGTAAGAGTGGGGCATGCTATTGGTTCCACGGCCACTATCCTTAGATCCTTGCCGGCTAATTTGTCAGGGATGAATGGAAATGCAAATCCGGCAAAATTGCTGCCGCCGCCTACGCAGCCGATCAATATATCCGGTTCTTCGCCTATCTTTTCCAGCTGCTTTTTAGTCTCCAGTCCTATTATGGTCTGATGCATGAGCACATGGTTCAATACGCTTCCCAGGGAATAT
>Ga0180434_10003189_pt1 | contig 21079 bp, 13 predicted proteins | sample SS_ome_7_FD_132453 | JGI IMG/M metagenome (GOLD analysis project Ga0180434, IMG submission 132453) | Hypersaline lake sediment archaeal communities from the Salton Sea, California, USA - SS_1_D_2 metaG | ecosystem: Environmental > Aquatic > Non-marine Saline and Alkaline > Hypersaline >...
AAGCAAGACCCGGTGGATGTGATCTCAGAATACCACCGCATGCTGTTCAGAAAAAGAAAACAGGCTTTGAGGTTGAATCAGAACGGAATGACCGAGGAGGAGCCTGTGGAAGATAAAACCTTATCCTCTACCCAGTTTAACAGATGGGGGAGCCGGGAAGCCGAAATTAAAGCGGTTAAGTTTTTTGATGACAAAGGCAATGAAACTTATGATTTCAAGACCGGTGAATATTTGAAAATCAGGTTTGATTATAGGGCCGGGCAAAAAGTGGAAAAGCCTATATTTGGGATAGCCATTTACAGAGAAGACGGCATTCTGCTCACCGGGCCCAATACAGGGACCGCGGATTTCCCCATTGATTCGATTGAAGGAAAAGGAGCTGTGGAGTACATTATCCCGTCCCTTCCTTTTCTTCCGGGAAGCTATCTTTTTTCTGTGTCCATTTATGACTCATCACTCCGGCATGCCTATGACCATTTGGAAAAATGTTTGGTATTTAATGTGGTGGAGAGCCGGAAGATTAAGGAGAAATTCGGAACTTTTCATATTCCCTCTGAATGGAGACATATCAAAGAGGGAAAATCAGAGTGAACATGGATTTCAAACACATAGGTGTTCTTCTGAGAAGAATCTTCCCGGTACTGTTTCATGAGGGCATTTCCACATTCTGGCACAAAACCAAAAAGATAATGACCCGGCGATTCAAGACTGATTATGCTGTTTGGATAGACCAAAACTATCTGCTCAAAAACCAGTTAAAATTGATGAGAGAAAAGATCAATAATTTCTCATTCCAGCCAAAAATCAGTCTTATCATGCCTGTTTATAATGTGGAGAAAAAATGGCTGAAAAAAGCAGTTCAATCTGTGTTTAGCCAGATCTATTCAAACTGGGAATTATGCATTGTGGATGATGCTTCTCCCCAAAAATATATAAAGAGATTTCTTTCCCAATATCAAAATGATGAGAAATTTAAGATTGAATTTCTCAACCGGAACCAGGGGATCGCCGCAGCTTCCAACAGGGCATTGAGTTCAGCCAGTGGTGAATTTGTGGGTTTTCTGGATGATGATGATGTGCTGACTCAAGATGCGCTTTTTGAGGTGGTTCAGCTCCTCAATAAGAATCCAAAGGCAGATCTGATCTACAGTGATGAAGATAAAATTGACGTGCACGGAAAAAGATTCCAGCCTTTTTTTAAGCCGGATTATTCGCCGGACCTGCTGATGTCTTTCAATTATATCTGTCACTTTTTGATTTGCCGCGAACAGATGGTCCGGGATGCCGGTGGATTCCGAATGGGATTTGAGGGAAGCCAGGATTATGACCTGCTGTTAAGGCTGACTGAAAAGACAGATCAAATTTATCATATCCCCAAAATTCTCTATCACTGGAGACAGATAAAAGGATCTACCTCAGTGGATCATAAGGAAAAAGCCGCTCATATCAAAAATTCCATTAAAGCTCTTGACCAGGCTCTGGAGAGGCGGGGAATTGAAGGCACTGTGGAACCGGGGATCCATTTTGACCAGTTTGAAAACTACAGAGTAAAAAGGAAAATTAAGAATCATCCCAAAGTTTCAGTCATTATCCCCACCCGGGACAAAGTATCTCTTCTCAAAACTTGTGTTCACAGCATTCAGGAGAAAACCGATTATCAAAATTATGAGATTATTATCGTGGATAATAAAAGCCAACAACCGGACACCCTTGATTTTTTGTCTGACCTCAAAGCCCAGGATGGAATTCGTGTTATCCAGTATGACAAGGAATACAATTTTTCAAAGATCAATAACTTTGCTGTAGACCATGCCCAGGGAAGCCATATCCTGTTTTTAAACAATGACACCGAAGTCCTTTCTCAAGAGTGGATGACTTGTATGCTGGAGCATTCACAAAGGAAAAAAGTCGGGGCTGTGGGCGCCAAATTATTGTACCCGGATAATACCATTCAGCATGCAGGAACCATTGTGGGATTAGGAGGAGTGGCCGCTCATTCCCATAAAAAGTTTCCCTCCTCCAGCAATGGATATTTTGGTTCGCTCAATGTTATAAGAAACTACAGCGCAATCACCGCAGCCTGTATGATGACCAGAAAGAAAGTGTTTGAGGAAGCAGGAGGCTTTGATGGAAAACATTTTCCTGTGGGATTCAATGATGTGGACTTTTGTCTGGAATTGAGAAAAAGAGGGTATTTGATTGTCTACACGCCTTATGCCTCTCTCTATCACTATGAATCCCGGAGCCGTTCCTACTCTCTGGATCCCGACGAAATCAAGTTTATGAAAAAGAAGTGGGGAAATATTTTATCCTCAGACCCGTATTATAATCCCAATTTATCTTATGACAGCGAAGATTTCAGGATAAAAATTGATTGAAAAGAAATTTGATTTATCTGTGATCATCATCAACTGGAACACCAGAGATCTCTTGGTTCAGTGCATTGATGCGGTGCAAAAACATACCCGGGACATCAATGTTCAGGTCATTGTGGTGGATAATCATTCTCAAGACGGAAGCCCGGAAATGGTTGAGCAGAACTTCCCGGATGTTTTCCTCATCAAGAACACACAGAACCGGGGATACGGAAGGGCTGCCAATCAGGGAATGGAGGCAGCCAAAGGAAAATACGTGCTGATTTTAAACAGTGATATCAAAGTCAATCCCCGTTGTCTGGATGAAATGTTCCAATTTATGGAATCCCATCCCCATGCCGGAGCTTCTTCCTGCAAACTGACTTTTCCGGACGGAACTCTCCAGCATTCCTGCCGGAGGTTTCCTGATTTCAAAACCTATCTTCTCATGCTTCTGGGAGTGAGATTTCTCTTTCCCAGGATGAAACGGTTCCGGGACTATCTGATGCTGGACTGGGACCATTCCGAAACAAGACCGGTAGACCAAATCATGGGAAGCTTTTTGTTTATAAGAAAGGAGGTCATCCTCCAGGTGGGCGGATTTGATGAACAGTTCTGGATGTATTTTGAAGAAGTGGATTTGTGTCTGAGGATCCATAAAGCCGGATGGAAAATCATGCATTACCCACATGCTTCAGCCGTGCATTTTCTGTCAAAAAGCTCGGAGCAGTGGGGAGAAATCAAGAAGATAAAAGAATACCAGAAGAGTCTTTTGAAATATTTTCGGAAAAACGGGAGAGGGTATGAATATTATGTGCTGTTGATGGTAAGTCGGATCAAATATTTATTTTTTATTCCTATCCTCAAGCTTATCCAGGCACCTTTCAGAACAAACCCGGATCTGTATTAACTAGTTTAGCTCGATGAAATTCAGATATAGCTTGCGCTCCGGTCAGATTTTTAACGCCATTCTTCTTCGTTTTTCTCGGCGCCTGCGTAACTCCCCCCGTCCGTGGGTCAAACATACTCGGCGTCCGGCTTCGCCGGATACCCTCAAAAAACTCATCAGAAGGCTAAATCTTCCAAGTCGCTTCAGCCATACCTGAATTTCATCGAGACTCGGATGTAAAAAAATGGCAATTATAATATAAAATTTGAAAAAAATTTATATATCGCAGAAAATAAATTGGTAATAAAAACATCGCCATTTTTTTATGAATAGTTCAGATAGACCTGAATTATTCACAAGTTGAGATTGCTGGATATGCAAGGCACGAGGCGTGAAGACGTGGTACTTCACTTCGAATGCCTCGTAACGAAGCAGATGCAGTGAGATCAGCTTGCCTCAGAGGTAAGAAAATGGCGATCAAAATAAAAATTGCGGGTAAGAAAAATGTTCAAGATATTGTTTTTGAAAATATCTTGTTTATCGCTGAAATGAAATGAATAATAAAAACATCGTCATTTTTTTATGAATAGTTCAGGTTAGATGGAAAAAGTAAGTTTTATAATAGTAAACTGGAATGGGGAGAGAACTGTGTCTGAATGCCTGGATTCAGTCCTGTCCCAGACCTATAAAAATTACGAGGTCATCCTCCTGGACAACGGCTCCTCAGACCGGTCTCTGGAAATAGTGAAAAAAAATTATTCTGTGGACCGGTTGATCCCTTTGGACCAAAATTATGGATTTGCCCGAGCCAATAATATGGGACTGAAGTACGCTCAAGGAGAGTATATTGCTTTGATCAATAATGATACGGTTTTGGAGAAGGACTGGCTGGAAAAAGCCGTGGCTGTTTTTCAGAAATGGAAGCACAAAAATTTGGGAAGCGTAGCCACAAAAATCATCCAGTATCACCGGAGAGATTTGATCGACAGTGCCGGAGTTGAATTTTACGGGCTGGGAGCCTGCTGGGATTATAAAAACCTGCCTCCGGATGCCCCTCAAGTCAGCCGCCAAAAACAGGTATTTGGAGCGTGCGCCGCTGCAGCTCTGTACAAAAGAGAAGTCATTGAAAAAACCGGATTTTTTGATCCCAAATTCTTTGTTTATTTTGAAGATACGGATTTGTCATTCCGGCTCAAATTGTTAGGATACACCTGTGTCTATGAACCCAAAGCTGTGTGTTATCATTACGGTGCCCGGAGAAGGGATAAAAAGAACCGATTTTTTATCGAATTCGGAAGAAGAAACATTGAATTTTTGTTCATAAAAAATATGCAGGGTCATTTGTTTGCCAAATACCTGCTGAGCCACTGGGTGTATGAGGGGATCCTGTTCTTCTTTTATCTTTCTATTGGCAGGGCTCCTTCTTATCTGAAAGCAAAAAAAGCAGTGCTGGATAACTGGAGCTATGTACGGAGAGAAAGAAAAAAATTAAAACAGCGCCTTATGGAATCAAACAGGTTCCAGCACCTGAATGAAATGGAACAGAGCTTTATGCCTTTCCGTTTTTGGAGTGTGCTGAATAAGTTCAAGAAAGCAGCAAAGACCTATCAAAGCTACCTGAACCAGGATCAAAAATGACAGACAAGAAATCAATTTTGTTTTTGAACCGGTCCTTTTATCCGGACGTAGAGTCAACCGGACAACTGCTGACCGAGCTGTGCGAAGAACTGGCTTATGACTTTGACGTGCATGTGGTGTGCGGGAATCCTCTTTTTAGAGAGGTCAAAAATAAAGGATGGGTCACCAGGTCTGATTACAAAAACATCACCATCTGGAGAGTGAACAACACCCGGTTTTCCAAAAAACATCTCCTTCTGAGACTCTTTAATCTGTCTTCTTATTTTATCCTCTGTTTTTTTAAAGTATTGGGATTTAAGAAAGTATCCTGTGTGATTTCGGAAACAGACCCTCCGCTGCTGGGGATCATTGCTTTTCTCTACAGCTTTTTGCGCGGTGTTCCCTTTGTGTATTATGTTCAGGATCTATTCCCTGATGTGGGGATAGTCAACCGAAATTTAACCCATCCACTTTTTATATTTCTGTTAAAAAGAGCCAATAAATTTCTTTATGACCGTGCCCAAAGGATCATTGTTCCGGGAAGAGATATGAAAAAACGGCTGGGAAAGGAAAACCATGTGCCCTTGTCCAAAATCAAGGTGGTGGAAAACTGGGCAGATCACCGAGAGATTTATCCTGTCAAGCAGGAACAGAATGATTTTTTTCAGGAAAACTTCAGCCAGGATAAATTTGTGGTGATGTACTCGGGAAACATGGGTTTGTCTCAGGATTTGGAAAATGTGATTGATGCCGCGGATTTATTAAAAGAGAACCGTGACATCTTATTTGTTTTTATCGGTGAAGGAGCATGTAAAAAGAGACTGACGAATTTATCTCTTTCCCGGGGATTGAAAAACGTGAGATTTTTGACCTATCAGGACAAAAAGTCTCTGAAGTTCACCTTAGGAGCAGCCCGCATCCATTTGGTTCCCATGAAAAAAGGCATGGGAGGGATCATTGTTCCGAGCAAGGTCTACGGCATTATGGCTGCAGGCAAGCCTTATATCGCGGCTTTGGACAAACAGAGTGAAGTGCACCGCATCACCAAAGAATTTTACTGCGGGATCCATGTCCCTCCTTCGGATGTCCGGGCATTAAAAAATGCTGTGGTTTGGGCTTACCGTCATCAGCCAGAGATAGAGAAAATGGGGGAAAGGGGAAGAAGAGCCCTGGAAAAATATTATTCACGGGAAATATGCACTCAAAAATTTAAAAATATTATTCATAAAATCTGTGAAATGTGAAAAGAGAAATGTAAAAAGTAAAAATAAGGAATTGCCTTTCGCCTTTTACCTTTCTCTTTTTACTTTGTTGTCTATCCGTGTCTAAAGCTTTATGAAATGAAATACATCAAAATAAAAAATAAGAAGGAAGGGCCGGGGATCCAATACATTGGCTGGAGCGGCAGGGGATGGCCGGACGGAGGGCCTCTCAGCGCAGGCCCTGTGAGCTCCAAAGCTCCTTCCTGGGATCGGATCAGCCAGGAGATCGGAATCAACATGGTCCGAGCAGGGTTTACCATGAAGCATTTTCTCCCTCATAATTTAAAAGAAAATTTTTCTTTCTCTCAATCCATAAAAAAGGGAATGGAAAATACTGAAGTGTCCTGGGCTAAAAGCAAACAAACTTCTTATTCTTATTATCTGAATAGATGTCGTGAAATGGGCTGGAAAATCCTGATCTGCGTCAATCCTTCCCTCAATACAGATTGGAAGCCTCATCGGATCACTCCATCATCTGACGTTCTTGATTTATGGGAGCGGTTCTGTTTTCACCTGGCTCAGTTTATCCATGAAAAATGGCCGGGAATGGCTGAATTTTTTGAAATCACCAATGAGCCGGATGTGGGTTATTTTGACGGCGAGACCTTTGTTCCTGACACCAAAAGCATGCCAAAAGCCATCACTCCATTCCAGTGCCAGCTTCTGCTCAGGAGAGCCTGTCAGGGGATTAAGCGGGCGGTCCCTGATGCCAGAATCATTGGTCCAGGCTTAGCCCGATGGAATAAAAAATGGATCCAAAAGATCCTGAGCCAGAATCCCGGCTTATTAGACGGGCTTTCTTATCATAATGTCATGGGAAATTTACAGGATGCCCGTACTCTAAAAAAAGCCCGAAAATTGTCTTCCAAAAACGGTTCTTCATCTCCGGATATGATTTTCAACAGTGAGTGGGCTTGGTGGCCCTTTCATGATACCGATGATCTGGAAACTGCTTTGAGGGTCGCCCGGATTTTATACCTCCAGGCAAAAGGCAGGGCTTATGCGTCTTTATACCTGGGTCCGGCGCAGCCCCAGGATTTCAAAAAGGGATTGGGCGTCTTGAAATTTGACCCGGCAAATCCTGATTCAGTCAAAAAGACCAGGACATTCCATGCTTTTGCTCTTATGACCAGTGGTGTTTTAGGCGGGGAGCGGCTTCAAGTGATCAATCCCATAAAAAAGGTAAAAATAACAGCGCTTTATAAAAGAAGCCACGAGCTGGTGGTCACCCTGCTCAACCCCAGCCCCAAAAAATGGAGAGATGTTTGCATTCGAATAGAGGAGAGTATTTCCTCAAATCAGGATTCTTCTGTAAAAAAGTATACCTTTGATGAGAATTCTGTTGATTCTTATCAGGAATCTCAATACAATGGTTTGGAAAAATTTGATATCAAACCCAAGAGCATCACTCAATTTGTGATTCCTTTTCTGGTTTGAAACAGTCTTAGGATGAATGCTTTAGTAAAAGTCTTGACACATAAGACATCAATTTTTGAAAAGAGCCCAACCAACTGTAATATCCTTCGCACTTCATATGAAATTTATTAATGTTATCATCAGCATATACCGGGAATCGCTTGAGGGAGAATAAATCTGAATGGAGTGCATTAGAGCCGTATATACTTGTTACAGCAAGTTTATAACCAGTCATCTTTACCATTTCTTTGGTCGATGAATTAAAATTAGACCAAGAGCCATAGGGGTAGGAAAAAGAAATGATGTCATGACCCAAAAGGTCTTCAAGATATTCTTTTGATCCTCTGATTTCTTCTTGTGCTTTTTTTTTAGAAATTCTGGTTAAATCTGTGTGAGATAGGCTATGGGAGCCGAAATCCATTCCGTCTTGGTCCATTTGGATTATTTGTTCAGAAGATAGAGGAAGATTTTCATTATTTGGAAATTTTGGCTCCTGAAGCCAGGGAAAGATAGTTTGAGAATTAATAAAATTACATATCAAAAAGAAAGTAGCGCTGAAACCATGCTTTTTTAAAATGGGATAGGCATAATGAAATGAATCAGCATACCCATCGTCAAAGGTTATAATAACTGAATTTTTAAGAGATTCATTATTGTTTGTGCATAGTTGAAACCATTCAGAAAGATTAATAACATTGAAATTATTATCATAAAGAAACTTCATTTGATCATTGAAAAGCTCAGGAGAAATAGTATAGTAAAAATTCTTTGTCATATCTCTATACTTAGATATGCTGTGATAACAAAAAATTACAGTCTGGAAATCTGTTTTTGAAAAATCAAAACATTTTATGAATCTAGAGAATGAAGAAATGGGTTCTAGTATTTGGGCAAAATGGTGTATTGAAAAATTTTTCTTATCCATGTGATTAGATTTTGTAAGCTTTGTTGAACAGTCCTCTAAAAAAAAGGAAAAAAGATTCCCGTGGGATGGGTGGATGGAAATTATTGCATAACACATATATTTCATTCATTTTTTTATTGATTAATGAGTTTCTTTCAGGCATTGAATTGAGCGTCTCATATATACAAGCCATTGTTCTTGATATGCATGTACTAGAATAGGTCGAAAAGAATTTATTGGTAGACAAAAGAGGCATTGGAGTAGGCTTTGCTGCTGAGAATGTTGCTATATCCATTATTTTTACTGGTTCTCCTCTAATGCATAAGTCAATAAAAAGATCACTTAAAGATTTATTTTGGATAAGATTAGGCATTCTATTAAAGCTTCCATATACTGCAGGTTTTGATCGGCTTCCGTAGAATGCCTTAACAGTGGGATAAATTTTATTGTTTATCCTCCTTAACCCAGCAGTTATAATGGGGTCTTTAGAGGAAGTCTTAGATAAATATTTATATTTCATACCTGGTCCCAAATCTCTTCCTGATTTTATGAATTTTTGCAGTTTGTCATTGAATTGCTTTTTTGATAGAGACTGATTATTAATATTACTGTAAAAATCTTCACCGGAATACCTTTTAAAGATAATATCTGGGGCCTCCTGATATATGCGGTATAGAATGGAGTCTTTTATCAATCTGCCCAAAACCCAATCAGAATGAAGATATACTCCCATACAGTCCTGATTTATTAAATTTATTTGGTGAAGAACGCTGTATATATAGGTCTTTATTTTAGCAAAGTTCAATCTTTTAAATGTGAAATTAATCAAAGAAGGAAAAAAGAACAACACCATGTCATCCGCTCTCAGATCATTTAAAAAGTGATCATAGGTGGCATAGTATTCATTGCAGTTTTTGTATATCTTATTTACTTGATTAAAGTTGATTCTTGTTTTTAACATATTTTTTATGTAGAGATAATATCATAAAAAGTCATATCAATTAATCATAATTTAAGGTGAGATTTTTATCTTCTTCAATTTTATTGACTTTGCCTAGACTCTTTCATAAAATGAATTCCATTCAAATTTGCGTCAAATTATCACTCGCTTGTGTTTAAAAAATGAGAGATAAGAAAAGTCAAACCATAGAGCCATGCAAATTTCCAAATTTATTTTTAGTCGGTTCTGGAAAATGCGGAACCACAACTCTATATGATTACTTAAGTCAGCATCCTGATGTTTTTATGTCGATTCCAAAGGAACCTGCATATTTTTGCAAAGATTTTCATAAAGAAAGCGATGAGTTCCATAAGAAACAAAAGTTTTTTTTCTTTAGGAATAAACAGGATTACTTGAAATTGTTTTCATCTGCCAAAACCCAAAAAATCATAGGAGAAGCTTCCACTTTATATTTCCCTTCCAAGGTTGCAGCGAAAAACATTTTTGAATTTAATCCAGACGCAAAAATAATTATATTAATTAGGGAACCAGTTGACCTGCTTTATTCAGTACATGGAGAATATGTACTCAGATTCAGAGAGAACATAAATGATTTTTTTAAAGCATTGGCAGCTGAAAGACAGAGAAGGAATGGGGAAAATATACCAAAGATGGTTCCTACTCCTTCACTTCTTTTTTATTCAGATAAAGTTAAATTTTCAAGTCATATTAAAAGATATCTTGATTTGTTTGATAGAAAGCAGGTCAAGATTCTCATTTATGAGGAATTTAGGGAAAACAATGTGAAAGTCTTTCGGGATGTATTAAGATTTATTGGATTGGATAATCATATTAATATTGACTTAAGAAGTCACAGATCAGCCAGAAAAATAAGGTCAAATCTGTTAATAAAACTCTTATCTTCTTCTTATATTTCCCAGATTCCCAAAAAAATAATAAAAGGGAAAAATTATTTTAAATTGAGAAGCTCATTTTACAAATTGATTGCAAAAAAAGAGCCAAGGCCTCAGCTTCCACCCAAAATAAGAAAAGAACTGATGGAGAAATATAAAGAAGAGGTCGAAAAAACCGAAAGACTTATCAATAAAGATTTATCAAAAATCTGGGGTTATAAAAATATAAACTAAGTATAATCCCTTGGCAATAATATAATTTGGTTCAAAATTATGGAGCACTGTTTCCTTTCTGTTCCCTTTGATTAATTGCTTTACATGAAATGCAAAATAAAGTATCAATGAAATCAAAATGGCCTCTGATAAAAAAACTTCAGCCTCAAAATATAAACATCTTTTGGCTTTTCTTTTTTTTGTGCTTTTATCCATCATTGCCATTGGAGCAAATCCCTTAGCCAAGGAAACCACAGGTCCTTTTGATTTATTAGTATCCTATCCCGGTTATTCATCAGTGGCTTATCCCCATATGGAGGTTCGCTGCCGGGAACGTTCAGATGTCCTGGATGCCCGGCTGCCCACATGGAGAAAACACAAACAGGAATTTTACCAGAGTCTCCAAAATGTCAGTGAAAATAAGTCTGTAATCATAGAAAAATTATATTTGGTCCTATTCAAGCCCAGCCTCTTTGTTTATTTGTGCATCCCTAATGAGCCGGTGGCTTTTTATTTTTCACAGTTGATAAAATTGATCATTGCCGGATTCGGGACGTATCTTTTCATCAAACTGTTTCTCTCTTATCCTGCCTCGCTTTTTGGAGGCGTAGTGTACATGCTGTGCGGTTTTAATGCAGCCTGGTTTTTTTGGCCCCAAGTCGATACCTCCATGTGGATTCCCTGGCTTTTGTGGGCTGTGGCTCTGTATCTGACCCGGAACAATTTCAAATATCTTTTTTTGATCACCTTGATGAGCGTATTTTTGATTAAGGGATCATTTCCAGCAGTGGCTGCTTATGGATTTTATGGTGTGGCTTTGCTGATCTTTATCTATAATATCTTCAATCAGAGAAGTGTCCGCTCTTTTTTCTTAAAAAGCCTCATTCCGGTATTATTTATGGGAATGGCGTTTGTGATTTCCAGTGATTATTTGTTCAAGATCATCAATATCACCAAGACAGTGGATTTATCCTACCGCCGGGCAGCAGATACCGGGATCGGTTTGCAGAGAATTCGTAATTTGTATGACCCCAGCGAGGTTCACGTGGAAAGAGCTGTGTACAGCGGTTTTCTTGCTTTTGTTTTTTCTCTGCTCAGCTTTGTGTATTTGTTGGCAAAACAAAAAACAAAAAAATGGAAATCATTTTATCTTTTTTCCCTTGTTTTAATGGTCCTCTCTATTATGATCACCTACAGCCTGATAAGCCCAGCCCTTATCCGAAAGATCCCTATGTTTGCTTCTCATGCCTGGCGGAGATTAAGTGTTATGATCGGGTTATCCATAGCATTGCTTTCTTCGTTTTTTATCCAATTTATTTATGATCTGAGAAAGAGGCGCTCCAAAATTTTCAAACTAGTGGTCCCTGTTCTGATTGTTATCTTTCTGGTGCAGTTTGTGGATCAAAAACAATATTTCAATGAATACAACGGTGCGACCCCATCCAAATATTTTTTCCCTATGACGCCTTCCATTCAATTCGCAGAAAACAATATAAAGGATTATCAGTCCATAATTGCGGATAATTCTTTTAATGTTGCAGGGACCCTGTCTTCCTATTGTTTTTTCGAATGGTACCGGCATTCTTTCAGAAGCAATGCAGAGAAAAGGCTCCTTACTTCCCTTATCCCTAATTCAGACATAAGTCCCACTGCTTTTAGTATTTCCATGCGAAATGTGGATTTTTCTTCGCCGCTCATGAATCTTTTCGCAATCAAGTATCTGTTGATCGATGCCCAAGACCGAAAATTTATCCAACTCCCTCATTTTTATATTCAGCCCGGAATCACTCACACGCCTTCACCTCCTCTTCCTTTTAATGAATTGAGTCAGCATTTTGAAGTATCAAAAAAAAGAAGTTTGTCCGGAATCAATCTTTTTATCGGTAATTATCGAAACACGAATTTTGACTCGGATGTGCTTCTGGAATTATATGACTTCCAGAAACAGAAGCTTCTGGGAAGTGCGGTCAAAGAAAAGAGGCACATCAAAGATAATGTCTGGATATATTTTGAATTTGAAAAGCCTGTTCCTTTGGAAAAAGGAGAATATGAATTTTCCATCTCTCTTTTGAATAAAAATACACACTCCATGCTTTCGGGCTGGGCTACCAAAACAAAAGACGGAACCCACAGTTATTTAACGGTCAACGGAGAGAAATCCAATCTTTCCTTTAAATATTCTCTTCATGAAGCCACAGATATTTACCATGATGACTACCGGATCCACCGGCTGGAGCCCTCTGTGGCAGTGGTGGAAAATTTAAACTGCCCAGAAGGACCTTATCTGATTTCTGATATTGATGAATACCCTCCGGTCATCAAAAACAGAGAACTGGAATATGAAAGCTCTGTGGGAGAGCTCAAAATCCATGTTCCCAAAGGATCTTCTGGATATGTGGTGCTTCCCCGTCCTGACCATGTTTATAAAGCTTATGTGGATGGAAAATCAAAACCCATGGATCGTTATCTCAATGTCATGCCCGCTGTGTATGTCAAGAACAACTCCCAGGTTCATATCCGGAAAAAGCCCTTTTATCCATTCAAGGGTTTTATGATATCCTTTGTTTCGTTATTATTGTTTGGGTTTCTTTTTGTTTTTATGGGAATAATCAGATCAAAATGGACTCAGAAGTAAGAGATTCCGCATTCAAATATAAGCACCTGCTGGCTTTTCTCTTTTTTGCGGTGCTGTCCATCTTGGCTATCGGAGCCAATCCTCTGGATAAGGAGACCACAGGACCTTTTGACCTATTGGTATCCTACCCGGGCTACTCCTCTGTAGCGCCTTCCCATCTGGATGTCCGCTGCCATAAGAGGTCAGACATCCTGGATGCCCGATTTCCCGGATTGAGAAAACACAAAAAGGATTTTTATCATTATCTGAAAAATTTCAAAAAAAGACCCCTGGATTTGATTGAGAAAGCATATGTGATGGTATGGAAGCCCAGTATATTTGTGTATATGTGCATTCCCCATGAGCCCACAGCTTACTATTTTTCGCAGCTCATCAAGCTGATTATTGCCGGGTTCGGCACCTACCTGTTTTTGAAATTATTTCTCTCCTTTCCTGCCTCGCTTTTTGGAGGCATGGTGTATATGCTGTGCGGATTCAATGCCGCCTGGTTTTATTGGCTTCAGGTGGAGACCTCCATGTGGATTCCCTGGCTGTTGTGGGCTGTGGGTCTGTATCTCATTCACAACAAAGCCCGATATCTTTTTTTGATTACTCTAACCTCTGTGTTTTTGATAAACGCCGGATTCCCTGCTGTAGCTGCTTATGGATTCTATGCCGCAGCCTTATTGATATTCCTATACAATATATTCACTCGAAAAAACCTCCGCTCTTTCTTGATAAAAAGCATCCTTCCTTTATTATTTATTGGTCTGGGCTTTATGATTTCAAGTCATTATTTATTTAACTTAGTCCATAACATTCAGAGTGCAGACTTGTTCCACAGGGGAGGGGCAGGCACAAAACTTGAGATACAAAATATAAATCATTTTTTTACCTACAATCCGGATACTCCCATAGGTTTGAGTGTGGAGAAATCCGTTTATATTGGTTTTTTGGCTTTTGCTTTTTGTTTGCTCAGCTTTTTGTATTTATGGGCTAAAGAAAAGGCAGAAAACTGGAAATCATGGTATCTCTTTTCTTTGCTTCTCCTGGTCCTATCCATTGTGATCGGATACGGACTGATTGATCATCATATCATCAGAAAAATCCCTGTATTTTCTTTCAATCCATGGCAGAGATTGAGTGTGATCATGAACCTGTCCATCGCCTTTCTCTCCTCTTTTTTTATTGAGTTCATTTTTCAATCAAGAAACAGGCGGCCGAGAATTTTAAAGTCAGTGGTTCCGGTTTTGCTGGTCATGATGTTTGTGGTTCAGTTTGCGGATCAGAAAAGATATTTCAATCAATTCAACGGCTCTACTCCTTCCCGGTATTTTTTTCCCATGACACCTTCTATTGAATTTGTGAAAAAAAACATAAAAGACTATCAATCCATAATTGCGGATTATTCATTCAATATATCAGGTACTTTATCTTACTATGGTTTTTTTGAGTGGTTTCGTCATTCATTCAGAAGGCGTGAAGAAAGAGAGCTTCTCCTGTCTCTGGCTCCTCATTCAGATGCCAGCCCTACGTCATTTGCACTTTCAGCTCGAAATATTGATTTCTCTTCGCCGTTGATGAATCTGTTTGCGGTCAAGTATGTGTTTGTCCATGAGAGGAACATAAATTTCATCAAAGCACCTTATTTTTTCAAACAGCCCTTCACTGACCAAACTCCTTCTCCTCCTCTGCCTTTTAACAGACTCTCTCAGCATTTTACGGTTAAAAAAAGCAGGGATTTGAAAGCTGTCAATCTTTTTCTGGGCAACTACAAAAATAAAAGTTTTGATTCAGACGTTTTGCTCAAGCTTAAAGATTCCTGGACCCAAGAAGTTATGGCTGTGACAGAAAAGAACAAACGCACTATTAAGGACAATACATGGGTCTATTTTGAGTTTGAAGACCCGGTAAGATTAAAAAAGGGAGAGTATCAGTTTTCAATTGAGCTTGAAAACAAAAAATCCAGCGCCATGCTTTCAGGCTGGTCCACCCAAAGGACAGAAGGAATCAACAGCTATTTGACTGTAAACGGAGAGGAAACCGACCTTTCCTTTATTTATTTTTTGCATGAAGCCAATAAAATCTATACCAAAAATTACAAAATTCACAGACTGGAGCCCACTGTGGCTGTGGCAGAGAATTTAGAATGCCCGGAGGGCCCTTATTTGATCTCTGATCTCAATGAATACCCTCCGGTCATAAAAAACAAAAGCCTGGAATATGAGAGCTCAGCAGGAGAGATCAAAATTCATGTTCCCCAAGGAGGTTCCGGGTATGTGGTCATTCCCCGTCCTTACAGAAAAGAGATGAAGGCTTTTGTGGATGGAGAAAAAAAGCCCTTACAGACTTATTTGGATGTGATGCCTGCAGTCCGGGTTCATAACCATTCCTGGGTTTATGTCAAAGAAAAGACTTTTTTCCCTTTAAAGGGATTTGTGTTATCTTTTGTATCCTGGCTCTTTTTTATCATTCTTCTGTTTTTTTGGGGGAAAAAGAAAAATTTTTGATTGGATACCTTCTTTATCCTATTGCTATTCTGCATGTCCTTAGGTAAAATAAGTGGTCAAACCAGATTGAATCAGGGGATGTTAAATGAAAAAAAATAGCTTTCATCTCAAAAAATCATTCCTTTTTTTGATCATCATGCTATTTGTTTTCACCTGCCTTTTTTCTGCCCAGGATAAGGTTATTTCTGTTCCGGGAAAAGCAGGAGATCTGTTTTTTGACTCAAATGGAAATCTGGTCATCCTTTATGCAACTTCCCAGGGAGATTTGAGGTTTTTGAAAAGAGAAAAAGGTCAAGTCACAACAGGGGATATGAAATACCATCAGCCGGAAAATGAGATCCTTTCCATCAGCACAAAAAAAGACAGGGTGGGAAAAACATGGGTGGTGTGGGAAGAACGAGGAATGGAAAGAAGTGATATCTATTTGGCTCCTATGGAAGAAAGCTCAATTCTCAATCCTGTATGTTTGACCTCAGATGAAAAAGGATTTAATTTCTCGCCTGTAATGGGTTTTTCTTCAGCCAATGATCTGTACACAGCCTGGGTGAATTATAATCAGGGTGAAACCAAGATCCTGGTTAAAAATGTCTCCACACAGCAGACATGGCGGATTCATTCTTATTCAGGTCTGGACCCCCAGATTTTGACAGGGAAATTGGGAGAAGTTTGGCTTTTCTGGGCAGGACAGCTCCGGAATCACGATGAGATCCTTTATACGGTTTATGACAGGGGAGCATGGACAAAAACATCCACGTTGAATCAATCTCCGGATGTCCCTCATATCAATCCCTCTGTGGTTACAGACGACCGTGGTTTTATCCATGCGGTGTGGAGTGCTTATGACGGAGAAGACTATGAATTATATTATTCCACCTGGAGTGGGCTCCAGTGGTCTCCGGAGAGAAAAGTCACAGACAACATTCACACGGCTGATGTCTCTCCCTGTATGACTCTGTTTTACGGAGAAGTCCCTGCTGTAGCATGGATAAAAAGCGTTGATGGCCGACAGGAGGTGTGGTTGAATTATAAAAGAGGGGAGAGCTGGAGTCAGGGGATCAAAATTTATGAAAGTGATGAGGTCTCAAGCCCCCTTAAGATCATCTCATCCCAGGAAATGACCTGGGTTTTGTGGCAGTCCAAGAATCTTATCCAAGCCGCTCCTGTGAATAATTACAGACTGCAGGAGTATTTTTTCTCCCAAAAAAAGGGAACCGAGCCCGTATACGAATCCCAAGATTTGAATACCAATAAATATATTGGTTTTGGGGACAGCATTACCTATGGAATCATTCACCTCCAGCCAGCTCCGGACAAAGGATATGTGCCGCGTTTGCAGAATCTTATCCGGAGCAATATCAATCCCAATGCCGTGGTCCTGAACCGGGGGCAGGGAGGGGAAAAAACCTCTGAAGGATTGAGCCGGATCAGTTCTGTGATAAACAGCGACCAAGCCAAAACCATATTTCTGATGGAAGGAACCAATGATATCAAGGACTTTTCTATTTCCATTGACTCAGCTGCCTACAATTTGCAGCAAATGGCAAACAGGTGCGTTAATTTCAACATGAAAACCTTTCTATCCACTATCATCCCCAGACAGCGCTGGGGAGATCTTATCAAAAGCCGCATCTATGCTTTGAACAGCAGAATCAACTCCATCGCTTCCAGCCCCAGTATCCATTTTGTTAATAATTTCAATGCTTTTTTTTATTACCCGGGAGGATGGACAACTCTGTACAGTGATACCACCCACCCTAACGAAACCGGCTATCAGGTCATGGCACAGACCTGGTACAATGCCTTGGTCAGCACCCTCCCGCCCATTATCAAAACCAATAAAAATTCTCTTTACTTTCAAGCTGAAATCACCCAAACAGAGGTCCCTGCCAAGGAATTCAGCATAAAAAATGCCGGAGGAGGAAAACTGGTCTATGACATCAGCACCAACAAAGATTGGTTGAGTGTTTCTCCTTCTTCAGGGGATTCCAGCGGTGAATGGGATCCTATTGAGGTCACAGTGGATATTTCAGGCCTGACCTATGGGATGCACGATGGAAAGGTCACTATCACCTCAAACAATGCCACCAACAGCCCACAACAAGTGGATGTGGACCTGTTTATCGAGCTCCCCCCTCTTTATCCCCCTGTCAATTTTCAGGGAAGAAAAGAAGAGAACCGGTCTTTATCTCTGCGTGAATATGTCAATGTCTTGACCTGGGAAGCCAATGACCAGAATGAAGATATCATTGAAGCATACCGGATCTATCTTATTAAAGATGAAGGCCCCACTTTTTTAAAACAGGTCAGTATTGATACTTTTGAATACTGGGACCGGGATGTGGATAAAGACAAGACCTATAAATACGGCATAAAAACTTTGGATTCCTGGGAAAGAGAAAGCGAATTTGTTTACACTGAAATCAAATAGTTGAAACTAATGAATTTTGCCAGGGAGAGGAAGGGCAAGGGATTCGTCACCCGCTCGATTCCCCAGCGTGGAATCTCTCTCCCGGTTCGGGCTTCGCTCTCCTCTAAAGAGGAACCATGCCCGCTCCGCCCTCACAGGGGCTTCCTCATCCCTTCCCCTCCGCCTATCATTTAAATATAATCTATTATGTAAATAATGATGATAAAAAATATACTTAAATATTTAAGATAAAACTCAATATATGTTAAAGTGATGGGAACTGTTTAGAATGAATTGAAAAAAATATTGATTCAGGATATATCTGATGAATGTCATGGTCATTGCAGAAACATTTGTGATCTCAGGTCTCATATCATTTATTCTCACTCTGACTTTAACCAAACTGGTTTTCAAGAATAATCTGTTCAACAAATTCAACTCCCGGATTTATAAAGTCAAAGAAACCCCCCGGCTGGGCGGAATCTCCATATTCTTTTCCCTGTTCATTTCATTGGTGCTTGTGCGTATTTTAGTGGCTTCTCATATTTCCATTGATTTTGGAGGAGACATAAATATCTCTTTGCTGCTCATCGCTTTTTTGATCATTTTCAGTTTGGGTTTATACGATGACTTTATCGGGACCAGAGCCTGGAAAAAATTTATGGGTCAGGTCGCTGCTGCTTCTGTGCTTTATTTTGCCGGATTTCAGATCGCGGAGCTCAGTATTCCTTTTATCGGATCCAAGGGAATCAATGATTTCCTCTCTTTTTTATTGACCATATTATGGGTCTGTTTTATCACCAATGCCATTAATATTGTGGATGGTATTGATGGGCTGGCTACAGGAATCGCGTTCTTTGCGGCTCTTTCCATGGGTGTGCTTGCCTTTTTATCTTCCCAACTCCTTCTGGTTCTCATTATCGCGGTGCTGGCTGGAGTGATCATTGGATTTTATCCCTTTAATTTTCCCAGAGCCAAAATATATCTGGGAGATTCCGGGAGTTTGATGATCGGTTTTATCCTTGCCTGTCTATCCATGGCTGCCATCCAAAGAAAGGCTTCATTAGCCATTGTTCTCTTGATCCCGATTATTATTTTGTTCCTGCCCATATTTGAAACCGTGATCACCATCATAAGAAGAATTTATAAAGGCCAGAATATTTTTCAGGGAGATACTGGTCACTTCCACTACCGGTTCCTGCAAAAAGAGTTTTCAGAGACCAAAACAACCATGATCTTGACATCCATATCGTTTTTATTTTCAATATGCGGCGTGCTGTTTGAATATGTGAATACAGAAATCAGGATTCTGCTGCTTATTATTATTTTTTTGGTTTGTTTTTTCCTGTTAAAATTTTTAGGCTATATAAGAATAAAGATAGGTTCCCGAAATTCATTAGATAAAGGATAAGGAAATGAAAGGACTTATATTAAGCGGAGGAAAAGGAACTCGACTTCGTCCTCTCACATTTACTCAGGCAAAACAGTTGGTTCCTGTGGCGAATAAGCCGGTTCTGTTCTACGGCATCGAAGCATTGAAAGAAGCTGGGATCAAAGAAATAGGAATCATTGTAGGCGACACCAAGGAAGATATCCAAGCAGCAGTGGGAAGCGGAGACCGGTGGGGAGTCCGCATCACTTATATTGAACAGGACGAGCCATTAGGACTTGCTCATGCAGTGATGATTGCTGAAGATTTTTTGGGAAAAGAGCCTTTTGTCATGTACCTGGGAGATAATATCCTGAAAAACGGCATCAAATCCCTGGTCAAAGACTTTGAAAAGAAAAAGCCCAACAGCCAGATCCTGCTGACCAAAGTGCCCAATCCCCAGATGTTTGGGGTGGCTGAGCTTAAGGACGGCAGAGTAAAGAGGCTGGTGGAAAAGCCCAAAAAACCCATGAGCGACCTGGCACTGGTAGGAGTTTATATGTTTGACTTCCATGTGTTTGAAGCGGTCAAAGCCATCAAACCCTCGTGGCGGAATGAGCTGGAAATCACAGATGCCATTCAGTACCTGGTGGACAAGGGATATGAAGTGCAGCCCCATCTGGTGAGCGACTGGTGGAAAGATACCGGAAAAATAGAAGATATCCTGGATGCCAACCGCCTGATTTTGAATTCCATAAAAGGAAAAAACCTGGGAAAAGTGGATGAGTCCTCCAAGATAAACGGACAGGTGATACTGGAAAAAAACGTAGAAGTGGAGAGGAGCATTATCCGGGGCCCCTCTATTATCGGAGAAGGATGCCGGATTGAGGATTCTTATATCGGACCCTTTTCATCCATTCAGAAGAACTGCCGGATCATCAATTCTGAGATCGAATGCAGCATAGTGATGGAGGACAGCGAGATCTGTGATATTGACAGCCGCATTGACGAGAGCCTGATCGGCCGGGAGGTCAATATCGCCAAATGCCCTCCCAAGCCTTCGGTGTACCGGTTCATGGTGGGTGATAAAAGCAAAATCGAAATCAAGTAAAGTTTATTATATAAACACACAAATAAAGATTTTTGTGAGCTTAATTTCGGATCGGCTCGCTCGAAGAGGAAAAAAAGGCCGATATAAGATAAAATAATCATGAGGAATTTAAGAAACTTATTTTATTAATGTGCATAAATGATATATTTATAGTTATGTATAGGATTTGTTATATTTTAGGAATCGGCCTTTTTTATGAAAAGGAGTAAGCAATGATAGATGGAGTAAAAGTCAAAAAACTACGGGTCATTCCGGATGAACGAGGAAGGCTCATGGAGATCCTCAGAAACGATGACAACCTTTTCCAGAAATTCGGTCAGGTCTATATGAGCACCACTTATCCCGGTGTGGTCAAAGCCTGGCATCTGCACAAAATGCAGGCTGATAATGTGTGCTGCGTTCACGGCATGATCAAGCTGGCTTTGTATGATGCCCGAGAGGATTCTCCCACCTACAAGCAGGTGGATCAGTTCTATCTGGGGGTCCACAATCCCATGCTGGTCCAGATTCCGGAAAACGTATACCACGGCTGGATGTGTGTGAGCGAAGAAGAAGCCCT
>Ga0180434_10003190_pt1 | contig 21076 bp, 21 predicted proteins | sample SS_ome_7_FD_132453 | JGI IMG/M metagenome (GOLD analysis project Ga0180434, IMG submission 132453) | Hypersaline lake sediment archaeal communities from the Salton Sea, California, USA - SS_1_D_2 metaG | ecosystem: Environmental > Aquatic > Non-marine Saline and Alkaline > Hypersaline >...
CCCACGACGTCGGGCAGGTGCTCGACGACGAGGGAGTGGCCGTCCGCGTCGGTCACCACTGCGCGGCCCCACTGCACCGGCGATTCGGGATCGCCGCCACGGTCCGAGCCTCCTTCGCCGTGTACAACACCCTCGACGAGGTCGACCGTCTCCTCGGCGGGGTACACCGGGCGATCGAGTTCTTCGGCGAGCGGGGAACCGGTTGATGCGGCTGGAGCAGATGTACCAGGAGGTGATCCTGGACCACTACAAGCACCCGCACCACCGAGGGCTTCGGGAGCCGTTCGACGCCGAGGTTCACCACGTCAACCCGACCTGCGGGGACGAGGTGACCTTGCGGGTCGCGCTGTCGGGGGATGGCGAGAGGATCGCCGACGTGTCCTACGACGGCCAGGGGTGCTCGATCAGCCAGGCCGCCACCTCGGTGCTGACCGATCAGGTGATCGGCCAGGCGGTCGGCCCGGCGCTGCAGGCCGTCGCGGCATTCGTCGAGATGGTGTCCTCCCGTGGTTCCACCGAGGGCGATGAGGAGATCCTGGGCGACGGGGTGGCGTTCGCCGGCGTCTCGAAGTACCCGGCCCGGGTCAAATGCGCGCTGCTCGGCTGGCTGGCGTTCAAGGCGGCGCTGGCTGAGACGCGCGCGGCTACCACCGACGTCAAGGAGCACCGATGAGCAGTTCCCTCTCCGACGAGCAGATCGCCGATCTCGAGGAGGCGATGCGCGACGTCGTGGACCCCGAGCTCGGGATCAACGTCGTCGACCTCGGTCTGGTTTACGGGCTCGACGTTGCCCAGGAGGACCCCGGGCCGGTCGCCGTGATCGACATGACCCTGACCTCGGCGGCCTGTCCGCTCACCGACGTGATCGAGGACCAGACCCACGCCGCCCTGGTGGGCTCAGGACTGGTCAAGGATGTCCGGATCAACTGGGTGTGGAACCCGCCGTGGGGCCCCGACAAGATCACCGAGGACGGCCGGGAGCAGCTGCGCGCTCTGGGCTTCACGGTCTGATCGGGAACACCCCCGGCGTTCCCGGTGTTGGCCCAGACATGGCTACTCAGGATCTGACCGCAGAGAACTTCAACGAGACCATCGCCGCCAACGAGATCGTGCTGGTCGACTTCTGGGCCTCCTGGTGTGGTCCCTGCCGGACTTTCGCCCCCACATTCTCCGCCACGTCGGAGAAGCACCCCGACATCGTTTTCGGCAAGGTCGACACCGAGGCTGAGGAACAGCTCGCCGCGGCGGCCGAGATCCGTGCCATTCCCACCCTCATGGCGTTCAAGAAGGGGCACCTGGTCTTCAACGGCGCCGGAGCGCTTCCCCCGGTGGCGTTGGAGGACCTGATCAAGCAGGTGCGCGAGCTGGACCTGGAAGCCGCCGCCGCCGAGCAGCCGCCGACCACCGATCTGTGAGCGCGGCACGCGATAGCGTGCAACGGTGAGCGACACCGGATTCGTCCTCGTCGAACGCCCGCGGCCGCGGGTGGCGCTGGTCACCCTCAACCGGCCGGAGCGGATGAATTCGATGGCCTTTGACGTGATGATCCCGCTGCGCGACGCCATCGTGGAGCTCAATCACGACAACGACGTGCGGGTGGTGGTGCTCACCGGGTCGGGTCGCGGCTTCTCGTCGGGGGCCGACCACAGGTCGGCCGGCGTGGTGCCGCACGTCGAGGGGCTGACCCGGCCCGCCTACGCCCTGCGCTCGATGGAGATCCTCGACGAGGTGATCCTGGCCATGCGGCGGATGCACCAGCCGATCATCGCCGCGGTCAACGGTGCGGCGATCGGAGGTGGGCTGTGTCTGGCGCTGGCGGCCGATATCCGGGTCGCCGCCGACGGGGCCTATTTCCGGGCGGCCGGTATCAACAATGGGCTGACCGCCAGTGAACTGGGTCTGTCCTATCTGCTGCCACGGGCGATCGGCACCTCCCGGGCTTTCGAGCTGATGCTCACCGGACGTGACGTCGATGCCGCCGAGGCGGCCCGCATCGGCCTGGTGTCGCGCGCGGTTCCGGCCGCTGATCTGCTCGAGGACTGCTACCAGATGGCGACCCGGATCGCCGGGTTCTCCCGCCCGGGTGTGGAGTTGACGAAGCGCACGCTGTGGAGCGGGCTGGACGCAAGTACCCTGGAGGGGCACATGCAGGCCGAGGGCCTCGGGCAGCTCTACCTGCGCCTGCTCACCGCGAACTTCGAGGAAGCGGTTGCCGCACGCGCCGAGGGGCGTGACCCGATCTTCACCGATGACAAGTAACGCCGTGAGCAGGAGAATCCCAGCGTGATCACCGCAACGGACCTCGAGGTCCGCGCCGGGGCACGCACCCTGCTGCTCGCCGAGGGCCCGGCGCTGCGGATTCAGCCCGGTGACCGGATCGGCCTGGTCGGGCGCAACGGCGCCGGCAAGACCACCACCATGCGGATCCTGGCCGGGGAGGGAGAACCCTACGCGGGCGCCGTTACCCGCAGTGGGGAAGTCGGCTACCTGCCCCAGGACCCTCGCGAGGGCGACCTCGACGTCCTGGCCCGGGACCGGGTGCTGTCGGCCCGCGGGCTGGACACCCTGCTCGCCGATCTGGAGAAGCAGCAGGTGCTGATGTCGGAGGTGGTCGACGAGTCCGAGCGGGACCGGGCGGTACGCCGCTACGGCCAACTCGAGGAGCGATTCGCGGCCCTCGGTGGCTACGCCGCCGAGAGTGAGGCGGGCAGGATCTGCGCCAGCCTCGGGCTTCCGGAACGGGTGTTGACCCAGTCATTGCGGACGCTCTCCGGAGGGCAGCGCCGCCGCGTCGAGTTGGCCCGGATCCTTTTCGCGGCCAGCGAGAGTGGCGCCGGTACGGATACGACGCTGCTGCTCGACGAGCCGACCAACCACCTCGACGCCGACTCCATCGGCTGGCTGCGTGATTTCCTCAAGGTCTACAGCGGCGGCCTGGTGATCATCAGCCACGACGTCGATCTGCTCGCCGATGTCGTCAACCGGGTGTGGTTCCTCGACGCCGTGCGCGGCGAAGCCGACGTCTACAACATGGGCTGGCAGAAATATCTCGACGCCCGCGCCACCGACGAGCAGCGCCGCCGCCGTGAGCGGGTCAACGCCGAGAAGAAAGCCTCGGCCCTGCGTGCCCAGGCCGCCAAGCTCGGAGCGAAGGCCACCAAAGCCGTTGCCGCACAAAACATGCTGCGTCGCGCCGAACGGATGATCGCTGAACTCGACGCGGAGCGGGTCGCCGACAAGGTCGCCAGGATTCGCTTCCCGACACCGGCCCCGTGCGGGAAGACCCCGCTGATGGCCAAGGGCCTGACCAAGAACTACGGCTCGCTGGAGGTATTCACCGGCGTCGACCTCGCGATCGACCGTGGGTCGCGGGTGGTGGTGCTGGGCCTCAACGGCGCGGGCAAGACCACCCTCCTTCGCGTTCTGGCGGGGGCCGAAGTCCCCGACGCCGGTGCGATCGAACCGGGCCACGGCCTCAAGATCGGCTACTTCGCCCAGGAGCACGACACCCTGGACAACAACGCGACTGTGTGGGAGAACATCCGCCACGCCGCACCCGATACCGGTGAGCAGGATCTGCGGGGACTGCTGGGCGCCTTCATGTTCAGCGGCCCGCAGCTCGACCAGCCGGCCGGGACGCTGTCCGGCGGGGAGAAGACCCGGCTGGCGCTGGCCGGTCTGGTGGCCTCGACGGCCAACGTGCTGCTGCTCGACGAGCCCACCAACAACCTGGATCCCGCATCCCGGGAGCAGGTTCTCGACGCGCTGCGCAGCTACGTCGGCGCGGTGGTGCTGGTCACCCACGACCCGGGTGCCGCCGAGGCGCTCGAACCTCAGCGGGTGGTGCTACTGCCCGACGGCACCGAGGACCACTGGTCGGAGGACTACGCCGGCCTGATCGAGCTGGCCTGACGGCGCGGCAGAACCCGTCGACCGTGCGGATCCATCCGCCCGCGACGGCGTGTCCGGTACGAAACCGCACCGTCGCGAGTGGGTCCGGGGCTCACGCCGAGGAGCCGGCCCGCAGCATGTTGCGCAGCACGTACTGCAGAATCCCGCCGTTGCGGTAGTAGTCGGCCTCGCCGGGGGTGTCGATGCGAACGACCGCGTCGAACTCGACCTTCGAGCCGTCGCCCTTGGTCGCCGTGACGTGCACGGTCTTCGGGGTCTTGCCGGTGTTGAGTTCGGTGATCCCGGTGATGTCGAACACCTCCGTGCCGTCCAGCTTCAGCGATGCCGCCGATTCCCCGGCCGGGAACTGCAGCGGGATCACGCCCATGCCAATCAGGTTGGAGCGGTGGATACGCTCGAAGGACTCGGTGATCACCGCCCGTACACCGAGCAGGCTGGTGCCCTTGGCCGCCCAGTCGCGCGACGAGCCGGAGCCGTACTCCTTACCGCCCAGGACCACCAGCGGGGTGCCCGCCGCCGCGTAGTTCTGAGCCGCGTCGTAGATGAACGCCTGCGGCCCGCCCGGCTGGGTGAAATCGCGGGTGTAGCCGCCGGACACGTCGTCGAGGAGCTGGTTGCGCAGCCGGATGTTGGCGAACGTGCCCCGGATCATCACCTCGTGGTTGCCGCGCCGCGACCCCAGCGAGTTGAAGTCGGCCGGCTGCACGCCGTTGGCCTCCAGGTACTGCGCGGCCGGGGTGCCCTTCTTGATGGCGCCGGCCGGGGAGATGTGGTCGGTGGTCACCGAATCTCCCAGCAGCGCCAGAACTCTGGCGCCGGTGATGTCGGTGACCGGCGTCGGCTCGGCCGGCATGCCGTCGAAGTAGGGGGCCTTGCGCACGTAGGTGGACTTGGGGTCCCATGCGAAAGTGTTGCCCGACGGGGTGGGCAGGTTCCGCCAGTGCTCATCGCCCTTGAACACATCGGCGTAGCTCTCGGCGAACATGTCCCGGTTGATCGACGAGGCGATCGTCTCCTCGATCTCCTTCTGGGTGGGCCAGATGTCCTTGAGGAACACCGGATTGCCGTCGGAATCGTGGCCGAGGGGGTCGGACTCGAAGTCGAAGTCCATGGTGCCGGCGATGCCGTAGGCGATCACCAGCGGCGGGGAGGCCAGGTAGTTCATCTTGACGTCGGGGGAGATGCGTCCCTCGAAGTTGCGGTTACCCGAGAGCACCGCGGTCACGGCCAGATCGTTGTCGTTGACGGCCCTGGAAATCTCTTCGGGCAGCGGACCGGTGTTGCCGATGCAGGTGGTGCACCCGTAGCCGCCCAGGTAGTAGCCCAGCTTCTCCAGATAGGGCCACAACCCGGCCTTCTCGTAGTAGTCGGTGACGACCTGGGATCCCGGCGCCATGTTGGTCTTGACCCACGGCTTGCTGGTCAGCCCCTTCTCGACCGCCTTCTTGGCCAGCAGCGCTGCGCCGAGCATCACCGACGGGTTGGAGGTGTTGGTGCACGAGGTGATCCCGGCGACCACGACCGCACCGTGGTCGAGGATGAACTCGCCCCGGTCGGCAGACTTCACCAGTACCGGCTTGCTCGGCCGGCCCTGCGAGCCGTTGGACGCCGAGGGGCGCATGTCGACCGCGCCGTTGTCGGCGAAGGACAGCGCGGCCGGGTCGCTGGCCGGGAAGGACTCCTCGTCGGCCTCGTCGAGCTTGGTGTGCGGCGTGGGGAGGTTCTCCTCGACGTAGTTGTGGATGTCCTTGCGGAACGCGGTCTTGGCGTCGGAGAGTTCGATGCGGTCCTGCGGCCGCTTCGGCCCGGCGATGGACGGCACCACCGTGGACAGGTCAAGTTCGAGGTACTCGGAGAACTTCGGCTCGTGCTCGGGGTCGTGCCACATGCCCTGGGTCCTCGCGTAGGCCTCCACCAGTGCGATCTGCTGCTCGCTGCGGCCGGTCAGCCGCAGATAGTCCAGGGTGACCTCGTCGATCGGGAACATCGCCGCGGTGGAGCCGAACTCCGGGCTCATATTGCCCAGCGTGGCGCGGTTGGCAAGGGGCACCTCGGCCACGCCCTTGCCGTAGAACTCCACGAACTTGCCGACCACGCCGTGCTTGCGCAGCATGTCGGTGACGGTCAGAACGACGTCGGTGGCGGTGACGCCGGGCTTGATCTCGCCGGTCAGCTTGAACCCGACGACCCGGGGGATCAGCATCGAGACCGGCTGGCCCAGCATGGCGGCTTCGGCCTCGATTCCGCCCACACCCCAGCCCAGCACGCCCAGCCCGTTGACCATGGTGGTGTGGCTGTCGGTGCCCACACAGGTGTCTGGATAAGCCACTCCGTCGCGCACCATGGTGACCCGCGCCAGGTACTCGATGTTGGCCTGATGGACGATTCCGGTGCCGGGCGGGACCACCTTGAAATCGTCGAAGGCGCCCTGGCCCCAGCGCAGGAACTGGTAGCGCTCCCCGTTGCGCTGATACTCCAGGTCGACGTTGCGAGTGAAGGCGTTGGCGGTTCCGAAGAAGTCCAGGATCACCGAGTGGTCGATGACCAGTTCGGCGGGCGCCAGTGGGTTGACCTTCTCCGGGTCGCCGCCGAGTGCTGTCACCGCCTCGCGCATGGTGGCCAGGTCGACGATGCACGGGACGCCGGTGAAGTCCTGCATGATCACCCGGGCCGGAGTGAATTGGATCTCGACGCTGGGCTCCGCGGCGGGATCCCAGTCGGCGATCGCCCGGATGTGGTCGGCGGTGATGTTGGCGCCGTCCTCGGTGCGCAGCAGGTTCTCGGCGAGCACTTTCAGGCTGTAGGGAAGCTTCCCGGTTCCCGGGACCGCGTCCAGCCGGAAGATCTCGTAACTGTCCTCGCCGACCTTCAGGGTGTCGCGGGCCCCGAAGGAATTCAGGGACTGACTAGAGGAAACGTTGCTCACATGAACTCCCGGCTTCGGTGATCCCGCCATCGTCACCACAAATCCTATGAGGCCCCGACATCACCGCCGAAGCCGACCCCGCGTGACCAGGTCTGCTCACCGTCGGCGCGTGGCGCCGCCATCGGCGCGCCGTCGCGGTACGGTCGTCAACCGTGACGACCGCCCATCCGCCGACCTACATCCCGGTCGAGGTGTGCACTGCTGTCGGGCTGGACGTGAGCACACCCCACGAGGAGTGCATGGCCCAGGTCAAGGCCGATGTGGCGGCCGACGGGGTGGCTGCGCCCGCGCCGGATGTCGCGGGACTGCGCGAGGTCGTCGCCGACGCCGGCGTTCACGGCATCGACCTCAAGGTGGTTGTCTTGTCGGCCAGTCCGCCCATCGACACCCCACTGCGTGACATCGCCACCGAAGTGGGGCAGTCCCTGCCCGGTTCGACTGTCCTGGTCTTGAGTCCCGGATGGGCCGGCTCGTACAGCCCGAGCTACGACCGGGTGCTGCTCGAAGCCGGTCAGGACGTCGCGAAAACGGCGCCCAATCCGGTTCAGGGCGCCCAGAATTTCGTGGACCAGTTGGAGACGCCGATTTTCCCGTGGACGGCATTCACAATCGTCCTGCTAATTGCGGTCGGGGGAGCTGCCGTGGCGACTCGAGTTCTGCAACGACTAGCAAATTCGCGGACCGCTGCCGAAACCGCATCCAAGCAGGATAAATAGCCTTTCTTGGCAACTGTCTAAGATCACTTTCCGGTCACATAATCGAAATTACAAACATGTAATTCTTGCCTCCAGTTTCTCGTGCGACAAGTGTGACGTACGGTGCAACTGTCGCCATTGTTGCTGATGTGACAAATGTGACTTCAGTTACAACTGTGACTACATGTGGAGCAGAGGAGTCGGACTCGAATGAGCAACTGGGTGAGATCCTTCCGTCGCCCCCGTCACGACGCCGAGGCGCGGCCTGCCATCCGGCTCACCCGGACGGTGTGCCCCCTGACCCTGACCGTCGCGATGACGTTGACCATCCCCGGTCTGGCCCAGGCCGACCCGGCAGATCCGCCCTCGGGACTGGGCGGGCTGATCGCCGACTTCGCCGAGGCCAACCAGCGCCTGCAGGAGGTCGGGGCCCGGGTTCAGGCCGAGCAGGAGGGCGTCAACAAGGCGATCCTGGAGGTCCAGGAGGCCCGCGACGCGGCCGCCCTGGCTCAGCAGCAGGTCGACGCCAGCCGGCAGGCGGTCGAGGAGGCTAACTCGGCGATCGTCGAGGCGCAGCGCAAGTTCGACACGTTCGCGGCGGCTACCTATGTCAACGGGCCGTCGGGCTCGCTGGTGATGGCCCGCACGCCCGAGGAGATCATCGCCAGCGCCAGCGCTGGCCAAGCCGTCACAGCGAGTTCACGGCAGGTGATCAATGGTCTCAAGCGGGCCCGCACCGAGGTGGTCAATCGGGACGCCGCCGCCCGGCAGGCCAAGCAGAAGGCCGATGAGGCCGTGGTCAGCGCACAGAGCAGCCAGGACGCCGCGGTGGCGGCACTGACCGAGGCACAGCAGACGTTCCGGGAGCAGCAGGTAGAGATCGACCGACTGGCCGCCGAGCGCAATGCCGCCAAGCGCAAACTCGACGCCGCCAGGGCCGGCGCGGCTCCGGAGGCGGTGCCGGCGGGAACTCTGGGTCCGGCCGTTCGCCAGGGCGCGGCCCCGTCCACGGCCGGCGGCACGATCGCCGCAGCCGCGCCGGACGCCGTCGCGGGCGACCAGTGGGACGAGGGCCCGGCACGGTCGGGAGCGGGCGCGGTCGAGGTTCCCTACGGCGATCCCTCGGAGTGGGATCTCACCCTGCCGGCGATCCCCAGCGCCTTCCTGTCCGGTGACCCGGTCGCGATCATCAACGCAGTGCTGCAGATTGCGATGAGCTCGATGGAGGTCACCCAGAACCTTGGCAAGCAGTTCCTGCAGAAGCTGGGCATCCTCAAGCCCACCGACACCGGGATCACGAACGGTGCCATCCCGTTCGTGTACGGCAACGCCGCCACCGAGCACGTCATCAAGCGGGCGATGTCCCAGATGGGCGTGCCCTACTCCTGGGGCGGCGGAAACGCGGCGGGTCCGAGCCGGGGTATCGACTCCGGCGCCAACACCGTCGGCTTCGACTGCTCGGGGCTGGTGCTCTACGCCTTCGCCGGCGTCGGGGTCAAGTTGCCGCACTATTCGGGTTCGCAGTACAACATGGGCCGCAAGATCCCGGCGGCGCAGATGCGCCGCGGCGACGTGATCTTCTACGGTCCCGGCGGCAGTCAGCACGTCACGATCTACCTCGGCAACAACCAGATGATCGAGGCGCCCTACACCGGATCGGTGGTCAAGATCTCCCCGGTCCGGACCAGTGGAATGACGCCCTTCGTCGTTCGCTACATCGAGGGGTGAACACAGCGATGATCACGTCTGTCAAGGTCCGCGCGCTGAGGGCCGGCGCTGCCGCTCTGACCGCGGTCGCGCTCGGGCTGGGCCTCGCCGCGCCCGCCGCGGCCGAGCCGCAGTGGGACCCCACCCTGCCGAAGATTCTCAGCGCCGGGGCTCCCGGTGACCCCGTCGCGATGGCCCAGGCCTCGCTGGCCTTCACCAAACAGGCCACGCAGGCGACGATGGATCTGGGCCGCAAGTTCCTGGCCGGCCTGGGCATCGGCGGATCCCCCACCGCGCTGCCCGGTGGTCGGGTCAGCGGCCCGCAGGCGATCGAGTACGTGATCAGCCGGGGCGGCGCCCAGCGCGGCGTGCCCTACTCCTGGGGCGGCGGTGCCATCAACGGCCCGAGCGCCGGCGTGGACCACGACGCCGGGAAGCTCGGGTACGACTGCTCGGGCTTCACCCGCTACGCGTTCGCCGGAGTCGGGGTCCTGCTGCCCAAATACTCCGGAGACCAGTACACCGCCGGCCGGCACGTCTCGCCGTCCCAGGCCAAGCGGGGCGACCTGATCTTCTACGGCCCCGGCGGCAGCCAGCACGTCGCGATCTACCTGGGCAACGGACAGATGCTGGAGTCGTCGTCGGCGGCCGGGCAGGTGACCGTCGGGCCGGTGCGCACCGAGGGTATGACCCCCTACCTGACCCGGGTGATCGAGACCTGATCGCGCTGATCGGCCAGGTCCTCGACGCGCCAGCGAACAGCCCACGTCGACGGATTCAGATACGCCTGGAATAGTTGTCAGCGGGCGCGGGTCGCCCGCCGACGATGACAGGCCGCCCCCATGGCGGCCGTCAGGTCAATGATGTGGAGGCACTCGATGACGTCACCAGGTGGTTCGACCGCGGGACCGGGCGGTTTCTCCGTCCCCAGCGGATCCGCCGCCCCGCCCCCGTCCAGCGGTAACGGCCTGGCCGGGGAGGTGAACACCCTCGAGCGGGCCATCTTCGAGGTCAAGCGGGTCATCGTGGGTCAGGACCAGCTCGTCGAGCGGATCCTGGTCGGCCTGCTGGCCAAGGGCCACGTCCTGCTCGAAGGCGTCCCGGGGGTGGCCAAGACCCTGGCGGTGGAGACCTTCGCCCGGGTGGTGGGGGGAACCTTCTCCCGCATCCAGTTCACCCCCGACCTGGTGCCCACCGACATCATCGGGACCAGGATCTACCGGCAGGGCCGGGAGGAGTTCGACATCGAACTGGGACCGGTGGTGGTCAACTTCCTGCTCGCCGACGAGATCAACCGCGCCCCGGCAAAGGTTCAGTCCGCCCTGCTCGAGGTGATGGCGGAGCGCAAGATCTCGATCGGCGGCAAAACCTATCCGCTGCCCAAACCGTTCCTGGTGATGGCGACCCAGAACCCGATCGAGAACGAGGGCGTCTACCCGCTGCCGGAGGCCCAGCGGGACCGGTTCCTGTTCAAGATCAACGTCGAGTACCCCTCGCCGGAGGAGGAGCGCGAGATCATCTACCGGATGGGGGTCACCCCACCGGAGCCCAAGCAGGTCCTCGACACCGGCGATCTGCTGCGTCTGCAGGACGTCGCGGCGAACAACTTCGTCCATCACGCGCTGGTCGACTATGTGGTGCGGGTGGTGACCGCCACCCGGCGGCCCGAGCAGTTCGGGATGCCCGACGTCAAGGCCTGGGTTGCGTTCGGCGCCTCGCCGCGTGCCTCACTGGGCATCATCGCCGCGGCCCGTGCGCTGGCGCTGGTGCGCGGGAGGGACTACGTCGTTCCCCAGGATGTGATCGACGTGATCCCCGATGTGCTGCGCCACCGGCTCGTCCTGACCTACGACGCCCTCGCCGACGATGTCAAACCTGAGATCGTGATCAACCGGATCCTGCAGACGGTGGCGCTGCCCCAGGTCAATGCGGTTCCCCAGCAAGGGCACTCGGTACCGCCGGTCGGCGCGGCCGCACCGGCGGCACCGTCGACGGCCGGCGCCAACGCTCGGTGAGCGAGCCCGACACCATCCACCCGCCCTCCTTCGGCCGGGGTGAGATCGGTGACCCGAAACTCGCTGCCGCGCTGCGCACCCTGGAGCTCACGGTCAAGCGCAAGCTCGACGGCGTGCTGCAGGGCAACCATCTCGGTCTGATTCCGGGTCCCGGGTCGGAGCCGGGGGAATCGCGGCTGTACCAGCCCGGTGACGACGTCCGGCGGATGGACTGGTCGGTGACCGCCCGAACCACCCACCCGCACGTCCGTCAGATGATCGCCGACCGGGAGCTGGAGACCTGGATGGTGGTCGACATGTCGGCGAGTCTCGACTTCGGTACGGCCGGGTGCGAGAAGCGCGACCTCGCCGTCGCCGCCGCGGCGGCGATCACCTTCCTCAACAGCGGCGGGGGAAACCGGATCGGTGCGCTGATCGCCAACGGACAGGATGTCGTCCGGGTACCGGCCCGGTCCGGGAGGCAGCACGAGCAGACGCTGCTGCGGGCCATCGCCACCGCCCCGCGGGCGCCGTTGGGTGTGCGGGGGGACCTCGCCGCGGCCATCGACGCGTTGCGTCGCCCCGAGCGCCGCCGCGGAATGGCCGTCATCATCAGCGATTTCCTGGGCCCGATCAACTGGATGCGGCCATTGCGGGCGATCGCCGCCCGCCATGAGGTGCTGGGCATCGAAGTCCTCGACCCGCGCGATGTCGAGTTGCCCGACGTCGGGGACGTGATCCTGCAGGACACCGAATCCGGAGTGACCCGGGAGTTCACCATCGACGAGTCCCTGCGTGCCGACTTCGCCCGAGCTGCGGCCGCCCACCGCGCCGAGGTGGCCAGGACGCTGCGACGGTGCGGTGCGCCGCTGATGACCCTCCGAACCGACCGTGACTGGATCGCCGATATCGTCCGCTTCGTCGCCTCGCGGCGGCGCGGCGCGCTGGCGGGGACCCAGTGAACCGGAGCGTGGGCCCCCGATGAGTCTGCCGTTGCTCGGGCCGTTGTCGCTGACCGACTTCGCCCACCCCTGGTTCTTCCTGTTCCTGATCGCCGTCGCCGCACTGGCGGCTCTCTACGTGTTCGTCCAGATTTCCCGCCAGAAGCGGGTCCTGCGGTTCGCCAACATGGAACTGCTGGAAAGTGTCGCGCCCCAGCGGCCCAGCCGGTGGCGGCACCTGCCCGCCAGCCTGCTCATCTGCTCGCTGGTCATGCTGACCATCGCCATGGCCGGACCCCGCAACGACGTCCGGATTCCCCGGAACCGGGCCGTGGTGATGCTGACCATCGACGTGTCGCAGTCGATGCGGGCCACTGACGTCGAGCCGAGCAGGCTGGTCGCCGCCCAGGAGGCCGCCAAGCAGTTCGCCGACCAGCTCACCCCCGGGATCAATCTCGGCCTGATCTCCTACGCCGGCACCGCCACCGTGCTGGTGTCGCCGACGACGAACCGGGAGGCCACCAAGGCCGCCATCGACAAGCTGCAACTGGCGGACCGCACCGCCACCGGCGAGGCCATCTTCACCGCTCTTCAGGCGATCGCGACCGTCGGTGCGGTGATCGGCGGCGGTGACGGGCCGCCGCCGGCCAGGATCGTGCTGATGTCGGACGGCAAGGAGACCGTCCCCTCCAACCCGGACAACCCCAAGGGCGCTTTCACCGCCGCGCGCACCGCCCGGGACCAGGGAGTGCCGATATCCACGGTGTCCTTCGGCACTCCGTACGGCTACGTCGAGATCAACGACCAGCGTCAGCCGGTACCGGTCGACGAGGAGGGTCTGCGCAAGATCGCCGAGTTGTCCGACGGCAACCACTACACGGCCGCGAGTCTGGAGCAACTCAAGGAGGTCTTCACCTCGCTGCAGGACCAGATCGGCTACGAGACCATCAAGGGCGACGCCAGCACCGGGTGGCTGCGGCTGGGCTCCCTGCTTCTTGCGCTGGCCGCCCTCGCCGCGCTGCTGATCAACCGGCGCCTGCCCGGCTGATTTCGGTGCCGCCCGCCACAGGCACTAAGTTGACGGGAATGACTGACTCCGCTTCTTCAGGGACCGCCGCGGGCGGCAAGCCTGCGTTCGTCTCCCGCTCGGTACTGGTCACCGGCGGAAACCGGGGTATCGGCCTGGCGATAGCCCGACGGCTGGCCGCCGACGGGCACAAGGTGGCGGTGACCCACCGCGGCTCGGGAGCGCCCGAGGGCCTGTTCGGCGTCGAGTGCGACGTCACCGACAGCGAGGCCGTCGACCGTGCGTTCAGCGCCGTCGAGGAGCATCAGGGACCGGTGGAGGTGCTGGTGTCCAACGCCGGCATCACTGCCGACGCGTTCATGATCCGCATGACCGAGGAGCGCTTCCAGAAAGTCATCGACGCCAACCTCACCGGGGCATTCCGGGTGGCCCAACGGGCGGCGCGCAGCATGCAGAAGAACCGTTTCGGCCGGATGATCTTCGTCGGCTCGGTTTCGGGCACCTGGGGCATCGGCAACCAGTCCAACTACGCGGCCTCCAAGGCCGGCCTGATCGGGATGGCCCGCTCTATCTCCCGGGAGATGTCCAAGGCCGGGGTCACCGCCAACGTGGTGGCACCGGGCCTGATCGACACCGACATGACCCAGGCGATGGACGACCGGGTACGCGAGGGGGCGCTGGAGTTCATCCCGGCCAAGCGGATCGGTACCGCCGACGACGTCGCCGGTGCGGTGAGCTTCCTGGCGTCGGAGGATGCCGGTTACATCGCCGGTGCGGTTATCCCGGTCGACGGCGGCATGGGAATGGGCCACTAGCACCGGACCCTGGACAACGAAAGGACCTACATGGCAGGCATTCTCGAGGGCAAGCGCGTCCTGGTCACCGGAATTATCACCGATTCCTCGATCGCCTTTCACATCGCCCGGGTGGCTCAGGAGGCCGGAGCCGAGATCGTCTGCACCGGCTTCGACCGGATGCGGCTGATCCAGCGGATCATCGACCGGCTGCCGAGTCCGGCCCCGCTGCTGGAACTCGATGTGCAGAACTCCGAGCACCTCGAGAGCCTCGCCGATCGGGTCGCCGAGGTGATCGGCTCCGGCAACAAACTCGACGGTGTGGTGCATTCCATCGGTTACATGCCGCCCAGCGGGATGGGCATCAACCCGTTCTTCGACGCGCCCTACGAGGATGTGGCCAAGGGCATCCACATCTCGGCCTTCTCCTACGCCTCATTGGCCAAGGCGGTGCTGCCGATCATGAATCCCGGCGGTGGGATCGTCGGGATGGACTTCGACCCGACCCGGGCGATGCCGGCCTACAACTGGATGACGGTGGCCAAGAGCGCACTGGAGTCGGTGAACCGGTTCGTCGCCCGGGAGGCCGGCAAGGTGGGCGTCCGCTCGAATCTCGTCGCCGCCGGTCCGATCCGCACTCTGGCGATGAGCGCGATCATGGGCGGGGCGCTGGGCGACCAGTTCAAGGACGAGATGGCCATGCTCGAGGAGGGCTGGGATCAGCGGGCACCGCTGGGCTGGGACATGAAGGACCCGACGGCGGTGGCCAAGACGGTGTGCGCTCTGGTCTCCGACTGGTTGCCGGCCACCACCGGGACCGTGATCTACGCCGACGGCGGCGCCAGCACCCAGCTGCTATGACCGGCGATGAGCGCTCGCGCGAAGAGCAGCTGAACCCGGTCGACGCGCTGTTGCTGCTGTCCTTCGGCGGACCCGAAGGACCCGACGAGGTGATGCCGTTCCTGGAGAACGTCACCCGTGGCCGCGGTATCCCCAGGGAGCGGCTGGAGTCGGTCGCGGAGCACTACCTGCATTTCGGTGGGGTCTCGCCGATCAACGCCATCAACCGGGCGCTGATCGACCAGATCACCGTCGAACTCGGTGAGCGCGGGGAGAATCTGCCGGTCTATTTCGGCAACCGGAACTGGCATCCCCTCGTCGAGGACACCGTGGCCCAGATGGCCGCTGACGGTGTCCGGCGGGCGGCGGTGTTCAGCACCTCCGCATGGGGGGGCTACTCGGGGTGCGCTCAGTATCAGGAGGACATCGTTCGGGCCCGTGCGGCAGTCGGCGCCGACGCCCCCGAGCTCGTCAAGCTCAGGCAGTATTTCGACCACCCGCTGCTGGTCGAGATGTTCGCCGATGCGATCGCCGAGGCCGCCGCAGAGCTTCCCGAACCGCTGCGTGAGGAGGCCCGACTGGTCTTCACCGCGCACTCCATTCCGATGCGTGCGGTGGACCGGTGCGCTCCGGGACTCTATCCGCGCCAGGTCGGCTACAGTTCGGCGCTGGTCGCCTCGGCGGCCGGGTATGCCGACCACGACGTCGTGTGGCAGTCCCGCTCGGGGCCGCCCCAGGTTCCCTGGCTGGAACCTGATGTCGTCGATCATCTTTCGGCGCTGGCAGAGCAGGGCACCAAGGCGGTCGTGGTCTGCCCGATCGGCTTCGTCGCCGACCACATCGAGGTGATCTGGGATCTCGACAATGAGCTCGCCGAACATGCCGCGGAACTCGGCGTCGCCGTCGCCAGGGCAACGACGCCGAACGCGCAGCCCCGATTCGCCCGGTTGGCGCTGGGCCTTCTCGATGAGGCCCGCGGGGGCCTTGCTCCGGCCAGAGTCGTTGGATCCCAACAGGTTCCGGGCTACGGTTCGAGTGTCAACGGACACTACTGCACCCCGGGCTGCGTCGCGAGTGCTGCTGCCGCCGCCGCTCAGCGACGGCCGCCGTCCGCGGGCGCCCAGTAGTTGTACCTAGCCGCGCCAGGCTGACCGCAGAATCTCGCCGACCGCCGCGGTCCTCGCCGTGCGGACCACCGTGGCCAGCGGACGCAGGGTGTCGTCGGCGATCCGCGCTGCTGAGGCGCTGTGGGCGTCGATGATGCTGCTGCCGACAGTGAGGATCGCATCGACGTGGGCCGATGTCGACAGCACCCGGATGGCCCGCTCCGGTGCGTGGTCGGGGGCGCGGTGGTGCACGGCGGCCTCGAGCATCTCCTCGACGAGGGCGCGGGAATCCTGGTTCCCGCCCGCGGCGAGGTCCAGCGAGCTCAGGGTCTCGGCCGCCGTGCGCACCGCCGCCCGCAGGGCGTACTCGGCCTCGCCGAGGTCGGGGGCATCGATGACCGGCCGGTCCGGGAGGGCGTAGACCGACCAGGACATCAGGGTGGGCCAGTCCGGCTCCTCGTCGTCGCCGGTGAACGCCGGAACGACGCCGACGGACTGTCCGTCATCGCCGCTGACCACGACCGCCTCGCCGGCGGCGAGAGCGTCACTGGCGAACTGGGTGCCCGGACTGAGTCCCCTGGTGTCACCCGGCACGGGCAGCAACAGGCCGATCGCCGGTCGGTGCGGCCAACTCGTCCCGGGCCGGGTCCCGCCGGCGGCGCGCACGGTCCGCAGCATCGACGTCAGGCCGGTGTCGTCGATGTCAGGCCAGGGCAGGCCGGTCCGCCCCGCGGCGATCGAGTCGTACGCGGTCACCGAATGATTGGGGGCCCAGGCCGTCAGGGCATCCAACACATCGTCGGGTGCGGCGCAGCCCGCCAGCCAGGCATTGGCCCACACCGACAGCGACACACTCGGACACCACATGATGGGCGTGAGTCTAGTTGCCGATCGCTGGGCCGGGCGGCTGACGCGACGCCCCGGGCTGCCCGTGGAGCGGGCGTATCGTGGGGGCCATGGCCGTGGCGGTGATCTGGCTGGTGTTCGCCCTGGGGCTCGCCGCCGCCGAAGCGCTGACCGGCGACATGTTCCTGATCATGCTCAGCGGGGGAGCGCTGGCCGCGGCCGGCACCAGCTGGCTAATGGGCTGGCCGGTGTGGGCCGACGGCGCGGTGTTCCTGGTGGTGTCGATCCTGCTGCTGGTCCTGGTGCGTCCCGCCGTTCGCCGGCGTCTGACCGCGGGAGACGCAGCGGCTGAACCGGTCCGTGCGCTGGAAGGCAAGTCGGCGGTGGTCCTGGACCAGATCAGCCGGGACCAGGGTCAGGTCAAGCTCGACGGCGAGGTCTGGACAGCGCGCCCCCTCAACGCCGGCGACGTCTACGAGCCGGGTGACCAGGTGACGGTCCTGCATATCGACGGCGCCACCGCTGTGGTCTGGAAGAACCCCTGAGTGACCCTTGAGGAGGTCGTGGCATGGATGGTGCGGTAGCCGGGCTGGTTTTGCTGGCGGTACTGGTGATTTTCGCGGTCATCGTGGTGGCCAAGTCGGTGGCGCTGATCCCGCAGGCCGAAGCGGCGGTGATCGAGCGTCTCGGCCGCTACAGCAAGACGGTCTCCGGGCAGCTGACCTTTCTGATCCCCTTCATCGACCGGATCCGGGCCAAGGTCGATCTGCGCGAACGCGTGGTGTCGTTCCCCCCGCAACCGGTGATCACCGAGGACAACCTCACCGTAAATATCGACACGGTGGTGTACTTCCAGGTCACCAACCCGCAGGCCGCCGTCTACCAGATCAACAACTACATCGTCGGCGTGGAGCAACTCGCCACCACGACACTGCGCAACGTCGTCGGCGGGATGACCTTGGAGCAGACGCTCACCAGCCGTGACCAGATCAACGCACAACTGCGCGGGGTCCTCGACGAGGCGACCGGTCGCTGGGGCCTTCGGGTGGCGCGGGTCGAGTTGCGCAGCATCGATCCGCCGCCCTCGATTCAGGACTCGATGGAGAAGCAGATGCGCGCCGACCGCGAGAAGCGGGCGATGATCCTCACCGCCGAGGGCACCCGCGAGGCCTCGATCAAACAGGCCGAAGGCGCCAAGCAGTCCCAGATCCTGGCGGCTGAGGGGGCGAAACAGGCGGCGATCCTGTCAGCCGAAGCTGATCGGCAGTCCCGCATCCTGCGGGCCCAGGGCGAGCGGGCGGCCTCGTATCTGCAGGCCCAGGGGCAGGCCAAGGCGATCGAGAAGACCTTCGCGGCCATCAAGGCCGGCCGTCCCACCCCCGAACTGCTGGCGTATCAGTACCTGCAGACCTTGCCGGAAATGGCCAAGGGCGAGGCGAACAAGGTGTGGCTGGTACCCAGCGACTTCGGTTCCGCCCTGGAGGGTTTCACGAAGCTACTCGGCGCCCCGGGTGCTGATGGGGTGTTCCGGTACGAACCGCCGCCGGCCGAGAGCGCAACCGCCCCCGTTGACGACTCCGAGGAGGTGGCTGACTGGTTCTCCACCCGAACCGACCCGGCGATCGCCGCCGCGGTCGCCGAAGCCGAGGCGCAGGCCCGCAAGTCGATCCCGGTGATGGGCACGACTCCGGTGCCACCAATCGGTCCCGCCGGCGCGATAACGCGTGACCCGGGTAGTACCGAAGACGCCGGGTAGGTTCGCGCCGGTCTACCAGCCCCACATCCCCCAGCCCCCGTCGGCGAACGCGCCCATGATGCCCAGATCGTTGGGAGTGGCGTCGGTCGACGAGTTGCCGGGGCTTGCGCACTCTATGTCCGAGCCGCCGGTCGCGCCGCCACCTGCGACCCTCTCGCAGCCGGGCAGCAGGGGATTGTTGGCGCTACCGCCGCCGTACTCATCGGCCATGGCGACCGGAGCGGCACTCAGCGCCGCAGCCATGCCGAAGGCCGCCGCGAGGAGGCTCAGTGCGCGTCGCTTGCCTTGCATCAGCGTATCCTTCATCTCGGACGGGGGTGCGTTACCGTGAACTCCGTCCACCACACCCCAGTTGTGTACACCTCAACCCGAGGAGCCGAGTTGACCTCATCCATCCTAGCCGCACGCCGGGTAGCGACCGCACTGCTCGGCACGGGCGCAGCGCTGTTCGTGGGAACCGCCACCGCCGGGGCCAACACCACCCCGGGTTGCACGATCGCCGATGTATTCGCCGTCGAGAGCCAGGTGTCCACGGCGATGGCAGCGTACTTTCTGACCCACCCCGAGGTGAACCTTTTCTACAGCAGCCTGCAGGGCCTGCCCCCCTCGGAGCACCAGGTCAGGTCCGACGCGTATCAGGCAGCCAACCCGCAGGTCGCGGCCGAATTCGACGCAATCCGCAGCCCCATCACCGATCTGCGCAACAGATGCAACATCCCGCTCGATGCCTCTATCGGCGGGGTGCTCTGAACCGGTAGTTCCCGGTCCGGTCGCCGGGGTGCGGGCCAGCCTGGGGGGCGGATCGCTCATTTCGGAACCGACGTGTCTCGCGGACGAGGCCGGCGATACCCAGGGTCGCGGTGCACAGCGACACCAGCAGGAGTAGCGGATCGACGTCGCCGGTCATCGCGTCACCGAGAATGACGACCGCCGTCGTTCCGGGCACCAGCCCGGCCAGGGTCGCCAGCGCGAACGGAGTGACCCGCACCGCTGAGGCTCCGGCCGCATAGTTGAGCACCGAGAACGGGACCGCCGGGATCAGCCGCAGCGACAGCACGGCCGGCCAGCCGCGGGCCTGAAGTCGCGCGTCCAGTGCCGCCGCCCGAGGGATCACCTCGCTCAGCCGCAGGCCCAGCGCGCGGACCGTGAGCATGGCGATGAGCGCGCTCAGCGTGCTGGCTGCTATGGCGAGGGAAACCCCGGTCGCGGGCCCGAACAGCAGGCCCGCCGCAAGGGTGAAAGCGGTCCGCGGAAAGGGCAGGATCGTGATGAGGGAATGCGCGCCCAGGAAGGCCAGCGGAAGCCAGGGGCCGGTGGCGTTCGCCCAGTCCCGCAGTTGCACCGCGGTGGGCATCGGCACGGTCAGCACGACGCCGACGACTACGGCCAGACCGACCGCGGCGGCCACCGCTCGTCGTGTGCCGACCTGCGCCGCGCTGCCCAGGATCGCCGAGCGCACAGCGTCCAGGCTGGTCTGCCCCGCTGATCTCACCCCGCAAGATTACGGGCTCGCGAAGCGTGACCGGCCTCATGACGGCACGCCCGCGGGAACCTCGCCGCCGATCATCTAGCCTGATCAGCAGTCGGTCGTCGACGACCCTGGAGGAGCTGCCGGTGACAGTGTCCGACCCGGACCTTGAGCGGTCTCATTCGCGGTGGCGCGCCTCCGTCGCGAAGGTGCTGGCCAAGACCGCGGGGACCGGCGCCGGCGGTGCCGACGCCCCCGAGCGGCTGCTGGACTCACCGACCTACGAGGGTTTCGCGGTACGCCCGCTCTACACGGCACTCGACGAGCGTCCCGAGCAGCCGCTGCCGGGCGACTGGCCCTTCGTTCGCGGTGCGGATCCGCATCGCGACGTGATCTCCGGTTGGAAAGTCGCCGAGGAGTTTCCCGCACCGGGTTTCACCGGAACCCTCGGGGACGCCAACGCGGCCGTTCTGTCCGCGTTGGCCGATGGGGTCAGTGCGCTGGTGGTGCGGTTGGACCCCCACGGCCTCCGGCCCGCCGACCTGGGCCGCCTGCTCGAGGGTGTCTACCTGGAACTGGCCCCGGTTCTGCTCGACGCCGGACGGGATTTCTTGGCGGTCGCCGATGTCATGCGGGAACTCGTCGCCGGAGCCGACGACACCCATCGGGCCACGATCGCGATCGACCTCGGCGCGGATCCGCTCACCGCCCGGCTGGGCTCCGCCGTGTCGCCCGGTCTCGACGACGTGCTCGCCGTGGCGTCCCAGGTGGCCGGCCGCGGTGCGCTGCGTGTGATCACCGTGGACGGCTGCACGCTGAACAACCGCGGCGCCAATGCCAGCTGGGAACTCGGCGCGGCGCTGGGCGCCGCGGTCGAGTACCTGCGGCTGATGACCGCCGCCGGGATCGCCATCCCCGACGCGTTGGGCCAGATCAGCTTCCGGCTCGTCGCCGACGACGACCAGTTCATGACGATCGCCAAGTTCCGTGCGGCGCGCAGACTTTGGGCGCGGGTCGCCGAGGTGCTCGGACGGCCGGAGAACGGCGGCGCGCGGCTGCACGCC
>Ga0180434_10003195_pt1 | contig 21059 bp, 21 predicted proteins | sample SS_ome_7_FD_132453 | JGI IMG/M metagenome (GOLD analysis project Ga0180434, IMG submission 132453) | Hypersaline lake sediment archaeal communities from the Salton Sea, California, USA - SS_1_D_2 metaG | ecosystem: Environmental > Aquatic > Non-marine Saline and Alkaline > Hypersaline >...
CGAGGTGACCGACCTGGCCTACGCCAAGCAGACCTCGGGCCCGGTGCGGCTGGTCGTGGCGGTGGCCCAGGAGAGCGGGATCGAGTCGGTGAGGGACCTGCAGGGCAAGCGCGTCGCCACCGAGTTGGTGCAGGTCACGCGCAAGTACCTGGCCGAGCACGGCGTGGAGGCCGATGTGGAATACTCCTGGGGGGCCACGGAGGCCAAAGTGCCCGAGTTGGTGGACGCCATTGTGGACCTCACGGAGACGGGGAGTTCGCTGCGGGCCCACGGGCTGCGCATCCTCGACACGGTGCTGGAGTCCACCACCAAGTTCATCGCCAACCGCGAGGCCTGGGGGGACGAGGGCAAGCGGACGAAGATCGAGAGCCTGGCCGTGCTGCTCAGAGGGGCGCTCACGGCCGAGGGGATGGTGGGGCTCAAGTTGAACTGCCGGCGCGACAGCCTGGAGGCCGTGACCGGCGCGCTGCCGTCCATGAAGCAGCCGACCATCTCGACGCTGGCCGACCCGGAGTGGGTGGCCGTCGAGGTGATGCTGGACGTCCGGACGGCGAGGGACCTGATCCCCCGGCTGAAGGCGGCCGGGGCGCAGGATATCATCGAGTATCCGCTCAATAAGGTCGTGCCCTAGGCGCGCAGGTTTGTTTGGGGCGTTTGGGGAGTGGGTAAGACGAGAGTGTCAGGCTCACGCGGCCGGGCCGTATTCGTGCGTGTGGAGGGCAGCACCAGTCGCAGCACCGGCCGAGGCAGGGGAGCAGGATGGACTGCGGCAATTGCGGCGCGCGCAACCCGAGGGGAAACCAGTTCTGCGTGAAGTGCGGAGCACGGCTCGCGCCTGCGTCGGCCGGGCCGGCTGACTCGCGCCCGGCGCCGGATCCGGCTCGCGCCCAGGAACTGCTGGACCAGGCATTCCGCTACAGCGACCAGGGCCTGCTGGACGAGGCAATCGAGGCGTGCCGCAACGCCACCATCGCCAACCCGTCCAGCACCTCGGCGCACTCCTTCCTGGGCATCCTTTACGAGCGCGCCGGAGAGCGCGAGAAGGCGATCCGCGAGTACGAACTGGCCCTCAGCCTGAGCCCCGAGAGCGTCGCCGAGCGGGAGAGCCTGGAGCAGTTGGTCAGCGAGACCGGCGCGCCCGCCGGCCTGCCGAAGATCTCCCGCCGCCTGGCGCGCAACGCGCTCATCGCGGGTTTCGCCGTGGTTGCGGTGATCCTGTCGGCCGCCATCCTCTTCACCTACAACCGGGGGCGCGAGGCGAGGGCCACGCTCGAGGCCCACTACCCCTACTCGGCGGCGAAGCCCGGACCGCCCCCGCCCACCGTCGAGTCGGAAACGCCGGATGCCGCTCCGGCAACCCCGCCGGCGGGGGGGTCCTATGCCGACGTGCACTCACCGCTCCAGACCGGAGAGCCGGCCTATCGGTTGCCGGCCCCGCAGTCGGAGCCGCTTCCCGAGCCCAAGCCTCCTCGCCTCGTGGTGCCGACGACCGGCGTTGTGGTGGAGTGGAGCCCGCCCGCGGCCCTGGCGGATACGACGCGGACGCGCGTTGAGGCGCCCTCGACGCGCGCGAGCGCGGGCCCCGGCGAGCGCGTCGTTGCATCGCCGCAGGCGGCGCGCGACTACTACTTCGGGCGGGAGTACGACGCGGCGATCGGGGTCTACGAGCGGATGCTGCGGCTGCGTCCCGGCGGGGACGCGGCGATCCGCGAGGAGTTGGCCTGGACGTACTACCAGGCGGATCGCAGGAGCGAGGCCGTCTCGCAGTACCAGCAGGCCCTCGATGCGTATCAGCGGCAACTGGAGCGCGGCGTTGAACCCGAGCAGGCCCAGTTGGGCATGCGCACCTGTCGCGCCGCCATCGAAGCGCTCTCCGCGCACAAGTCGCGCTAGCTGGAGGCACGTGCGCCGGGGGAAAGGTCCCCACCAGGTGATGGCGAGACGACTCCACCTGACGTCATGCGCGGTCCTGGCGGTTGCCTTCCTGGCCGCGACACCCGGGTGGTCTCAGCAGCCCGCGCGCGCCGATGCGTTCTCCGTCCTCCTGATCCCCGTCTCCGCGTCCGAGCCCGGGCTGCAGCCGCTGGCCGACCAGATCTCCGATGCGGTGAAGCGGGAACTGCAGACCCGCGGCGCGCCGGGCCAGACGCTCCTCGTCTTCCACGCCGGCGATCCCGCCGTGCAGCGGGCGCTCCGCGAGCACCCCTACATCGAACTCCCCGCGCACGAGGCGATCTCGCCCGCCCTGGCCGACGCCCTGGGCTGGGCGCTGCGGACGGATGCGACGGTCTCCGGGGTGCTGACGGGGAAGCGGCTGACCACCGAGTTGAGTCTGCGCGCCTCGGGCGTCAAGAGCCGCACGGCGCGGCGGGAGTCGGCTGCCGCCTCCCTCAGCCCGGCGATCCGCGCGGGCGAAGATGCCGATGCCGTGGCGCGATGGGTGTCGAGGCTGGTTGAGGGCACTGCGCGGCCTCTGGCGGCGCAACTGCCCACCCTGGCGACGGCAGAGCCCGCCGCCCCCGAGGAGCACTTCCGCGAGGGGGAGCGGCTCTACGCAGAGGGCGACTACGCCGCCGCGCTGGCCGAATACGACATGGCCTCCGCCGCGCGGCCCGACGAGCCGGCCTACTACCTGGCCCTGGCTCGCACCTACCAGGCCCTGGACGACCTGCAGGGGGCGCTGCTGGCGGCGCGCCGCGCGCAGCGGCTGCAGCCCGGCCTGATCGAGAGCGGCGTGCTGATAGGCGAGATCTACCTGGCCCAGGAGCGCCTGGATCCCGCGCTTGAGGCCTTCGAGAAGGCGGCCCTGGCCGACCCGGCCAACGTGGCGACCCTGCGCGGGCTGGCCGGCGTCTACGCCGCGCGGGGGGATCAGACGATGGCCCTGGCGCGGTACGACCGCGTGCTGGCTCTGAATCCGAACGACATGGAGACGCTCCTGAGCGCAGGCGCGCTGGCCGAGGAGTGGGGCCGCTGGGACGAGGCCGCCGAGTACTACGGGCAGGCCGCGGCCCTGCAGCCGGCGCGCCCGAGCCTGCGCCAGCAGATCATTGACCTCCGCCGGCGGCAGGGCAATCGGGCCGCCGCCGTAGCGGCGCTCAAGGAGGCCCAGGACGCCGGGGTGGCGATGTCGTACCAGGCGCCCGAGTTCGTGGGCATGACGCGAATGATGGAGGCCGAGGCGGCGGACATCATCGCCGCCGCGCAGGCCCACGCCGAGGCAGGCCTGCGCGCCGCCGTCACGCGCCGGTCGGAGGACATGGTGGCCGATCTGCGCCAGCGATCCGAAAACCTGGCGCTGGCCGCCGACGGGCTCACGCCGCCCGAACTGCTGGTCCCGGGGCACCGACACCGCGTGCTCGCGTTCCACCAACTCAACGAGTCGAACTACGAATTGACGCGGTACCTCCAGACGCACCAGCGGGCGCGCCACAGCCGCGCGCAACTGCTGCGGGACGCCGCCCGGCAGGAACTCGCCGTGGCGCGCGAACTGGATACCGATGCGGGCTGGCCCGTGCTGACGGCCGAGACGACGGAGCGAGGTGTCGAGTCGGCGGCGCCATGAAGGTGCTGCTGCACACGTGCTGCGGCCCCTGCACCCTGGCCGTCTGTGATGCCCTGCGCGAGGGCGGCCGCGACGTCCTGGGGTTCTTCTACAACCCCAACATCCACCCTCACCAGGAGTTCCAGCGCCGCCGCGAGACGATGGCGCAGGCCGCCCAGGCCCTGGCGCTGCCCATGGTCTGGCGCGACGAGTACGGACTGATTCCCTTCCTGCGGCGCGTCGTCTTCCACGAGCAGGAGCGCTGCCCCATCTGCTACCAGATGAGGCTCGACGAGACGGCCCGGAGGGCGGCCGCCGAGGGGTGCGACGCCTTCGCCTCGACGCTGCTCATCAGCCCCTACCAGGACCAGGCGGCCCTCCGCGAGGTGGGCGAGCGGGCGGCGGCGGAGGCCGGAGTGCGCTTCCTGGGCGAGGACTTCCGGCCGCTCTTCCGCGAGGGGCACCGCCGCGCCAAGGAGATGGGACTCTACTGTCAGAACTACTGCGGGTGCATCTACAGCGAAATGGAGGCGGCGATCCGACGGCGCCGCAAGCGGCATGGAGCAGATCGGTAAGGCGCTCATCGGGCTGGGCGCGCTGATTGCGTTGGCGGGGCTGGTGCTTCTGGCGTTCGGCGCGGGGCTGCTGCGCCTGCTGCCGGGCGACATCGTGGTGCGCCGGCCGAACTTCGTGTTCGTGCTTCCGATCGTCACCTGCATCGTGCTCAGCGTCGTCCTCACGGCCCTGCTCTGGCTCGTCGCCGCGATGCGGCGCTAGGGCGCCCCCGCCATGCGCGTCGAGGACTTCGACTACGCGCTTCCGACCGACCTCATCGCCCAGGAGCCGGTCCGACCGCGCGACGCTTCCAGGCTGCTGGTGCTGCACCGCGCAACCGGCGACGTCGAGCATCGCCGGTTCCGGCAGGTCGTCGAGTACCTGCGGCCCGGCGACGTGGCCGTGTTCAACGACACGCGCGTCATCCCGGCACGGCTCGCGGGGCGCAAGGCGGGCAGCGGGGGCCGGGCGGAGGCCCTGCTGCTGCGCGAGCGCGAGCCCGACCTGTGGGAAGCGGCGGTCAAGCCCGGGCGCCGGATCCGCAACGGCGCGCGGCTGGTTTTCGGCGAGGGCGAACTCGTCGGCGACGTCGTGGATACGACGCCGGGAGGCGGGCGGCTGATCCGCTTCCAGGCGACGGGGGACGTGGGCAGCGCGCTGCGGCGCGCGGGCGAGATCCCCCTGCCGCCCTACATCCACCGGGCGCTGCGGCGGCCCGAGCAGTACCAGACGATGTACGCGCGGGTCAACGGGTCGAGCGCGGCGCCCACGGCTGGCCTGCATTTCACGCCGCGCGTGGACAAGGCGCTGCGGGAGCGCGGGGTGGCGTCGGCGTGGATCACGCTCCACATCGGCCTGGCGACCTTCCGGCCCATCCGCGCCGGGGATGTGGAAGACCATGACATGCACCCCGAGTACTGCGTCGTGCCCCCCGAGACGGTGGAGGCGGTCCGGCGCGCGCGGCGGGCCGGGGGCCGGGTGATCGCGGTCGGCACCACCACGGCGCGGGCCCTGGAGGCCGCGGCGGCCGGGGGCTCTCTGCAGCCGTTCGCCGGCGAGACGGCGCTCTACATCTCGCCGGGGTATCGCTTCAAGGCATTGGACGGCCTGCTGACGAACTTCCACATGCCGCGCTCGACGCTGCTGGTGCTGCTGTGCGCCTTCGCCGGACGCGAGCACGTGCTGCGCGCCTACCGGGAGGCGGTGGAGCGGCGGTACCGGTTTCTGTCTTTCGGCGATGCGATGCTGGTGGTGTGAGACTTCGGACGGGATGGTAAGCGAGACGATCGGGAGCCCAGGCCGGTGAGAGTTTCGGAACTCACGAAGATGTACCAGTTGGAGGACACCTACTGGTGGTTCGTGGCCAGGCGCGACCTGGTCAGGCGCCTGCTCCTGCGCCACCTGCCCGACCAGGGCTCGCGCCGCATCGCCGACGTGGGCTGCGGCACCGGGGCGACACTCGCCCTGCTGCGGCCGTTCGGCCGGACCGTCGGCATGGACCTCGCCCCGGAGGCGGTGGGATTCTGCCGGGAGCGCGGCCACCAGGGCCTGGTGCAGGGCTCGGCCTCGGACCTGCCCTTTGCCGACGCCTCGCTCGATGTCGTCACGGCGCTGGACATCCTCGAACATCTCGACGACGACGCGGGCGCCGTGCGCGAAATTGCACGCGCGCTGCGGCCGGAGGGGCTGCTGGTCTTCACGGCGCCGGCCTACATGTCGCTGTGGAGCGAGCACGACGAGGCGCTCAACCACCGCCGGCGCTACCGGGCGGGGGAACTGCGGGCGCTGCTGCAGGGGGCGGGGCTGGAGGTGCTCAAAGTGTCGTACTGCATCACCCTGCTGCTGGCTCCGATCTATGCGTTCCGGCTGGTGCAGCGGCTCCTGGGGCGGAACCGGGCCGAGCCCAAGACGGCGCTCTACCAACTGCCGGGGCCCCTCAACGGGCTGCTCGTGGCCAGCCTCTACCTGGAGAACCGCTGGCTGGCGCGCTACAACCTGCCCTTCGGAGTCTCGCTGGCGGGCGTGGCGCGCAAGCCGGCCTGAGGGAAGGCCGGCCCGGCGGCTAGTCCGGACCCGACTGCAGCCACTCGTCCCAGACGGTGTCGCGGGAGAGCGCCAGCAGCCCGTAACTCGACACGTAGTTGGACGGGTGGGGGAGGTAGACGGCCAGGCCGTGCGACTCGGGGCGCTGCGAGCCGTGCGCCTCGGCCAGCACGGCCGACTGGATGGCGGCCATCACCTGCTGCGCCCTGTCCTTCACGCTCTCGTCGTCCACCCTCTCGCTGCACAGCCGCGCGAAGTGATAGAGGTCCTTGTTCTCGTTGTAGGTGTAGGCCTGGGCGTCGGCGCGGGCGGATGCGATCTCAGGCCCGTGCTCGGCGGTGGCCAGTTGCAGACTCACGGCGAAGTAGTGCAGGGCCGCGCGCAGGGGCTCCGCCTGGCCCAGGTCCACGCACGACTGGGTCACGGCCGCGCCGCCGCCGTAGTAGGCGATGGTGTCCGCCACGATGTGGGCGCTCAGTTGGGAGGGCGTCATGGCGGGATCGTCCACCAACCGGCGCAGGAACGTCTGGTAGGCGTAGCCCGGCCCGGGCGGGCTCTCCTCGGAGCCCACCATGAGGAGGGCTTGGCCCCGGATCTCGTAGGCGACCTCGACCATCTGCATGAGCGATGCGTCGAAGCTGACGACGTCGGGCGTGGGCCAAGTGACGAGCGCCTGCGGCAGGTCGGCCGTGCTGATGAACGACTGGCTGGTGTCGTCGTAGGACACGGCGCGGGCGACCGGGTTCTCGGGGTGCCGCTGGGCGGCGCGCACCAGCCACCCCGAGCCGTGGTTCCAGATGACCAGCAGGTAGTGCTGGGCCGGATAGCAGGCCTGCGCCCAGGCGATGAAGCCGTTGAGCGCCTGGGGCTGGCCCATGTCCACCTCGCCCATCTGCTCCACCACGGGCGAGACGATCGTCCCGTTTAGGGGCTCCTGGGCCTCGGGGTCGGTCTCCGCGGGGTCCTTGATGACGCGCAGGCGCCGGCAGTCGGTCCAGTCGCCGTTGGAGGCGTCGTAGCCCGGGATGCGGTCCATCTGAACCACGATCTCGACGGCGCCGCTGGAGCCGACCATCTCCATCTCGTTGACGTCCTCGATGCCGAAGGTCTCCAGGTTGTTGTCGGCGTTGAGGAAGACCATCACGGTCCACTTGCGGTCTGCGGGCTGGAGCAGCGTGGAGCCGTCGTCCTGCCCGACCGTCACGACGCGGCCCGCCGCCACCTTGACCGGGAAGGTGACGGCGTAGTAGCCGGACAGGCTCACGCCGACGGTGTGCTCGCCGGCTTCGAGGTCGTCCAGCCGGTAGTAGCCGTCGGCGTCCGTCTCCGCGCTGGCCGACGACCCGGTGACCACGACCGTCGCCCCCCAGGCCGGGTGGTAGCCGTCGGGGGCCTGCGCGGCGCGCGAGGCGAGCAGGGCCGCCGGCGCGCCGGCGGCGCCGGGCTGGGCCACGACGTCGGGCGCGTAGACCCAGCCCTGGATCGAGCCGTCGCGCGGCGCATCGTCGCCGCCGCAGCCTGCCAGCGCCGCGAGCGCAGCCGCGCCGGCCCAGAGCAGGACCCGCAGCCCGGCGGCCGGCCTGCTCGATTGCCTCTGGTCTCTGCGCCCGCCCACGACGCTGACACCTTCTGCGGGAGCGGCGGGCGCCCCTGCCCGGCTTCGGTTGACACCCGTGAGGGGCGGCGGTACACTGTGCCCGGCGGGGTGATGCGACATGGCGAAGACGAAGGTGCTGGTGATCGAGGACGAGCAGCACGTCTCGGAACTCGTCACGGTCTATCTGGAGAAGGAAGGTTTCGAGCCCCTGACCGCAGCCGACGGCCCGTCGGCGCTGCAGATGGCGCGGGAACTCAAGCCCGATCTGGTGCTCCTCGATCTGATGCTGCCGGGCATGGACGGCCTGGAGGTGTTCCGCGAACTGCGCAAGGAATCGCGGGTGCCGGTCATCATCGTGACGGCGCGCGGGGAAGAGGTGGACCGGGTGGTCGGCCTGGAACTGGGCGCCGACGACTACGTGGTGAAGCCGTTCAGCCCGCGCGAGTTGGTGGCGCGGGTGAAGGCGGTGCTGCGGCGGGCGGCCGAAGGCGTCTCGGATGAGCAGGAGGCGATCCAGTTCCCCGGGCTGTGCATTGACCGGGCGCGCCACCAGGTGCTTTCCGAGGGCAAGGAGGTCGCGCTCACCCCCATGGAGTTCCGGCTCCTCTGGCACCTGGCGAGCCACCCCGACAAGGTGTGCACCCGCGAGGAACTGCTGCGGGAGGTCTGGGGGGAGGATTCCTACTCCGACGCGCGTACCGTGGACGTGCACATCAAGCGCATCCGGCGCAAGATCACGGGCGATTCCGACGGCGAGCCGCTGATTGCGACTGTGTGGGGCGTGGGCTACCGCTTCCAGCCGCCCGCGGCCACCTGAGGCATGCTGCGCACGCTGTTTCGAAAGCTCATCCTGTCCTACCTGCTCGTGATTATCGTCACACTGGGCACGGTGGGCCTGCTGGCGTCGGTGTTCTTCCGCCTCTGGTACGAGGACGCCAAGGTCACCGAGTTGACGACCCGCGGCCAGTACTTCGTGGACGATCTGGTTGCGGCCATTGACGGGGGGGAGCCGCAGGAGGAACTGCAGGACCTCACCAGCGTCTTCGCGTTCAGCCTGGGAGCGCATGTGCTGGTGGTGGACTCCAACGGCGGCGTGCTTGCGCGTTCGGCGGGGTTCCCTCCCGGGGTGGTGCCGCCCGGTGAGACGCAGGTCAACCCCATGGCCAACGACTTGGTCCGGCGGTTCAGCGAGTCGGGGCACGCGGCCTCGGCCTATCGGATCCACATGGTGTCGCCCTCGACCTACCAGTTGCTGGGGACCGTGCTGATCTTCGCCCCCACCGCGCCGGTGACGGCCACGGTCGCGAAGGTGCGGGAACTGCTGTTTCGCGGCGGGCTGCTGGCCGTGGCGGTGGCGCTGCTTCTGGCGCTCATCCTGTCGCGTAAGTTGTCCAGCCCGCTGCACGAGATGCGCGAACTGGCGGGGCGCATGGAGGCGGGCGATTTCTCGGGCCGGGCGCATCCGGCCGGCTACGACGAGGTGGGCCAGTTGGCTCGCGCCGTCAACTCGCTCGCCGACAACCTTCAGCAGACCTTGCAGCGCCTGGAGCAGGAGCAGGCGCGGCTCCGCCGGGTGCTCGAGGGCATGGGCGAGGGCGTGGTGGTCGTGGACGGCGGCGGCCGTGTGATCCTCTTCAATCCCCAGGCCGGCGTGCTGCTGGACCTGGAGGAGGGGGGCGTCGTGGGTGGATCGTTGGCGCAGGCCGGCGCGCCCGAGGCGCTGCACGAGTTGTTCGCCGGGTCGCTGGAGCGGCACGAGGCCGCAGCCGGCGAGGTCGCCCTGGGCGACGGCCGCGTGCTGGCGTGCCAGGTCGCGCCGCTGCTGGACAGCGACGGGTCGTGGGGCGCCGTGGGCCTGCTGCGCGACGTGAGCGAGGCCCACCGCCTGGAGCGGATGCGGCGCCAGTTCGTGAGCGACGTCTCCCACGAGATGCGGACCCCCCTCACCTCCATCGCGGGATTCGTGACGGCTCTGGCCGACGGCACCGCCACCGATGAAGAGAAGCGGCGGCATTTCGCCGACATCGCGCTGATCGAGACGCAGCGCCTCAACCGCCTCATCTCCGACCTGCTCGACCTCTCGCGCATCGAGGCCGGCTTCGTGCCCATGGAGAAGGAACCCGTCAACATCGCCGAACTGGCCCGGTTCACCGCACAAGGCCTCCAGCCGGAGATCGAGGCCAAGTCGCTGCGCCTGGAGTTGGATCTGCCCGACGACCTGCCCCTCGTCTCCGCAGATCCCGACCGGATCTCGCAGGTCCTCGTCAACCTGCTGAGCAACGCAATCCGCTTCAACCGCGAGGGCGGGCTGGTCGCCATCTCCGCCGAACGGGACGACGACAGCCTGCGCGTGACGGTGCGCGACACCGGGGTCGGGATCGCCCGGGAGGAATTGCCGCTCGTCTGGGAGCGCTTCCACCGCGTGGAGCGCGCGCGCAGCCGCGCGGGCGGCGGCACGGGCCTGGGGCTGGCCATCGCCAAGCGCATCGTCGAGGCGCACGGCGGCACCGTGCAGGCGGAAAGCACGCCGGGCGAGGGCTCGACGTTCTCCTTCGCCCTGCCGATTGAGGGCTGAGACGCGCAACCCGCAAGGCGGCGCATGCGTCAATACAGCAAGAGACGAAGCAGGCTATGACAGACACGCATACCGATCAGACGCGCGGCCACAACTCCTGGCTCGAAGTAGACCTGGCGGCCATCGAGCAGAACGTCCGGGCCGTCCGCGAGTTCGTGGGCCCCGGGACCCAGGTCATGGCCATCCTCAAGGCGGACGGCTACGGTCACGGCGCCGTTGCGGCGGCCCGCGCCGTCGCCCGCGGGGGAGCCACCTGGCTGGGCGTCGCGTCGGCGGCGGAGGGGATTCAACTCCGGGAGGCCGGCGTCGAGACGCCCATCCTCATCCTCGGAACCGGCTTTCCGGGGCAGGCCGAGGACGTGGTCGGCAACCGGCTCTCCCAGACCGTGGCGAACGGCGAGGTCCCCGAGGCGCTCTCGGCCGCGGCCGCGAGGGCCGGAGCCGAGGCGGGCGTCCACATCAAGGTGGACACCGGCATGGGGCGGCTCGGCGTGCTCCCCGAGCAGGTCGTCGCCTTCGCTCGCCGGCTGCTGGCGCTTCCGGGATTGCGGCTGGAGGGCGTGTTCTCCCACCTGGCCACCGCCGAAGAGGAGGATACAGCCTACGCGCTGGGGCAGTTCGCGCGCTTCCAGCAGGCGCTTCAGGCCCTGCAGGAGGCGGGCATCCCGGTGCCGCTGCGCCACGTCGCCAACAGCGCCGCCGTGCTCAACTTCCGCCAGATGCACCTGGACCTGGTGCGCACGGGGCTGCTGGCCTACGGGATAGCGGTATTCCGATGCGACCACCGGGGGCTCCGTCTGCGCCCGGCGCTCACCTGGAAGTCGCGGTTGGCGTTCATCAAGCGTGTGCCGGCCGGCACTCCGCTCTCCTACGGCCGCACCTACGTGACGCCGCGAGAGACGACCATCGCGACCGTGCCGGTAGGGTATGCCGACGGCTACTGCCGGGTGCTCTCGAACCGCGGTGCGCTGCTGGTGCGCGGCAGGCCCTTCCCCGTGGCCGGACGGGTCTGCATGGACCATATCTTGCTGGACATGGGCGACGAGCCGGACCTGCGCGTGGGGGAGGAGGTCGTGCTGATCGGGCGGCAGGAAGGGGCCGAGATCACAGCGAACGAAGTGGCGAGTGCTCAGGGGACGGTGGTACATGAAGTGGTGGCGCGGCTGGGCAAACGGCTTCCCCGCATCTATCTCGGCGCCTAGACGCGGCGGCCTGTCGGCGTGGGGCTGGCTGGCCGTGCTGCTGGCGGCGGCGATGCCCGCGAGCAGCGCCGCCGCACAGGGGGCGACGCCTCTTCCCGCGCAGCCCGCCGAGATGCCCGTCTGGATACCGACCCAGTCGGTGCTGGAGATGGGCGACCAGATGGCCCGCCTGCTCGCCACCAGTGGCCGTGTGCCGTCGGACGTGGACATCCTGCTCGACCAGGTGAAGGTCCGCGCCACGGCGGGGCAGTGCTTCCTGCTCTTCTGCGACTTCTTCGACGCGGCCCTGACGACCGGCGCCTATCCCGAGCGCACTCAGTTGGAGCGGCGCCCGATCGGCGTCATGGCCGCCGAGGCTGCGGTGCCCGTCGCCGCGCCGCCCCAGGGGTCCGAGGCGCCGGCCGTGCAGACATCCCGCCTGCTCGCCCAGTGCCGCCCGGCGGCCGAGATGATCCGCCGCACGCGAACGCTGCCCGGAGGCATCTGGGTGCAGGGTCGGCGGCTGCGGCCCGCCGAGTTCCTGGGAGCCATGGCGACGCTGCTGCAGCAACTGAGGTACTTCGGGGTGGCCCCCGACCTGGTGGCTGCCCGCGCGTACCAGCCGCCGCCCGAGTGGGCCCAGGTCGCGGCGGCCCCGTCCAACGGCGGACCGGATGCGGCGGCCGTCCTTCCGGTCGGGCCGGCGGAGCCCGAGGAGCCTACCGAGGAGACGCTGGCGCCGGCCGAGCCCCCTTCGCTCAGGCTGATCCCGCCCAAGGACCAGGAGGTGTCGGGCCTCACGCCCGTCACGGCCATCTACCGCGGCCCCACGGCCTTCCTCCGCCTCATCATTGACGGCAAGGTCGCGGCGGCCTCCAACGTCTCCCCGTTCACGTACGTCTGGGACACGCGTCTGGCCGCCGAGGGGCCCCATGAAGTCGTAGCCGAGGCGATCTCGGGGGGAAAGACCATCGCTCGGGCCGGGATCACCCTGACGGCCCGAAACGGCGGCCCCGCCCTCTAGGACGCTTCTGGGGCCGTTCTACGGCCTCTGCCCCCCTGTCGCATGCCTGCAGGCCGTGCCGGTAGTCGCTGTTTTGGTGGCGCACCGGGAAGGTGATTGCGGCCCCTCCCCCGTAGGAGAATATAGTCAGAAGCCCTGGCGGGGACAAGCCAGGCCATAGGGTGCGCGGGCGGCCAGGGAACAAACCGGCCTTATCATTCGTCATCTTCAGGACCGCCCGCACAGCCAGTACGCTGTGGAGGTTATCTTGGGAGACGAATTGTGAAGTCCAGCCGTACCGTTGGTGTACCCATCGCGTTTCTCGCGCTGTTGTCGCTCGCCGCACCCCTCACCCAAGCCACCCCTGACGCCGGGCCGAAGTGCGTGCCGACGCCCGCCGCCGAAGAGGCGAACCCCGAATGGCGGAGCGAGTCGCCGGAGCCCGAGAGGTCGGAGATGCCCGATGGGGTGGTGTCTCCGCTGACCCACGGCGCCAAGGACTCGCCCGACGTGCCCGAGCCGCCGGCCAAGATCGCCAGCCTCCTGCCGAAGCAGCCCGCCGAGCGGTCCGAGGCGCAGAGCCCCTGGGGCGACCTGCGCGGCCTCGACTTCGCCAGCACGGCGCTGATGTACCGCGGCGTTCCCTACCGGTGGGCCGGAATGAGCAGCCGCGGCATGGACTGCTCGGGCCTAATCGCCCGCGTGATGCTGAACCACGGCCTCCGCGTGCCCCATCAGTCGGGGCAGTTGTTCAAGTTGGGGACGCCCGTGAGCCAGAGCGAACTGGAGGCCGGCGATCTCCTGTTCTTCCGGACGCGCAGGCGGGGCATCGGCCACGTGGGGATGTACCTGGGCGACGGCAAGTTCATCCACGCCTCGAGTTCGGCGGGCCGCGTGGTCATCACGGAACTGAGCGACAAGCACTACCAGTCCGTGTACGTAGGCGCGCGGCGCATTCGCTGAGGCGGCGCCCTTCCCCCGCTAGGACAGCAGTTCCCCCGCGCGGATGCGCAGTTCCATGGGCGGGCAGGCGCAGATTTCGCGCAGCCGGCCCTCCGCCAGCAGGCGGCCCCGAAGGCGCTTGACACCCTCCGACTCGAGCGCGCACTCGCCCACCAGCACGACTTTCCCCGCGATGTCGTCGGGCACCTGAGGGTCCCTGCCGAGCACGAGCGCGAGCGGATGCGCCTCGTCGAGCAGGCCCGCGTCCCTGAGAGCGTCGAGGCCGCGGCGGACGTAGTAGCCGCAGGACCGGCAGTAGTCTCCCCCGTAGACCCGCAGCCCCGGGAACCTGGCCTCGGAGATCTCGATGTCGGGACGCGCGAACGAACGACGCACCCCGGCGATGGGCGTGCCGACGACCTCGATCCGCTCCAGGTCGCCCACGCCCAGGCCGCGAGCGTCCGCAATGCGCGTGGTGTCCACCTCGAAGGGGTCGAATCCCATCACCGCCGAGGCGACGGCATCGGTCGCCACCGCATCCTGCCCGGCGATGACGGCGCCCACCTCGACGGGCCGGCCGCTGGAGGCGTGGTCCGCCTCCTGGCCCACGAGGCCGTCCACAACGTTGAGCGCCGGGCGCTTGATGAGCAGCAGGTCCACCAACTTGCGCGGCAGCGCCTGCTCCCGGTAGCCGTGCAGGTGGACCTTGTCGGCGTCTGAGATGATGCCGTGGAGGTTCTTGACGCAGAGCGTCACCAGCGTGAGGCTGTGGATCTTCATCACGGGGACGTTGATGAGCGCCTCGGCGTCGAGAATGGTGCGCGCCACGTGGGCCGACTTGAGCAGGTCGTAGTGGGGGAGGGCCACCTCGACGAACTCATCGTCCTCCAGAGGGACGAACTCGGCGCCCGCCTCGGCCACGGCGCGATCCATCCCGGTCACGGCGCAGCAGGCGGCCGTGGTGTTGTGCGCCGACCGGAAGCGCGCCGTCGAGACGCTCCGCCCCTCGGCCACGATCACGCGCTCGGCGCCCGCTTCCTGCGCCAGGCCGACGAGAGCCGCCACCACGCGGGGGTCCGTGGTCGTGGGCGGCGGGTAGGGCGCGAAGACGTTGGGTTTGATCACCACCCGCTTGCCGCCCACCAGGGCCTTCAGGTCGCAGGCGAGCCCAACCGCCTCCGCCACCGCTCGGCGGACGGCATCGTCTTGGGTCACATCTGCGGCTCGCGCGATGGCGATGCGCGGAGGTGGTTCAGGGCCGCTCATTCTACGGGCACTTTGTCGTCGGGCAGGTAGGGGCACTTGATGAAGATGATGCGGGTGGGCTCATCGCCGTCGTTGACGATGTCGTGGGTCTCGCCGGGCTGCAGTTGGAAGACGTCGCCGGGGCGCACGCGGTGCTCCACCTTGTTGACCATCATCTTGGGCGCGCCGGCCTCGAAGTAGAAGGTTTCCTCGACCTCGCGGTGGCCGTGAGCGCCGAGGACGTCGCCCGGCCGCAGCAGGATGATCCCCCACTCGTGCTTCGGCCCCCGGAACAGGTACTTAGGGCCGTGATCGCCGTGGCGGAACTCCAGGTCGTGCTCGTTGGTGCGCTCCATGGCGGCTCCTCCGGTGGGTCGCGTTGGCGATAGGATTCGCAGCAGGCGGCCCGTTCGCCTGCCATGCGCAGGTGCCCGGACGGCCGCGCGAGGTCTCCCCTAGGCAAACACGACGCTGAACAACTGGGCGCTGCGCAGGCGGAAGCGCAGCGTGACCGGACCGTCGGCGGGGTGGCCGAGGTCGGCCGCACCGCGCCAGGCGACGACGCCGTCCAACTCGTCGCCGGCAAGCGGGTCGCAGTCGGCGAAGGAGCGGCCGGGCAGGATCTTGCGGTCAGGCCCCAACGCCTCGACCTGGAGGTAGCCCGGGGGGCGCACCTTGAAGTTGAGTCGCACCGTCCGGCCCTCGAAGCGCAGCGGATGGAGGGCGAAGGCGCCCTCGACCGGCGCCTCCAGCGCCACCAGCCGCCCCCGGGGCCACCACGCCCACGACAGGGCGCCCATGGGCGGTCGGCGCGGGTACTTGTGGGGCACGGGGGTGCCGCCGTAGAGGATCCCCATCCGGTCGCCCGGCAGGGGCACCAGGCCCAGCCCGGGGGTGACCACTCCGGCGTCCCACGACCCCGGCTCGCCGGGCCGGCAGACCGGGCCGCCGGGCACGAAGCCCCAGACGATTCCGTCGGGGCTGGCGGCCAGGTGGAAGTCGAAGCGGTCCTCGGGCAGATTCCAGCGCAGCGGGAACATCACGTGGTAGTCGGGGGCGCCGGGCATCACCGTTTTGGCGTTGGCGTACCAGAGATCATAGGGCGCGCAGGTGGCGTCGGGCCAGAAGAGTTCCTCCGGGAGCGGGAAGCGCCGGAAGTCATCCGTCTCCATGCGGCCGATGGTGCGCCGGTTGAAGTACCACGAGCGCACATAGGCGACGTACTTGCCCGTGGCGGGATCGAAGGTGCAGACATTGTGCGTGTCGCTGGTCTGCACGACCAGGGGATCGGGGAGCGGCGTCCAGCGCAGGCCGTCGGGCGATACGCCGCCGAAGAGCGCGGGGATGCGCTCAGTGTGGAGGTGGCAGGGGTCCACGTCGTCGGGCCGTTCCCGGCGATAGGCCTCCAGGCCCTCGCGCGAGAGATGCCCCAGGTGGAATGCCTTGTAGCGCTCCTCCGGGGGCGCCGAGGGGTCCTTGAAGACGCAGCCGCCGTGATAGCCCGACTCGGGCGTGAGCGGCCCGCCGTACACGATGTTGTTGTCGCGGCCGCCCCGGTGTTCGACGAGGCCGAGGGAGGGCGACGTCCAGTGCTCGCCGTCGTCCGATTCGAGGTAGCGGACCAGGTTGAAGTTGCCCATCCGGTCGGTGCCGATGTCCTCCTCCGGCCAGCAGTCGTACCAGAGCCGGTAGCGGCCTTCATCGTGAAGGCACGTGCCGCCGAAGAGAAACAACTCGCCGGCCTGCTCGGGCGTGAGCACGGGGTCGCTCTTGCGGGCCTGCTGGGCGACGAGGCGGATGCCCAAGGGCATGTCATGGTACTCCAGGTGCATCGGCGGCACGGGCCCGGCGCCCCACATGGGGACGGCGGCGCCGTCCGGCCCCCGCCAGGCGAAGGCGCCGGTATCCACGTAGCGCCAGTCGTGGAAGTAGACGACATTGGACGGCAGCGTGTAGGGCGGCCGCAGGCCGTGGAGCGGGCTGGGCATGGGTGGCGTCCTCTCCGGCCGGAATCGCGAGGTGCGCTTCCTCGCGGCCCCATTATAGCGGCTCAGAGGCGGCCCCACAAACGGCCGGCGGGGGAGCCCAGCCGCGCCGCCGGGAAAGGATGGCTGCCTCTCCGGCCCGCGGAGAATCCCTCCCGTGAGGGGAACTTTCGTCCCCACAAGGCAGTCAAGCCCCTGAGGCGCATTATGTTGACAATCCAGCCAGCGCTTTGCTATACTCTGCCAAGCGCCAGGGTCGAGAGAGCGGACGCGCTCATCGGGCCACTGTTCTTGCAGCGCAGCGGGGCCGTCGCGGCCGGTTCGCGTCCCATCACCTGGCGCGCGCTTTTTCGCGTCCCTGGGGTGTTTGCATGTTCGAGGGGCTGACTGCCCGACTGAACGACGTGTTCAAGCGGCTCACCGGCAAAGGCCGGCTGAGCGAGCAGGACGTCGCCCAGGCCTGCCGGGAGATCCGGCTCGTGCTGCTGGAGGCGGACGTCAACTTCAAGGTCGTCAAGGACTTCGTGGGGCGCGTCCGCGAGCGTGCCGTGGGCCAGGATGTGCTCCAGAGCCTGACGCCGGGCCAGCAGGTCGTCAAGATAGTCCACGAGGAGTTGATCCATCTGCTGGGCGCCGGGGAGGCCGACCTGACCTTCGCGCCCGAGGGCCCCAGCGTGTTCATGCTGGTCGGCCTGCAGGGGGGCGGCAAGACGACAACCACGGCCAAGCTGGCGGGTCACCTGAAGGCCAAGGGCAGACGCCCGCTGCTGGCGGCGACGGATGTCTACCGGCCGGCCGCCGTCGAGCAACTCAAGGTCGTGGGCGGGCAGGTGGAGGTGCCGGTCTTCGATCTGGGCACCGAGCAGAATCCGGTGGACGTGGCGCGGGGCGCCGTGGCGCGCGCGCAGCAGGAGGGGTGCGACCTCGTGCTGCTCGACACCGCCGGCCGCCTGCACGTGGACGAGGACCTGATGGAGGAACTGCGCCGCATGAAGGCGGCGCTGCAGCCGACCGAGATCCTGCTGGTGGTGGACGCCATGACCGGGCAGGACGCGGTCAACGCGGCCTCGCAGTTCGACGAGGCGCTGGAGCTGACGGGCTTCATACTGACCAAGTTGGACGGCGACGCGCGCGGCGGCGCGGCGCTGTCGATCCGGGCGGTGACGGGCAAGGCGATCAAGTTCGCCGGAGTGGGCGAGCGGCTGGAGGCCATCGAGCCCTTCCACCCGGAGCGCATGGCGTCGCGGATCCTGGGCATGGGCGACGTGCTCACCCTGATCGAGAAGGCCGAGTCGGCCTTCACCGAGGAGCAGGCTGCGGAGATGGAGCGCAGGCTGCGGCGGGCCGAGTTCGATCTGAACGACTTCATGGCGCAGTTGGAGCACCTCAAGAAGATGGGGCCGCTGGACCAGGTGCTGGATATGATCCCCGGCATGTCGCGGCTGCGGGGGCGCATGCCGACGGAGGTGGACCCGGCCGCGCTGTCCAAGACGCAGGCCATCATCCAGTCCATGACGCCGCAGGAGCGCAGCGATCCGGGTATCATTGACGGCAGCCGCCGGCGGCGCATCGCCCGCGGCAGCGGCACCTCGCGCCAGGAGGTGAACCAGTTGCTGGCGCAGTTCAAACAGATGAAGCAGATGTTCCGCCGCGCCACCGAGATGGAGAAGGCCGGCAAGAACTTCAAGATCAACCTGCCCTGGGGGTAGGGCCGACAAGGGGTTAGGATGCCAGTACGCATACGACTCAAGCGCGTGGGGGCCAAGGGCCAACCGCACTACCGCATCGTGATCGCCGACAAGCGCATGTCGCGCGACGGCAGGGAGATCGAGGTCATCGGCCACTACAGCCCGCTGACCGAGCAGCCCGAGATCGTCGTGGACGAGGAGCGCGCCATGCTCTGGCTGGAACGCGGGGCCCTGCCCAGCGACACCGTGATGAGCCTTCTGGCCAAGCAGGGCATCATGGAGCGGTTCTACGAGAAGTGGCCCAAGCGCCGGCCGAAGGAGAAGGCCCAGCCGGCCGCAGCGGCTCAGCCCGCCGCAGCGCCCGAACCGGCCCAGGCGGCCGAGCCCGCCGCCGGCGAGACTCAGGAAGCAGCGCCGCAGGGTGAGGGCGAAACCGAAGCGCCGGACGCCGCGGCGCCGGCCGAGACGCCCGAGAATGCCTGATAGGCCGTCCCGTAACAGCGGGGGGAGGGAACGACGTTGGAACAGCTTGTGGAGTTGGTGGTCAAGGCTCTGGTGGACAACCCCGAGCGTGTGACGGTTACCGCGGTCGAGGGGGAGCGCAGCCTGGTGATCGAGGTGCGCGTGCCGGAGGACGACATGGGCAAGGTCATCGGCAAGGGGGGCCGCATCGCCAACGCGCTGCGGGTGGTGACCAAGGCCGCCGGCGCCAAGCGCAAGAAGAACATCTGGGTGGATATTGACAAACTGCCGGAGGGCGCAGCGCCCCCGGCAGAGGAGGAGACGTAATGGCGTCCGTTACGGTCACGCGCGCGGTGACGGTGCGCGCGATTGTCACCGAGCAGTTGAAGAAGGAACTGGTCGAAGAACTCCAGGAGATGGCGAACGAGACGCAGCGGCGCATTGACCAGATGGACTTCGAAGCCCGCCGCTACCTCGCCGACCTGCAGCGCACGAACCTCAACCAGGCCATGGCTGTCCGCAAGCAGATCGAGGCGGAGAAGAGCAAGCACGAGGGGGCCAAGAAGGACATCGCGGACCGCATCAACGACGTGCAGAAACTCGAATTGGGGTCCGAGTTCCCCCGCATGACGCTGGAAAGCCAGGTGGAGATCAACGAGGGAGACAACCTGTTGGACAAGATAGGCCGCACCGAGATCGTGGTGAAGGACGGCGTGGTCGTCGAGATTCGCAACGCCTAGTCCGACGCGCGGCGCGCGCCGGCGGACGGGCGTGCCGGACCCCTGAGGCATGAAGTTCGACATTCTGACCCTGTTCCCGGAGATGTTGGCGGGGCCGTTGGACGTGAGCATCTTGAAGCGGGCGCAGGAGCGGGCGCTGGTCGAGATCCGCGTGACCAACATCCGCGATTTCTCCCGCGAGCGGCAGCGGATCGCCGACGACTACTCGTACGGCGGCGGCGCGGGGATGGTGATGAAGCCGGGGCCGATCTTCGAGGCGGCCGAGGCGGTGCAGTGCCCGCCCCAGAGCGGGTGCCGCGAGCGCACCATCCTGCTCACGCCGCAGGGAGAAACGCTGGACCAGGCCAAGGCGCGGGAGTTCGCGGCCGCGGACCATCTGATCCTGATCTGCGGCCACTACGAGGGCGTGGACGAGCGCGTGCGAGAGCACCTGGTCACCGACGAGGTATCGGTCGGCGACTACGTGCTCACCGGCGGCGAACTGCCGGCCCTGGTGGTGGTGGATGCCGTGGCGCGGCTGGTGCCCGGCGTGCTGGGCGCGGAGAGCGGCGCCGAGGAGGACTCGTTCGCCGGCGGACTGCTGGAATACCCGCAGTACACGCGGCCGGCCGAGTTCCGGGGCTGGGCCGTGCCCGAGGTGCTCCTGTCGGGCAATCACGAGGCGATCCGGCGCTGGCGGCGGGAGCAGGCTCTGCGCCGCACGCTGTCCCGGCGGCCCGATCTGCTGGCGACAGCCGACCTGAGCGACGAAGACAGAGAGATTCTCGAGGCGGCCCGGGGCGAAGGCGCACCCGGCCCAGGCCCGAGTGACGAAGGAGGCAGGGAAGATGACCGACCCGCGGGTTCGTGAGTTGGAGGCGACGCGGCTCAAGAAGGAGACCTCGGATCTGAGGCCGGGCGACCTGGTGCGCATCCACGTGAAGGTGGTCGAGGGCGGACGCGAGCGCGTGCAGGCCTTCGAGGGAGTGGTGCTCAAGCGCACCGGGTCGGGGCTGCGCGAGCGGGTGACCGTGCGCCGCGTGAGCCACGCCGTGGGCATCGAGCGGTGCTTCCTGCTGCACTCGCCGCGGATCGAGAAGATCGAGATGCTGCGGCGGGGGCGCGTGCGCCGCGCTCGACTCTACTACCTGCGCGAGCGGGTCGGCCGGCGCGCCCGCGTGAGGGAGCTGAGGCAGGGGTAGCGGATGATCAACCTGGACTCGCCCTGGAAGATCGTCGTTCTGGTGGCGACGATCGCGCTGCTGCGCGTGGTCTATTCCGTGTGGAAGTCGGCCCCCTATCGGATGGGGATGCTCGAACTGCTCGACTCGGGACTGATCGCCTTCGCCCTGGTCTTCTTCATCATCCGTCCCTTCGTCGTGCAGGCGTTCTACATCCCGTCCGCCTCCATGGAGCCCACGCTCAAAGGCCACGACAAGGGAGCCGTCGTCAACACGCGCCCGGACCTGAGGTACACCGACACGGTGCACGACCGGATCCTGGTCAACAAGTTCATCTAC
>Ga0180434_10003196_pt1 | contig 21059 bp, 19 predicted proteins | sample SS_ome_7_FD_132453 | JGI IMG/M metagenome (GOLD analysis project Ga0180434, IMG submission 132453) | Hypersaline lake sediment archaeal communities from the Salton Sea, California, USA - SS_1_D_2 metaG | ecosystem: Environmental > Aquatic > Non-marine Saline and Alkaline > Hypersaline >...
ACCATGGCTCTGTCAGGCCAAGAGTCTCAGCAAAAACCTCATTCTCACGCTCATCCTCAGCCATGGCATAGACAAACACACCCAAAAACCAAAAAGCTTACCCACTCAAATGTGTATAGATCCGGATAAATAGACCCGTGGGGTGGCGAGGTCACCTCGGCGGGCTACGGGTTTTCCTATCCAGGCTCTGGCCGGCATCGATGACCGCCTTCGTCTTGGTTTTCGTGGCTGGCGTTGAAATTGCGATCTTCGGGTACCCCCTGCTGTGGATACTGGATTCGGATGCCACCTACGGCGTTCAGTTATTCCTCGCCCTTATCATGGTGGTTCTGATGTTGGTCGCCGTCCTTTCGGCCCTGGCACATGATGCCCAGAAGTCCGGCGAGTGACCCCGCTTGGAAAGACTTAAGATTCAGCCATCATGTCAGTGCCCCGAGGCGATTGACCATGACCTTTGCACTGGAGGACGGGAACACGATTCTGCTCATCGGCGACAGCATAACGGACTGCGGCAGGAGGGCACAGGAGGCCCCGCTGGGAAACGGTTACGTCAGGATATTCTCGGAGAAGGTGACGGCCGCACACCCGGAACGCTGCATAGGGTACACAAACAAGGGAATCGGCGGAAACCGGGTCATCGACCTGCGCAACCGCTGGAAGGACGACGTGATGGACCAGGAGTTCCAGTGGCTTACGGTAATGATCGGCATCAATGACTGCGCAAGATACATCCTCAACAGCACCGAGGAGGACAGCCCTGAAAACTACGCGGAATCATACGATCAGGTCCTGGAGAAAACCACCGCAGAGCACCCCTGCAGCATCGTCCTGCTTGAGCCATTCTACATAAGCAGGGACGATAGCGGGAATTCACTCCGGAGCGAGTTCCTCGGTCTCCTGCCAGAGTACATAAAGACGGTACACAGGATGAGCAGGAAGTACAAGACCCGCCTGGTCAAGACCCACCAGGTCTTCCAGGACCATCTGAAATACAGGGAGCCGGACTTCTTCGCCCCCGAGCCCGTGCACCCATACCACATCGGGCACGTGATAATCGCCCACGAACTGTTCAAGGCCCTCTCCAGGTAATTCAGTCCTGCAGGCATCCTCTGTAGAGGTCCGTCCTCCGGTCCCTGATGTGGGACAGGTTGATCCTATCAAGGTCCAGGCGATGCAGGACCAGGGTATCGTTCCTGTCCCTGACGTCAACCTCGACCTCGCCCCCGGGACCCGTCACCAGAGATTGTCTCGGGTGGGTAAAGGCGATGAAGAAGTTGTTCTCGAAGGCCCGGGTTCTCATCATTGCGAGGTTCAGGTCCTTGTGCATGCCGTAGGTGGGGTTCGCCAGCATCTCGGCCCCCAGAAGCCTCTGGCACCTTACGGACTCCGGCCAGCGCCTGTCTGCACAAATCAGCACGCCGAACCTGCCGAAGTCGGCCTCGACTACAGTCCAGGACTTGCCACGCTCGAACTGGAGGTCGTGGTTCTGGAGATGGGTCTTGTGATAGGTCGCGACCAGATCACCATCCCTGTTGAAAACCGACGCGGAGTTGGCGGCCCTCCTCTCATCAAGGCGTTCTGTATACCCGACAACTATGTAGGACCCCAGCCTCCGGGCCTCATCGCCGATGTCCCCCAGGACCTGGTCTGACCCATCCAGGGCACAATCCATCAACCACCGTTCCCGCTCATTCCAGCTGGTTCCCGGGTCATTGGGCGCCAGGGCCGCGGTGTATCCATCCAGGATGCACTCCGGGGTGACTATCAGGTCGAGGGAATCGGGGTCAGTTTCACCCAGTATCGAGAGCAACCTTCTTGAGTTGCCCTCGGTGTTCCAGCGCTCCGGAACGAACTGGACCATCCCCAGGCGTACCCACCTAGCCACCAAAACTATCCCCTGTAACTCCTAATCATCTTCCCGTATGAACCATTCGTCCCTCAGAAACTCCGTCCAGGTCAGGTTTTCAACCCTGGCCCGATCAACCACGTCACCGAAATGCTGGGCGAGCGCCCTCAGCCACCGGGCCTCCGTGAATCTCCTGAAGAAACGCTCCCTCCCGTCCTGGTCCTCGAACTCGAACATCTCGACGAAACGGATAAGTGGACCCTCCGTTCCCGCCTCAAAGGTCCTGTAGGACACGAGCTCGGGCATGTCCTCACTGTGCTTCTTCAGATTTCCGTGTATCTTCTTCATGAGAGTACGGTACTTGCTCCGCTTCTCCTTCTCCACTGCATAAGTCTGTACGAGGTAAATCGACATCTTTACCGCCTGGTAGGGCTTCAGGCCCTATCTTAAAACTTATATCTCGGGGTAACACCGGAGGTCACAGAAGCCCCCCCAAGGGGATCAATTTAAGCGGGGTTTCCATGGCCAAACCGGTGTAACCGTGACTGACACGATAGATGACATGTCGGGACTCCCACTGCTCAAAGCATCCGATTTCGATGGAACTTCCCTGAGGAGGGATGGCAAGGTCCTGGTATTCCTCTACGCGAAGTGGTGCCCGTTCTGCAGGGCGGCTTGCAATGAAACGGACTGCATAATGGACAAGGATGATTACAAGGCATTCTCAGTTGATCTATCCGATGACGATAACCCGCTTTGGGATCAGCTCGGGATTGACGTCGTCCCCACCCTCATTGGTTACGAGAATGGCAGCGAGATCTACAGAAAACCGGGAGCGAGAATGGTGGGATTGCGAAGATCCGACTTCGAGACTGCCGACGAATCCCTTTCGGGCGGATGACCCGATAGTATCCGGTGTAAATATGAGCGAATTGCTTGACCTGAAATCCATCGAGGGCAGGTTCAGCCCACACGATAATTTCCTTAGAACCCAGCTCGAGCGCAGGAAGGTCTGCCTCACCACCATCGAGGATCCGGGGGCGGCCGCAGATTACATCGGTGGTATTGCCGAGGCGCCTCGCAGCGATGAGAAGTGGTCCATATCCAAGGAATTGTTTCCCGGGGTTTGGGTCCACCTGCTATTCCGTTCCGATGAAGAGTTCGGCGATCGCCTTGAGGCCTTTTTTTCCGGGGGAAGGGTGAGGGACATGCCCGGGGAGGACCTGGCAGAGCTAGCCATTGCCGCTGTCAACCATCTTATTCGCTACGTTAGATCCGAATTACCCGGGGACCGGTTACCGGAGATCTGCTCCCGGATCTAGGGAACCCTCAGGATTCATCGGTCTCGTTGACTATCTCCTTGAGAATTTCTAGAGCAACCTCAATATGCTTGGTAGGCCTCGCCTGGGATGAAAATACGTGGCGGATGATTCCCTCCCTGTCTATTATGAATGTCACCCGCCCGGGTAATACCCCCAGTGTTGTTCCCACCCCGAAAAGCTTCCTCACCTTACCCCCCTTATCGCTCAGGAGTACGAAGGGTAGCTCGAACTGGGATGAAAATTCCTGGTGGGAATCGACGTCATCGCCGCTAATGCCCACTACCTCCGCCCCGAGGTCCTTGAAAACCTCGTAGGCATCCCTGAAGGCGCATGCCTGCCGGGTGCACCCCTGAGACCGGTCCTTCGGGTAGAAGTACAGCACGACGTTTTTTTCCCCTAAGAGTTCGGAGAGCCTGACCTCATTCCCGTCCTGAGACGGGAGGGAAAAATCAGGCGCCTTCTCACCTGCTTTAAGTTGGCCCATTTTTCTTAACCTCAAATCCCAATTTTTCCAAGTGTTAGTATGAGGAATAAAGCTCCACCCATGCTGGTGTTAATGTAGGGCCAGTACCAGTAGATCTTGTCGATGTTGAGGCTCGACCTGATCAACATGGCAAGCGGTATCGCCGGGTAAATTAGGACGACCATGCCGAAGGGGCTGAAACCTGTAAGGTAGATGCCCAGCGAAGCGAGCACGGTCCAGAAGACGAGGCATAGCATGAGGGAGGACTTCTTCTCTAGAACGACGGCCGTGGTCCTTATCCCGGCCTTTCTGTCATAATCGATGTCCGGTATCGCCGAGAATAGGTGCATTGCGGAGGTATGCATTATCCCTGCTATGATTATCGGCAGGAGCGGGAGACCCCCGCTTGCCTGGTAGTAACCGAGTATCCCGGGCATCAGGTAAAGGCTGTTCGATGTGAAGTCCAGGAGTGGCTTGCTCTTGAACCTCAGAGGCTCGGCGCTGTAGAAATACGAGAGTAGAAGGAAGGCCAGGAATATTGCCCTGCCAACCATGTTTTGCTGGAGAACGAGCAGGACCAGGCTTATCAGAGCGGCGGCCGTTACGACCCTGAGGAGCCTACCCCGCTCATTCCTGTCTAACAGGTACTCCTTATCCTGTTTCTTCGGGTTTTTCTCGTCGGTTTTACCATCCCAGTAGTCGTTTACCCCGTAGAGGAATATGTTTGCCGGGAGGAAGAAGTAGAACATGAAGGCGATGTAGTCGGGGGAGAAGAAATCCCTCCAGGTACCCATGCCCATGGCATATCCGACAACGTAGGTACCGGCCAGGTAGATCCAGAAACGGAACCTCGAAACCCTCAGTGCGAAGGTCAGTATGTTGTCCAAGCCTCATCCTTTCCTAGTGCATGATGGCTAGCTGGGGGGCAGGGATGGTGGCCGGGATGTCCGGGTGTTTGTGTGTTGAGATAGCGTTCCACAGAGCGGTGTAGACTATCCTGTTCAGGGAGGGTTTGACCTTCCTCCTGTACACGGTGAAGGGGTTGGCAGATATTTTCCTAGCTGTCCACTTATACATGTCCGAGGCGGTCTTGATGGGTATGAGGTACCTCCTGGGGATGTGTTTAAACCCCGCCTCAGCTGTCTCCATCCAGTGGAAGTAACGGTCTATCTGCGCATTGACAAATCCGTGGAATGCCTCCGGTTTTCTGGAGGTCTCTTCGAAGTTCAGGGCTTCAAGCCCGAAACGGTGCATTTCCCTGCTCGGGAAGTAGGACCTTCCCAGGCCCAGGTCTTCCTCTATGTCCCGAATGAAATTGATGTACTGCATGGCCTTGCCGAGGTACCGGGCGGCGGTGTGTGACTCCTCGGGGAGGCCCATCACCCGGGCCATCATCAGGCCGATTACCTCCGATGAACCATAGAGATAGCGCTCAAGTCGCTTGAGGGTATCATAGCTGGAGATGGTTATATCGTCCTCCATCGACTGTAGGAACGCCTCCACCCAGGATTCCTCGAAACCCTTCCTGTCCATCAGGTCCACGAAGGAGTCGATGACGATGTCACCTGTCCGTTCGCCTGACAGTGCCCTTCTGTAGCTGGCCCTGAAGTCCATGAAACTATCGACCTGCTGGGGTATCGTGTCCACGAAATCGTCCGCCTTGCGGACGAATCCGTACAGGATCGACACGTCATCCTTTACCATCTTGGGAAAGAAGAAGGTGCTATAGAAGTAGGTCTTACTTCCCTTCTTGAATATAGAACGTATTCTAGCATCTACCATTTTTTATACCTCACAGAAAAAATCGTTTAATCCTTTCCGAAGGCCTCGTTTATCTCCTCGGCGACTATCTGGGAGCTAATCAGGGTCATCGGGACGCCGATCCCCGGGTGCGTGTACTGTCCCGTGTAGTACAGGTTCTTGACCTTTTTGCTAATGTGATGGGGCCTGAATACGGCGGTCTGCATCAGCGTGTGGGTTATGCCGAGAGCAGTCCCCATGTACGCGTTGTACCTCTCCGAGAAATCATTCACCGTGAAGATCCGCTTGAGGATGATATCATCCCGGATCTTCTCGCCAAGACGCCCTTCAAGGTCGTCCATGATCTGGTTCAGGAACCTCTCCCGGATCTCCTCGCTGTCCTCCAAGCCGGGTGCTACCGGGACAAGGAGGAAAACCGTCTCGCAGCCCTCCGGGGCGAATAGCTCGGGATCCGTTCTGGATGGGCTGTTAATGTAGTACGATGGGCTCTTTGGCCATGTACCGTCCTCGCGGACGAAAAGCTCGTCGAAACCCTTCTCCCAGTCCTTGTCCAGGAACAGCGTATGGTGGGCTATCTTGTCGAGCCTCCGGTTGAAACCAAGGTACGCGATGAAGGCCGATGGTGCAAGCATTTTCTTCTTCCAGTACTTCTCGGTGTAGGTCTGGTACTTCCGGTCCAGCAGGTTTATCTCCGCGTGCGGGTAATCTGCATTGACCACAACCACATCTGCGTCATGGTTTCCCTCTGACGTTACTACCCCGGTGGCCTTCTTGTCCTCCACCTCGATCTTTGTGACGGGTTCGTTGAACCTGAACTCCGCTCCGTGGGATACCGCCAGGTCGTGTATGGACCTGGCAACCACTCCAATTCCACCCTTTGGAAACCACACGCCCAGTTTGAAGTCTATGTAGGACATTATATGGTAGAGAGCCGGAGTGATCTTCGGGGAACCGCCGAGGAAGCCGATGGAATATTCAACAATTTTCTTTGCCTTATCGCTGTCGAAATATCCGTTAACGAACCTGTCCAGGCTCTCGAATATCATTGGCAGCTGCACCCCCCCGGCCAGGAGGTCACGGTTGAAGAAGTCCAGAAGTGAGTTGTAGTCGCGGTACATTAGCTCCTTCATGGAGACCTCGTACTTCTCCTCGGCGCTGTCCAGGTACTCCCTGAGCTTCTTTCCTCCGTCCTCCTCCAGAGTATCGAACAGGGAATAATTTTGCTCGAGGTCCTTCGAGACGTCAAGGTCGGTTCCGTCGCCGAAGTATATGCGGTAGTGGGGGTCGAGCCTGTCCAGCTTGTACATATCCTCCGGGGTCTTCTCGAACTCGGCGAAGAACCTCTCGAAGATATCGGGCATCAGGTACCAGGAGGGACCCATGTCGAAGGTGAATCCGTCCTCCTTGTACACGCTGCCCCGGCCGCCCGGTTGCTCGTTCTTCTCAAAAACTGTGACATCGAAACCGTCCTTGGCCAGCAGAGCTGCTGCCGAAAGGCCTCCGAAACCGGCACCCACGACGCTTACCTTCATCACCATCTTCCCCTGTATACTTCTGATCTGGGGATTTTTCTTTCTATATATAAGTGGAGGCCTTTTCCATAACCCGTGCCACGAGGGGGAAAAACTTCCACGGCTTGATACAGATACAGGCACTACTAAAAATCAATGCGATTTTTCTTCTGCGAATTTGACCGGGGGGCAGGTGCAGAATTGGCAGCGATAAACCCCACATACGTTCCAGAAGACTGGAATATTAACGACGGCAACCCCTCCGATTTCATTGGTGAGGGTGCACGGGAAGGAGATAGGTGCCTTCAGCTGAGGCCGACAGGGGGCAGGCTTGAATGGTCCAGCGATGATCTCAAGGTAAGCCCTGGCAGAATGCTTGGTCTCGAATGGATGATCAAGCTCGAGGGCGGCAACCCCTGGCACTGGACCTACTGGACCAACTTCACCGGTGTCGAGTTAGAATACCTCTCATCCGATGGCTCAAGGATCGGGGTTGAGAGCCGCAGGATCCGATGCCTTCGGACCACTGACTGGCAGAGGGCATGGTACACCTTTCGGACACCCCCGGGAACCCGGGGCCTTAAGGTTAACTTCGTCCTGGATTCCCCCAAAACCATCGATATGGAGATGTGCATCGATGACGTGGGAATCGAGGAGATTCCCGGGGAGATTGCGCAAGGTCTGGGAAGGCTTAACCTCAGGGCACTGGTTGACGCGAAGCCCACCTTCGCCAGGTTTTTCGTGGAGGACGAAGCAGGCGAACCCCACCACCCCAAATATTCCTATCCATTCAAAGAGGGCCTTTTCTATCACCTCAACGATCCCGAATTGAATTACCTGGATCTCCCCCCCGGCGGGTACCGGGTAAGGGCAACCAAGGGACCGGAGTACGAGTCCTGCGAGAAATCGGTTGAGGTCGTTGAAGGTCAGGATACCAGCCCCACCCTTCCGCTGTCACGGGTTCCTAGGGAAAGAAAGGGGTGGCTCGGGGGAGATCACCACGTCCACCTCTTCTTCCACAAGTCCTCCATTCATCCGCAGATGACAATTGACGATGTAATGAAGATCGCGAAGGGGGAGGGTCTTAACTACGTCTCGTTCTGCGGGGAGTGGAGCGAGCTCGAGGGAAACCTGGGGAATCACCAGATTGCTAGGGACGCGGATTTCGTAGGCCAGGTGGGCCTCGAGTCGGTAAACGATTTCTACGGCCATACCTGCACCATGGGATGGACCGAGATACCGGAACAGGGAATTCCCCTCAGGTGTGTTCCCTGGCCGATGAACACCGACACGATCGAGTCGCTCAAGGAGATGGGAGGCGCCTGGATTCACGCCCACCCGTTCGACAGGATCACGCCCGGTAGAATAATAGAGGACATGGGGAACCCTGAAAGGCTCTGTAACGCAAGGGAACTACCCATCATACTTGCACTGGGTCACAGGACGTGCTTCGACATTCTATGCCACGCCACGCCCGGCGGGGCCGAGCTCAAGACCTCGGAGTACTACAGGCTCCTAAACATGGGATTCAAGATCGGCATAACTGCCTCTACTGATTTCTACGTTGACCAGGCCCGTGGAACCCCCGGGCATAACAGGACCTACGTCAGGGCTGGAGAGCTGGACTTCAAAAAAATTGCAGAGGCCTACAGGCTGGGACGGACCTACGCGACGAACACCCCACTTGTCAGCTTCGAGGTTGAGGGAACCCAGATCGGGGATGAACTGCAGCTGGAGAGTGGTCGTGAGGTTTCGGCTAAGCTCACGGCCTTCTCCCGGATGGGGCTTGACGTCGCCCGTATCATCGTCAATGGCGAGGTCTTCAGGACGATAGAGGCCGATGGAAAGTGGATCAGGGATGAGTTCAGGATCCCCATCCAGCGCAGCTCCTGGGTCGCCGTCCACGTCCAGGGTCCCATTAACGATGACATAGAGCCGTGGGACCTAACGCCCGACCAGAGGAACCTGCAGAGCCAGTTTGCCCACACCTCGCCCGTATACATCAGGGTCGGGAACCGGGGCATAACCCCGAGGAGGGAGGACGTGGAATTTCTCCTGGCATGGATAGATGCCGCTCGAGGGGCCTTCCACGAGATCGACAGGATATGGGACGGCCACCCCGACGAGTCCTACCTCACAAGCTCATACACCGAGGAGGATAGGAAGCGCATCACGGAAGCCTTCGAGGAGAGGGTGGAAAAGGCCAGATTCGCCCTCTTGGAGTATCTTGAGTAATACCAAGAAATGCCTCATAACCTTAATATCCGAGCGCTCGACCCCCATACTGATGGCCGGATCCAGGAAGACGACCATAACGCTGGTTTTGATGGGTCTCTCCCTCGTTTCGTTCCTCCTCTTCCAGGTCGTGATGAGACCACCCGTGGTCCTTCTTACGGTCAGGGCCGATTCGGAGAAGGGCCGGGAAATAGAGCCGGTCTGGACCAGGATGAACGTCTGGGACCTGTCAATGGCACCGTCAGAACCGCCCTCTCCCTTCATAAGGGAGGTCATTCTGATGACGGCGACGGGTGGGAGGGATACATCTGAGATACTACACCTCGGACAGGAAAGCGGGCTGGAACTTGATTACTCCAACCTCGACCAGGCCCTTGATACCGTCCTCTCCGCCGGGCTGCACCCGACCCTGGTACTGGGGAACACGCCCGAGGATCTGAGCGATTCTCCCGGTGAGAAGGGCGCCTTCGATGCAAACATCGGGGCTCCAGTTAACTACGAGTTATACCACGAGTTCATCGAGTCCCTGTTCTCACACCTCGTCAACAGGTATGGACGGGAGACGGTCGAGGACTGGAACTTCAGGTTGATGACAGAGCCCGACAACACGGACTGGTGGAAGGCCGGTAGAACAGAATACCAGAAGCTCTACGACTACACACTCGCCGCCGCCAGGTCTGTCGCCCCGGGAATAGTGATAGACGTGGGCAACCTGATGACCCCAACCGGGAGGGATGCATGGACCGAGCACCTATCCCTTTGGATATCGGGCAACTCCAATCCCCTGCTCCCCGAGAGCGTACCCCGGCATATACGCAGGTTCGGGTTCTCCTGTTACGCCAGGGGCCAGATGGGCATGGATCCCAGGGATCTCGGATTAATGGCGGAGGAGATTAGGGATGCCGCCCCGGAGCTTGGCGATTTCCCACTCTCGGTTGACGAGGGCATGATCCTGAAGGACGAAGAAGGGAAGCGACTCTGGCTCGGTGATGGCAGCGAGCTTGGCGCGGCCTGGAATGCAGCGATTGTGAAGCAATGTCTGGAGCATGACATCGAGAGGTACGTTCAGTGGGGATTCGAGGTGGACGGGGTGAAGTCACCCTCCTATAACGTGATGCTAATGCTTGAGAGGATGCTGGGAGGCATGGAAATTGAGGTGAGAATGGGTGGGATGAAGCCTCCCTCCAGCTCCTATCTTGACGCGATCGCGGTAAGGGACGAAAAGGGGGACCTCCGTATACTGGTTTTTCACTACAGGCCCGACAGGACCGGGCTTGGAACCCAGAGGGTAAAAATCGAGTTAAAGGGGCTCGAGGGAAGATACACTTTGCGCCACTGGAGGGTCGACTACAACCATTCTAACTACTTCACCACCTGGCTCGAGGACAGCAAAGACGTGGTCCGCCTTGACTCCGGGTCTGGATCCGGCTCGATCTGGGACCTCGCGGTAACCAACGTACTCGGTAAGGATGGCTGGGTGCTCTGGAACACGAGGAAGGATGCGTACATGGAAATCGATGACCTGGAGATGCTCGAACCCGAGGAAGAGGTTTCGATCACCGGGATATTTACCAAGGATATCGAGATGCCCCCAAACAGCGTATCGCTATTCGAGCTGACTGGTGCCTAGCCGCGGAGCCACAGTGGATCGACCCTTGGCGATTTCACGTAGTAGAACCTCTTCCACACCGCCATCCCCAGAAGGGCAGTTATTATAACACCCCAGGGACCGTAAACGGGGGTCAACAGGTACCCGCTTGCCCCCATCAGCAGTGAGAGGGAGATCAACCCCGCGGTGCCCGGCCTCCTTGTCCTCCCCCTTCTCATCATGTCCCTGGGTAACTCCCCTCCGAGGATAAGTATTATGGCCAGTATCGGGATGGGGAGTATGTATAGGGCCACGGGTGGCAGAAGCATCCGGAGTATCAATGCCTATCCAACCGAACACCAACAGATAATTGTGTCCATCGGAATCTACCCGTGACAGGATCTGTCCCGGTTGATATCAGGCAAGTCTGTAGCGGACCGTGACCGGGCAGGCCTCGGGGATCAGCATAGGCTGATCGAACCTCAGGACGAGATCTCCATCTTCCCCTATCATCGATTCGAACTCTCCCGCGTCCACGCCGTCTATTTCTATCTCCCTGATCTCGGACCGTCCGCCGCCCTTCAGCATCAACTTCCCCACCTCGAAGTCCTGGTCCAGCTGTACCTCGAGCTCGGCGGCGAAATCCTCTCCAACCCACTCCCTGTAGCGGGCAACTCCCCAGAAGGCACCCGTGGCAATCGGGCTGACGAAGCCGGTTTCCCATCCCTCGGGAATGGATGGCCTGAATCCGAAAGTCCCGGCCCGCACGTCGATGAAGAATCCCTGGAGCGCCCATAGGGCGTACCATATCGAACCGGAGTTCATGTACCTGTCTCCCCTCGGGCGGGCATCTGGCGCCAGGCCAATTGGCTGGTCCCAGACCATGGCGTGCCTACGGTATATCAGGTCGTGTATCCCCCTGATCGCCGACAGCCCCAGATCGGGCATTCCCCTGTGGATAGCCAGCGATGCGAAATGTCCGACGCTATAACCCGGCCAGTTCGAGTTCGTCCTCTCGCTCTGCCGGACAAGCAGTCCATCCTCGCCGACCTCCGTCCCGAGGAGGTCCACCATTGTTCCTATTGCCCTGTCCACGTGTTGGGGGTCGTTGACCGGCCCCTGGTTCAGGAAGATGGAGTACCAGCTTCCCGTCAGCTGGTCATCCCTGCACTGTTTCCGGTCCGGGTTGACGTTCTTCTTCAGGTACCTTGGATCCTCCTCCTTCAGCTCCTCCTCGCTCCTGGTATCCCTGTCCTCGGTACACATCTGGTAGTGCCCCTTCTCCTCGTTCCATAGGAGCTCCTCGAAGCTTTCCCGGGCGGATGCGTAGATATCCTCGTACTTCCTCGCCTCACCTTCCTCGCCCATCAGGAGGGCCATTTCCGGAAATACCCTCAGGGCAGCGAGCCAGAGACCCCCGTCGTAGGAGTTGGCCCCGAAGAAGTGACCCTCGAAGGTGTTGCAGTTCCCGTAACCCTCGGGCAGGTCGTCCCCGTCCCTGTCAAGGGATTTCTCCCTCTCCATGGCCTCCCTGGCTTTGTAGTAGATGTCCTTCAGATCATCTAGCTTGCCCGTGTATAGGTAGTTGCGCCAGGCCAGCAACACGAACTTGGGGTTCAGGTCTATCCAGTTATACCCGTAGTTGTTGAGGTAATCTATCCTGTTGTTGCCGAAATCGTGGTAGATCTGCCCCCTGTATTTGCCAAGCTCCTCAAACATCCTGTCGGAGGTATCCGCGTACATCTTGAGCTCGCGGTGGTCAAGCTCAGGGCAGAAAAGCAGGGTCATGGGTGACCCGTAGAAACGCTGATCTATCGTTCCCAGGCAAGGGCAGTTCGGAGATTCCAGTATGGTAAATCTACCATCCTTTGCAAGGGTCATGTTGGTGGAAAGGAGGTAGTTCTGGTTGATCAGCATCTCCTTAAACCACGAGGGCAGGCTACTAGCTAGTATCACGTCCTGCCAGCCCTCCACCTCTCCGAGGTAATCGTCCATGAGGTCCATGTTCTGACCCAGAACGTCAAGGGATGAGGTGTAGAAGTTGGAGTACCAGTGCCCGATCTTCCTCCCGGCGAAATCGTAGGGCGTCGCAACCCGGCTAGCGATGTCCCCTGCCCCGAATCCCCAGCGGTCAGGGGTAAACCAGCTGAGTGCGAAGACTATCCTGGCCCTGTCGCCCTTCCACAGGGAGAAGGTTGACCCGACGACCGTGGCGTACTGCCCCTCGCCGTTTTCTATTCTGGTTGCCAGGCGGCCCTCCCCAGAGAGCTCATCCAAGAGCCCCTGGACCTCATTCCCGCTCGATGGGTCGTACTGGCGAATGAAGGTCTCAAAGGGTGAGTCCACAAGAAGAGTGTAGTCACCGTAGGAGAAATTCGCCACATCCGGATGGTCCTCCCTGTGGTAAAAGGTCACCCCCCTGGCAAATGGAGTTACCGTCGCCTCCCTGACCCATCCCCTGTCCGTCGAGGAGTGGGGTTCCGTCGATGGCACGAATCCATCCCAGGCCACCTTGGATCCCCAGCACCCGTTTACGTCCTCCCACGAGAAGCAAAGGCTGCCCTCCACCTTCCCCTCGGAGATGTTCTCGATCTCGAATATGAAAAAGGCCACCGGCAGGGATGAGGCCTCAAGATTCCTCGGTATCACCGGGGAGAAGGCGGTCAGGCTGACCTTCAGCGGGAGGTCCCTGACCTGGTAATCGATGATGCACCTGGGGTAAAGGCCCCTGTACTTGATCTCGTCCTTCCCGACCAGGAATTCCGCTGGAAGTATATTCGAGCCCGTCTGAAGTACCCTGACCGTCGACCGGTCCCCGGAACTGGTGCTCAGGGCGAGAAAGGTACCTTCCATCCCGTCTATGGGAAAAACATCGTTGTTGTTCACCGTGAGGTGGTGGATGGCCCCGTCCGGGCAGAGCTCCAGCTTGCCTGTGCCGATTCCTCCAAGGGGCACGCCCGAGATAAGCTTTGGATCGCTTGTGTCCAGGTCCTCGATCGTCACAGAGCCGGCCGGGCTCTCCAGAAATTCCTCATATACCCTGTCCCTCTCCAAAGAGAACACCTCGATGGTGAACTACAGGGCTGGATGAAAAATGTGCCTTAATAGCTAATAGCGCTGGCCGTACTTCCTTCCGGCGGATACGAACTCCCTCATGTTGGCCAGCATCCTGTCATTGATCCTGGCTATCGGTTCCGCTGTTGGGAATAGAACGTACCCGCCCCCTGCCGCTCCCTGCTGGATAGCGGATCTGACCTTTTTTCTCATTATCTCCGGGGTGTCGAACTCCAGATCGTTGTACTGGATGTATCCCATCAGGCATGTCCTGTCCCCCAGCCGCTCCTTGACGTCGTTCAGGGGTATGTCTCCCTTTGGTACAGGCTCTATTGGCTCCAGGGCCTGGGGATCGATCTTCCGCATTCCACCCATCACGGTCCTGAGCAACCCGTGGCAGTGGATGCAGGCTATGTTGTCGGTTTTCTTGACGGCCTTTATGAGCTCCCTGTCGTATGGCACCACGTACTCGTCGAAGAACTTCGGGTTCAGTATCGGGGGGGTCACGTACTCGGGCCCGACCACCCTGTAGAAGACGTCTTGGGTTTGTTCAGCGGTTGCCTTCACGTAATCGAGGGTCCTTTTCCCGAAGAAGTCCAGCAGTCTCTTTATCAACCTCGGGTTACGGGTTGCCGTCAGGGCGTAGTCCCTGAGGGTGAAGATCTCGGCGCAGCTGCAGATCGGGTCGCCCACCCCCGTTGCCACGATTCCATCAGAACCCACTCGTTCCTGGGCCTCCTCCACCGGGGTGATGTCAATTTCCAGGGGCTCGTAGGGTATGGAGAGGATCTTCTCGACGTCCTCCTCGGTCTTTATGAACCCCTCGTAGGTCCAGGATGTAAAAACTTCCCGTTCGGACTTCCTCTTGGCCTCAAGCTCGCCCTCCGGGGTGTAAAGGGTATCGCACCGGAACGTGGTATCGCCCTCCTCCCAGGTTTTTGACTCGATCCTCGCCTCCTTGGTGGAGGAGAAGTAAATACCGGGGGCCTTTGGACCGCGGGGCAGCATCACGTCGGTCTCCTCCCGCACGAGCCTGTGAAAGCGATCGAAGCCGAGGCGTCTCTCCTGGTCGGTCAGTTCCCTGTAGGGATCCACGTAGGAAAAGGTAATTGGTACGCGGTCGGTCTCCTCGAGGCGAAGGGCCCTCAGGAACCGTTCCCGGGAGGTCATCTCCTGCAATTCCATCCGCCAGAGAACAGGGCCAATTTAAAATCTCTCTCTAATGAATTGGCTGGTAGCCATATTTCAACACCTTCAAACCCCAGCACACCCATGGCAAAAGGGACCACCTACTCCAGCGAGAGGAGAATATTTACTGATGATGATACTGGGGCTGCTCTCGTCAGGCTAAGCGGTTTCCCGACTCTCAACTACCACGTCTACATGCACTCCAGGTGCTTTACCCCGGACTCCAGGGACGCCGTCTTCTACTCCCAGAGGCAGCTCACGAGGGATTCGCCCAGGGACATATTCGCCGTTTCCGTCGACGGGCTTCACCTCAGGCAGCTCACCGATTCCGAGGGGATTGGCTGGATGACGTGCAGCCCCCGGGAGAGATCCGTCTACTTCGCCCGTGGCAACGCCATCATGGCCGTTGACGTCGACTCATTCGAGGAGAAGCTGATTGCAGAGCTGCCCGGGGGGGCCGGGATAATCAGCCTGAGCAACGACTCAAAAAAGTTCCTGTCCTTTTCCAACCACGGTGGTTCCGGGTCGATCACGTCAACCAATACCAAGAGTGGCTCCACCGAGGTGATCTACGAGCATCCGGATCCAGTGGGCCACCTCCAGCTGGAGCCCGCCCGCTCCCGGCACGCCATCTTCCACGACCGGAACCCCGGCAGGGGAACCCCGAGGTTGTGGGTAGTGGGTGTTGATGGATCCGATCCCCACATGCTGTACGATGGCTCGATGGGGGATCCCTCCCACTTCGTCTGGCTGCCCGGGGAGGACGCGATCATAAGCACACTCCAGCCCCGGGCGCAGGGGATAATTCGGATTGGCCTCGGCGGCGACCTCGAAAGAATAGCCAGCGGACAGCACTACTGGCACCCCGGTGCACGCTACGATGGTAAGATGGTATGTTCAGACACCTTCATCCCGGACAACGGGCTCTACCTGGTGGACCCCGATAACGGCGCGGAGGAGAGGTTATGCCTGTCAAGGAGCAGCAACTCCCATCCACAGTGGACCCACCCCCACCCCACGTGGAGTCCTGATGGGTCGATGGTTTTGTTCACCTCCGACATGGAGGGGATATCCAACGTCTACGTGGTGCAGGCCGGTAGAGGGGACTAGGAGCCCCGGGATATCTCTACGACCGAGTCGGCGATTCTCTCCCCGGCCTCGCGGTACCTCTCCCTGGTAAGGATCATTTCTCCTATCTGGTGGTAGGGAGTCTCAAGACCGATGGCGAAGAAGCCCCGGGAGCTGAGGTGGGAGGTGAAGCCCGGTGTATTCCAGCGGCTGAGGTACCTGGCCAACCTGCCGAACTCCGGGGCCGCGAACTGCGAGAGGTGTTTTTCTACCACCCTTGCTGCCTCGGAGGCCTCCCTGTGGGGCCCCGGGAACTCATCGAGGTTCGGCAGAAAGGCATACATGCCCCCTGACTCGCAGCAACCGGGGGCATGGAAATCGATTCCGAGCCCGGTCTTCATCAACCCGAACCAGTGATCCAGGTCCCTCTGATAGGCCAGAACCTCGTGTCTCATCGGGGGTTTGCCCCAGGCCCTGTTAAGGTCGTAGGGATACCTGTCCTTGCCGTAGGCTCCTTCCTCAACACCATCTATATCTGCCAGGGGTATCGCCCACACAAATGGTGAATCCCCCCCGATGCTTGCGATTTTCCGGAGAAAGCCATCGAGTACCCAGGAACCCGGGGTTTCCCCCGCATGCTGTCTAGCAATTACAAAAATCCCTGTGCCCTCATCACCAGCTGCCCCGGAATTCGAGAGCCTGACCAGGGGCCTCCCACCCTGGCTTACTCCAATTCTCGTAGGCTCCCAGTACCCGGAGGTCTCCGAAAGCAGGGAATCCAGCTCGGGCTTCCCGTAGGGATAGCAGAGTGCGAGGTCAGTATACGGTTCGGGATAATCCACGTGCCATACCCCGTTTTTCTGACCATCTGCTTGCTCCAGGATTCCAGGACCTATACGGATCCAGTCACCGCCGGCCTTCCTGGCAACCGGGTTAATCTTCCCCGGGTCCGATCCTCCCAGTAGGTTCTGTACGTGCCTAAGGACGACCTTCACCTTTTCGTCACCTTCCCGGGGTGAGCCATTGAGCCTCAGGCAGAACCACATGGCCTCCGGGCCTCCCTTGGGATCGGCATCGAAGGATACGGCTTCCTCCCCTTCAAATTCCTCAACGTCTATGTCACAGGCGTTTCCAGAGGGAACATCGGTAGAGACCGTCAGTGTCAATGTGGGCACCTGTCCACAGGGGCCTGAGCGTATTTCTTATAGCTTATGGCTTTGAGGGTGTAAATGGGTGCGCCATTATTAAGAAACCCGATGACCTAGGAATTCCTGATGATGACGAAATCACTCAGGCCCATAACCTATATAATCGATTATAGAGATCACCTCGATGACATCGATGGATATGTCAGGGAGGTTTCAAGGTCACCTCCCCACCTCCTTCACGTGGCCCATGACGTTCCCTTCCCAAACACGTGGGGAGCTGTTAAGGTCAGGGGAAAGAGGACCACCCGGATATCGCCTCGGGACATGAGGGAGAGGATCGCCACAATCTCGGATTACACCGGAAGACTCCACGATGCAGGCGTGGAGACGATCATACCATACATCTGCAACCAGACCATAGCAGGGGACCCGCAAAAGCGCAGGGGAATCTGGAAGTTCTACGACTACTGGGATGACTACGCGGAGTTCGGTTTTGGTCCCAAGCCCCCAGACCCCATGGAGTGGCTTGCCAGGGAGGAATACGGCAGGCCCCATTACAACTACGAGATGAGGCACACCCACTTCGTTTCCCTCGGTCAGCAGCGGTACGCTCCCTGCCCGAATAACCCCGAGTACAGGAAGTACCAGAGGGGAATCGTGGAGAATATCGCCAGGGTCGGGTACGACGGGGTATTCGTCGATAACTGCGTGATAAACTGCTACTGCAAGCACTGCCAGACGAAGTTCCGGGAGCACATTCAGAACAACTTCCTGGCCAAGGACCAGAAGGAGATCTTCGGCTTCGATGACCCGTCGGATATCACCCTTGGCACCAGGGGAAGCAGGTTGCACTGGGTCAAGACCCAGCAGACCTTCATCGACTACATCGGGGAGACCCTTTCGAATGAGGACATGATCCGCTGGCTCGGCACCGGGAACCCGGGGGAGGTTCAGGTGGAGGAGGGGGGAAACGGGTGGCTCTGGAACATGGCCAGCAGGTACCTCTCGTGGCTGAAGACCAAATACGGCCCGGATAGGAGGCTTGAGGTCTTCGGAGAGGGTTCACCATCCACGTGGGGTATCCGGGACCACCGGGACAGGGCCCTATGGGCGGAGACCAAGCTCTTCTGGGCCAGGAGCATTGCCGAAAACCTTAGGTACATCAAGGAAATCGGTGAGGAAAGCAGGCCGAGCTTCTTCATCCTGCCGAACTGGGGGGAGATGCAACTCAGGGACGGGAACGAGTTCAGGGAGGAGATAGGCCACGACCTCAGGGAGTGGAGCTCGCAGAGCGATATGCAGATGTTCGAGGAATCCAATGAGCCCGGTTGGATAGCACCGGGCGTTTACCTGGACTTCCAGCTGGAGCTGCACTTCGCCCTCGCCAACGGGGTGCGGGGTGCGGTGCTGAGCCACGCGGGTTCCGATGCGACCACTTCCGAGCTATCCCATGCAGAGTGCCTCTCCTGCCTCGGGTCCTACATACAGCCCGGCACCGGCTCCCCGGTGGTGGTCGGGAAGTACAGGAAGTTCCAGGACGAGAACAGCGAGCTGCTAATTGGCTGGTCTCCCCACTACCAGGTGGGACTCGCCTACTTCAACAACCAGCTCCATCTCGAGAACATGGAGCACATGGTCCAGGTTTACAAGTTCACCAGGTATTTCCTGGACCAGCACATCCTTTTCCACCTTCTGACGGAGGAGGACCTCTCCCCCGAAAACAGGCTTCCCTGCAGGGTCCTGGTTCTCCCCAATGTCTCCTTCCTGTCCGATGAACAGCTGCAGGGCATCGAGAGGTTCATGGGATCCGGGGGAATATGCTTTTCCACCGGTGAACTGGCAGTTGGAAACGAGAGGGCCCTTCCGAGGGAAGGGTCTGTAGTTCAGGAACTCGGTGAATCCTTCCCAGATAGGTTCGTCCATGTGAAACATCTCTCATCACTGATCCCGGATGAGAGTATCAGCCTTGACCTGGCACGTCAGTTCTCGAGGACGACCTGGAAAACCCTAAACGTCCCGGGTTCGCAGAGCTTCGAGGCGATGAAGCACCTAGATGACGAGCTTGGAATCCAGAGGTACCTAGACGGGGGGGAAATTGGGGAGATCATCGCGGACAGGCTCGAGGAACCCCTTCCCCTATCTCCATCAAGGGATGCACTGGGAATCCGTTACAACGCCTTCAGCAAGGAGGGACACATCTCCCTGCACGCGGTCAACTACAACGTGGACCTGCACCTACCCAAGGACGAAAGGGTGATCGGGTCCGTGGAAAACGTTCGGGCATCCCTCCCCGTACCGCCAGGGTTTTCCCTGAAGCGGGCTACAGCAATGGAGCCAGGAGGAAAGCCCGAAAAGCTGGATGTCCAGATCCGTGGGGGCAGGGCTAACATCACTATCCCGAGGCTTGAATTCTACAAGCTCATCTTGCTGGAGACTTCAGATGATGAGGGCCAGGGATAGAACCAGGCAGAGAATAAACTGTATGGCGAATGTCGCGACCACCCGCGATCTAATAGTGGACCACTTGTTAACGAACTTCGCAGTTCCTATCAGGGTGTATATGAGCATCAGGGCGATAAATACCAGCATCTGTCCCCCGGGTGCATCCCCGCCGATCGCGGCAATATTTCCTATGTAGACGAATACCGGCAGTGAAACCAGCGACCCGATGTGAAAAATCACCAAACCCCGCCTTGACAACCAGCCCAGGTCCTTCGTCCAGTGCTCAACGTTGTTGGCAAGAACCATGTAGGTTATGAACCAGAACACCACCATTGAAAAGAGCGGGCAGGCGGGATCGCTGAAGGCCCTTACAGGGAGACCTTCGCCCCTCCAGGCCACGAAGGTGCCCAGTGCAAGCCCCCCGAAAAACCCCACGCTGTGCTCCATGAATTTCCATGAGGAGAAGTTCCATCCGATCTCGTTACCCTTCCTGTGGATAAGCGCCCCCAGAGAAAAACCTCCCCCGAACCCCAGCCATCCCACGAGGGCCGTCGAGGCCACGGTAAGGTCGCCCGTGCCAAGTGAAAAGAAGCAAAGCGTGCCCAAAGCCCCGCCCAGCACGGCCGCCCAGGCATCGCTCCTGGGTGGTGAGAGGTGAAGGTCCAGACCAACGACCAGAAGCTTGTATGTCAGGAAGGCACCTATCGAGGCCAGCAGGGCCCAAAGTGCCAGGTCGCCGAGTTCGTAGCTATTCTCCGTCAGCAGCAGGCCGAGAGCCGTCCCGCCGAAGAACCCCCAAAGGCCCCCGACCAGGAAGAGGCCCATCAAACCAAAGGTGGTCGATCTCTGGTCCCTCCCGGGTTCGCCCGTGGAGTACCCGACGATCAGACCGTAGCTCAGGACTCCCCCCAGGGACATCGCAAGGCCCATCAGAGAGCCGTAGATCATCAACTGCCACACGCTACCGCCAGACCCGAAGGCTAGCCAGAGGGTCATCCCGCATAGAGCTCCCGGGACCGTGGCTCCCCACCAGTGGCCCCACTCGCCCCTCAGACCCCACCCGAGGGAGGTTGCGTTTGCCACCAGCAGCACGCCGATTATGGACTGGATCACGTTCACACTCTCTCACCCGGTCTTATCTGTTTATCGTCACCCGCTGGTCAGAGCAGCGATTCATAGTTCTCGGTTACCTTGCGAAGACCCCGGATGACCTGTTCCGAGTACCCCGGGGGCTCCTCGATGAAAACCGGCATGCCCAGGATTCTGTTGTGAACCTCCTCGCTGATCGGCAGGCTCCCCTCCGGGTAGCCTTGGTAGTCTCCCGTGAGTGGCCCGCCGTCGCCGTAGATGTCGAAACCATCAGCGAAAAGCTTCAGGCGGTGTGTCAACCCGTATCCACGGTGACTCATATCTAATCCCTCGGCCTCCAGGGC
>Ga0180434_10003199_pt1 | contig 21051 bp, 17 predicted proteins | sample SS_ome_7_FD_132453 | JGI IMG/M metagenome (GOLD analysis project Ga0180434, IMG submission 132453) | Hypersaline lake sediment archaeal communities from the Salton Sea, California, USA - SS_1_D_2 metaG | ecosystem: Environmental > Aquatic > Non-marine Saline and Alkaline > Hypersaline >...
AGGACGAACCGCTGGCCCATAAAGCGGAACCCCTGCGTTACCTGCTCCTTATCTTCCCAGATGTAGACCCACATAGAATTGACCTGCGGCGGTGGAAGCTGGCGGGCGGCGTCGACGAAGGCGGCGAACTTTGCCTCGTCGGCGATGTCTGAGACCGGCGCGTCGGCGCCGAAGACCGCGTCCCACAGCGCGCCGTACTCGTGGAAGCCCAGGTCGTCGGCCTTGCCCACGATGAAGACCGTTGGATCGTAGACCCGCGCCCAGACCTCAGCCGCCGGCTGGCCGTTCACGTCGGTGTTGCGCAGGATGTAGGTAATCAGGAGCCCCATGCGCGTCTCGTTGGGCTTCTGCAGCCGCATGTTGATGCGACCATACCACATCATAGCGCGGAAGTAGCGCTCGAGTTGCTCACTCCGGGTGTAGTGGCCTCGGGGAACGTACTGGGAATAGTCCTCGCACATACAGGGCTGGTCCAGGCACTCCGGTGGTGGCATAGGATCGCAGGGATCGCAGTCCTCGGGACAATCCACGCTGAAGATGGGGCTGCGGCCAAACCCGGCGTGCTTGTCGATCAGGGCCAATTCCTCCTGCACCACGTCGGCCACCTCCGGCGGGGTGACCGCGCCCGGGTTGATGAGCGCGTCGGCGACGGCGAAGTAGGCGACCACCCGTCGGGCGATGTCCTCCAGTTGGGTGCCCTGGAGTTCGATGTGCAAATCCTGGGCGGATTGGAGACAGGCGGCGGTGAGGGCGCGGACGTCGGGCTCGAAGTGCTCCCGCTCCAGGTCGCGCAGCATCTTGTCGAAAAGCAGGTGGTAGATGTGGTAGACCGAATCGGTGGTGACGAAGACCGGATTTTCCTCGTAGCGGGCGTTCTCGTATAGCTGGAAGAATTCGAGCCACTCGTCGGCCGGCGTCACGACGAACCCGTTCTGTGCCACGAGCGCGCGCTGCGCGTCGTTGAACGCGAAGCGGTCGTAATTGCCCAGCGCTGCCACGTCCAGCGGCAGGCCGTAGCCCTCGTAGGCGGTGGGCAGCTTGACCGATATGCTGGGATAGGCAGCGAAGCCCGGTCCGCGCACGTCCGCAGGCGGGGTGGTTGTGGCGACGGGAGGCTGGGTAGGTGGGGTTGCGGTAGCGATTGCTGTAGTAGCGGGCGGAACCGTCGCCGGGGGTGGCGCCTGTGTAGGCGTAGGCGCATTGCAGGCCAACGCCGCAGCGATGAGCACCAACAGCGCAATTGAGCCTTGTCTGATCTTATGCATCGGACGACCTCCTTGGGCAGAACACAAGGGCAGGATGCTGTTCTGCCGCGGATGATTCATACAGGGTATGCGTTCTCAGCGGACGACGATGTCCAGTGTACCATTATCGTTCGCATCGGTCAAGCGCAGTTGGTAGAAGGTGCCGGGGGGCGAACGCCACTCAAGCGAGAAGCCAAACCCGTTCCAGCGCCAGATGTCCACGCGAGTGGCAGGGCCGCGCCGGTCGGTGGTGTAATCCCCCTCGAGCGTGACTACCTCGTTCCGTCCGTCCCCGTCTACATCCCCAACTGCCAACGCCAGGAGCGGCGCGGGCAGGGCAGATCCGGCCCAGATCTCGTGCTCCTCTCGGGGATCGAGCAGGATCAAGTGGCAACTGTCGCCCGCCGCGTCGTGAAACCCCGCGATCGGGCTCGGCGCAGCGCTCCACCGCTGGATGGGCCAGTCGCGCCACGGCCGCCAGACCAGGAGCACGCACTCGGGGGCCCCATCGTTGGTCACGTCCGCCACGGCAGATCCGGTGACGTCCCAGGTGGGAGGAGTGGAGGGAGGACAAGGGGACAAGGGGAGGGGGGGAGAGGGGGACAAGGAGACAAGGGGAGGGGAGGGAGAAGGGAGCAGGGCAAAGGATCCGTCGTGGAAGGTGAGGATTTGGCAGGGAGGTAGTGGCGCGGAACAGGGCAACAACGTGATGGCGAGGATGACAACGATCCCAGACAACAAACGCTTTACCGCTTGCCGTAGATCATTCGTCATTCGTCGTTCGTCATTCGTCCGCTCTCCGCCAGAATGTTTCCCGATAGGCCTGGAACCGCCCCTCCAGGATCGCCTCTCGGATCTCCCGTGCGATCGTGAGCATCAGGTGCAGATTGTGCAGCGTGAGCAGGTGGTGGCCCAGGATCTCGTTGGCCTTGACCAGATGTCGGACGTAGGCCCGGCTGAAGTGGGCGCAGGCGTAGCATGTGCATCCCGGTTCCAGCGGCGCAGGGTCGTCGGCGAAGCGCGCGTTCCGCAGGTTGATCCGCCCCGGCCGCGATGGGTCCGGCCCTGGGTCGCGGGTCAGTGCGCTGTCGTTGCGGGCCATCCGGGTGGGCAGGACGCAGTCGAACATATCCACCCCCCGCGCCACGCACTCCACCAGGTCCGCCGGCGTGCCGACGCCCATCAGGTAGCGCGGCTGGTCGGCGGGAAGCAGTGGGTCGAGCACCTCCAGCATCCCGTGCATCTCCTCCTTTGTCTCGCCGACGCTCAAGCCCCCAATGGCGTAGCCGTCGAACCCAACTTCGGTCAAGAAGTGGGCCGATTGCTCTCGCAGGTCGGGGAACACACCGCCCTGGACGATGCCGAACAGAGCCTGGTCGCCGCGCGTTTTCGCCGCCTTGCACCGCTTGGCCCAGGTGTGGGTCCGCGCCAGCGCCTCCACGTTGTACTCGTAGTCGTCGGGAACGGCGCACTCGTCCAGGCAGACGATGATGTCGGCCCCCAGATTCTGCTGGATGGCGATCACCTTCTCTGGGGTGAAGCGGTGTTCGGAGCCGTCGATGTGGGACCGGAACGTGACCCCGTCGGCGTCGATCTCGCGCCGCTGGGACAGGCTGAAGACCTGGTAACCGCCCGAGTCAGTGAGAATCGGGCCATCCCAGCCCATAAAATGGTGCAGGCCACCCAGGCGGGCGATGCGCTCGTCGCCGGGGCGCAGATACAGGTGGTAGGTGTTCGCCAGGATGATCCGCGCGCCCAGGTCGTGCAGGTCACGGGGGGAGGCGGCCTTGACGGTAGCTTGGGTGCCGACCGGCATGAAGATGGGCGTCGGGATCTCCCCATGGGGTGTCTGGAGCAGCCCCGCGCGCGCATAGTCATCGGTGGCGACGAGGTTGAAACGGAAATCCATCGTGTTCATCGTAATCCGGTGGCGATAACCCCTTTCGGACGTGGCTTGTCGCGGGCTCAGGCTAGCGGCAGGTCCTTGCGGCTGTCCGCGAGGATTATAGGGCACCGGTGCAAACGTGTCAAGGTTCAGTGCTCGTCAATTCTTGCTTTCCTCCTCTCTCATGTTACAATACCACACCGAGCACCCAGTTCGGTATCAAGCATCAGGCATCCAGCATCGGATATTTAGCATTGGGCATCCAGCATCCAGCATCAAGTATCCAGTATCCCGCGATTAAGCATCAAGCAAAGGAGCATATAATCAATGGCACCTGCAATGTCTGAACCTCGATCCGACTTCCTCTTCAGGGCCGACCTACAGGAAGTCGCGCCCTTTGTGGCTGACCTCATCCAATGGGAGGCCGAGCGGCAGGCGCGCAAGCTCATCCTCATCCCCTCCGAGTCCTATGCGCCCCAGGCCGTCCGGGAGGCGCTTGGATCCGTGTTCCAGAACGTCTATGCCGAGGGATATCCCCCACTGCGCATGACGCGCGATCCAGAAGAGCGGCTGCGGGACGTGGCCTGGCAGTTGGCCTTCTACCGCCGCTACGCCGACCGGCGCTTCTACAAGGGGGTGGATTACGTCCACTTCGTCGAGTGCCTGGCCCAGCGGCGGTGTGCCCAGCTCTTCGCCCATGGCTCGATTCGCCCCGAGCACATCCACGTCAACGTCCAGCCCCTCTCCGGCGCGGCGGCCAACCTGGCCGTCTACTGGGCGCTGATGGAGCCGGGCGACACGCTGATGGGGCTGGACCTGTTCCAGGGCGGGCACCTGACCCATGGCTCGGAGTTCAACATCTCCGGCCAGCGCTACCGGGTCGTCTCCTACGGCGTCGATCCCCAGACCGAGCAGCTCGACTACGACGCCATCCGCGACATGGCGCGGGAGCATCGGCCGAAGGTGATCGTCGCCGGGTACACCTCCTACCCCTGGGCCCCAGACTGGGAGGCCTTCCGTGCCATCGCCGACGAGGTGGGGGCGTACCTGATGGCCGACATCGCCCACACCGCCGGTATGGCCGCCGCCGGCGTCTACCCCAACCCCGTGGGCCTGGCCCACGTCACCACCTTCACCACCCACAAGACCATCTGCGGCCCCCGCGGCGCGGTGGTACTGACGACCGACGAGGAACTGGCTCAGTTGATCGACATGGCGGTCTTCCCCGGCGAGCAGGGCGGCCCTCACGTCAACAAGTTCGCCGCCCTGTGCGCGGCCTTCGAAATTGCCAAGAGCGAGCAGTTCCACCAACTGCAGCGCCAGATTGTCGCCAACGCCCAGGCGCTGGCGAAGGGAATGACCAGGCGCGGCCTGCGGTTGGCCTACGGTGGGACCGACACCCACCTGCTGTTGGTGGATCTGAAATCCATACCCTCCGACACCGGCTTCCCCGTGTGGGGAGAGCCGGCCGTCCGTATCCTCGACCTGGCCGGCGTCGTGGCCAACAAGAATACGATCCCCGGTGATGTCGAGACCTCGCTGGCGACCGGCGTGCGCTTGGGCACCCCCTGGATGACGCAGCGCGGGCTGGACGAGGCCGACATGGATAAGCTGGCGGGCGTGATCCACAGCATCCTGACGAACATCCGGCCCTTCGCCTACAACGGCCTCATCGGCACGCTGCCCCGTGGCAAGATCGAGCTCGACGTGTTGGAGGAGGCGCGCCGAGGGGTGGCGTCGCTTGCGGAGAAGGCCGGCATCGACTTCGAGTACCAGCGCAGCGGCTATCCCCACTACGCTATCGTCCCCGAGGACCCCGATCCCAGCCTGGTCACGCTGCGGGTCACCGGCTGGCGAGCGCGGCCGTTCGTCCAACAAGTTGTCACCGCCAACGTGGCCCAGCTTGCCCCGGCTGAGTCTATCATCACGCTCATGCTCGACCGTCACGGCAAGCTGATGGACGAGGTCGTCTTGGCTCGGGAGGAGCCGGACGAGTGGGAGCGAGACCGTTATCTCATTACCCCCACACCGGCCAACGCAGCTCGGGTGACCGCGTGGCTGCGGGGCCTGGCCGACGGCTACACGCTCTTCGACCATGAGGATGTCTTCCGCAAGGTGGAAGGACCCGTGCTGGTGGAACAGGTAGACAGACAGGGGGGCGAGCAGACAGAGAGACAGGGAGACCAACAGAGCGGCGCGGTAGCCATCGAGTTATTCGAGAGCTATCCCGAGTGCTTTGATCTGACCAAGCCATACTTCGTTGGGCAGTCGTACCTGCATGAAGCTGCTCCTGAGGTCGATAAGCAAGAGTGGCGCTGGGAGGAACCCCAGGCCCCGCTGAAGCGCACGCCACTGTACGAGGTCCACAAAGAGATAGGGGCGAAGCTGGTTCCCTTCGCTGGGTGGGAGATGCCGGTATGGTACACCTCGGTGAGCGAGGAACACCAGGCGGTACGGGAGGCGGCCGGTCTGTTCGATGTGGCCCATATGGGCGCTTTCGAGGTCGCAGGCCCTCATGCTACCGCCTTCCTGGATACGGTGTTCTCCAACTACGCCGCCTGGATCGAAGATGGCCAGTCGATGTACGGCTACCTGCTCGATCCTGATGCGAACGTCATTGACGACGTGATGATCTACCGCCGCCGCCCGGACCTCTACCTCCTTATTGTCAACGCATCCAACGAGGACAAAGACTGGGACTGGCTGAACGCGGTCAACGAGCGGCGCGTCGTCATCGACAAGAACCGCCCGTGGGTCCAGGTGGAGGCACCGGCGACGCTGCGCAACCTGAAGGACCCGGCCTCGGGAGACCGGCAGAAGCGGGACCTGGCGCTGCAGGGGCCGGCGTCTCTGCCCACGCTGCAAGCGCTGACTGACGATCCCGAACTGAAGGCCGCGCTGGCCCGCGTTCGCCGCACCGACCTGATCGAGTGCGAGCTGGCCGGTATTCCCCTCATCATCGCCCGCACCGGCTACACCGGCGAGGAGTGGGGGTACGAGATCATGGTCCACCCCGACCAGGCTGTCCAACTGTGGCACGCGATCCTGGAGGCGGGGGAGCCCTTCGGCGTGAAGCCCGCCGGCTTGGGGGCGCGCGACTCGACGCGGACAGAGGCGGGTCTGCCGCTGTACGGCCACGAACTAGCGGGACCGTTCAACCTCTCACCGATTGAGGCCGGCTTCCCAGGCTATGTCAAGTACCACAAGCCGTTCTTCGTCGGACGGGATGTCCTGTTGGCCCGCGAACAAAGCCGCACCCGCGAGGTGATCCGCTTCCGCGTCAATCAGAAAGGCGAACGCATGCCCCACACGGGCGACCCCGTGGTCAACAAGAAGGGCAAGCAGATCGGCCAGGTCACTAGTTGCTCCATCGATACCGACGGCTACCTGTTGGGGCTGGCCGTCGTCGAGAAGCGGTACAACGTCCCCGACACGCCGATCGCCATCTTCACCCTGCGCGGCAAGTCTCTGGACGAGGCACTGCTGCGGGGCAAGCGGGTGGCGTTGCCGGTGGAGGCGACGGTGCTCACCCGCTTCCCAGAGCCCGAAGGGCCACAGATGCGCATGGGAGGGCAGGACTAGCCACCAGAACAGCCCTCGCTCAGCGCGGATCACAGTCTGCGCGGCCCGCCGTCGGATGGCTCGACCGTTAACGAAGCCGCGCTTGTACGTTGCTTGTAGCTGTTCACTCCCTCTCCCTGTCAGGGAGAGGGACGGGGTGAGGGTGAATCCTGCGTAGGGATGGGTGAACGCTTGCCTTTGCTTGACAGGCCGCCTGTTTGGTAGTATCATTATGATACGATTTACGTGTTACTACGTACAGAGGTGTGACAATGGCAACCTACACGCGGCGTGTTCAGGCAGTGTTGACCGACGAGCAGTACGAGGCCCTATCCCGTCTCGCGGAGGAGAGAGGCAAGCCTTTGAGCGTGCTCATCCGCGAGGCTGTGGAGAAGGTATACCTCGAGGAGGTGGAGCGCGGGCGGCGGCAGGCAGCTCTCCAGCGTCTCTTGTCGCTGGAGGCGCCTGTCGCCGATTGGGAGCAGATGGAGGAGGAGATCATCCAGGGGGCTGCGCGTGAGTGAACCCGTCGCGCTACTCGATGTAGACGTGCCGATGTACGCTGCCGGCCGCGATCATCCCTATAAGGAGGCGTGCGTCTGGGTGATGACGGAGGTGGCCGAGGGCCGGCTGGGCGTGGCCATAGACACCGAGGTCATACAGGAAATCCTGTATCGCTATGGCCAGTTGCAGGAGTGGGAGATCGCCACCACGCTGGCAACCGGTCTCTTCGACCTGGTGCCCGTCGTCTATCCGGTGAGCAAGGCTGACGCCCGGATGGCCGTCGAGCTCTTTCAACAGTACGCCCCCCAGGGTATCAAGGCCCGCGACTTGATCCACGTAGCTGTGATGCGCAGTCACGGCCTGACCCGCATCATCTCCACAGACCGGCACTTTGATCGAATCGCAGGGGTCGAGCGGGTAGATCCCAATGCCCTTTGGAGCCACGCCCACCACGGTAGTGGCGGCGGCTCCCATGCCGCTGGAGGGCGCGGTCCCACGCCCACTATGGTAGCAGAGGCGGCTCCCACGCCGCCGTTGAGGATGATAGGATACGAGTAGATCGTGTAGATGAACTGAACGAAGTATACGAGATGAACATATATGGGTCGAGTTATCTCTGTCCAAGCACCAGGCAAGATCCGCAATCACCACCGCCGCACCGTCGCCGAGGTGCTGCGGCGCCTGAGCCAGAAGCGAGAGCTGGACGACGAGGCCAAAGACCTCGCTGCCCTGATCGTCTTCTGCCTCCAAAGCATGTCTGACACCATCGACCGGGCCATCGAGGCCTGGGAGAAGCGCGATTATTGGATGAAAGCCGAGCGCTTCCGAGAGCAGTGGCGCTGGCTAGATCCCATGACCGACGAACTGAGCGGCGTCATCTACGAAGGCCAGTGGGACCAGCTCCCGGTCGTGCTGGCCCAACTGATGCCCCATTTCGCCGACGTCACGGTCAAGAAAATGACCCGCAAACCATCGTTGTGGCGAGGCGCCTACGACAAGCTCATGCAGGAAGACTGAGACCTTGCGAAGGTTGCGCGCGGCTTCGGCCGTGAAGTCTTCTCGGTTGGGAAATGACTTCTTGGCCTCGAAGGTCTCTCCAGACCTTCGCAAGGTTCGCGTGAATTGTGACAGGCCCTCAGCGGTGTTATAGCCGCCCGCGTATGCGCTCCAACCGCCCCGTCTCGTTGAGCGGACGCCCCTGCTCGTTCACGGCGACGATGGCCCCGCCCACGTTCCGCGTCCTCACCTGGCCGAGCGCGTACGGGTTGTTCACCAACTGCGGCGCGTCCAGCAGGCCGATCTTGACCGCCTGGGCCAGGACTGCTGGGTCAAACAGGGGATCGTCGCTCACCTCAGCGCCCATTTGCCGGATCGTGTCGATGATCACCATCGTCTCCGACACCAGTTCGTCCTTGCGTCGCTGGACTGCTGGAGCCACCGTCGGGTCCGGCGCGCCCTTCAGGCACGTGTCGATCACCTGCGCCGCCATGCGGCAGGACTCGATCGCCTCATCGGCGTCCACCGCGTGGTCGGCCTCCGTGTAGCCAACCACGTGGACGATGGATGGGTGCATCGCCATCTGCACGTACACCGATTCGGCCAGGTGGGCGCGGGCGCGAATCGGGTCGACCGGGTAACTGAGCAGCCCCGTGCGCGTCTGACGCCAGATGCGGAAGTCGTCGTCGGCGAACGACTCAGCGAGTTCGGCCTGGGCCAGTGCCTTGGCCAGATCCATCTCGTTGGACAGATCGGGGGGAGTCTCAAACATATAGGTGGTGATGTAGTCCCTCACGCCGGCCTTCTTCGCCACGTAGGCGTAGATATACGAGGCCACGCACACGACCACGTCGTGTCCGCCCCGCAGCCCCCAGTGATACGGCTCGTTTCCCTCGATCGGGATACCGCGCTCGCCGTGCCACCGCATCAGGTCCATGTGCTCGCAGATGGACTCCTCCAGAGGTGATGGTCCCCGTCCGTCCATAACGTTGAACCAGAACAGGGAAGTGGCGCACCAGGCGTTGTGGATTGTGCGCACCAGCACGTTGGCGTAGCGCAGGTGGTCGGCCGTGCCGGAATAGGAGCGCACCAGGGGGTAGTTGCCCCGCCGCGTCGCCTCGTACAATCGCCGCAGGTCCTCCTCCGTACGAAACGGCACCCCGCCGGCTCCCTTGCTCTTTGGATCCTGTCGCTCTGGATGGAAGAAGTTCTCCTGCGCATCCTGGTCCGGGCCCAGCGAAACGATGTCCAGTACGCCTGCCTCGGCAATTCTCCGTATGCCCTCCACCGTAGGCTCGATGCTCTCGGCTGGGATGCCGAAATGGTGTCGCAGGATCGGGTACGGCGCCTTCCAGCCGATGCGCTCAACCGTCGTCTGCGGATAGTCTTCCGCCTGCATCTCCTCCAGTGGCGTGCCCTTCAGGTAGGCTACGACCGCCTCGGGGGGGGCCGTGCCGTCGAACACCGCCTCGAACCAACCCAGCTCGCGGGCTATCGTGGCCACCGGAGGCGTGCCGCCGAAGACAAAGCGCTTTCTGCTCAGCCCTGCCTCCTGCACCGCCTGCCACAGATCCTGCAACAGCACGCGGGCGTTCTCCGGCGTCAGCCGGTAACTGACGCCGATGATGTCCGGGTCCACCTCGTGGGCCGCGGCGATGAAGGCCGGGATCGAGGTGGCCGGGCCGGTGAACTCGGTCAGGTATCCCAGATCTTCGGCCATGCGCAGGAACTGGACGATACCGCCGACGTGGACGCAGTCGCCCACTGCGCCGCCCAGGATCTTCTTCTGGTTCATTGACGATCCTCCTCTCCGTTCTCGACGTAGCGTCTGATCTCCTCCACTGTCATCCCCGCCAGGCCGAGTTGGCTCAGCCCGCGCCCCTCGGCCCAGAAGTTCTGCTTCAGGAGTCCACACGCCACGTCCACGACCCCGCGACTGGCGGGCGTTTCCAGCCCGGCGGCCTCGGCCAGGCAGGCGATAGGCACCAGGCCACAGGGCACGTCCTCGGTGAGATAGCGCATATCCAGCGTCTTGGGCGCCTTGATGCCACGGTAGGCCTCATTGCTCTGGATCCGCTCGTAGAGCGTATCGCCTTGGATCCCCTCGTAGGCCATCGCCAGCCAGTCCTCGGCCGACACGGCCTCCACCCTGTATGCCTGCGCCACCGCCATCCGCTCGCCGTTGATCACCTCCAGGAAGCCGACGACGGTGGGCGTCATCCCCTTGTAGAAATCGAATTCCTCGCCGGCCTCAATCCGGTTGGCGTTCAACAACATCGTGCTGGGGTGAAAGACCGCGCCGATGTTGTTCAGGCTGGTCTCCAGGACGTTGGCTGCAGGGACGAACTCGGGATACAACTGCCTCACTGTCTCGATCAGCCGAGGCGTCCCGGTCGCCGGCAAGGCAGCTACAGGCACCCGCTTCTTGAGGCCCATAATGTGCACCCGCGCTGGGCCGGAGATGCGGCAGGCGTAGATCAGCGTCTGGGCCTCAGCGATCAGGACCTGCGCCGTCACGCTCTCCTGGTGCAAGGTATGGGCAAACTCCAGCGCTCCGCCCGTCCGGCCGGGGTTGAGGACGACGATCTGCCCGTCCCGCAGATGCGGCGCACACGTGTGCGCCATGAAGCGGTGGGCAAACGCGGGCACCACGACCATGATGACGTCGGCCCAGCCGATGACGGGTGCGGGATCGGTGGTGACCAGTTCGACCGGGCCGAACCCCTCCACCACGCCTTCCAGCGTGATCCCACCGCGCTCCCGCATGCTCTCGATCTCCTCCTCGAATTTGTTATACAGTCGGACTGGGAATCCCTTTGCCCCCAGGTGTCCAGCTATGGCGTGGGCACCGTTGCCGGCACCCAGAACAGCAACCTTGAGCCTCTCCATATTACACCTCCTCCAGATGTTGGCGCATCAAACGCCAGGCTGCCTGACGGCTCACCTCGGCCAGTAGCCCCATAGCCCACAGGACGTATCGCCGGTCAACCCACAGCCTGGGGGCGCGAGGCCTGAGCAGAAAGGGGTTGGCCGCGTCAAAGAGTGCCTCTGACAGGATGTCCCGCGCCGTTCCCGTGTGGTTGAAGATCCCTCCCGTGCCGATCAGGTGGCCGACTCGAGTCAGGTCCTTCCCCTCTTGGGCGAAGTAGTGTCCCGTTGGCAGATACAGCTCTCGCACTGTTCCCACGTGGCGGGACACGCTCAACTCCACCGCAGCCCTGGCCATCCCCTCGTCAATGGCCCGACCCTCGGTGTTGTGGGGCACGTGGCCGACGTCCTCAACCAGTGCCTGGGCCATCGCCTCCAGGTCCAGATTCCCCTCCAGCCCAATCTGCTTCCGCAGCCGCTCGTGCCCGGCCGCCTCCAGCAGGGATACCGCGCTGACCCGCAGCCCTAGGTCGCCCTCAACCGTTCGCTTGGCGTAGGGTTCGGGCAAGCCCCGCTGGATGACGGTGCGCTCCTGTGGTTGACCGGCCGCGATGGAATGGACGTCGGTGGTCGCGCCGCCCACGTCCACCACCATCAATTCCCCCAGTCCCTCGTCCGCATCCGTTCCCTCCGCCAGGAGCCAGGCGGCGCGTATGACGGCTGCTGGCGTGGGCATGAGGATGCGCTCCACGTAGGCTTCCGCCGCTCTGAACCCGTTGGCTTCGACGATGCGCTCTGCGAAGAGCGCGCGGATGGCGCGGCGGGCTGGATGCACGTTGATCTGCCCCAGCCTGGGCATCACGTTCTCCGTGCCCCGCGCGTCCTTGCCGCCTTGCCGGAGGGCGGCCGCTACGTCTTCGGCGGCGTCCTTGTTGCCGGCCACCAGGATGGGGGCGCTCAGAGTGGACCGGGCCAGCATGTGCGCGTTGTGTATGATCACCTCGCGGTCGCCGCCGTCCGTGCCCCCGGCCAGCAGCACCATATCCGGCGCCAGCGCCACGATCTCCCGCAGTTCGTTCAGCGTCAGATGGTGCGTGTAAACGGCCATTACGCGCGCGCCCGCCCCGAGCGCGGCTCGCTTCGCCGCCTCCGCTGTCAGCTCGGGCACCAGCCCGACGGCGACGACCCGCAGGCCGCCCGCCGCGCTGCTGCAAGCCAGTTTATGGGGAAAACCCTGGGCCTCCTGACCCAGGCTGTCCGGCAGACGGCCCAGTGCTTCCCTCAGCCCGATGGTGATGTCGGTCTCGGCAGTGGTCACGGCTTGGGCCTGGGCGACGATATTCCCGTCCGCCAGGTCGACGATGACTAGCTTGGTGTACGTACTGCCGAAATCAATCAGCAGCGCTGGCTCCTGGGGCTTCACAGTCTCTCGTATCTCTCCAACTCCCACACAAAGACGATCGCCCCGCCGACGCTCACCTCGATGGGGGCGGCCAGATATGGCGCATCGTTCGGATGCACCAGCTGGGTGCGGATCTCACAGTTCTCCCGGATCACGTCCAGCGCCTGCTCCACGCTACCCGGCTCCACGCCGATCAAGATTAAGTTGCTGCTCCCCCGCAGAAAGCCCCCGGTGGTCTGAATCTTGGTGGCCCGGAAGCCGCTCTCCATCAGTGCGTCCAGCAACTCGTCGGCGTCCCGATCCTGGACGATGGCGGCGATCAACCTCATGCCTCACCCTCCTTGGCTGTTATCCTCCCTGGCCCTCGTCCTCCTTCACCGAAAGAAGTCCGGTCAAAGCACAAAGTCGGTGTATTGGCCCTGGCAGGGCAGCCCATGACAGAAGAGCATCTTCTGCGATACAGGCAGGAAGATGCTCGTCGAGATTGTGGCCGACTCACTGCCTTCCCTTGGATGACGGCAGATGGAATCCAGCGGGCCGTCGTGGGCGGCCATCAACCGCTGGGCAAAGCCCACGTCGATCCGACCCCAGGCGGCGCCCAGTGCATTGGCTACCTTCTCGTACCGGTGGAACGAGTTCCCCTTCGTCTGAGGTGGGTTCGTATCGACGAAGCATTCCCGCAGCCGGTCGCCGATGAAATGATTGGTGTTCACCAGCGTGCCATCGTGGGTCTCGAACAATTCGCACTCTTGATGGCCCATCTCCAAGACGCCCAGGTGGCCCTCGGCATCGGCCATGATCAGGTTGTTCCGTCCCAGGCGCGGCACCGAGCGCACGTAGTCCACCGCAGAAGACACGTCGTCGTACGCCTCTAGCACATGCATCATCAACGCGTAGTCGGGCAGGCCCGGGCCGACGTCGGTGGAGGCGACGTGCGTGTCGGCGACGGCCAGCCCGGCCTGGTTGATCCCGCCGCAGAAGACTCCGGGGCTGCCGGCGCTGCCGCTGCAGACGTAGCGATAGCCGGACTCTGGCGTGGCACGGATCACGATCTGCAAGGGCAGATGCTCCAGGCGATAGTCTCGGTTCTTGACCAGCATGGGTTGACCGTTGACGGTGGCCGAGCCTGTGGCTGCCCAGGTAGTACACTCCTGCCTGCCCGCAGCCTTGCGCGCCATCGGAATGGCCCTTTTTGAAGAGTGCTTGCGCGTCGTCAGAGCGTCGCGCAGATAGGCCACCAGGTCGTACCGCAGCAGCGTGTCGAACTCGATCTCCAGCGCCTTGGCCTGCCCCCGGATCAGGTCCAGCACTGGGGCGTCGAACGTCTCCAGCACCTCGCGTGTCTCGCGCAGCAGAGCCTCGAAGCGTGCGTCAGGCCCATCCCGCTCGATCTGCCTGAAACGCGCTTCGATGGCCTCAACAATGTGCGGCCGCAGTTCCCTGACCTGCCAGCCATGCTGCTGTCCCATTGCGTAATGGTCTCCTTGCAGTGTGAGCGTGATGTAGTTATGCATAGTGATTGCCGCGGCCGCCTGGTTTCTTCAGGCCCCGCGGCTCGATTCTGTCGTGTGGTCGGCGATGGCCTTGGCCACCCGCGCCATCTTGTCCTGGGCCAATTCCCGTGCTTTCATCAACATAGCCTCGTAGATCACGTCCACGACGGCCAACTGCGCTGTGCGTACGCTCGGCGCAACGTACGCTCTCACCGTCGCCAGAGCGGCCGTGTAGAGTACGATGTCGGCGGCCTCTGCCACCGGCGAACCCGGGTAGCTGGTCAGCGCCACGGTGGTGGCGCCGCTTGCGCCGGCCAGCTTCAACGCCTCGGCGACGTGGCGCTGCATGCCGGTATGCGAGATCCCGACCCCGACGTCTTCAGGTGTCAGAGATGCAGCCGACATAACCTGCATCTGCGAATCCAGGAAGGCGTTGGCGTTGATGCCCAACTGCATGCACTTGAAATGCAGTTCGCGGGCGGCGATGCCTGCACCACCCGTGGCGTAGATGTCCACCCGCCCGGCCTGCAAGATTATCTGCACCACCTCTTCGAGCACCGCCAGATCCAGGACTCTGTGTGTGTCGTGCAGGGCCTGGATGTTCATTGCGAAGATCTTTTGCGCCACGCTGGTCAGCGTGTCGTCCGGCTGAACCTCCACGTAGGTGAGATTCTCCGGCGAACCCAGGTCCTTGGCCAGCGCGATGTTGAAATCTCGGTATCCGTCGACGTCCATCCGGCGGCAGAAACGCAACACTGTCGTGTTGCTCACGCCGCACGCATCCGCCAATCTCGTGATGGACGACCCCACGACCTCGTGAGGATGTCTCAGGACGTAGTCCCCTACCTTGGACTCTTGCTGGGGCAGCGACGACAGCTTTTGTTTGATCTTGAGCAGAATGCCCTGATTGGCCACGGTCTTTCCTTATCTCCCCACTACTTGCTATCTTAACAGAAATAAATTCCGTTGTCAATACATTTTAAGGAAATTTTATCCGAAACCCGACAAACAAGCACCCAACCAGAAGATGGTTGGGTGGTGACCACGTCCAGCGACTTTTGAGGCAATTTCAGTCCGATTTTACTTTCGACGGCTTGGCCGAAGACTTCCGAAGTCTGGCTCGTCCTTAACTGAACTGTAGTGGGATCAGGACAGATGGCAGGCTACGCGGTGATCTTCGCCTACGAGGGTGAGCGCTGGCTCCTGCTCCTCGCACATCCGACCTTTCTTCGCGAAGCAGCGGGTGTGGAAGCGGCAGCCCGTGGGCGGGTCAATCGGGCTGGGCACGTTGCCCTCCAGAACGATGCGCTCTTGGCGGGTGGCCTTGTCCACCACCGGCACGGCGGCCATCAGCGCCTGGGTGTAGGGATGCACCGGGTGGGCGAACACCTCGTCGGTCGGCCCCTCCTCGACGATCTTGCCCAGGTACATGATCGCCACCCGGTCGCTGACGTAATTGACCACGCTCAGGTCGTGGGCGATGAACAGGTACGTCAGGTTGAACTCCTCCTGCAGCTCGTCCAGCAGATTGATCACCTGGGCCTGGATCGATACGTCCAGCGCGGAGACCGGTTCGTCGCACACGATGAATTTGGGACGCATAGCCAGAGCGCGGGCGATACCGATGCGCTGGCGCTGGCCGCCGCTGAACTGGTGCGGATAGGCGTCCATGCGACGCTCCGGGATGCCCACCCGCCGCAGCAGGTAGGCGACCTCTTCCTCGATCGCCCGGAAGCCCCTGATTCCCCGGTTCTTCAGCGGTACGGAGATGATCTGCCGCACCGTCTTGCGCGGGTTCAGCGAAGAGTAGGGGTTCTGGAAGATCATCTGGTTGTAGCGATAGAAACTGAAGGGACCAAAGCCGCTCGTGTCCACCGGCCGGGCCTCCTCCAGGACAGCGGTCACGTCGCGGGCGACCCGGTGGTTATTGATGTCGTACCCCCGGAATAGCACCTGCCCCGCCGTCGGCTCGTAAAGACGAGTCAATACCCACCCCAACGTGGTCTTGCCACAGCCTGATTCCCCGACCAACCCCACCGTCTCGCCGGGATAGATCCGCAGATCCACCCCGTCGACGGCCTTGACGATCTGGGCCTTCCGGTGGGTCAGGAGCCTGGTTATGAAGCTGCGCCGGATCGGGAAGTACTTCTTGACGCCTCTGACCTCGACCAGGGGCAGCGAAGACCGGTTCTCGTCGTGTTGTTGACTCATGTCACGTCTCAGCTCTCTATCGCCATCATCGCGCGCCAGATTAGCGCACATACAGGTGGCACCGCACCAGGCGTCCCCCGTCGAGCTCCGTCAGCGGGATCGGTCTGTCCTCCCGGCACTCAGGCCTGGCCTGGTCACAGCGGGGAGAGAAGGGACACCCCGGCGGCAGTTGGGCCAGGTCGGGCACCAGGCCCGGGATCGGGTAGATCTTCTCTTGCTTCTCCGAGATGTGGGGTAGACAGCGCAGCAGTCCCTGCGTGTAGGGATGTTTGGGGGCCTCGATCACCTCGTCGACGGTACCCTTCTCCATCATCCATCCCGCGTACATCACGATGATTGTATCGCAGAACTCGGCTACCAATCCCAGGTTGTGGGTCACCAAGATGATGCTCGTGCCGTGCTCGCGGTTGATCTTGTTCAGCAGATCCATGATCTGCGCCTGGATCGTCACGTCCAGCGCCGTCGTCGGTTCGTCGGCCAACAGGAGGTGCGGCTCGCATGACAGAGCGATGGCCGTGATCGCCCGCTGCTGCATTCCGCCGGAAAACTGGTGTGGATAGTTCCTGGCCCGTGTCACCGGAGAGGGAATGCCGACGTCGCGCATCACCCGTATGACCCGTTCGTACTCGGCGGATCTTTTGCCCCGGCGGAAGAGCCCGGAGAAACAGCCGTCTGGCGAGGAGACGATGTTGTGAATGCGCATCGATTCGCGGATCTGCTCGCCGACGGTGAAGACCGGGTTCAAGGTGGTCAGAGGGTCCTGGAAGATCATGGCGATCTCCTTGCCCCGGATCTTGCGCATCTCGGCGCGGGCCTTGTGCACCAGATTCTGGCCTTGAAAGAGCACCTTGCCCCCTGCGATCTTCCCCGGGTGCGGCACCAGCCGCAGGATCGAGAGCAGCGTCACGGTCTTGCCCGACCCCGACTCGCCCACAATGCCCAGCTTTTCCCCTTCCCTCAGGGCAAAGCTCATGCCATCCACCGCCCGCACCAGCCCGCGGCGGGTGGGGAACACGGTGACCAGATCCTTCAGTTCCAGCAGCGGTGGAGATGGAGTGTCCACAGGTTGATATTCCACTCGATCAAGTCCCGGCATCGTTTGTCTCTCACTCAATCCTCAGGCGTGGATCCAGGATGTCCCGCAATCCCTCGCCGAAGACGTTGATGGATAAGACCAGTATCAAGATGGCGATTCCGGGCAGCGTTGAGGCCCACCACGCAGTGAGCAAGTAATCGCGCCCGGCGGCCACCATCGCCCCCCACACCGGTGTCGGCGGTTGGATGCCCAGCCCCAGAAAGCTGAGGCTGGCCTCCATGATGATCATGTAGCCCATGCGCAGTGTGCCCAACACGAACACCGACTGGATAATGTTGGGCAAGATCTCGGCCACGATGATGCTGGGGTGGGACTGCCCGACGACCTTGGCCGCCTCCACGTATTCCTTCGTCTTCTCTGCCATCATCTCTCCCCGCACCAGGCGAAAGAACTCCACCCATCCTTTGAACGTCAGCGCCGCGATCAGGTTTAAGAATCCAGGTCCCAGGAAGGCCATGACGCCGATGGCGAAGATGAGGAACGGAAAGGCCAGCAGCAAGTCCGCGAATCGGGAGAGAACGTCATCTAACAGGCCCCGCCAGTATCCGGCCAGCGCGCCCAGCGCGGTGCCTGCCGCCACCGAGATGCCGACGGACAGCAGCCCCACCGCCAGGGAGATCCGAGCGCCGAAGATGATGCGTGTCAGGATGTCGCGCCCCTGGTCGTCCGTCCCCAGTGGGTACGCTGCCTCTCCCCCGTCCTCCCACGCCGGTGGCAGCAGGCGCTGCCGCAGATTCCCCGCCGTGGGATCGTGGGCTGTGAGATGCGGGGCCAGGACTGCGGCCAATAGGTAGGCCAGGACGACGATCCCTCCCACCAGCGCCAGGGGACGGCGGCGCAGCTCGGTCAGGAAGTATGCAAAGTTCCGGCGCATGAGCCGCAGCCGCACGCGCCAGCTGTAAGTCAGGCGATCCACAGGGGTCTTTGCGTAGGCAGATGTCTCCATCCCACTCCTCGAAACGTGTCGGCGTTATGCTACAGTGTGATCTTGGGGTTCAAGGTTGTGTACAAAATGTCCACAATCAGGTTGGCCATCACGTACGTAAACGCATACACCATCACTGCGCCTTGCACCAATGGAAAGTCGCGCTCAAAGATGGCCTGAACCACCATGCGACCCAGGCCAGGCCAACTGAACACCGTCTCCACGATCATGTTGCCGCCCAGGAGCGCGCCTACCTGGAGCCCCACCACCGTCACCGTGGGGATCAATGCGTTGCGCAGCGCGTGTTTCATCACCACCAGGAATTCGACCTGGCCCTTGGCGCGGGCCAGCGTGATGTAGTCTTGCCGCAGCGTCTCTACCATGCTCGAGCGCAGTACCCGGGCCACGATGGCGGCCGCCGCTGCCCCCAGGCTCACGGAGGGCAGGACCAGGTGCCTCAGACTGCTGATCAGCGCCGTCCAGTTTCGGGTCAGCAGGCTGTCCAGCACGTACAGACCCGTCACCTGTTGCAGCTCTGTCCCGTAGTCGATGCGGCCCTGGACAGGCAGCCACCGCAGACGCACGGAGAACAGCAGGATCAGCACAATCCCCAGCCAGAAGGCCGGCATGGACGTGCCCAGGAAGGCGCCGGCCATGCTGATCTGATCCACCAGCGAGCGCTGTTTGACCGCCGAGATGATGCCGATCGGTACCGCTACCAGCAGGGCGAAGAACAGCGCTCCTACGGCCAGTTCGATCGTCGCCGGCAGCCGCTCCCCGATCAGCTCGCCGATTGGGCGTTTCTGGACGTAGGAGTATCCCAGGTCCCCGCGCACAGCGCCTTTGAGGAACAGCCACAGTTGCACGGGCAGCGGTTCATCCAGGTGAAACTCGTGCCGCAGTTGTTCGATCTCACCGGTGGTCACGGCACCGCCCTGGCCCATCATGATGTCCACCGGGTCGCCCGGCGTCAGGCGCATGAATAGAAAGACCACGATGGCGACGCCGAACATGATCGGAATAGTGATTAGAACGCGTTCCAGAACTCTGACAGCTCGCATAGAAGTATCCTTGCGGACGATGATCAGGGAGCAGGGCAGAACCCCGATCCCTGATCATCTCGACTCGCGAAATCTACTGCCCGATGCACACGTCGTGCAGGTTGATGCGGCTGTCCGAAGCCGCCTCCCAGTTCTGGATGTCCTCCCGGGCTGCTTCAGCCTCCTCGGGCAGCACCAGGAATACGGCCGGCGCCTCCTCGTAGACGATCTCCTGCGCCTCGTCGTAGATTGTCTGTCGCATGGTCACGTCGGCAGTGGTCTCGCCCTGCTTGATCAGCTCGTTCACCCGCTCGTTGTTGTACGTGGAGAAGTTCCCACGACCGTAGGGCTCTCCCTCTACCTGGCCGTGCCATTTGGCCTCGAAGTGACCCACGGGGTCGAAGGCCGAGTCGCCCCAGTCATCCAGGTATGCCATGCGCTCCCCGGCCAGCAGCATCGGCTTGAGGACGCTATATTCCCAGAAGCGCACGCCGGCGTCGATGCCGATGGTCCGGAACTGATCGGCCACCGCCTCGGTCAGTGAACGGAACTGTTCCAGCGTATCGATCGTGAATGCAAAGGGTTTGCCCCCCTTATCCAGCGTACCATCACCGTCCGAGTCGGTCCATCCGGCCTCTTCCAACAGCTCCAGGGCCTTGTCTGGATCGTAGGGGTACGGCTCCAGATCCTCGTTGGCGAAGTTGTTGTAGGGCGACAGCGGCCCCGGGAGCGCGACGGCCCGTCCGCCGTAGATCGCCTCCATGATCAGATCCTTGTCCACCGCGTAGTTCATTGCCTGGCGGACACGCACGTCGTCGAAGGGCGGCTGGTTGACGTTCATCTCCATCCACTTGGGCTGAGTGCTGGGTGCCGTCTTGACCTGCACGCCAGGCGTCTGGGCCAGCGTGTCAATCAGCTCCGCCGGCACAGCCTGGATGATGTCCACCTCGCCGGCCAGCAGGGCCGCCACCCGGGTCGAGGCCTCGGGGATCACGCGGAAGACGACCTCTTTCACACAGGCCAGCCCCACCGGTTCCAGGTCAGGCGCGCCGCCGTAGTAGTCGTCGAAGCGCTCCATGACGATTTCCTCCAACCCCTCGGCCGAGACAAACTTGAAGGGACCTGTGCCGATCGGCTGCTCGATGAAGCCCTCCGTGCCCACCTCCTCCAGGTAGTGCTTGGGCACGATCTGTTGGTGCACCAGCATCTGCATAGCTGGCGGCCAGGCGCCGCTGAAGTTCATCACCACTGTGTAATCGTCTTTCTTCTCGATCGACTCTAGCGGCGCGATCAGCCCCTTGCGCGGCGAGGTGTGCGGCTCGGGGTATTCGATCATGTTCTCGCCGATGATGCGCTCAAACGTGAACACCACGTCGTCGGCCGTCATCTCCACGCCGTCGTGGAACAGCACCCCCTGGCGCAGCTTGACCTCCAGGATCTCTTCGTCCAGCCACTCTATCGACTCGGCCAGTTCCATGTGGACGCCGCTGCGCGTGTCGCGGGTGACCAGCCCGTCGAACATGTTGCGAATCACCGTCTCCGACAGCCGGCTGCGGTGATCGGCCGGGTCCAGCGAGGTCGGGGCGTCGGTCAGGGCCACGATGATGACGTCCCGTGTGGGCGGAGAAGTGGCAGTGGCCACCACCACCTTTTCAACCTCCACCATCTTTTCGACCTCTACCTCCACCGTTTTTTCGACGACTTTCTCCACCACCTCGGGGGCCGGGGCAGCGCAGCCGACCACGAGGGCCAGCATCGCCAGCACCGACGCACTCACCAGAAGAGCCTTCTTGACACGTAACATCTCTCTTGCCTCCTTTCGCTTC
>Ga0180434_10003201_pt1 | contig 21048 bp, 21 predicted proteins | sample SS_ome_7_FD_132453 | JGI IMG/M metagenome (GOLD analysis project Ga0180434, IMG submission 132453) | Hypersaline lake sediment archaeal communities from the Salton Sea, California, USA - SS_1_D_2 metaG | ecosystem: Environmental > Aquatic > Non-marine Saline and Alkaline > Hypersaline >...
ACATTGGTCATGGAGACAATCGGGTCAATGACCGGATCTTCCCCGGCTACGGGCGCAGGGCCAAATAAATTGGGATAAAAAAGAACGGCCCCCGTCAACCTGGATTGCTGCCCGCTTTTCTGCCACTGATGAATGCCCCGTAACATGGTGAGTGGCATACGATCATAGGCTGCCAGCATGATAGATTTCTGACTATGCGCATGAGCATGATTGAGCAGTGCTGCCACGCCATTACCCGGCAGGGTACGCTCATTTTCACTGCTGCGAGGTAAAAAATAATCTTCCAAAAGGTCAACGCGCCAGATTTCAAAACCGGATTGATTGACGGCTTTGACCATTTCTTCAAACATCTCGCGATGCTCATCATGATCTACCAGCCATATCAGCAGCTTATTACCCTTACCCGGATAAACCTGAACATGGATCTCATTATCCTCGGCATCGATCACTACAAAGTCAGCGGTAGCTGAAATGCCGGCAATAGGGAAAACCACAATCAGCGACAACAGCAAACTTGTAAGCAGGTTTTTCACGGTAATAAAGTTACGACAGATTTAAAATGTGAAAATTTACCGGCTAAACCCACTCTTTTCCACTAAAGTTCTTGAATACACTTTATATTTAATGGTTATATCCATACGGACAGAACAAAGAATAATTTTCAGGGGGAGAAAAAAGCGATGAGTGACGAAAGCGGCCAGCCAATTGAGGACATCACTCAACATCTGATCATGATGGTCAAACAGAAAGGTTCTGATATGTTTTTGCATGTTGGAGCACCGATCACCATCAAGGCCAATAAAAAATTCATGCGGTTAAAACCGGTGCTGATTCCCGGTGATGTTGAACGTATTGCCTACAACTTCATGTCAGATGAAAAACGCAAACTTTTCGAAAAACATCGCCAGGTGGATTTTGCCATTTCCATTCCCAAGCTGGGCCGTTTCCGTGCCAACCTTTTTAAACAGCGTGGTGAAGCTTCGCTGGTGATTCGCTTTATCGATACCCAGGTTCCAACCATGGAACAGCTCAACCTGCCCTCCGTACTGGGTGATTTCGCCATGGAAAAAAATGGCCTGGTCATTGTTATCGGTGCTACCGGTTCAGGGAAATCAACCACACTGGCAGCCATGATCGACAAGCGTAACAACGAGTCCGAATCACATATCATTACCCTGGAAGACCCTATCGAGTTTGTTCACGACCACAAAAGCTCACTGGTTGCACAACGTGAAATTGGTAGTGACTGCGACAGCTTTGAAGACGGCATTATTGCCGCCATGCGTGAAGCACCTGACGTCATTTTGCTGGGCGAGATCAGAAACCAGGAAACCATGGATTATGCCTTGAAATTTGCCAACACCGGTCACCTCGCCTTGTCGACCCTGCATGCCAATGATGCTGTATCGGCAATGGATCGTATTATCGGTTTTTATCCCAAAGAAGTTCAGGAGCAGGAGTGTGCCCGTATCGCGGAAAACCTGCGAGGTGTGGTCGCACAACGCCTGGTACCAACGGTTGATGGTAAAATGGCGGCCGCCCTGGAAGTCATGGTAAACAACCCGCGCATCACCGATCTCATCAAAAAACGTGAAATGGGTGAAATCAAGGGAGCGATCAAGGATGGTGGTCAATACCAGATGCAGACCTTTGACCAGGCCCTGCTGTCGCTTTATCAGCAAAATCGCATATCTATGGAACAGGCGCTGCGTTTTGCTGACTCCAAAACCGACCTTAAACTCGCCATCAAGCTGGCTGAATCCAGCCCCGGTGAAGATGCAGGACTCGGAGGCCTGTCACTGGTCGAGCACGAAGAGGACATGTAGTTTTTCCCCAAAAAAAAGCCCCATTCATTGAATGGGGCTGAGGAAACATGGAGAAACATATTTTGGAGTCGCTTTCCACTGACATAAGGATATGCTGATTAACTAAACTCAACAATGCGACATAAGGTCGCACCCTTCTACGCCCTTCTAAAAGAGTTCATTAAAAAACACCTGCATGCGCTTCCAGGAGCGTTTATCTGCCATTTCGTTATATTCCAGTGCCTTTATACCCGCCTTGCCGACATCTGGATTGGTAAAACCATGCTTGGCACCGCCGTAGGTATTCATTTCCCACACGGCTTCTGCTTCATCCAGTTTATTGCGGAAATTGGTGACAACCTCTGGTGCTACAAAACTGTCGGCATGTCCGTGTAATACCAGAATCTGTGGTTTGATTTTACCTTTCATCTCGGCAGGTGCGGCTGGTAATGCACCATGGAAACTGACAACACCTTTGACAGGCGCATTGGAGTAGCTCATCTGCAGTACAGTGGCTCCACCAAAACAGTAACCGATCGCCGCTGTACTGTCTGCATCCACCATACCGCTGGCCAGCAGTTGTTCATGGCCCAGCAAGGCTCGTTCACGCCAGCCTTCGACATCGGCAGTAACTGCCTGCATCCATTCTCTGGCCTGGTCCGGTGTGGTGGTCACCTTGTCATCGCCGTACATATCAGCAGCAAAGGCGACATAGCCCAGTTCTGCCAACATACGTGCACGTTTTTTTGCATAGTCGTTCAGCCCCCACCACTCATGAATCACCAGCACACCGGGACGCTTACCTTTGACAGCGTCATCCCAGTACAGATAGCCCGTCATTTTTGCATCATCGTATTGATAGGAAACCTTTTTCTCCTGTATAGCTGCCTGGGTAGAAACCGCAAAGCTCAACAACAACAGTGATAACCAGAATTTCATTATAAATCCTCCTGTGAATTATTTGATTTATCCATCTGACTTTAGCAGCCTTTTTGTTATCATCAAGTGACTATGGATACAGAATTCTGGATTGAGCGCTGGGAAAAACAGCAGATTGGTTTTCATCAGCAAGAAATCAACGGTTATCTGAAAAAATACTGGAGCCTGGCACGTGCCCTGCACCCGGACAGTCAGGTTTTCGTACCTTTGTCTGGAAAAAGTCGTGACATGATCTGGTTACGTGAACAGGGTCATGAAGTCCTGGGTATTGAGTTGAGCGAACTGGCGGTGAAGGATTTTTTTGCCGAAAACGGGCTTGATTTTCAAGAAGATGAACACCCGCACTTCAAACCTTATGTCTCTGAAAATATCCAGCTGCTGCATGGGGACTTTTTCAGGCTTGACAAAGACGACCTGTCTGCCAGTCATCTGGTTTACGACCGCGCTTCACTGGTTGCTTTGCCTGCAGATATGCGCAAACGCTATGTGCAACACCTGACCACAATCCTGCCTGAAGACGTCTCCATTTTGCTGGTAACCATGGAATACCCGCAGGACGAAATGAGCGGCCCGCCCTTTTCTGTGCCTGAATCTGAAGTCATTCAACTTTATCAGCAGCGCTTCAATATCGAGAAACTTGCCAGCTTCGATATCTACGCTGAAAATCCGCGTTTCAGGGAGCGCGGACTGAGCAGTCTGCAGGAAAAAATCTTCCACCTGACAAGTAGAAAGGAATAAAACTCCTTTAATATTAGTATTTTTGAATATTTAATGAATTTATGCTTGTTATAAGTTTGATTTAGTACTATGATTTTCCGCAGATTACAGAATAAATGACCAAGGAATTCGACATGAATCATAAATTTACCGTCCGTCTGACCGGACTGGCATCCCTGCTGGTGTTGTTAAGCGGCTTGACGGCAAATGTATCGGCTCAACAGCCCTATTACCCTGCGCAGCTACAATCCGGCGCGCTGCCGCCTTTCCAGGCACCGTCACAGCCTTACCCGATGCGCTCGGCGCCAATGCCTCCTCGCCAGTCGTACAATTATCCCAATCGCGCACCTTACAACGCGCCGTACCGGGCGCCTTATGGTGCCCCAGCTCCTATGAACCGCCCACCGGCTTACAATGCACAGCGCCCGGCAAGCCCTTATGGCAACAGGCCCATGTACGGCAATACCCGTTATGGAAACGCGCCTTACAGAGGCTGGAACAGAGGGTCACGCAGCCCGATTCCTTTTGAAAGCAACTTCACTCCATGGAGCACGCGTTTCTGGGAAGAAATGGGTGATGGAGGGGAAAATCCCTTCAAGGACTGGGAAAAGTGGGTCGATTTCGATGAACCCAGGGAAGGCATCGCCAATGCCTGGGAAGACATGATCAATGCACCACACGAAGTTGGCCAGATGCCTGGTGGCTGGACGGCTCCCAGTATCAGTGTTCCCAACCCGGTTGATGTGCAAAAAGAGTTTCAGGAAACCGGAAAGCGAGTGCCTGATGAGATGCGCACCCAGATGGATAACATAGATATCCAGACCTGGTAACCTGACAATTATTACCAACATGAAAAAGGGTGGCTCATGCCACCCTTTTTTAATTCAATAAAACCCGCTTTAACTAATTGACTTCTTTATCTTTTGGAGCAACCTGATGCTGAAACTTGCCGACTTCGGCGCTGGTCAGGTCAAGTGAGTCAGATAATTCACTGGTATCAATATCTGCATCATTGATCATTTCCAGGTCTTTGATTTCTTTCATCAGTTTTTTTGATTGTAGCTCCATCAATGCTCTCCTCTTTGTTCACAGTGGTAAACAACAGTATTGAACAAGCCATGAAGATTTCTACTAGGGTGATTACTAGGAAAACCGATTAATTCATTGCTGCATGCCAGCTGGGCTGGGAATTTTAATTTCCAGCTGATTTTCGATTCTTGCAATCAATCCAGCGCGACATGAATTCCGTGCTGCGCATCGAATGATGAAGCAGCATCTGGCCGGTAAAATTGTTTGCTCGCTGCCTTGGCAAATCCTTTCTCAGCTGCGTGATTCTTTGCGACAGTTCGCGGCCATGTTGTTGACCGTCAAAATGAACGCGCAGCAAGCCCAGGCCGGCTTGCTGCGCCTCATACCAGCGGGATTCCGATTGATATATTGCCACTGCTGCGCTGACAAAGGATTCATCAAATGAAGCTTCATCAGTTACCAAAGCGCCAGGCCAGTTTTCGCCCGCAGCAATACCCTCTGCACCAGTTGCCGTGGTCACACTGGGAATACCCCATTGCATGGCCTCAATCAGCTTGCCTTTTAAGCCGGCACCAAATCTCAATGGCGCCAGAAATACCCGGGAAGATTCCAGTAATGGCTCAAGATTCTCTACGTGCCCGAGTACGCAAAAACCGGTTTCAGGTTTATGCATCTGGCTGATTTCCCTGGTTGGATAAGAGCCCACAATGTTCAGGCAGGTACCGGGCAACCGTTTACTTATCGAAGGCCAAAGCCTGGTTTTCAGATAGCGTATGGCATCCAGGTTAGGAGCATGACGTGCCGTGCCGACAAACAGAAAGTCCTTACGCTGGACAAATCCCGGCAGTAAACTTGAAGACGGTTCAGTCAGAAAAGGAAAGTAATGCAGTATCTCATCCGGTACTGCGTACTCCTCTTTAAGCAACTGCATTTCCTTACTGGAAATAATCAGTGACAGATCTGAACGATAGATGCTGGCAATTTCGCGCAACACCATTTCATTTTCTGCTTTGCCAGACTCAGCTGTTGATTTTTGTCGAACAACGGCTTCCCTGCCCTGTCTCAAAAAATGTAGGTCTTCGGTATCAAGAATGCGCATTGCATCCGGGCAAGTCCTGGCAACGCGCCAGCCGAACTGTTCTTCCATCATGAAGCGATCGAACAATATCGCATCAGGTGACAGCGGCTGAATCCATTGATCAAAGCTGTCGCTGTTTAACCTGATAGTTTGTTGTGGGATATCCAGTGAGTCCAGGTCAGCTTTGTAAGCACTGTCTGCCGCCGGTGAGGCAAATATAATACGCCATTTTGCCGACTGGAAAACCCGGATAATTTCCATCATGTGTCGGCCAGCCGCCGAGGAACCAGGTTCAGGCCAGACATAGCCAATGATGATCAGCAAGGGCTTTTCCATCACTATGACAAACGCCTCATGCTCACAAACTTGTTGTTCTCGTCAAACAGCATTTCGAAATGACCTGTTATACCGTCATGTGTCAAATAAGGCTGCAGTCGATTTGCAGGAAACATGATGACCTGTCCGTTGTCGGCAACCAGTCGTACCTTATCGGCCAGACCCTGATAATATCTGAGATAATCGTCATACTCGATATGGATATGGAATCGAATTTTTTTGACCATGATAAAAAATAACCACGACACCCAGGAATACTTCTTTGAGGAAGGATGTTACATCACGGAATTATGGAACGAAAATTCTGATGAACAAGTCTCGGTTGCCCAGGCCAGGCTGCCTGCAGGTGAAAAAACCGGGTCTCATGCCTTGAAAAACACCATTGAGCGATACCTGATCCTTGCGGGCGAGGGCGTTGTTTATATCGGAGACAATACACCGCAAAGTGTCAGCAGCGGGGATGTTGTCTTTATCCCTGCATCAACGTCACAGTCTATTGAAAACACCGGTGATAATGATTTGCTCTTCCTGGCAATCTGCACACCCCGCTTCATCGAGGCCAACTATATCGCCCTGCAAGATTAAATCTTCAGAACACCAGCGAAGCTTCGGGATTAATTACACTCAACACATCAAAACAGTATAGATTGACGTCATTCATTATATCCTCAAGCGCTTCTGCCTTGACGCCCGCAGCCTCGAGCAGGCTATTGTCTTGCATTACAGCAGACAGTTTCTCTGCATTCCTGCCCTTGACTTCCGGCTCGCTGCAATCAGACAACCTGGCGGCCAACCTGAGGATTGCCGCATCTTTTGCAAAAGCTGATGACTCAGCATTCTGGTACATGTAAGAGATCGGCTCATAAAGGGTTTCTGACAGCCCCCAGTTTTGCAATAACGCTGAAGAGACCTGGCTGGCAGTAAAGCCCATTTTTTCCTGTTCAATCTGATGCAGACTTCTGCCGCTATCAACTGCTTCTCGCAGTATTTCATTGGCAATCACATCATTTTTCATAAAAAGTACGATTTTTCCCACATCATGCAGTAGCCCCATCAGGAAAAACATTTCTGCCTTGCGTCTATCGCCTGATATCTGCTTGGCTGCCAAACCCACGTAAACGCTTCTGAACCAGAAATCGTTCATGTCAATGGTTTCCGGTGCAACCTTGTTGAATATTTCGACTGCAGAAGCCGACAGGATCAGTGAACGAAGCTCCTGCATACCTACCACTGTAATCGCCCGTGAAATGGTTTCTATCTTTGACGGCAGTCCATAAAAAGCACTGTTAACCAGCTTGAGAAGCTGGGCACTCAGAGAGGGATCCAATGCTATTATTTCAGCAATGGATTCTACGCCTGCAGTCTCTGAGTCGATCAGTTCATTGGCGCGGACAACCACATCGGGTAATGACAACAATTCTTCGACATCTTCTATCAGCTGGGGGATTTGCGGGGTATCCGACATGAATTACCTCTATCATAATTGTTATTTTTGTTAAGTGTAGAATTTTCAACCAGGATACGCCATCCTAATGATATTAATTTCGCTTTTGTCGGAGCCCCCCATGGGAAAACTGATTAAAATTCTTGTTTCACTGATTGTATTAGTGATCGTTGCTCTCGCTGCCCTGCCCTTCATTATTGACCCTAATGATTATCGTGGCGAAATCGTTGCTGCTGTTGAGGAAAACACTGGTCGCAAACTGACGATCGACGGCGAACTGGGACTGAGTGTTTTTCCATGGATCGGTATTGATATCGGTAAACTGACGCTGGGCAATGCACAGGGCTTTGGCGACCAGCCCTTTGCCGCTATTGACAATGCCTCGGTGAAAATCAAGCTCATGCCTTTGTTGGCAAAAGAGCTTGTTGCCGACACCATCACTCTCAATGGCCTGCAACTTAATCTTGCCAAAAACAAAAAGGGGGAAACCAACTGGGCTGACCTGGCAGGCAAACCCAAGACCGATGATATAAAAGACGGTGATATAAAAGACCAGGACAGCCCGCAAGGCGTTGGCCTCGAAGGGCTTGCCATTGGTGGTTTCGAAATCAACAACGCCACCATCAACTGGCAGGATGATTCCACCGGCCAGTCGTACCAGGTAGACAATTTCCAGTTAAACAGTGGTGCCATCTCCCCCGGAGAGCCGGTCGATCTGTCACTGGCTCTCGACCTGAAAAGCAGCGAACCGCCAATGAGCGCACGCCTGACACTGGATGGTACTGTCGAGGTTGATGATGCGATTACAAAACTGACGGTACTGCCGTTGAAAGTCACTCTCGATGCAAGCGGCGATGCATTCCCCAATGGCGCATTAAATGCCGGGCTTTCTACTGACATTACCGTGAACCTGAAGCAACTGGCCGTTGCGCTCGATAACTTGTCCGTCAAATCAGGCGACCTCGATCTGTCGGGCAAGGTTGCGCTGCTTAACCTCGACAAACAACTGCAGATGGATGGCAACCTGAAACTGGCCAAACTGAATTTGCGCAAATGGCTTGCCAGCCAGGGCATGGCATTGCCTGAAATGGCCAGTGACCAGGCTCTATCTGCTGTCGATGCCAACATCACCATGAAAAGCGATGGTGCCAACACCAACATCACCAACCTGAAAATCGGCCTGGACAGTTCCTCTATCAGCGGCTCGGGTAAACTGGCGGGCAGTCATATCGGGTTTGACCTGAACATCGATCAGATCAATGTCGACGACTACTTGCCCAAACAGCAGGCCGCTGCAGCCTCTTCTTCACCTTCGCCCACCACTTCTGACGGCAGCGCAAAAAGCGCACCTGCAGCTGATAATACGCCTCTGTTTCCGGTTGAAATCCTGCGTCCGCTGGACATCAATGGCAAGCTGAAAATCGGCAAACTTATTGTTAATAAACTAAACGCTGAGTCTGTAGAAAACCAGATCATTGCCAAAAATGGTGTGATTACCAGTACACAAAAAATCGGACTTTTCTACCAGGGTAACTTTGATGGCAAGACCGTTTTGAATGTCGCCGGAGATACGCCAAAACTTACAGTCAATGCCAGCCTGCATAACCTTAAAGCTGGGCCTCTGCTTAAAGACCTGGCAGAAAAAGACGTCATGGATGGCACCGGTCGTTTCAAAATGGATATCAACTCCAGCGGCAATACCCTGACCGATATCAAACAGGCACTTGGCGGTACATTAAGTTTCCGTTTTGAAGACGGTGCTGTTAAAGGCGTCAACCTCGCCAAGTTACTGCGTGAAACCAAGGCCAAGTTTGATGGTAAACCGCTGCCGCCCAGCAATGAACCCGAGCAGACTGACTTCTCCGAATTGAGCGGGTCTGCCAAAATTACACGTGGCGTGTTAAATAATCAGGATCTTTCTGCCAAGTCTCCTTTCCTCAGGGTCAGGGGTGCCGGCACCGTCGACCTGGTCCAGGAAATACTCAACTACACTGTTCAGGCAACTGTGGTCGCCTCCTCCAAGGGTCAGGGTGGTGAATCACTTAAAGATCTCGAGGGGCTGAACATACCGGTCAAGCTGACAGGCCCTTATGCCGCGCCAAAATATTCTGTTGACTGGGGCAAGGTTCTGCTGAGCTCCCAGAAAGCCAAGGTTGATGAAAAGGTTGAAGAGAAAAAGCAGGAACTCAAGGAGAAGTTGCAGGATAAGCTCGGAGACAAGCTCAAAGGCTTTTTCTAGGAAACACTATTTTTTATTGGGCAGGTTTCGGTTCTCTCTTCCGGAAGTCTCATTCCACATGGATGTGGAATGGAAGCGTACATGGATGTATTCACAGCGTCTTCCGGGAGAGAGAACTGGGGCCTGCCTGGTGCGATATATCATTTTTAGAGCTCACCGAACTACCGGCAAGTCACGCCAGGAAGACGTATAGGATGGCGACAGCATCTGCTGCTTCATGGTCCAGCGCCCTGTCAGGCCTTCTGAGCCGATAGTGACAGTATCTCTGCCGTAACGGTAATTGATACGATCCAGTGCCGCCATCAGCGCTTCTGATTTAGCTGACTGCTCCGGACGAAACAGATCAGACTGATAAAAACGCCGGTCACGTAAATCCAGTAGCCCCACGCCACACTGGTGGAACCGGCAGCCTTCCCTGTAGATCTGTTTCATTGCCAGCCGCGCGAAACTGATCACGGTGCGACTGTCAGACGTTGGATAAGGCAATTGCACCACCAGGCTGTTGGCGTAATAGTTTTCGTGAAACCTTGAGGTATTGGCAAACACGTAAAGTGTCTGGCAGTAACTGTCCTGTGCGCGCAGTTTTTCAGCCGCTGCCGCTGCATAACGACTGACATGATGCAACAGGTCTTCCAGCTTTTCGAGCTTTTGGGCAAAAGAACGGGTCACAAAAATTTCCTTTTTGGGCTCAGGCACTTCTTCCAGTTCGATACAACGCTGCCCGTTCAGTTCTTCAATGGTCTTTTCCACGTTCACACTGGTAAAACGTCGTACCCATTTAGGATCAGCCTGTGCCAGTTCATAGGCACTGCGAATACCAATAGCCTCAAGGCGTTTAGTCAGTTTTGATCCAATCCCCCACACCTTGTTGACCGGCAGCCTTTTCTGTAACCATTGCCATTTTTCCGGGGTGTCCAGCACGGCAACATTGTTAGTCTTGATTTTTTTAGCCGCATGATTGGCCAGCTTGGACAGTGTTTTACTCGGTGCAATACCCACGCCCACCGGCATGCGCACATGACGCCAGATGGTATTTTTTATCTTCAGTGCATAGGCGTTCATGTCATCCGTCATATCAGGTGGCATATGATCCAGATCAAGAAACATTTCATCAATGGAGTACTGTTCCACGCTGGGTGAAAACAGGCGCAGGTTCGCCATGACCTGGTTGGAGATATCACCGTATAAACGGAAGTTGGCGGAAAATACCTTTACCTTGTATTTCTGCAATAAAGGCTTCACTTTGAAATAGGGAGCAAGGTCAGGAATATCCAATGCCCTTACCTCTGTTGAACGCGCGATAATACAGCCGTCATTATTGCTTAACACAATAACCGGTTTGCTCCGCAGATCAGGCCTGAAAACCTGCTCACAGGAAACATAACAGGCATTACAGTCAACCAGCGCAATCATGCCCTGTGATGTTTCCTTATACTGTAAACTACCACACCCTCAATCAGCAGATCTTCACGTCCGGCGACATCGATCGGCGGATAGTCAGGGTTCGACGATAGCAGCTTTTTGTGACGCACATCCAGAATCTTGCAGGTCAGTTCACCATCAATAGCAGCCACTACCACTGCACCCTGTGTGCGCGCGGCTGCACGATCAACAATTAAAAGATCGCCATCATGAATACCGATGCCGCGCAATGATTCACCCTGCGCCCAGGCGAAAAAGGTCGAAGCCGGATGTTTGATCAAAAACTCGTTGAGATCCAGGGAACGCTCAATGAAATCATCGGCAGCAGAAGGAAAGCCGGCACTGACCTTGCTGCTGAACAGCGGCAATTTCAGGGACAGCAGGGCCTCTGCCGGATTAGTGACATGTATCAGGGACATATTTGTTCACAAAGATCCCCGCCTGCGCGAGGATGATAAAAAAACATTACATAGAACAAATATAGAACAAAAGATTTTTTCCCTCAACCCGATTCCAGTCGTACCGGTCAGTTATGGCGGGACTCTGGCTCAAGAATTCTTGTCCACCCTTCAGCAGCCTGAGTTATCGCAGCACCCGGATCAATAAACAGACACCCCATCAACCAGGATTCCTGCGACAGACGACGCAGGTATTGCACCTGGCAGCTTGCTGGAATACAAGGTTGCCTTTGATCAACCGCAGGCAACAGCAGCGTCAACGGATCACCGACATCCAGCCGGATATCAAACCCTGCCAGGGCCTGCTTTGTAGCCTGGGAAACCTCCACAGCCAGCCCCGAGAGGGAAATATTACGCGCAGCAAAGTCATAGCGCTGTTTTTCAACTTCAACAGCAACAGAAAAATCGCAGCGATAACGAGGTGCAAAACGCCTTTCTTTCATGACTTCTTTAAATATAGGCAAGTATTTGTTTTAACTCCATATATACATAAGATATACTATTTATATCATTGTAGTAACTGACTGATTCCATGCCAGAAAAATTCCATGCCAGATAAAAGTAAAAAGAAAAACGCCAAAGACAGCCAACTGATCATTAGAATCAATAGCAAGGACAGAAACCGTTTCGTCAAGCTGTGTGATGAACAGGATACCAGCGCTGCTCGTGAAATCCGCCGTTTTATTCGCGACTACCTGGAAAAATACGACTAGTTTGCAGGCTCCAGTCGAACCAGCTTTCCATTAGTGGCATCCGTGAGTAAATAAAGATACCCATCCGGTCCGCTGCGTACATCACGAATGCGCCCCAGTTCACCCTCTAGCAAACGCTCCTCTTTAATCACCCTGTCACCTTCCAGCTCAAGTCTCACCAGTAACCTGAATTTCAAAGAACCGATAAACAGATTGCCTTGCCACTGCGGAAATTTGTCGCCAGTATAAAAAGCCATTCCCGAAGGCGCGATAGACGGTACCCAGTAATACAGGGGTTGCTGCATGCCGGGTCCGTGCGTTCCCTCACCCACGGGAATATCGGTTCCGTATTCTTCACCATAGCTGATCACAGGCCAGCCGTAGTTGGCCCCGGCCTGAATAATATTGAGTTCATCGCCTCCCTGAGGGCCATGTTCATGCGTCCATAGCTGTCCGCTTTCAGGATGCAGCGCAGCACCCTGCAAGTTACGATGTCCGAAACTATAGATTTCTGTCCTGGTATCTTTCTGCCCTGTAAAAGGATTATCTTCGGGAATACGCCCATCATCATGCAAGCGAATCACCGAACCGGCATGATCATCCAGTTTTTGAGAGCGGTATCTCTCTCCACGATCCCCCAGTGTGATATAGAGATAACCCTGCCTGTCGAAAACCAGTCTTGAGCCAAAATGAAAACCCGTACTGCTTCTGGGCATCAGCTTAAACAGTGTTTGCCAGTCAACCAGGGTATCACCCTGCAAACGCGCACGCCCCACTTCGGTGGAAAAATCACGCTGGTCCGGTCCTGAATAGGAAAAATAGATCCAGCCATTATCCTGGTAATGCGGATGAATCGCGATATCCAGTAATCCACCCTGCCCCGTGGCACGAATAGAAGGCAGACCTTTAATCAGCGTATCACCGCTAAAGGCTTTGTTGATCAGGCGCAGCGTTCCAGGTCTTTCTGTGACCAGCATGGAGCCATCGGGAAGGAAAGCCATCGACCAGGGATGATTCAGACCCTGAGCCATTACCCTGGCTTTGAACTCCTGGGCATACAGTGTAGAGGCTCCTGCCAACACTGCCCCCATAAACAGCAGCATTATTTTTTGTTTTAGGGTGATCTGGGTCATATTTGAGCCTTAACGGTTTAAATAGTATTGTGTTTAGATAAAAATAGTAGCAAAGATATTATCGCCTCTAAAACCTATGAAAAAACAGATCATCGTCACCTTATTCCTGCTGGTTTCTTCAGTCATCGCCAGTGCAGAACAAAATAACACCGCGCTCAACTTCCAGAGCAAGGAAGCGGATCTGGAGATTCGCCAGCAACTCCAGCAGCAGATTGCGGATATGACCAAACACCCCGAGGCCAAAGCAAAGCTTATTGCCAATGCCAAAAGAAGGATCATCCTGTGTGCGGCCTGTCACGGTAAGGATGGGAATTCAGTGGTTGCTTATGCCCCTAGCCTGGCAGGCCAGAACCCTGTCTATCTGGTTGATCAGTTCATGCGCTTCGGTGATGGCCGACGCAATGATTTCACCATGAGCAGCCTGGCAAAATCGATCAAAAATGAAGACAAGATCAGGCTCGCCATATACTATTCTGAGCAGACGATGAAACCAATAGGTGGTGGCCAACAGGAACTCATTCCTCATGGTAAGCAGCAATACCAGATATTGTGTGCCGAATGTCATGGGAAAGATGGCAAAGGAGCTGAACAGGGTTACGCACGGCTGGCTGGCCAACGTCCGGAATATATCGTCAAGATGTTGAAAGAATTCAAGAACCAGACCGGTCGCAGAAGCAACCCGTGGATGACTGCACGTGCCAATGGCCTGGATGAAAAAGATATGCAGGGTATAGCCGCTTACCTGGCAAATATCGAGTGATTCTGAGCGTTATACAGGGCGTTCAAAACACTGCTTAATGAGTTGACTCAGATCAATGTAAAAAACCGCATACTGACTATTATCAATAACAAGGGAAATGATTCAGATGTGTTGAATCCTTGCGATGCCAGACCTTTTTAAGGTCGGCATCCCTTCCCTGCCAAGCCACCGTTTCAGGTGGTTTTTTATTTATCCCGATCACGTTTTTCTGTTACAAACACTCCCGAATCAGGATGATGAGCACTCTTAATATTTCGAGAGAGGATGAAAACAGTCAGATTAACTAGAAATACAACCTGAGCTGCGCTTCGAGTTTATAGTCATTAGGCTTTTCTCCCCACTCTGTGAGTTCATCTCCTAATGGCAATGTTCCTCTTAGCTTCAGCTCTACGTTTTCGAAACCGTCATAACTGACTTCAGGTGAAACTGAAAAGCTTTCATCCTCCAGGTTGTAAAGTACCTGCAAGCCTGCAGTCATATACAGAAAATCAGCCGGCTCCTCCCACCAGCTACGGAACCCCAGGTACCTGCGCATCGGATTAGGCCGGCTGAATGGCCCTTTATCAATGTCCTTGTTTAAAGGCAGCTGATTTAACAAAGCCTGGCTTCCAGTCTCCCAGGCCTGGTGCACACAACGGTAAAATTGCTGTTGCTGGGATTTACTGTTTCCACGGCCATTGCCGTAATACTCGAGAATAAAAGTGATATCTTCACTGGTTCGATATCGCAGTCCTAAAAGATAACTTATCTCGTCCTTGATCAGCGGTTTCCCGGTTTTGCAATCTCCCGTCACTGTGCGATGCGTAACATCTTCGTAATAGGCCAATTCACCGTGAATCTCAAAATGTGGCGCCAGGTTTTTGGAAAAGTCCACGCCCCATTGGGCTCCCCGACTGCCTTCACTCAGGAACATCAAATCAATATCAATATCATGATATAAAAAATATAATTTGGCCGCGATATGATTGTTATCCGGCTTGCCAAAATCGTCGTTGATATCTTCATCAACGGGCAAAACCAGGGCTGTCAGGGCAAATGTCTGCAAAGGCCCTTGAAAGCGCTTGATCCAGTCGAGCGCTGCAATCCAGTAACCTTCACGGGCCAGGTCAGGATCACCGGCATCCTTTGAACGTTCAACAAAAGCCACCGGATTCCAGGCATAGCCCTTACCCCAACGCATGGCTTTTTTACCGAAATCAAAAGCCAGGCCAGGATCAGGTTGCAGTGTTATATAACCTTCGAACAGATCATGCTGCTGGGTTTCGCCAGCATAATCCTGGAGTATTTCAGAATGCGCAAGCAGTTTCCCACTGGTTATGCCCTTTTTAAAACGGGCCTCAAGTTCTACGCTAGTGGTCAGTTCATTCAGTGTTTTTTCAGGTCCGAAATCAAAAAGCTTCAACTGGTAAAGGGCGCCTGACTGGTTGGCTTTCGCATATACCGGTTCCAGTTCTAAATAGCCTCTTAATTCGAAAGTTTTTGATTCAAATTCTTCAACATCAAAGACAAACTCATCATCCTGTGCCCAGAGTTGCCGGGACAGAACACAGACACAAACCAGTGATATGAATAAGCGCTGCATGGAGAAACTCGAGCTACCTGAGTTCCTGCACACGAGGCATGTAGTTTAAACTGAACACTTCATCAGAGAATGACCGGGGGAGGATATTGGCAAATAACATAACTGCCTTGTAACCCTTGTATAACGGGCTTTCTGTTTCCAGAACCGAAGGCCTCACCACACCATTGCCATAGTCCTTTATTTTTTTATAGCGCAATGTCTTTACCAGAAGGCCGCTGGCGGCATAGGCTTCAATCACGGTAGGCAACAGCACATCGCGGTTCACATGCATTTTGAGCCTGTCGTAGGCTACCGCCTTGGTCTTTGCTTTCAGATCCAAAACGTATTCACCGTCATTTTCAGTGACAGCCTGCACCTCGTATTCGGTGCTGAATTCCAGGCGCATCAAATCCGAGTTATTGAATATTCCGCCGACGACCGATTGCAGACTGGTAATACGCAGGGGTTTTCCAACCTTGGGAATATACAACCACATATTGTCTCCTATACGCAGCGTGGTACGCCCCAGGTCACTGGCAGGAGACAAGAAAAGCGCCACCATGTTGGTGCGTCCTTTTTTCGCGGTATACAGTACAAATTCCTTGCGGCTGCCATCAGGTTCCTGGTTAATCAGCTTGCGGTACATCTCATAGGAATCCGGCGCCAGGTTTTTATCCACCTGGGACAAGATGGCATTGCCATCAAGACCCCAGGCCTGGAATGGCAGAAAAAACAGCATTAACAGTAACAGGCGCATCATCATGTCTTATTCTTTCAACTCGTCGACAACATCCTGGACGCTACCAATTCTTCTTACCAGCCGAATACTTCTTTCAACCAATACATCGTGCATTTTGGGGCCTGGAACCCTTTGCGCAACCAGTACCGTAACGCCCATGTCTGCCAGAGAGGCAGCCGCCGCCGGCCCGGTACCAAACTCCAGGTCCAGATGAGGATTGGCAAAAACCTCTATCGGGTTTCCATTGATATCGTAGATATGAAAATAAGGTGCAATCCCGGCCAGGCCGGCAATGCCATCAGTCACCTGGGCTCCATCCGCAGCAATCGCAAATTTGTCTTCCGCGATAGCTGACTGGCTAACACCAAGCAGCAGAATAAGCAGAAATGATGCAAAGAGTCGCTTTATGTGTGACACAGTCGTTCTCCTAATGACAGTTCATCAAATATGTCGCAGCGCAGTGATAGGATCCATACGTGACGCTTTCCAGGCCGGCTGCAGACTGGCAATTACCGAGACAGAAATCGTCAGCAATGCCGTGGTAATCACATCAATGGTCGCAATACTCGGAACCAGTACCAGGTTTTCCTGACGACCAAAGGAAAAGGTCAAGGTCACCGAGTTCAGTATCGAAACAGCCAACAGACTGACGACAATACCAATCAACGTCCCTACCAGCCCCAGCAGAAATCCCTCGCTGACAAATAAAGCCAACACGGTTCGAGGCTGGGTGCCTATAGCAGACATGGTACCAATTTCCCGGATACGTTCGTAAACTGCCATCACCAGCACATTCATGATACTAATCAACACGACAGAAATAAGAATGATTTTGATAAACAGGGTCATCATGTCAATCATGCTGGCAATTTTGGAAAACGGCACAAATTTTTCCCAGGGATGAACCTGAAAGATACTCAAGCCACGACGGTTCTTTATGTCCGCCACTTCGGCCTCTAATTGTGCCAAAACAGCGGCCTGTTCTCCGGGATTTTTCAGACGAATGGTGATTTCACTCACTTCAGCTGGAGTGCCCCAGCCGCGATCTGCATACAACTGCCTGGTTTCAGCCATGTAACCTGCTTTTTCAGCAGCTCCGGGGGTAATCTCTGCCAGTATAGAATCCAGATCCACTTCTTCCTCGGCGGGGTCAACAGGCTTTTTCGCCGGTACGGATTCTAAGGGTGCAGATTCTAAGGGTACGGATTGTAAAGGGTCAGAAAGTTTGAGTGGATCCGGGGTTTTCAGCCTATCCGGCTCTTTACTTTCTGCTGTTTTCTCAACATAGCCCAGCCTATGCAGCACCTCTGCTTCCACTTCTTCAGCTTCAATACGCAGTAACTCACGCGCGTCATCGATATGAATGTATCCATCCCGACCTCCCGGGCCGGAAATACTTTCCAGAATGCCCTGCACGACAAAAGTCATACCGTTGACCGATCCTTTCTTGTTGGTAGCAACCAGTACAATCGTGTCACCTACCGCGACTTTCATGCCCTTGGCGATCAATTCCGGAACCTGGATTTTTCCACGTTCAACCAGGGGGGAAACTTCGCCACCTTCAAGCACCCGGTTGGCTACCAGCGGCACTGTTGCCAGTTCGCGTTGAGGATCAACCCCATTAAGGCGGATGCTGGTTGTACTGGTGAAATTCGAAAACATGGCCATCATTTTGACACGTGGCGACCAGGCTTCGATGGCCTCTGTGGTATCCAGCGCCTCGTAGAGTTTCACCAGCATTCTGGTGCGCATGTTGCGATCGACAGGCAGGCTCTCCATGGCACCAACATAACCTCGCTTGTGTACCTGGATATGGCCCACCATGGAATCGGTAAACTGGCCCACCATCATTGATTTGAAGGAACCGGCAATAGCAATGAATAGCAGCACCGCTACCAGACCAACTGTAATCAGCAACGAAGTCAGTAGCGTACGGCGCTTGTAACGCAGCAGGTTGCGGGCGGCAATCTTGAGAATATCAAGCATCGCTGCCCTCCTTTACAGGCTCCTTTCCAAGCTGGTGTAATAGCCCGTCTTCCAGCTCGAAGGTGACTTCCGCTTCACCCATGATTTTTGGATCATGCGTGGAAAACACAAAACTGGTGCCAAACTCGTCCCGTAAACTGCGCATCAGGTTGATAATACGGTAAGCGGTATCATGATCGAGATTAGCGGTTGGTTCATCTGCCAGTACCAGCTTGGGATTAGTCACCAACGCACGGGCAACCGCGACTCTTTGCTTTTGGCCACCGGAAAGCTGGTCAGGCCTCTTGTTGGCCTGTTCTTCAATACCCGCCGCTGCCAACAGGCTTTTGACTCTCTCGCGGCGCTGTTGAGCTGACCAGTGCTGAACCATCATCAGCGGGAATTCAATATTTTCATAGGCGGTCAATACGGGGATCAGATTAAAGTCCTGAAATACAAAGCCAATATTTTCACCCCTGAAAGCAGCTGCTTTTTGCCTGTCCAGATCAGATACCCGCGTATCCAGGACGCTGAGCTCTCCTCTTGATGGTCGGTCCAGACAACCGATCATGTTGAGCAGCGTAGTCTTGCCACTGCCCGAGGGGCCGACAAAACATACAAAAGAGCCTGAGGAGATGCTGAAGTCAACGCCTCGAATAGCAGGAACAGTCAAGTCGCCAGCCTGGTAATCCTTAAAGAGATTTTCCGCATGGACAAGGCTCATTCAGATCGCTCCACAACTAAGCTCAGTATCATTACTTTAGTTTCAGCGGGTCTGTCTGGCGCAACATTCCGGGATCAGGCTCCTGGTCATGCTCATAGCCGGGAGGAGGATAGACGGTATTGCAGCCCTCTCTGTCATAATCACCCATTTCCCTTTGCAGCATACACATATCAAAATTACCGGGACCGCCATCGAGGTTATCTATACCCGGACCGCCCCAGAGTACATCATGATCGCCTTCATTACCTCTCAAAATGTCATTACCCGGAGCACCAAACAGCCAGTCGTCACCTGCTCCACCAATGAGGTGGTCGTGCCCTCTGGCTCCCAGAACAGAATCATCGCCATCTCCGCCACAAACCGTGTCATCGCCGGCATCACCATGAACAACATCGTTGCCACCACCTGCAAAGATAATGTCATTGTCTTCGCTGCCTAAAATCAGGTCAGCCTGGGAGGTACCGATACAGGTCGCCGGCCTTCCTCCACACAGTGGAATATCCTTCATACCTTCTGGCACATAGGGACACTTGATAACGTTATGAGCAGGATGGTAATCGGGAAACCTGTCCTTGGCGCCGCCGGGACCGGCACTGTAGGCAGGCGCGGTCATCAACAGGGATGATACAAGTAAGACGGTATTGGTTGTTGGAAAATGGTTTATTTTCATGGACAGCCCTGTAATGTAATTATGCTTTAAGGTGTATTTCTATTTGTATCATCCAGTTGATGAATGTCAATAAATCGATCATGCATGTGTTGACATAAATCATAAGTCAGCGATTATTATTTGTAGATTCTGTTCCCTTTGCAAATCAACATTGAATCAATATGAAATTAATTAAAGTCCTATCCGCCATCCCTGTTGCATTGCTTTTTGCCTGTTCAGAGCAGAACTCAAACCCTGCTCCTGCCGAAGACAGTCTTATGCAGGCCGTTAGCAGTCACTTCAGCCAGGCAAATGACAAAGAAAAACGCTTTGAAAATCTTGCCGTAAAAATCATCAACACAGAAGAGACCACTAATGAATCTGGCACTGTTTACAAGTCAGCTTATCAAGTATCCATGGATTTGGCGGAGGACCTTTATAAACTGAAACCCAAGAAAAGCTGCAACCAATCCTATGTGACCTACAACCTGCTTCATGCCAAGGGGTCAAATCATGTCATCAATGGAACCTTGATCGCAGAATATGAAACGGGATCCTGGAATTATTCATTAAAAAATGACAATGAAATCGATGGGGACAGGCTACCGGAATCAGCTAACCTGTTCGCACAGGACAGTATTGAAGAAATAGACTTCATAAAACAAAGTTGCAAAAAGCTGGTAAAAGAAAAGCAGGAAGCTGAATTTGCCTTACTAAAATCGAAAGTCATCGTCATTGAAGATCAGTCGTATAACGAATTCGAACTGGCAGCAAAAACGATTGACGGTAAAAAGATCTATGCGGATGAATGCGCCACATGCCACGATACAGGTGAATCAGGTGCGCCACGGCTGGATAACAATAGTTCCTGGCACCCACAGCTGGACACTGTAAAAAAAGCATTGCTACAAAACTTGCTCATTGCTGAGGACTCTAAACATCCCAGGGCGGGAATATTTATAGCCAGTGAAGCTGAGCTTCTCGCTTCATTAAACTACATGCTCAAAAAGCTTAAGAAAAACCAGGAGCACAGTCACTGATAGTAGCTTTTGCTTGTATCTCGGGTTCGGTTCGGGATTAACTCCCTTCGGTCGTTCTGCGGCGCTAACGCGCCTTGTCGAACCCAACCATTTTGATTTTATCTCGGGTTCGAATACTTTCTAACAAGCAAAAAAACGCCTTAAAGGTGATCCGAGCTTCGTCGGGATTAGCTCACTTCGTTCGCTGCTTCGGGGTTATCACCCCTCGTCGAACCAGCTTATTTTAATTGTATCTCGGGTTCGAGACCTTATCGCTTTAAATAAAAAAGCCCCGTCAAGCGGGGCTGTTTTATTTATGGCAGAGAGGAAGGGATTCGA
>Ga0180434_10003203_pt1 | contig 21042 bp, 14 predicted proteins | sample SS_ome_7_FD_132453 | JGI IMG/M metagenome (GOLD analysis project Ga0180434, IMG submission 132453) | Hypersaline lake sediment archaeal communities from the Salton Sea, California, USA - SS_1_D_2 metaG | ecosystem: Environmental > Aquatic > Non-marine Saline and Alkaline > Hypersaline >...
ATCCGGATCTTCTACCCAAAGAAACTCGGTCACCGGCGTCGCACTCACCTGAGACCGATTTGCTTGGAGTCTTTCGTAATCGCCGCCCATCGTGTTGAAAAACAGACTGTTGACGAAGTCGAGAACCGCCGGCTGACTCCGAAAGTTTAGTGATAGGGGCAACCTGCCGTCGTTAGATATTGAGTTGCGAAGCTTTCGAAAGACCTCCGGGTCGGCATCGCGAAACCGATAAATTGCCTGCTTGTAATCGCCCACGAAAAACAGTTTTCCGGTTACCAGCCCATCGCCACAGAGAGCTTCGACCAATTTCGCCTGTATCGGATTCGTGTCCTGAAACTCGTCCACCAAGAGGAGCCCAAGCTGGGATGAAATCCGACGGCGTAAAGCCTCCCGCCCCGGTCCCGTAAGGAGCCTGGTAGCCTCGATCAGGAGATCGTCGAAATCAAGACACGCCAATTCTCGCTTTTTGGCATCGTAGGCGTCGACAACGCCACGAGCTATCACCAGCAGATCAAGGCTATCAGTGGCAGCCGTCAGACAAACATCTTCTTCAAAAGGCTGGAGCACCTTGTACGAATCAATTAGCTTTCGAATCGCAGCACATGCTTCCTTAAATCGATCGTAAACCTGTTCGTCTGGCCACGCTTTCTTCCCCCCGCCGCCTTGCACACGAGCGTTCTGGCGAATCGATCTCAGCTTATCAATCGGCTCCACACAGCCGACTAAATCCCCCAAGTGTTGTGATAGCGAATCACAACGTTCCTGCATCTGACTGTTATCCGGGCGGCAGGTGTTCAAAACATCCAGAATCCTCGCCGCCGAATGCGAATGTCCGACCGCCTCGGCAATCTCCGGAACGACCACCTCTCGCCAGACCTGCTTCCATCGACTGGCCAATGACTCGGGCGTTTCGTTCATCCACCGCTGCCAATCGATCATCTGACGTCGTCGAAGAAGTGTGGAGATCATTCTCTGAAGCGTCTCAAGATCATATTTGACTATCAACTTTAGAACCGTATCATCATGCTCGGACAGCAGGGCGCGAAGTCGATCCTCAATCAACTCGCTGAGGATCGTCTCGGACTGGGCCTGATCCAAGACCCGAAATTGCGGATCCAGTCGGGCTTCAACCGAGTGCGATCGCAGAAGCGAGCGGCAAAACGAGTGGATCGTGCTGATTCGAGCCGAATCCAGTTCACGAATCAACTGGAGCCAGTAGTCGGAATTTTGCGGATCGTCGCTCAATAGCCTTTGGCGGCAGGCAGCACGAATGCGATCTCGCATCTCACGTGCCGCTCGTTCGGTAAACGTAATCGCAACTATTTCACCAAGGCGAGATCCTCCACTCTCTGGATCCAGCTGAGTTAAAAATCGCTCGGTCAAAACGAATGTCTTGCCACAACCTGCTCCAGCAGAAAGGGCAATCGACGTCCCCTTTGTTGTTAATGCCTTACGCTGCTGCGCGGTTAGTCTCGCTTGGTCGGCCGCCATATCTTCTCCAACGAACGAACGTGCGAAATGCGACAAACAGTTTTGAAAGGACAATGCTTTGAACAACTTTCATTGCTGCTGTATACCGGAAACTCGCCAGACCGGATCCCGCCGACAATCGCTCCTATCACTTCGAACAACCCCTCTCGCATAGTCTCCCACCCCTTTTCGGCGACTAGCCTATCATCGCTCATGGACGAACACTTTACTGCCTTGCTCGCCGCAAACCCACGATCTCGGACATACCAGTATCCGGCTCTCCACGGCGAAAAACGCTCGTCACTTAGCAACAGTTCCTCTGCTGCGCAAATATATATTGGCAGCTGGATCGCCTCGCCGGAAAGGACCGTACTCAAATCGAACTTTATCGGACCGCCCGTTTTGTAATCTAAAACATTGAAAACCGCCTCTTCACCGGCCAAAACGATATCAAGACGGTCAAGACGACCGGAAATGTGTATGGGCGTTCCATCACACAGACACTCTAACGGTTTCTCACTGGACGGAAACTCTGCGTTGCTTTCGCCAAACGAAACCTCAAACAAAGACGACCGAAAAGACACGTCTTCCTTGGCCAAAAGTTTGTCGTAATCTTCACACTGCCCGCGGTAGTCAAGCAGCCATTGATTAGTCACGCGACGATCAATTTCACGAAGTGCCCCAACCAGCGAATCGACGTGGTCGCCTGAGAATAGTGAGCCGATCGTCTCATGCACAAAAAGTTCATATCTATCAACGTCAATTTGAGCCGGAGACGTCGATTCACCAAAGGCATCGCTGACGTGTTTGTGCAACAAAACCAACGCGGCATGCGCAGCGCTCCCCCTAAATCGACGGTCGGTCGACAGTTCAAGACCTTCCAGCTCTGAAACGCCAAGAACACTTTCCATATAAAATCTAAACGGACACGAGGCATATCGCTCCAACTCCGTCGCCCGAAATACATGGCCAGCCGGGTATCGCATTGCAACCGCTCTGTGCACACTATCGCCTTTCAGCATGCCTTCGCCGCGGCCAAACTCGTGTCCCAGTCGATCGTCGCCCAGGTAAAGACCCGCCAAAATATTATTGGCCAAGTCCCTCGACGTCTCGTCGCGCAAAAGTCCAGCAAGAAAGGAGACGTTTCCGCCGATCGCATTGTCTATCGCCTTGATACGAAACTCGACCGGTGTGGCCGGCTCGTCACCCGGGGGAATCAGGCTCAGATCAACCGCTTCAGTGCGTTGGATTCCCACCCCGCCAAAAGCGTATTCAAGCTCTCGCAAATACGGACTCGGCGACAACGGTTGAGCTGCCTGATCCAAGGCCGCATAACTGAGCCACAATCGCTTGGTAGCACGGGTTAGCACCTCGTAAAACAGGAGCATTTCCTCAGAATTCCGTTCACTACGTGCAACTAAAGGTAAACCTGCTTCAATCAACCGTTGCGACTCCGCGTCACTATATAGCCGATCTTGTCGATCGGACCTGGGAAATGAGCCTTCTGACAGGCCCGCAAAAAAAAGATAGGGAATTTCCAAAGCTCGTGCACCACTGGCCGAAAGCACTTTCACGGCCCCATCTTCGTCTTCTTGTCGTCCGATTTTGACGCTCCCAACTATGTCGAGCAACGCGGCGAAAGCTTCATGACGATCCAGCTCTACATCCCCTTCGCCCAACCACCGTGAAAGCGTTTCGCTTGCCTTCAGCGACTCCATCAAACAATCCCAAGCGGCGAGGTCAAACTCCTCATGAGGCAAAACCGTCTGGTTTGTACTGTCATCTTCGCCTGCCCCAATAACGCGAGCCAGGCCAGTCTGTTCGGCCAACGTCGCCCAAATTGAGGCCCACTGGCTCAAAGTAGCCTTAACGGGAAAATCTGCAAACAATTCGTCCAAGCGTAGTAGCACGGCATGCGCCGTTTGTGCCATTACATGCCAGTCGGCAAACTTGCCATCAATCTCTATCGAGCCCGCTTCGGCCTGTGCTGCCGAGCGGCCATCGCGACTCTTCGCAGCCGTCTCCAATCGATCGAGCAGCCGCCTCTTGCCACTTGGTATTTGCAGCCGGCGAATTATCCCTTCGACGTACATATGCGAGTCAATGCCCTTAAGCTCCAGCCAGTCGGGCTTGAAATAGCTATTGCCCAAAAGCGCCAGCAAATCACGGAATGGCCAATCTTCTAGATCCAGACGCAAAAGATTTACCATCGCACATACGGCCCTTGATTGGACAAGTGGCTCAGATGATTCGAGGGCAACCGACACGCCAAACTCTTCAAATGTCTCTCGGATTAAATCGGTCCACTCATCAACCGATCGGAACACTATGCAAATTTCGTCTGGCCTAACAGGCTGGCCACCGCTCGTCGCGCAACCGATCGCCAACAGCCGCTTAACCTGTGACGCAATCATTTTGATCTCGCCAATCTTTTGAGCCGCAGCAAGTATCTCAACGCCAACAGTATCCGAAGCAGGCCTCGCAACGCGTGGGTCCTCAAAAATGTGTTTCTCGATATGTCGCATAGCTGGCCAAGCGAACGACTCCCGCCTATCCACTAGCTGAGCCGTCACGTTCGAGTATCGCCGCAGCAGCTCGTCCATTGTCTTGATCGACTTGTTGAAAAGATCTGCCCGAACCGGCTCTGCTTCTACCGGCAGAGTAATCCACATATCGTCAACGCGATCGGCAATCAACTCAAGAATCTCGTGCTGTGTCCGGGTAAAATCAGCAAACCCGTCAACAGCTACAAATTGTAACCGCTCGAACGGTCGACGCTGTCCCTCTCGCAAAAGACGTCTCGCAGACCAGAATAGCCCTTCGGCGTCGTATAGATTGTTTGCCGTCAAACGCTTCTGATACTCTTCGTAAATTGTCGAAAGCTCAGCATCTTTGTCAGTCATCCCACGCGACTGGCAGGCACGCCTAAAATCCTCTGGCCAAATCTCAAGTCGTTTCATCTCACAAATGAAGTCGCTCATCAAATCGACCAAACCGACCGTCGATGCAATGGGCCCAAAATGCTTCAGCCCACCGCCAGCCACCTGTTCGTCTATCAACCGTCTGACGAGTCGTCGCTTCATCAGCCGTCCCATTCCGCGCACCGGAGCTTTTGCTTCCCTCAGGACGTCCTCGGCAAACCGATCGAACGTCGTAACGCCCGGTGTAAAGCATCCACGAAATGCATCGTCCAAGAGCCTATCTCGAAATCCAACGCCCGCCCGCCAGGTCGGCGCTATCCACAAAGTCGAGTTCGGAGGACGCTTCGCTAGAACGGCTCGATACTTGGCCAATGCTCGCGAGGTCTTCCCACTTCGGGCAGGTCCATAAATCAGGGTAATACGTGCCGACATATTGCTTCAGTAAACCGGGGCCGCTTTCCGAAAAGACTACTTTGAGGATGAAAATTCAGGACGCGAGTCTTCCCATTTGTAACTGTTTGTGCTGTATTTGGTAGGCGTCGGACCGTGATTACGCCTTTCGAGCAATCCAATTGGGGGGCACAGTGTAGTAATTTTACGTAGAGGTTTCGCATCGAGGAGGCCAATCACTAACCCCAATGGGTGCAAACGATTGACATACGGATCGCAATAGTGTTATGATCACGTTGCGCGGGCGTTAGGGCGCTAGTCCGTTCGCTACTGTTGTAGGCTTTTGGAACAGAAGAGCTTGCGATTTGTTTCGCAATAATATGATTTTCTCTATACGGTCCCTCTTCTGGACTCCCGGCCGTCTTCAGCTAGGCGACGGTTGTGCGGTGCGCCTTTCGCTGCACAGGTTTTTCGCATTTTTATCTTTTTCAAAGGAGTCCTGTCATGGTACTTGGACATTCGAAGCGAGGTTTTACCCTCGTCGAACTGCTGGTGGTAATCGCCATCATCGGCATCTTGATCGCCCTACTGTTGCCGGCGGTCCAGGCAGCGCGTGAAGCAGCGCGCCGATCAACCTGTACTAACAACTTAAAACAACTCGGATTGGCTTTGCACAATCACCACGATTCCTTCCAAAAATTCCCCGCTGCCATGGAATGGAAAACTATAAACGGTAACGAGGAACGTGGATGGAGTTTCCTGGTACATCTTCTGCCATACATGGACCAAATTCCGTTGTATGACATGCTGAATACGAAGCCCGGTGGCAAATCGGGAAACATCCGTGCGTCGACGCCGAGTATAGATACGGTCGGTCGAAACGGCGCGCTCCAAGCAAAGATTGCCTCGCTGGTTTGCCCGAGTTTCTCTGGGGACGCCTTTGCTGACATGACTGCCACGACTCCGACGGGCGCGCTGACCAACTATAAGGCCATTGCCGGTGTAAACAGAGCTTGCGTTCTAGCTGGCTGCGACTCTTTATCCAGCGCACCTCCTGTAAACACTGTTAACACTTTCGGCAAATCCACTCCAAACGGCGGTTTAATCCCAGAGACCAAACTTCGTATTCGAGACTTCCTCGATGGAACATCGAGCACGGTCGTATGCGGTGAGACGACTGAGCAGACGTTCGCTAGATGGCCAATTGGGGACGAGGTTTTCCTCGCTGCCTTTCCATCACCGGACAATGATGGACCGACAATCGTGGAAAGTAATACTGGGTTAGACATACCGATTAATTTTCACCACCCAGAAAACTTTGAATACAGCCTGTATGGCGACGATAGCCCGATTGCCGACAAGAAATCGTATGCAAACTGGGACTACAAGTCTGACGGCAGTTACGAGAGCCCTTTTGATTGCGCAAACCAGCCAGCTCTTACTCTGCCGACTGACGAAGACGGCAATCAATTACAACCTGCACCCATAAAAAGTGTTGGGAGCGATCACCCGGCGGTTATAAACCACGTGTTTGCCGACGGTGCTGTGCACGCTGTCAGCAAGCAAGTTGACCCGGCTTTGTATATGTTCATCGTAACACGAAACAACGGCGACCCGGGCAGTGAGTTCTTCACACAGTAAGACCGCTGCCGCGCGTTGGGACTCGCCCCAATTGTCGTCTTTGCCAACAACCGACTGCTGTCCACTTGAGTGGGCAGCAGTTTTTTTGTGAAGCGAACGTACTCGTGTGCCACGGCCGCCAAACTAATCCCTACCAGCTTCGATCACTCGCCTTGCTTTTTTGATCTGGGTGACGAGCTGTCCACTTTCCAAGGCCGACTCAAACTGATCGATTTGCTCGATCAATATGTGACTTAGAAATCGTACGGCCCAATTTACCCTCAATGGGCTGATCGTGACGACAACCGCTCCGTGCTGATATGCCTCCCACATTTCGATGGCGGTACCCATCGAAGCTTCCGGCAGGAATGCCAATAGTACATCAACTTCGCGACACATCATATTGTGGGCGAAAAACACCCTTCGGCCGGTCCGATCGTCGTATCCCAGCGACTCGCTGTTGTCAGTCAGTGGATCGTAGACATCAGCCTCCGGAATGTGTTTGATCAAGAGGCCTTTTGCGTGTTGACGATAGTCTTGATCGTGCAGAATTGCCTCAGTGTTCGATCCCTGCATGATTCCGGCCAAGAAGAAACGCATGATACGGCTTAGACCTCGTTTAGCATGTTTTGATGGGCGTAAGAAAACTGCCAGGATACAATATCGCCGGGGCGGAACAATATCTGGTCTCAAAACATCGGGAATTGTGTCAACAAGCCCACTGGCCATGACGTTCGATATTGGGTATCATAGCTGCCGGTTGAGCCGTTTTGCCCCTCTAAAGTGGGCCTTTAGTCCAAGTGGGGTCGGTCGACTGACGTCGTTTTTCCGCTTTTATGAAATACTGTAAGGTCGGTTCACGCTGCACGGCCTCGTTTTAGGGAGAGTCATGGCTCGTAAAGTTGTAAGTAGAAAACGGTTACGTGAGGAGACAGATGCTGCTGAACGGTCGGGTGTTGAAAAGAAAGTAGCAAAAAAGAAAGCGGCCAAAAAAGCCACGAAACGAAAGGCCGCCAAAAAAAAGGTCGCCAAAGAAGTCCGCCTTAAAGCTTTTTGGGGGGTTTTCACCCAATCTCTGCAGCGTGTCGCCATCTTCGAGTATAGCCAGCGAGACAAAGCTGACGCGAAGGCAGAGGCACTTAGTGCTTCCCAGAAAACGCCCCACTTTGTAAAGCTAGTCAAAGAAGTTATCGAAGAGTAAAACCATTCGCACACGAGGCCAGGCGACGGGGCGTTTCGCTCGCCCTCGGTGCTAAAGCGACTCCTAGTGGACGTGGTCAGATGATGTGGCCTGGGCCGACCTGTGTCGTCTTGCCGGATCCACGCAACTGGCCATGCAGCTGTGTCAGCCGAGTCCGACAATCGCTGCCGATGGTTGGTGGCATCGCTGGCAAAATCGCCGAATGACACCGGCTCTCGTTTTTCGCTAAATTACAGTTTAAATCCACGCGGTTTTCACTATGCCGGAAGAAAAAGACGTCTATCACGCCTGGTTGGGTATTACCGAGACCGTTCGGCCGCTGAACTTTTACCAGTTGCTGCGGCTGCCGCAATTCGAAGACAACTTAGCCAAAATTCGCGCTCACTACACGAAAATGAGCGATCACATAGAAAAGCTCGCAAAAGATGACTATGCTAAACAGGCTCGGGATTTGCTTGCCGAGCTTGACCAAGCAATTTTTTGCCTAACCGATAAGCGTAGCAAGCGAGATTACGACGAGTCGCTCGGACGGGAAAACCTCGGCGAATTGCAACAACGCTCGTTTGAAGAAATTCTGCTTGCAAACAAGATCGTAGACAAAGCACAGCTAGACAAGGCATCCGGTTTTGCCGATGCGGTTGGCCTGGATCTACGCGACGCCGTATTGCAGCAAAAGTTGGCAGCTGCGGATATCGTAATGTTGGCTTACGCAGAATCACTCGGAATGTCGTTTGTGGATCTCCCGAACTTCGAAATCGACGAAAATCTCATTCCAAAGATATCACCAAACATGGCGAGGCAACATTCGTGCGTTCCGCTGATGATTGATCGAGGTCAACTCTTGATTGCATCACCAAATCCACTGACACCGGACGTCGAAGAAGATTTGCGACTACGGTTTGACATGCCAATTCGTACAATGTTGTGCACGCCCGCGCAGATAAACACGGTTGTGGCAAAATACTACCCACAAGACGCACCGGAATCGGCAAATCCTAGAGCCGACGCACAACAGACGCCACAAAAAAAGAAAAGTCGCCCCGATCTCGCGGCAAAGCCGGAGGCCAAAGCAGAAAATCGGCGTAATGCCGCGGTAATCGCATTCTGCCTAACGATAATTGTCGTAATGAACGGCCTCGGCTTCGCAACTGACCTTGGGCTCTGGCCTCGAGTATTTTTGTCTATCATTTTTGGCATTATTGCAGGCGCTGGTGCATTCTTAATTAAGAAGTGAGTCAAATGCGAATCGTCAAACGTCGTTTTATCGATCGATTGACGAGTGCTTTGCGACGCCGCACAGCACTAGCCTGGACTCGGATCACTTGCGCAAAACGACATCCTGATGTGGTCGAGGCTACCTTAAACTGGCTCCTCCGGTCCACCCCATCTTCTCCGGCGCTGATAGGTGAGTCGGTTCGAACAGCTTTGCAGTTTGGCGAGTGTCGTGTGGCCAATCGCTGGGCAAAACTGCTAGCATGTATGCAATTACCAAACGGTGCGATGCCCGATCCGACGTCAAGCGTTCCATCTTTGTTCCAGACGGCTTATGCAACAAAAGGTTTACTGTCAATCGGCGATAAAGATAGGACTCGAAAGGCATGCGACTATCTACTCTCGGAAGCCGACAAAGCCCGCCCGGATGATTGTTTGATCTGTTTGTCGATAGTTTCCGACGCGGCTGGAGTTTTGAACTTGCCCGAGTGGCAAGCAAATGTAGATCGATTGTTGGCTAAGAACTTGTGCAAGGAAACTCTTGTTCGATGTGACATCCCGGCCCCGAATTTTGTACGCCGAATTGAGTCCCTAATTCAACTGAACCAGGATTCTCTAGCATCTACAGCCCTAGGCAATTTGCCGAAGGTAGATATATCCACCGGTGGGCTGGTCGCGTGGATCCTGTATCGATTGAAAAGACAGGCCGAGGCTGATCGAATCATGCAATGGCTCGTACAAAAGCGACGATCTCTGACACTGAATTCAGCTTGGGCGAGCGTCTACTTCCTAAACGCCGCTTTTCTACAAGTCCAATCATCGTTCGACATCGGAGCAACGCCGCTGCCCAACCTTATAGAGGATTCGGACGGAAGAATGCAGACCGTACGACGCTGGATCGAGACTCTGCCCAACGACGCCAGGGTTGCAGACGTCGGCTGTGGCAGTGGTCGATTTTTGCAACGACTGATCGTTTCATATCCGAATGCTCGACTTACTGGCGTCGACGTGTCAGAACCGCTACTGGCGAAACTGCCCAGTAAGGTCGAACGACTATCGGGAAGCCTGCTAAGGATGCCTATTGACGATGGTGCAATGGATGGAGCCTTCGCCGTCGAGTCTGTAGAACACTCGCTTATTCCGAAGCGAGCAATTGCCGAACTCTGTCGTGTAGTTCGACCCGGCGGGCGAGTGTTGGTAATCGACAAAAATATTGCAAAGCAACCGCTCTCGGAACACGATCCATGGGAACGCTGGTTCTCACCAGACGAACTCGTCAAATGGCTGAAACCATTTTGCGGCGACGTAAAGGTCGAGCCTCTTCAGCAGTCGGCGGGACAGTCAGAAGACAACCTCTTCTTTGTGGCGACCGGAACACGTCACCGCGAATAGAATCTTTTTACTGTCTCTTCGGCATGAAAAAGTAGCCATCGCAACTTGGTGTAGATCGCGTGACCGGCAAAGTGCTGACCGATAGTCCTTTCGGCCAGTCCATAATCGACCAACAACGTAGTTCCCTCGTCAGGAACGATCGCCCCCAATTTAAATCGTTCTGCGGGGCTACCCACAAGCTTCCCACAGAGAAGGCGTCCAAGTCTCTTATCGGCCAATCGGGCACGCCATGCAAAAAGGCTCGGGCTAACATTCGTACCGGCAATGCCTAACTGTTGAACATAATCGCCATCCGAATCCGAAAGGATATCGTCTACCCTTGTGGGAAATGCCGCTCGATAATCAGGAGCCCCCTCAATCGGACGGTGGTTGATGAAGTGAAGCAGGCGGTTATACCCGTTAGAGTCCCAGCCATAACGAATCGGTGTGCCAAACGTAACGATGTCCAGGGGTACATCGGCCAACGGCGATGGATGATTCTCCAGGAAATCTTTTACCTGCCCCCAGACGGGAATGTCTATGAAACGCAGGATCGGACACTCGTAATATACTTCGGTAGCGCTGAAAAATCGGACGATTGCTTTCCGGTTGCCCGACAACAAATTGGACATCAATGCGAAGACGTTTCCGGCATGACTATGTCCCCAAAGCATAACCCGTTTTCCAGGCTCCGCTTCGTTCGACAATGCGTTTATCAGCCGGATTGCCCCATCGGCGCGACCGATGTGATGGTTTTCACTTGACCATTCAAACAATCTCACTGGTACGAACGACTCGTCTGTGCGGTTGATACTGGTTTCGAAGCAGCGAGCATATTTTCGCGTGTAATCTCCGACATCCTCCGCAATCGAGTTGACGATCCGTTTAATCACTCGTTTTACCGACTTTCCAGCGGTCGGGAAAATGCGAGATAACTCATTCAGAACACCTAAGGTCTCGTTTCCAACAAATGTTCCGTGCGCAAGATACACCACTCCTACGTTCGCCTTACGGAGTGTATCGCCAACCGCTAGCATCCGTTGTTTGAATTCTTCAGAGCTGACTGATGGATGTAGCCCTGCGGCCAGTTGGACGTGAGGCGAAGTGGGGCGTGTCGCTGTGTACGTTTGGTGCCGAAAGAGATTTGCCTGTGGCATTGTTTGTTCTACCTGGATCAACGCGATATATAGTTTCTGTTGATGGATGAAAACCCAAGGTGCCAGACCAAGTTTCGTATGGCCGGCCGCTTCGTTCATCGTCTTTAAAAAAGGCCAAGTATGTCATGGAATCGCACGCAATGAACTCATTTTCACCTGGTAAAAAACGCGTCTGACGATGAACCCGACGCCAAGTTCCAGCATTGAAGTATGATTGATTTAGCACGTAGCCATCCGCATAGCTGGCATCCAGGGGCACGTGTTCCATTAGGTGCGTATGACCGTAAACGATGTGTTTCGATCGACGATTACGAAAGTCCTGTTCGGCCATCGCATGTTCGTAATAAGAGTTGCCCGAGCAACCACGAATCGAATTCAGCCAATCCGTAACAGAACTAGCCCAACCGGTGGACCGTCTTTTGCCAAACTTCAATGCGAGTTCTAACCCGTCTACCAAATCAGACAAGTTCCACGCATCGCGTTGGCGTACAAAATCTACAGACAGGCAGCGGTCGGCTAATCGGTCCCAAAACGACTTGACGTGATTTCTGATCGACGGACATGGGCAGGTCCGCTGCAATAAGCCATCCAACCAAATTGGAACCAGCATCAGCGGCCGCACGTTGTCAATATCGCGAAGCCCTAAGACGGTTGCTGCTGGCAGCCCGTCGGCAAGTCCAGCTTCCAGCTCTGCGGCAAATCGACCGATCAGCTCAATGGCAATTACATCGCCCAGGCTGCTCGCGTTTCGGTCACCCTCGAAAGTAAATGGGGCATACAGATCGCCATGTCGCGCAGCGACCTTGTGGCGCCGCATCGTCTGCAACAATTCATCGCTCTCTACGATGTCATGGGGAAACGGCCGGTTTGGAGGATTCGCCAACCCCATCCTCTTGACAACCTCGCGCCGCAACGAGTCGTAGGCAGTTCCGGGTAAACGAAGGAACCAGTCGTGATTTCCGACCATGTAATGAACACGGACCGGAATCGGCTCGGACTCTTCACCGGTTGCTGGCCGACCCACTCTAAGTGCCGGCGGTACCGAAACTCCACCGTTGGCCGAAAGACCCCGCAACGCCTGAAGTGAACCATCGTTGGCGTCGAGTATGTCGCTCGTTATTTGCTTGATTTGGCGTACGAATTCGTCCGAATTAGTCTTGCCCCACGGACGAGCTGCCGTTGCTGTCACCCACCGAGTCGATCTGATCATATCGAGCACGTCGCCCAGGAGAACCAGATCTATACTCTCTATGGGTCGATATTGTCCGTTCGATCGCCAGGAAGCGGCTGCAGCGAGCTCTCTCAATCGTCGGACAAATACGTCAAACGCCCCGGGCGAGGGCGTCTCGCCGAGAGTGTTGTCGGTCAGATGTAGATCACTCACAATTACCAGCACTTCGTAAACGTCCTTAGCGGGTCACGGTAAAGGGACGATACTAGCCTTCGTCCAATTTATCGGCCCAAAAACAGAACGGACATGAGGATCGTTCGGACTGTGCCGGGTCGTGCAAGGGGCAAAGGCCGGGCCATATCGGCCAGACGATGTGCTTTCGGTTACTATACTCACCATATGACCATCGCCCTCTAACTCTCTACAGGGCGAGGCAATACAGAAAGTAAGCGGTAATTTGCTGGACCAAAATGCGAACCAACCATCGGACAAGCCACTGTGAACAGGAATTGATGACGGGCAAAGTCCGCCCCAATGCAGCTTTTACCCATTCCCTAGAATACACAAAGCACGGTATCGCCCCCGAAAGGGCCATCGGCGATTCGCCTACCGATGTCTCGCCCCTTGGTCACCATACGATCACGCAGACGGGCGACGATAGTATTGGTAGGCTAGAAGGACCTCGTATAGGTCCATGGATATCGTGATCTCGTCGTCTTCGAAATCGCGTAACCAGGTGCGTTCTGACTTAACCGCGTCTTTGAGCAACAAAAGAACCTCTGTTAGAGGCACAGTAACTTTCTGGCCGACATTGTGTTCCGACGTTTCGACGTTTGTAACATCGTCAGTCGGACCGCAATAAACGCGAAGACGGGTTGGATTCATGGTGCGCTCTTCCTTTCCTTAGAACCAATCGGTAACAACCAATCGGCCCTTATCGGCCCCCCGGCCGACATCCCGTGGCTAACGCACACACACCAGCGCGCGTCCAGCTTGATCGCTCTCACGTATTATCGGCGACTAACACATCGAATGTTTGATCTAATTTTGCAGAAAATGCAGATTTATCACATGCGACACGTTATTGCGAGCATACCCAATGCAACGAGCCTTTGGACCGTGAAGGATGGAACGAAATTAGCGACTAGCCAAGACGACAGGGTGGAACCTTGACATTTGGGGCAAAATGCGCTAGAGTGCGGAGCTGGTAGGCTGGTGGTGGCTATTTGCCAGTGAGAACCCCGCGATGAGCTCTGACCCCCTTAGGTGCAAAACCGTTTATGGTTGAGACGGTAAATATCAATTTGCGGCACGTTGCACGTGGTCTAAGCGTGCCGATTCGTCAGGTACAAGCTGTTGTCGAGCTGCTGGATGAGGGAAACACTATCCCGTTCATCACGCGGTATCGGAAAGATCAAACAGGCGGTTTGGACGAGGAGCAGATAAGGAAGATCCAATCGCGTTTGACCAAGATGCGGCTCTTGGCAGATCGCAAGCAAACGATTCTTCGATCGATCGAATCACAAGGTAAGATGACCGAAGAACTCGCCGACAAAATAAAGTCCGCCGGGACAACAAAGCGATTAGAGGACCTTTATTTACCATACAAGCCAAAGAAACAGACCCTCGCAACTGCCGCCCGCTCGAAGGGACTTGAGCCGCTAGCAATCGATATACTAGATGCCGCCCCAACGTGCAGTGACCTAGATGCACGTGTGGCCGACTTCGTTAACGAAGACCGGGGAGTACCAACGTCGGCCGACGCGCTACTCGGCGCAGGACACATATTGGCAGAGTTGTTCAGCGAACGCGCAGAGCTCCGACAGCGCTTGAGGGAAATCCTACAACGAACCGGTAAGATTGCAACAACCCGAATCGGTGTCGATCCGAAACAGAGCGTCGATGAGAAGAAGGCCGCTGTAGAAGCGGCGCCAGAACCTCAACCGACCGAAAGCCTTACTTCAGCCGATGCCGAAAACACCTCAACCGTAGAAGGTCCCGCTGAACCAAATACCATTGCCGAAAGCGATGAGTCAGTCGCGAGCATGCCGGAACCTGTGCGCAAGTCGACAGATGACGGTCAGACTGATTCGGCCAACGATCAGCCAGAATGTTCCACGGAACCTGAGTCAGCCGACGAGGGCTGCGAAAGCAACCCAGCCGCCGCTACGACAGCGACCGAAAAAGAACCACAGTCGCCGAACGAGCATAACCAGCCAGAAAATGCGACCAGCACGGCTCAGTCTAGCGTTGCTAAGAAGCTGACCAAAGCCGCGTTGAGAAAACAAAAGGCGAAAGAAAAAAAACAGAAGATCGAACAAAAGAAGCAAAAGGCCTTCAGCGACTACTTCGATTACTCTGAGGAGATCAGGAAAATACCTCCCCATCGGATCCTAGCTATCAATCGAGGAGAACGGGCAAGGGTAATCAGAACAAAAATTGAACTCGACCAGCAAGCGATGCTTGCTGTCCTGGACGAAGCGATTGTGCCGCCGGAGCACCCACAAGCCGATTTTCTTCGGGGCTGCATTCGTGACTCACTCAACCGGTTGATATTGCCAAGCCTCGAGAGAGAAGTCCGCCGTGAGCTGACCGATCTGGCCGAAACACATGCGGTTGGAGTTTTTGCCAAAAATCTTCGCAATCTGCTGTTACAACCTCCCATACGTGGTCGAAGGGTCCTGGCCGTCGACCCAGCGTTCAGGAGCGGTTGCAAGCTGGTTGCTCTGGATCAGTTCGGAAACGTCCTAGAACACGACGTTGTTTACCTGGTTGGCAGCGAGGAGAAGCATAAACAGGCGAAAAAAACAATCATCGATCTCATGGATCGATTCAAGCTTACTGTTGCCGTAATCGGAAACGGAACTGCGTGTCGCGAAACTGAAGACTTCTTTGCCGCTCTAATCAACGACGAGCTGAAAAATCAAGATGCTTCATATGTCATAGTCAATGAGGCAGGCGCGAGCGTATATTCCACCAGCAGTCTGGGGCGTGAAGAATTCCCTGCCTACGATGCTACGCTCAGAGGCGCGATTTCTATAGGCCGGCGGCTACAAGACCCGCTCAGCGAGCTGGTCAAAATAGACCCGGCAAACATCGGTGTTGGCCTGTATCAGCACGACATTAAGGCGAAGCACTTGAAAAACTCGGTCGACGATGTTGTTGAGTCGTGCGTCAATTACGTCGGCGTTGACGTCAACACAGCTAGTCCAGCGCTGCTTCGTTACGTCTCCGGCTTAAACCAATTGACTGCCCAACGGGTCTACGAATATCGGTTGCAAAATGGCCCATTTCGAAGCCGTGAACAGTTGAAGAATGTCCCTGGCTTTGGTGATGCGACCTTTGTTCAAGCGGCTGGCTTTCTGAAGATCGTGGGTCCGGAGCCGCTGGATGCCACCTGGATACACCCAGAAAGCTATGAAACGGCAACCAAAGTTTTGGAAATACTCGGAGGTACAACATTCGACCTGGTAGAAAACGGAGCAGCTGCCAACCTTTCCGAACAGGTCAAGAGCGTCAACATAGATGAAACATCGAAAACTTTAAACGTGGGCGCCCTTTCGCTAAAAGATCTACTGGCTCAACTAGCCAGACCCGGTCGCGACCCTCGTGAGGATCTCCCCAAGCCAGTCTTTAGGCATGGAATTCTGAAGATGGAAGATCTCTCGGCCGGTATGGAGTTGACCGGAACTGTTCTGAACGTCGTAGACTTTGGCGCCTTTGTCGACATAGGAATGCACGACAGCGGACTAGTCCACGTCAGCCAATTGGCTGACAAGTTTGTGCGAGACCCTCACGGCGTCGTAGCGGTTGGCGACATAGTAAAGGTCTGGGTAGTAGAGGTTGAAAAGGAGCGGAGACGCGTTTCGCTCACAATGATAAAGCCAGGAACCGAACGTTCGTCCCAGAGAAAGCAAGGTAAAAATTCAGACCAAAAAAATCAATCCGATGGTGCGGTCAAGAAACATCCGGTAGATGGCAAGCGGCGGAGTAAGACACACGGCAAGGGACGCCAAAACAACAAGGGCAAACGACCAATGAGACCGCATTTCAAGCCCAAAAAACCGCCAAAGCCAGTCGTACCGATAACCGATGAAATGAAAACTGGCGTCGAGCCGATGCGCACTTTCAGCGATTTGGCACAATTCTTCCAAGCCAAAAGGGACGAGACCTCCGAAAAGGACAAAAACAACGACTAACGCATCGTCCCGTTGTCTCCTAACTGCCAACTCGGCTCTTTTTTTGGTATTTTTCCATGACCGACTTTGAAAACAGACTGTCAAAAGCAATTGAACGCGGAACAATACGGCGTGACCGACGCGCCCGAGAAGAAGCTGAACAGGCAATAGGGAAACAAGAGCTACGTCAACTGCACACAAAATATCGCCTGAACCTTTCCGAACATATAGAAAAATGTCTTAATAAGCTCCCAAATCACTTTCCTGGGTTTCGCATGGAAACCATCGTTAATGAAAGGGGGTGGGGAGCCAGCGCAAGTCGAGACGACTTGAGAATCGAAGCCAGGCGACGGCGAACAAATCTCTTCAGCCGACTCGAAATGTTGATTCGACCAATCTCGGAATACTTTGTCCTTGAGCTCACAGCCAAGGCGACAGTGCAGAACAAGGAAATCTTCAACCGCAACCATTTCCAGCAACTGGTCGAAGTCGATCCAACCTCTTTCGCTGAGCTGATCGATATTTGGACTCTCGAATTCGCAGAAATATACGCTTCGAAAAGCTAGGCCATCGGGCGGCCTGCCTCGCTCTGAACGGCACCGGAACCCTTTTTCACTTGGGACGGCACTACCCAGCGTGGCTTTTGAAAAGGGCCTGAAACTCTCCTTCAGGATTTCCAGGCCTTGCACCTCCCGAAGAAATAAGTCTTTGACACAAAAACAGTTATAACAAAATGAACTGCCCATTTCTCCGAAAGTCTCGCCGTGTCTCCAACGGCACAGTCGCTAGCGTTTTCGACAACTGCTTGCAATTGAACGTAAGTCCTAGTAGTATAAGGTGTTGGGCGCACACCAAATCCGGAACAGCACGCTAAGCATTCGACAAACACTTGTTTGCATGAGGAGGCACCATTATGCACAGGACAAAGCTGGCCCTTCTGGTCGTGGGATCGACCTTAATATTCGCCACAACGTCGTCGGCACAAGACTCTCTGCTGGAGCAGATGTATGGCAGCGGTGTGCACGCCTACTTCTCAGGCGACAGCAAGGGAGCATTCGAACAACTTTCAGCCCTCATCGATTTGGGTAGCAAGGACCCAAGGAGTTTTTATTTTCGAGGACTGGCATACATCGAGTTGGGTCGCGAACATGAAGCGAAACGCGACTTTGCAACGGGAGCAAAGCTCGAAGCAGAGGACACTAACAAATTCTACGGTGTTGGCAGTGCGTTAGCCCGGGTACAGGGCAAAAAGCGGCTGCTGCTGGAGAAGTATCGGGCCCAAGCTCGGCTAGTCGCAATGAAACGTAGGGAAAGGATGCACAGGACTCGATACGAAGAACTTGCCAGAGAAGAATCTCGAGTGCTCTTGCCGCAGACTGAAGGGCCAAGGTACATGGAAAAGCCGGCATTAGAGAAAAAGATCGAAGACGCAAACGCAGTCGGGCAACACCGCAACTTGGCGACGGTGAGCGATCCAACCGACGAAGAAAATATAGTGGCCACGGAAGCCCAAAAGGTGACAAATGAGAGTCTTGACACGATGGCTGAGGAGACGGCGGCCGAATCAAATCAAGACCAAACCGAAGCTGTCGCGAAGCCCGCCCCAAACACGCCAGCCGAACGATCGGATCTCCCAGCAAAAGCGACCTCTGGCAAGTCCGTAGAACCAGACAGCGATGAGTTTGACGACAACCCATTCATAGACGAGCGGTCCACTAAAAAGCAAAACACCAAAGAGGCGAAAAACATAGCGGTCGAAGAGAAAGCATCGCAAAAAAGCGAGGCCTTGGATTCGGACGATCCGTTTTCAGAATAATTCGGCCGAGACAATTTTCCTAAGTGTGTCATACGGTGGCTAGGCTGCAGCGAATCGGCGGCTTCGCCACCGTTTTTAATACCACAAGTTTTTTGTAGATTGGATGTCTATGATGAACGAATTGCACGAACTCATCGGTCTGGAGTGTGAATTGCGCCTCGTCAGCGAAACACTGCGGCAAGTGGCCGAAAAAATCGGTGCTTCAGTAGTCGGCGGATTTCACATTACATGCAGCGACGAGGCCGAGTGGGAGTGTACAAAAACGTTTGATCAACTCTTCGCTAAAGGATTGTTGCCGGAATTAAAACCGAACGTGCAAACACCTTTTCGCACGATGAACCTGGGCGCTCGCTATGAGCCTGGCTCTATAGCCATAGCGGAAGAACATTACACAATCCCAGGCCCCGGTAATAGGACAAAGCTGTTACTTGTTAAGATCAACTCACATGTGGCCTTCGAGCATGCCAAAGGCGAATCGCAGTACGGGTGGTTACAAAGATACGATTCTCGATCGTCCTGCTGTGGAGCACTGATGTCCATGACGTCTGAAACGGCAATACCGGCGGTAACCGAGACTCGCAAGCTGTTTCGATCCAACGGCAAGGACCGGCTGGCGATGATTATGAACGAGAGCAAAGTCTTGCCGAGATACCGAGCTCTTTTCCTCGCTCTGACAAATGCTCGCCTTCAGGCGTCGTCAGCCATTTCAGATATTATGAACCACCAACCAACAATGCCAATAAAGTACGTTGTCGTGCCGTGCGTAACGGTCAACCGGCCGACGGCCGACTCTGAAATTGTGGTCGGAAGTTACCTTGTCGACGCAACTGAAGAGGTCAAAACCGCCAACTACGTTGGGCTGAGTGACTGGCCAGGCGACTACGAGGTTCGCAACGAAAATGGTCGGCTTGTCGTGAAGTGTCGCGGAGAAGCCTAAGCCCGGCTTCGCTAAAATACTGACCTCCGTAGGGCAAAGGCCTGCGGAACACCACGTTGAATACTGAACATTGCCGCCTACCGAGCACCCGATCGGCAGAACTAAAGACCGATCGAATTGGAAATCGAAACCGCCTAGTCGATCAAAAGCGGTGGACTTGGTGGTGTGTCGCTAGCCGCGATGACGGAGTCGTCTTTGTGTCTTCCTGCTGCGACGAGGCCATCATCGTTCGTGAAAAAATCATCCGAGCCAACGTTCGTTTGAGAAGAAGTGACAAATCTAACGTGACCGTCCTCAAATAACACGTTTTGTCCATCCCCACCGTGGTTAACGCTCTGAAGATCTGGTCGAACGCCATTTGGCATGTCAGACATTAATGCGAAGTTGGGTCGCCTAAGGTTCTTTGTTGTACGATACTGCCCTTCTTGCATGTATCCCATACAGTATCCGTAGCTGCCTCCCATCGTTTTTCTCAATCTCGAAAGCTCGGCTGAGGATCTCGCATTAGCAAGCTGCGCAAAGGTGGGCACCTTGTAGCCTCTATTCTCGGCAAGTATAGACGCGGGACAGACAACGTAGCTCGGATCGGTTAGAAACCCGTTTTCTAGCAGAACCGGTGCGTAGATTCCAGCAGCTGCCAACTTTCCACGACCCGGCACCGGCGGAAAATAGCCGTTGTGTTTCTGACTGTAGTGAGCCATCGCAACGCCCAACTGCCGCAAGTTGTTCTGGCACAATACCACGCCCGACTGAATTTTTCGGCTATGCACCGCAGGAATAATCAAGAGAGCCGCAGTCGCGGCTACAGCAGCCGCGGCTATCAGATCGACCCAACGAAACCTAACCCCCTGGTCCGACTTTTGCAAATCGCCGAGCGGCACGAATCCGTCTGAATTCGACTCGACTTCCTCAGCACGACCAACACCCTCTTTTCTGTGTAGGATCGCGGCCGGCTGCTGAGCATGAAACTGAACCAACTCGCAAGTTCGTCTCACAAGATCTGACGGAACTTCGAAATTGCTCTGAACCTGATCCAAAGGCGCCAAGCTCCAGTCCAGTCGGAGGAGCTCTTTCCGCAGCTCAGGGTCACTATTTAGCTGCGACTCCAAATCCTCTCGCTCATCATCGTCCAAGGCACCTAACAAATAGCCGATAAGTTGCTCTCGCGTTGGATCAGTCATTTCCGTCAACGTTGTCCAGGGGCTAGATTGGCAGGAGGAACAAACAGAGGCCTCCCGATACCAGTTTACGGAAAAACCCGAGCCAAGTCGTCATAGAGGCGGACAAAAAGCGTAGCGTGGCGGATTTTTTCGTCAAAACCTAATACCTTGTCTACGCCTAAATGCCACTTTTGGTTCGCTTCCCCATCTCAGTTGTTTTTGGCAACTGTTCTCAGCATGCCGCTGAGCTGGGAGAGGGCCGAATGCAACCGGCTCTTCACGGTTCCCACCGGAATGTCGAGCACCTCGGCGGCTTCTCGGTATTTCATACCCCGATAGTACACGAGCAATACCACCTGTCTGAGTGGATCAGGCAGTGACCCAACGGCGTTCTGGACCTCGTCTCTACTCTCAACCGACTCCAACCACTCAGTTGGC
>Ga0180434_10003204_pt1 | contig 21040 bp, 21 predicted proteins | sample SS_ome_7_FD_132453 | JGI IMG/M metagenome (GOLD analysis project Ga0180434, IMG submission 132453) | Hypersaline lake sediment archaeal communities from the Salton Sea, California, USA - SS_1_D_2 metaG | ecosystem: Environmental > Aquatic > Non-marine Saline and Alkaline > Hypersaline >...
CGTCCCCAATAATTTGACATATTTTTTCTCTAACCTTGAATTGAGAACGAAAAAAAAATAATATGAGAGGGCCAACCATTTCAATTCCATAAGGAGCGTGAAATGAAAAGAATATACGCAGTCCTTGTCATCTTATTAGGGACCTCCGTCAGTCTTGCATCTTATGAGAATAAAGATGCAGAAAAAAGGACAGCTCTGTTCGTCTGGGGAGGATGGGAAGGACACGAACCAAAACAATGCGTTGATATTTTTGCTCCCTGGCTTAAAGAACAGGGATTTGACGTTGAGATATCAAACACCCTGGATTCTTATCTTGATGTTGAGAAACTAAAATCACTGGACCTCATCGTTCAAGTTTTTACCATGGCATCCATCACTTCTGAGCAGGAAAAAGGATTGCTTGAGGCAGTCAAGAGCGGCGTGGGATTAGCAGGATGGCACGGAGGCCTTGCCGATTCATTCCGGCAGAACACAGAGTACCAGTTCATGGTCGGCGGCCAGTGGGTAGCCCATCCGGGAGGGGTCATCGATTATGAAGTCACTATATCAAACAAAGAACACCCCATAACCAGAGGCCTCTCCGATTTTAAAATGCACTCGGAACAGTACTATATGCATGTAGATCCCATAAATAATGTCCTTGCCACCACTACCTTTTCCGGCCAGCATGCTTCCTGGATCAAAGGCGTCGTCATGCCTGTGGTATGGACAAAAAAATATGGAAAAGGCAGGGTCTTCTACACATCCCTCGGCCATGTCTCCAAAAATTTTGATGTGGCGGAAGCCAGGGAGATCGTGAAAAGAGGGATGCTTTGGGCTGCCGGATGTCTTAAAGAAAAGAAGAATTAAAGAGTTCTGGAAATTCTTTATAAGGATCCGGAATTTTAATCTCTATATAACTTTTTTCTCTGAGCTCCTCCAGGTATTTAATCGTCCTTCCCTGGCGCTCCCTCTGAAAGATTTTGTTTTCAATTTCTGATCTGACTTCCTCAAAATCCTTGACATGTTCCTCCTCTTTATCAACTAACTTCAGCAAATACCATCCATTGGCCGTTTTTATCCAAGGAGTGACTTCTTCCACTTCGATATTTTCCACAGCTTGCTCAAGGGTTTTGTCCAAATTTCCTTTTTTGAAACTTCCTAACTCTCCTCTAGTTTCCTTGTAAGGACCCTCAGAGTATTTTTCCGCCAGATCCTCAAACAGCTCTCCCGCCTCTAATTTGCCTTTGATCTCATTCATCTTCCCGTTGAGCTCCTCTTGGACTTTCCCTGTGTCAGAAAGATATATGGCTTTGAGCTCAAAACTGGCCGGCTCCAAAAATTCCTCCTGATGCTGTCTGTAGTAATTAATGACCTCTGTATCATCCACCACAATGTCTTTGCCGAACGAATAAAACAGAACCCCCTCTTTTAGAAGCTCTCTCTCTTGATGATCCATCCAAATGTCAAAATCGACCCCCTGCTGCCCCATCGCCTTTCTAAGGTCTTCAATGGAATTAAAGCCGTACTGTTCCATCATGTCCTCTACTATTTTTTCCTTCTGTGCGCTCACATCAATTTCCTGCTTTTTTGCTTCCTGAACAAGCAGGAAATCTGTGATCATCCCATCCAGAAGGTTTTTTCTGCTCTTCTCATATGCCTCCCTGAGTTCCTCTCCTTGGTATTGAGATGCCAAAGACTGATACAGGATTTCATCCTGCTGCAGAAAATCAGATAAAGTGATAATATCCCCGTTAACAACAGCGACAATGGTATCTATGACTTCTTGTCCACTTACATTCAACCCCCCATATATCAGAATCACTAAAATGGCTGCTATTTTTATGTTTCTATTCATATTCATTCCTCTGATAAGAAAAGCTCAGCCTGTCAGGATAAAAATTCCAGTCAAGATCTGATTTCAACTTATCTTGGTATTTGTCCATAAATTCGCTTATCTTTTGATTAAGGATTTTCATTTCTATCTCTGAAGAAATCTTCTTATCGGGTTTATCAGGTAGAGGAGCGCTTTTTATGATCTCGTCCACTCGAAAAATGTGATACCCGTATTCAGATTCTATGACCTGACTCACCTGCCCCTGTTTTAAAGAGAAGATCACTTTATCCATGTCTAAGGGAAGTTGCCCTAATTCAAACAGGCCCATCACCCCTTCCCGGGAAGCTTCCACTCCCTCTGACTCTTCTCTGGCTATCTGTCTGAATTTCTCTTCTGAGGCCCCTCGCACTTTTTTGTATATTTCAATGGCTCTTTCTTCTGTCTTAAAAAGGATCTGGCTGACCCGTCTCTGCTCATTCTGTAAAAAATCTCTTTTATTTGATCTGTAATATTCCCGGATTTCCTCAGGGTCCACACTTATATCCTCTACAAGCTCAAGAGTGAACTTTTCTATGAGCAGTTTCTCCAAAAGTGTGTCTATCTTGACCTCTTTTTGAACCATCCCTTCACTCAGTTTAAATTCATTGGAAAGCCGGGCTATATATGCTTTTTTTTCTTCGTCTGTTAAAAATATTCCTCTGCTTTTTGCAGCCTCTAATAAGAGTTTTTCCTCTACGAAACTATCTGCCAGCCTGCTTAAACTCAAATCCGGCATCTCTTCATAACTTTCCCCTAAAGTCAATAAAAGATAATCCTTAAAATCAGAATTTGTGTAAAAGGAATCATCTATCTTTAGTATAACCTCATTATCCACAGCATTATAATGAGAAGCCTCAACAGTCTTTTCCTCCGGAGCTTCTCCGGTACATGTTATAAGCACAAAGCTGAATCCTATCAGCAAAACGCATTTTTCCAACTGAAATAAATTCATTGCATTCTCATATTATCAAGAGTTAAGACTTATTATATTACAATAGCGTTAACTCCTTCAAGATACATATCGTTTCATGCAGTATTTTTGACTCTTTTGCCGGTCCTAACGGGAATGTCACGACTCCCTGCGGAGTCATGGACCCGGAATATTTTTCAACCAGGTTTATTAATTTTGAAACATCAGCGGTCGAATCCTCAAAAAATTTCAGAACGACCTTGTTTTTTATTCTGTCCATGGTTTCTATTCCTGCTTTTTGGGCAAGAAACTTTATTGTTCCGTAATCAAACAGGTTCCTGACGCTCTGAGAAAAAGGACCATATCTATCCCTTATTTCTTCCAATATCTTATCCAGTTCAGAGAGCTCTTCTATGGATGAGATGCGCTTGTACAGATCCATCCTTAGGCTGAGCTGGGGAATATATTCATCAGGTATCCTGATATTGACCTTTAAATCGATCCGGCTCTTTCTTATCTCTGTTTGCTCTCCTTTGAGCTTCTTTACTGTTTGGTCCAGAAGGAACATGTAGTATTCAAATCCCACTGCCTCCATAAAGCCATGCTGCTCCTCCCCAAGAAAATTTCCGGCTCCTCTTATTTCAAGGTCTTTTGCAGCAAGCCTGAATCCCGAGCCTAATTCTGCAAACTCCTGTATGGCATTCAGCCTTTCTTTGGCCTTTCTGGTAAGGTCGGAAAAAGGAGGGACTAAAAAATAAGCAAATGCCTGGCGTGATGAACGCCCCACTCTTCCCCGGAGCTGGTACAGCTGGGCTAATCCAAACCTGTCTGCCTTGTTGACGATAAGAGTGTTAACCAGCGGGATATCAATCCCGTTTTCAATAATGGTCGTAGAGATCAGAACATTGTATCTTCCTTGAATAAAATCCATCATTCTTTTCTCTAATTGGGCTCCTTTCATTTTCCCGTGGACCGTGACCACATGGGCCTGTGGAATCCACTTTTTTATCATCTCAGCCATGGTATCAATATCCTCAACCCTGTTATGAACAAAATAGACCTGCCCCTTCCTGTTCAATTCCCTTTGTATGGCAGAGGAAATCAATTTTTTACTGTAAAGAGTCATAATGGTATGAATAGCCAGTCTGTCCTTAGGAGGAGTTTCAATAAGGCTGATGTCTTTGAGACCGCTCAGGGAAAAATTTAAGGTCCTTGGGATAGGAGTCGCTGTCATTGTCAAAACATCTATATCTGACTTTATCTTCATTATTTTCTCTTTATGCCTTACTCCGAACCTCTGCTCCTCATCAACGACCAGCAGCCCAAGGTTTTTGAATTCCACATCCCCGGAAATCAGTCTGTGAGTGCCTATGACAATATCGACCAAACCTTTTTTTATATCACTCACGATATTCATCTGGACACTTTGAGACTGCAGCCTGGTCAATCCTTCCACTCTCACAGGAAAAAGGAGCATCCGGTTCTGGAAGGTTTTTAAATGCTGGCTGGCAAGAACAGTAGTGGGACAAAGAACAGCAACCTGTTTGCCATCCATAACCGCTTTAAAAGCAGCCCTTAAAGCGACTTCGGTTTTTCCATATCCGACATCTCCACATAAGAGCCGATCCATGGGCATTGATGACTCCATATCCTTCATCACTTCCTTTATAGCGAGTTCCTGGTCATCGGTTTCCTCATATTCAAATGTTTTTTCAAAATCAGACTGCCACATTCCTTTCTGGCTGAAGGCAAATCCTTCTTGAGCCTTTCTTTTGGCATAAAGATGCAGAAGCTCTTTGGCCATTTTTTCAATAGCTTTTTTGACCTTTTCTTTTGTCTTGATCCACTGAGGAGAACCGAGCTTGCTCAGGTTAGGGAAAGCGGTACCGACTTTAGAATATTTCTGAACTAAGTTCAAATCCTGCACAGGAACAAACAGTTTGTCATCATCCTTGTAATTGATTTCTATGAACTCCTGCTTCCCGCCATTCACTCCCATCTCTATCAAACCTTTGAAAATTCCAATGCCGTAATCTGTATGCACCACATAGTCACCTGTTTTTAAATCCTGAAAATGGGAAAGAAAAGCCTTGGTTCTAGGACGGCTTACGAGAACCTTTTCTTGTGTAAAAATATCATTCTCGGAAAAATAGTTGATTTTCAGCTCAGGATAACTGAAACCCCGGTCCATTTTGCCTACCAGTAATACGACAGACCCATTCTGTCCCTCGACAAAAGAATGTTCCGCTTCTATGAACGGAATCTCATTTTCCGATAAAAGGAGAGAGACCTTTTCCCTCACTCCTCTACTGGAGATATAAATTATGCTTCTCTCTGACTCCTTCTGCATCTTCTTTAAATACGTAAGAAAGAAGGGGATTTTATTGTTAAATCTGGGAACAGATTGGAAGGAAAAAGCGATAGGCTCATTGCGGCTCGAAGAAGATATATCATTCAGACGGACAGCCCTGGCTTTAACCTCATCCCATAAAGAAAATTCAAAAATTTCCTCAGGGGATAAAGAAAAAATATGTTTTTTTCTGAGCTTTTCATATTGTACCTTAAAATCTATCTGGAGCTGTTCCCACTCTTTTTTGACCTCATCATAATCATCAATGACATAAATACAGTTCCTGATATATTCTTTCAGACAGCAGAAGTGCCTCTTATCGGATTCACCATGAAAGGCAAAGGAGGGCTCAGAATCCTTTGGGGCCGGGAATTCTCTCATAGAAGGGATATGCAGAAAACCAATCCGTTCGACCGAACGCTGGGAAGATGTTTCAAACTTTCTGAGGGACCTGACCATTTCTCCACTGAATTCAATGCGGAAAGGGTGTGATTCCAAAGGAGAGAAAACATCTACGACCCCACCTCTGAAGGCATATTCTCCATGCGAACTGATAATATCCTGTCTCTCATATCCGAAGTTTTCAAGGATTCCAATCAGGACATCACGGTCCAATGTGACTCCATTTTCTATCTCTAAAAACAGTTCCTTTAGAGCCTTCTTACAAGGAACCGGAGTCAACAGCGCAAGAAGATTGGTTATGACTAAGGAGTTTTGTTCCTGCTTCCACTTCCGAAAAAACCTCATTCTTGATGAGACTGAATCCAAAGAATATGGGGTATCCTGATAAGGGCTGTCAAACAAAGGAGGAAAAACATCGGACTCCTGATCCATCGATAGCTGGGAAAGAAAAAAATCGCATTTTTCCTTAACACTTGACAGCGAAGAACTTACAGGACAGAGGAACACTATGTTCTTCTCTGTCTCCCTTTTTATTGAAGACAAAAAATAAGGCTTTGCCGGATCTATGACCCCGGATACACTGAGGACCTTTTTTTTACTTAATCCGCTTTTCAGCTTTTTAAATTCTTCTGTTTCTGTTATAAAATCAATACTCATAAGTGATTCACCTGAGTTATTCACAAGTCGAGTTTGCTGCAGATGCGAGGCACAGGGTGCAAAGCTGTGGTCCTTCACCGCAAGTACCCTGTAACAAAGCAGATGCAGTGAGATCGGCTTGCCTAAAAGGTAAAAAAATGGCGATTAAAATGAAAGTGAAAAAATCAATAACATTTCATATGTCATTTTTATTAAAAACATATACATCCTGTAAAGCAAAACAAAAAAAGACTCATCGCTATTTTTTTATGAATATGTCAGGTTCATTATAAAAGATTTTTGCTTAGGAGGCTAGAGGGGTTCCCTCTGTGACGGGGAATAATGGTTGAAAGAGTGTCATGAAAAGTGTAATGTTTTGGCTGTAAGCCCCCTGATCTTATGAAAGTGAAAAACGACTCAAACTCCAAGGCGGATAAACCCCGTGTTCGATTTTATTCCGGCTATAAAAGATACGAGACTCCAAGGTCCGTAACCATCGGAGAAAAGGAACACGCCATAAAAAAAATCACGGAACAAAAAAGAATAACCGATTCCAAGTCGGGCAAGAGATACGATCTGTTCGTTTGTGAAACAGATGACCGGACCTATTCCATCAAAGTCTTTGATTCCGGAAAAACATACAGGGTCAGTGTTTATGAAGAAAAGGGAAAGCACAAAGACGAATAATAAAAAATGAGGTGCAACATGACAAAAAGAAACATTGTGAATGGCCTTCTTTTGATAGCACTTGGTTTTTTTCTTTTCTGTGGAACCCCTCCTCCTGAACACAAATTAAATTATTTTGACGGAGACTCCCTTTCCACAGAAAAAATCCGGTTATCCATACTCTATCCTTCTCCAGGCAGCCTGACCTCCCTGATAAAACTCAAGGAAAGAGGGATATTCGGAGACGAAAATTTAGAGATAGTGGGTATTTTTCATCAAGATGAACGCACGGATTATCAAAGATCCATGGCACTGGTCGAAGAACAAAATCTGGGCTGGATAAAATTCCACAGATTGACAGGGAACCTTACCAAAGACAATCTTTTTCAAGAAAACGAATTGACACCGGAATTCAAAAAAATCGTTGCCCGCTCCGATGGAATGATCTTTTTCGGAGGAGCTGATATCCCGCCTTATATATACGGAGAGAAAACAAACCTGCTTACTTCCATAAGCACGCCGATAAGGCATTTCCTTGAGCTGTCTTTCGTGTTCCATCTCTTGGGAGGTCATCAAAACAATGATTTTGTTCCCCTCCTGGAATCACATCCGTACTTTCCTGTTCTCGGGATATGTCTCGGAGAACAGACCCTGAATGTGGGCACCGGAGGGAGCATGATCCAGGACATATGGTCAGAAAAATATGAAAAAAATTCCCTGGAGGATGTCCTGTCTCTCCACAAAAACAACTGGCACTACAATCCCTACTCAAGACTCTATCCTGAAAAGAATCTTTTTCGCACTAATCTTCATCCCATCAAACTCTCCCTGGAAGGAATTTTTGTCCGTGAATTCGGATTCAGCCCTCAGGAAACACCTCTTATTTGCAGCTCCCACCACCAGGCAGTGGACAACCTCGGAAAAGGAATGAAGGTTTGCGCCACGACCCTTGACGAAAATATCATTGAAGCTATTCAGCACGAAAACTACAGAAATGTACTGGGGATCCAATTTCACCCGGAATTTCCCCTTCTCTGGGACCCGGAGGCTTCTTTCCTGTTTTCACCCCAGGACGAGAAAGAATTCATTCCTCTGGAAACCCTGAAAAACTCTCCGCCCAGCTTTTCCTTTCATGAAAAAATCTGGTCCTGGTTCTATGAGAGCCTCAAAGAATTCCATCAGAACAAGCTCAAAGATCAAAGGTAAATACCAATCCTTTTTAACTCTTATTAAGCTGGAGGACCTTCTCAATAATCTCAGTTGTCGAAGAACCGGGAAGATAAGGAACCACCACTACCTCTCCCCCTGCTGACTCGACCTCTTCTCTCCCCACGATCTCATCTTTTCCCCAATCCCCTCCCTTTACTAAAACATCAGGAAGGATCCGGGAAATCAGCTTTTGCGGTGTCTCTTCTTTAAAGGACACTAAAAAATTGATAGATTCAACTGCTTCCAGAATTTCGATTCTCTCTCTGAGCTTAAAAATGGGTCTGTAAGGTCCTTTTATCTTTGTTATGGAAGCATCATCATTAAGGGCAACAATAAGGATATCCCCGTATTTTTTCGCTGCTCTGAACAAATGAATATGACCTCCGTGCAAAAGGTCAAAACATCCGTTTGTCATCACGACTTTTTTCCCTAAGATTTTTAGGTTTTTCCTGATGTCAAGAAGTTCCTCAACTGTTTTTGACTTTATACCCATGCCGTTGTCCTGTTCCGAATCACTTCTTTTTAATGATTTTTATACCAGGAGAAAATTTCCAGGAGTGCTGCGGCCTATAGATACCGCTGTCAATAAAGTTGGACGAAATCATAAAGGAATACAGATTGCGGTGATAATCATAAGGGAATCCATCCTTCCTGTGCACCGCCACATCCAGATAATACGTTCCATTTATAAGACCGAGAGATTTTATTTGAAAAGAGACCTTCCCGTTGCCGCGGACTGATTCGCTTTTAAAACCTTCAAGGATCGTGTTCGTGCCATAACAGCACACTCCCTGAGAATTAAACATTCCTACTCCAAAAACAAAATCTTTTATGGAATTTTTTGAATGGAAATCCATTTCTATGACCATGCCATCAGAGGGAGAAAAAACGTGTTTTTCCTTTCCTTTCAGGTCCATCAACCTGACTTTTTTGATCTCTATCTCCCGGTTACCCCATCTGTTTTCCCTTCGCTCCTGATCCAGATCACCCTGAGCCTCTTCTTCCCTCTGTTCCTTTTCAAAATCAGTTTCCTTTTTGGATTTCACATCCTGGACATACTCGTCTATGACCCTTTTCGGATCTCCGAGAGCCATCATTTTCCCGTTTTTAAGCCAGGCAACTCTATCGCATATTCTTTCTACAGTTATAAGGTCATGACTGACAAAAAGAATGGTCTTTTTCTTTCGGCGGAACTCATCTATACGCTCCAGGCACCTGGGGACAAAGGAAGCATCCCCAACCGCCAGCACCTCATCTACAAGAAGAACATCCGGATTGACATTAATGGCGATGGAAAAGCCAAGGCGCATATACATCCCTGAAGAATAGGTTTTGACCGGCGCATCAATAAAATTCTCCAGTTCAGCGAATTTGACAATATCATTGAATTTCCTGTCAATTTCCTCTCTGCTCAGCCCCAGCATCACTCCATTGATGTATATATTCTCGCGGCCTGTTATCTCGGGATGAAACCCTGCACCGAGTTCAATGAGGGCCGATACCTTCCCCTTGACAGAACACTCCCTGAAGTGGGCTTGGTTATACCGGAAACCACTTTCAACAGCGTGCTTTTCCCCGAACCATTTTCCCCTATGACACCAAAAGTGGTTCCTTTTCCTACTTTAAAATTTATATTATCCAGAGCCACGACTTTTTCATCAGACTTGAGGGATTTGAACAGATCCCCCTTTAAAATAGCGCTTTTGAATGTCTTGAACCGGTGCTGCTCCGAATATTTCTTGTATATTCTGGATACGTTTTCAACTTCTATGGCAGGCACTCAAACCTCCTCAGGAAACGAATCGCGAAGTCTGTCAAACACATAGTAACCGATAAAAAACAAGGCTATGGATACCAAGAAAGTCACCCCGAGCCGCTTCCAGTGTATTAGCTCTCCATAATAAACACAGCTCTGGTATCCCCACATAATATGGGTCATGGGATTTAGATTAAGGAACAACTTGAGTAAGGGATGTTTCTGTATCGGCGCAAACGTCATAGCATAAATGATGGGGGTCGAGAAAAACCAGAACGTCAAAAGATTCGTTAAGATATCCTTGATGTCGCGGAAATGGACGGTCAGAGCTGAAATCAAAAAACAGAAGCCCAGGGTAAACACGTACTGGACCAGGATGACAATAGGTAAAAACAAAAGATAAGGCGTGAAGGTCTTTCCCATTAAAGGCACGAACAGTAAAAGAATAGGGAGCCCGAAAAGAAAATGAATAAAATTACTTGTCACAGAGACAATAGGAAGGATCTCTGTCGGGAACAGCATCTTTTTAATAAGGTTCCCCTGCGCTATAAGAATATTGGCTGATTCCTGTGACGAAGCGGCAAACCAGACCTGCCACGGCAGGATACCGCAAAAAAGAAAAAGAGCATAGGACCAGGGAGATGCATCGAAACTAGGGTCTCTAGGCCTGAGAATAAATCCAAACACAAAAGTATAGACAGTAAGCAGCAGCAGAGGATTTACAAATGACCACACAAAACCCAGGATGGTTCCTCTGTAGCGCGCTTTGAGCTCCCGTCCTACTAGAGTCCGGATGAGGACTCTGTATTTGTGCAAACCTTTAAATTTTTTTATCAAACGAAGCATGCGCTCTCCCGGAAAAAAACTGTTCGGCCTCTTCAGAATAATGGCCGTCTCTATTATAGAGGATCAAAGGTCTCATATAACTCTTTTTTTCAGACTTGAAATCACACTCAGATAAAAACAGATTGGGCGTTTCTCCCGCATAGGAATGGATATGCCTTTCCTTTTTTATTTTAAGTCTGTTCTTGTGAACGGCCTCAATAAAATCGTCCCTCCGCCTGAATGAGAAAACAAAATAGGCTCTTCCGTTTTCATGCAATAATTCAGCTGTTTTGCGCATCACATCAAAAATGTTACATTTAACCTCATGTTTGGCAATGGATATTTCCATTGACTCGCTCATCCGACCGGAATTTTTTTCATGATAGGGCGGATTCGCGAACACTACATCATACTTTCTCCCCGGGCTAAACATCCTTAAATCCTGGCATATGACCTTAATTCGGTCCTGCAGGCCGTTCAACTCAATATTTCTGCAGGCTAACCCAGCAAGCGACTCCTGAATCTCGAGTGCCAAGAGACTTTTAAACGGTTTGATGCTTACCAGTAAAGATATAATACCATTTGCTGTGCCAAGTTCAAGTAATTCATCTTCAGGGAACGTTTCTATGAAGCCAGCGAGGAGAGGGGCCTCGATTGAAAACCGGTACCCTGTGCTTTTTTGAATGATGCGGATTCTTCCATGATAAAAGGCATCCAGGGTCTCATCATCTTTCTTTATCGGAATGCTCATTTTCATGTTTACCAGGATTTATAAAGACGAGAACTGACCTTTGCGTCACTTCAGCATAACCTCCGTTGACAGGTACGGTTCTCTTCCTTCCTGACCTGTGATAGGCCAGTTCTCCTTCTCCTAAGGCCATGAACAAAGGCCTGTGACCCGGAAGTATCCCCAGATATCCGTCAAGCCCGGGGATGGTCACCTCTGCAACCTCGCCTTCAAACACAAGTCTGCTGGGTGAAATGACTTTCAGCTTTATTGAGGAAGGAATTTCATGACTCATTCTGAACCCAGCTCCTCAGCCTTTTCCAACATGTCTTCTATCCCCCCGGCCATATAAAAAGCCTGCTCGGGCTTATCATCATGTTTCCCTTCAACGATCTCTTTGAATCCTTTTATGGTCTCCTCTACCGGGACATATTTCCCTTCCCTGCCCGTGAATTCTACGGCTACATGAAAAGGCTGTGACAGGAACCTTTCAATCTTGCGCGCTCTGCTGACGATCAGCTTGTCCTCTTCGGAAAGTTCTTCGATTCCAAGGATTGTGATAATATCCTGGAGGTCTTTATACCTCTGGAGTATTTCCTTGACTTCCCGGGCGACATGATAATGCTCCTCCCCTATGACCCTGGGGTCCAAAATTCTTGAGTAAGAGGAAAGAGCGTCCACGGCCGGGTAGATCCCCTTTTCAGTCAGAGCTCTGGAAAGGTTAGTGGTGGCATCCAGATGAGAAAACGTGGTTGCAGGGGCAGGATCAGTGAAGTCATCAGCAGGCACATATATGGCCTGTACTGAAGTGATGGACCCTTTTTTTGTGGATGTGATCCTCTCTTCCAGCTCTCCAAGTTCTGTAGACAGATTCGGCTGATAGCCCACAGCCGAAGGCATACGCCCCATAAGAGCAGACACCTCAGAACCTGCCTGTACAAATCGAAATATATTATCTATAAACAGCAAGATGTCCTGATTCATCTCGTCACGGAAATATTCTGCCACGGAAAGGGCTGTAAGGCCCACCCGCAGCCGTGCGCCCGGAGGCTCTGTCATCTGTCCGAAGACAAGTGCTGTTTTGTTGATAACCCCTGAATCGTTCATCTCAAGCCAGAGGTCATTGCCTTCTCGGGTTCTTTCTCCCACTCCTGCAAAAACAGAATATCCTCCGTGCTTCTGGCCGACATTGTGTATCAATTCCATGATGATAACGGTCTTCCCGACTCCGGCTCCTCCGAAAAGGCCGATCTTTCCGCCCTTTAAAAACGGCTGGATAAGGTCAATGACTTTTATCCCTGTTTCAAACATCTCCAATTCTGTGCTCTGCTGTTCCAGTGATGGGGATTTACGATGAATAGGGTACTTCTTATCTGTCTTTATAGGACCTTTATTGTCTACCGGCTCTCCTATGACATTCATAATCCGGCCTAAAGTCTCTTCTCCCACAGGAACCTGAATGGGGGTTCCAAGGTCTATGGCTTTCATGCCTCTGGCGACTCCCTCTGTTGGGTGCATGGAAACACATCTGACCTTATCCTCTCCCATGTGCTGCTCCACTTCAAGTATGATGTCTATGGGATTTTCGGTTTCAAATCCTTCACTGGTTACCCTGACCGCATTATAGATCTCAGGCAGACTAACATCCTTGAACTCTACCTCCACCACAGGTCCTAAAACCTGGATTACTCTTCCTATGTTCTGCTTTTTTTTATCCTTTTGCTTTTCTTGCTTTTTTTTCTTTTTCCCTTTTCCCCTGCTTTGTGATTTTTTTGCTGCCTTTGTCATTTTTTCTCTCCATACTCACTGTTTTTATTTAAGCACATCAACAGCTGATATTATCTCTAAGAGTTCTCTTGTGATCGATGCCTGCCTGATCTTATTCATCCTAAGGGTCAGATCTTTTATCAAATCCTTAGCGTTTTTCGTTGCGTTCTCCATTGCCATCATCCTAGCCGCATGTTCAGAGGCAATGGATTCAAAATAAAAATGCCGGATCTGGCTTTTGACATACAAAGGGAGTAATGACTTAGCCAACTTTTCTCCTTCTGGCTCCCAATCATACGACATTTCCAGATGTTTTCCCTCATCCTCACTCAGCTCAACAGGTAAAATCTTGGTTATACTTGGCTTGGGCCTCAATATGGATTTAAATTCATTGTATACGATATAAACAGAATCACTTCTGGCAAACAGATACTCCTGCACAACACTTTCCGTGATTTCCCGTAGTTCCTGGTCTGTAAATTTCTGTATATTTCCGGAATACCTCTTCAAAATTTCAAAATCTTTCCTATTGAAAAAAACAACGGCTTTTTTCCCCACTAAAACCAACTTCATACGGCATTCTTTTGCTTTTTCCTCCAGAAAGCGAATGCCTTTTTCCAGCAGATTAGAATTAAGCGCTCCGGCTAGTCCTGTATCCGAAGTCAGGACCAGAACAAAAACTCTCTGCTCTTTTCTTCTCTCAAGAAGAGGATGCAGGGAACGCTTGAGGTGGGAAGTCACAGATGAAATGAGCTCCGGATAAGTATGCCAATAGGGCCTTCCCTCAAGGACATCTCTCTGTGCTTTTTTGAACTTCGCCGAAGACACTGTCTTCATAGCCCTGGTTATCTGCTGGGTATTCTTTACGCTTTTGACTCTTCTTCTCAGTTCTATTAATTGCGTCATTTTTTATCTTTTTTTGTTTTTTTGCTCTTTTTTGGCTTTTTTCCCTTTTTTGGCTTTTTTTTCTTTTTTTCAGTTTTCTTGGGCTTTTTCTCTTTGCTCTTTTTTTTCAAATCCGCTGATTTTTCAGGTTCATCTTTTTTCTCTTCCTTATCGGATGTTCCCTCTTCCCCCTCTTCCGGTTCTTCTTCCACTCTAATTCCCTTTCCGAATTCTTTATCAAAATCAGTCAATAAAGACTCAATGGCTTTATCTGTTTCCTGGGTTATTTCCTTCTTCTCGGTTATCTTTTTCAACAGAGCAGCTCCCTCTTTTTGAGCGTATTCAAAAAGCATCTTCTTGTATTCCTGGATATCATCCACTTCATATTTATCCAAAAAACCTCTGTTGCCAGCATAGATGACCAGTATCTGCAGCCCTACGGACAAAGGTTTGTACTGGTCCTGCTTTAATATCTCGGTAAGCCTTTTCCCTCTGTCAAGCTGGGCCTGACTCGTTCTGTCCAGTTCGGTCCCGAACTGAGCGAACGTGACCAGCTCTCTGTACTGCGCCAGGTCCAGCCTCAGTTTTCCAGCCACCTGTTTCATCGCCTTTATCTGGGCATTTCCTCCCACGCGTGATACGGAAATTCCAATATTAATCGCCGGACGCACACCTGCATTAAAAAGCTCGGGTTCAAGGTAAATCTGCCCGTCAGTGATGGAAATAACATTGGTCGGAATGTATCCGGAGACATCTCCGGCCTGAGTCTCAATGATCGGAAGGGCGGTAAGAGAACCTCCTCCCATTTCTTCTGAATACTTGGCAGCCCTCTCAAGAAGCCTGGAGTGCAGATAGAAAACATCCCCGGGAAAAGCCTCTCTTCCGGGCGGGCGGCGCAAAAGGAGAGATATCTCTCTATAGGCAGCCGCATGCTTTGAAAGGTCATCATACACCACCAGAGCGTGTTTTCCCTTATCTCTGAAATATTCACCGATGGCGCAGCCGCTGTAAGGAGCCAGATACTGAAGGGAAGACGGGTCGCTTGCCGAGGAAGAGACAACTATGGAATAGTCCATAGCCCCATGGTCTTCCAGGGCTTTGATAATATAAGCAATAGTGGAATTCTTCTGCCCTATGGCCACATAGATACAGATAACATCTTTTCCTTTCTGATTAATGATGGTGTCAACAGCTATGGCTGTTTTCCCGGTTTGCCGGTCCCCAATGATCAATTCTCTCTGCCCTCTTCCAATAGGGATCATACTGTCAATGGACACCAGCCCTGTCTGCAGAGGTTCTTTCACCGGCATGCGTTCAATGACACCTGGGGCAAGCCGCTCTATATTCATCTGATCTTCAGACTTAATAGGGCCTTTTTCATCCAGAGGTCTCCCGAGAGGGTCCACAACCCTCCCTATCATAGCCGGACCTGAAGGGACCTGCATGATCTTGTGTGAGCGCTTGACAATATCCCCTTCTTTAATAAGATGGCTCTCTCCCAGAAGAACAACCCCCACATTATCTTCCTCAAGATTTAAAGCCAGCCCGAACACTTCATTCGGGAATCTCACTAACTCGTTTGCCATCACATGATCCAGCCCGTAGACTCTGGCGATACCGTCCCCTACAGAAGTCACAGATCCCACCTCTTTCATATTGATATCTGTCTTGTATCCCTCGATCTGCTGCTGAATGATTTTACTTATTTCATCTGCTTTTATTTCCATTTTTCTGTCCTTCTTTGATTTTCTCTCCAAGATTCATCAGGTCTCCCCTTACGGAAATATCTAAAAAGGTATTTTCTTTGCGTATGGAAAGACCTCCCATTAAATTCTCATCTATCTTATATTTGAGCGAAACCGGCTTTTTCTCGATTTTCTCTAACTTTTCCTTTAATTTCTTCTCCTGATTTTTGGTTAAAGGAATGACCGTAGAGACCTCCAAGGTCACTATGCCTCTTTTCTCGTTCCAGGCTTCCGGTAATATTGTGAGAATCTCATCAAGCAGACCGAATCTCTCTTTCTCTATCAACAGTAAAAGGAAACGGACGGTTTTTTGGCCTGCCTTGGCTTTCTTTAATAATTCTTCCGCAATCTTTTTTGCCTTTGAACGGGGAATAAAAGGCTTTAACAGGGCATCGCTCAGGTCTTTGCGTGACACTGCGAGCTCATTAAAATATTCCAGTTCTTTGAGGATCCGGGAGAATTCCTTATCATCCCTAATGGAATCCACAAGTCCCTGGGCATATCTTTTAACGACTATCTGTGTCTTCATATAAATCATCAAGCCTTTCAATGGACTTATCAATAATAACCGACTGAAGTTCAGGGGTCATCCTTTGCTTTATCCTTTCTGCGGCCGCATTGGTTGTTATTTCCGCTGCATACCCTCTGAGCTCTTTAATTCCTGAAGCATAAAGAGATTCGATTTCCTGTTTCGTCAGTTCTTTCAGGCGCTGCGTTTCCTGCCTGGCACTCTCGATGATGCTTTCTTTCTGCTTTTGCCCTTCTGATTCGGCTTCATCCTTAATTTTTTTTACTTCTTCGGAAATCTCTTTTAACCTCCCCATAGCTCCCTTTAACTTCTTTTCCGATCCTTCCCTGGCCTCTTCGGCCTCTTTTATGGAAAGGTCTGTTTTTTTGCTTCTTTCGTTAAGGTAATTTTTTATGGGTTTCCTGAGGAGTAAAAAAAGCCCTCCGAAGAGCACCGCAAAATTGATCACTTTCCCTAAAAATTCCCCTGAATTTGATGAATGGCCTGTATTTTCAGGAGACATGCATAAGAAAAGGGGAATAATGAATAAAAGAATCCATAAAACTCTCTTATTTGATATCACTCTAAGATCTTTTCTTCTATTTTTTTTGCCAGATCCCCACTCTCTTTATGGATCTTTTTTTTCAACTCACTTACCTGGTCGTCCAATGCTTTTTGCGCTTCTTTGACCTGAGCCCGGCACTCTGAAGAAATATCAGACAGCATTTTTTCCTTTTCCTTTAGGGCCTGCATTTCAAAATCGTCTTTGATCTCAAAAGAAGAATTTTTAGCTGCCTTTAGGTCCTCTTCAATCTTTTCTATGATTTTTTCATATTTTTCTTCCGCATTTTTCCCAACTATTGTATCATCTGATATTTTTGAATGTCTTTTCTTCATCACATTACGGACCGGATTGAAATATATTTTGGTGAGAATAGCCAAGAGGATCCATATGAGGATAAAAACGACTACCAAACTTATATCGACCGAAATCATTTTAACATCAAATCATTGCAAAAAAATTAAAGGAAAAATGTACCACTTTTTCCCTAAAAATGCAAGAATACAAGCAGGCACGTAAGCATCTCTCCTAACCATCAGCAATCAGGTTATAAGAACCGCTCTGGCCGATCCTATAGATGCTGTCCGCTATGAGTTATAATCCGTGGTATCTGGACAATGAAATCAAAACAAAAAAATGCTCATCGCCTTTTTTTTATTGAACCTGACAAAATACCGCTTTCCCTAAGAGCTTTTTTCATCTCCCCTACGATATATAAAGACCCGGCAATCAATATGGAACCGTTCCTCCCGGCGGAATGAACCGCTGACCTTAGTGCCTGAACCGGATCAGGCTCACACGTTATTCTGTGCTTATGACGGAGCGTTTCAGACAGTATCTCTTCCGTAGAAGCCGCTCTGTAAAACTGAAACCTGGTGATGATGACCCTGTCTGCTTTTGGAAAAAGGATGTCAGAAATCTCTTTTATCTTTTTTCCTTTCATCACTGCAAATACCAGTACGGAAACAGAGCCAGTGAACTCATCCAGGTACTCTCTCAAAGCTCCGGCTCCTTCGATATTATGGGCTCCATCCAACATGATCAGAGGTTTTCTTGAAACGATTTCTAATCTTCCTTCCCATTTTGTTGACTCGATCCCATCAATGATTTTTTCTTTATCCAGCTTCCGGCATCTTTGATGGATCTGGTCAGCAATCCCAATGGCTACAGCTGCATTTTTCCCCTGATGACATCCGGGGAGACGTGTTGAATATCTGTACACTTTACCATTGAGAACATAGACAAAGATGTACCGGTCTTTTGTTCTTTTCTTCACAAAGCTCGTATTCTTCCCGAACACATCAAAAAACGGAGCCCCGAGCTCCTGGGCTCTCTCTTGAATGACCCTTTTCGCGTCTTCATCAATAACACCTGAGACAACAGGGACTCCAGGCTTAATGATTCCCGCCTTTTCAAAAGCGATTTGAGACAGACTGTCCCCCAAATATTCCTGGTGCTCTCCGGAAATGGTCGTGATTGCCGTTACCACAGGGTCCACAGCTGAAGTGGCATCAAACCTTCCCCCCATCCCGACTTCCAGCACAGCCATATCAACACGACTCTCTTTGAAATAAAGAACGGCCAAGAGGGTCATGAGCTCAAAGTAAGTAGGGGGCGTCTTAAGCACTCCCCTGTCTTTCATGTCCTGGATTTTTTGCTGCAAAAACGTCAGCAGCCGGCAAAATTCTTTTCTGGATATAAGGTCAGCCCCGATCCTTATCCGTTCCTCGATATCAATCAAATGGGGGGAGGTGAAAAGACCGCATTTTATTTTATGGAGGGTCAAAATCCTGGTAACCATCGCACACACAGAACCTTTTCCGTTCGAACCCGCGATCTGGATACTTTTAAATTCTTTTTGAGGGTCGTCCAATTCCCCTAATACGGCGCGGACATTATCAAGACCGAATTTTATGCCCAGGGACTGTATGCGTGCTAAATAATCCAGACATTCCCGGTAATTCATGAAGGTTGATTAAGGAAAAGGCGGAAAGCGCGGATTAGATAGGAACGCAGATGCTTTCTTTCCACCACTTCATCCAGCATTCCATGTTCAAGCAGAAATTCAGCACGCTGGAATCCTTTGGGAAGCTTTTCTTTAATAGTTTGTTCAATAACTCTCGGACCTGCAAATCCAATCAGTGCATTTGGTTCGGCAATATTGATGTCACCCAGCATAGCATAACTTGCTGTTGTCCCTCCTGTAGTAGGGTCCGTAATCACAGAAATATAAGGGATTCCAGTCTGATCAAGTTTTCCAATGGCACTGCTTGTCTTCATCATCTGCATCAAAGACAGAACGCCTTCCTGCATCCTTGCCCCTCCGGAACACGAAACCACGATCACAGGTATTTTTTCATCCAACGCCCTCTCAAAAGCCCTGGTCACTTTTTCTCCGACCACAGAACCCATACTCCCCCCCATAAATGAGAAGTCCATGGCTGATATCAGGACTTTGATTCCACCCATGAGTCCTTCTGCATTCAAAACCGCATCCTGGAGGGATGTCTTTTTTTTATGTTCTTTCAGACGACTCGAATAGTCTTTGGAATCTTTAAAGCCAAGAGCGTCCTTGGATGATATCTTTTCATCATAGAGTTCATATTCCCCATCATCATACAGAAGTTCCAGTCTCTTTTTTGCTGATATCCTGAAATGAAAACCACAGGCCGGGCAGACATAAAGATTATCTAAGATATCCTGTTTGTAAAGAATCCTCCGGCAGTTGTTACACCGGGTCCAACGGTCCTCCATTGTTTATTTTCCTTTTTTTTCCATTTGCTTGACAATTTCAATAACCGCTTCGGGTTCCGGCAGGTCATCCTCGATATTTACCTCATCATGAAGCAGCCTGTTTATCGCATCCAGCAGTTTTTCCTTATCATAAGGCTTCTCAAAATAGGCAGCTGCCCCAAAGGACCTGATGGCTTCATTTCTGTACTGGGCTCCCTTGTACAGACCAGTCACGATAATAATCGGAACTCCGCCCTTTGTTTCCTTATGTATCTTCTGTGTAAGGTCAAATCCGTGCAGTTTCGGAAGCATCGCCTCAAGGATAATCAAATCAGGCTTTTCTGACTGGTATTTCTCATAGGCCTTCTGACCATCCGTGGCTTTTATGACCTCCATGTTTTTTCCTGAAACCAAATTAAACAGATCTTCCAGACTTTCAGTGTCATAATCAACGACCAATACTTTTTTTCCAGCCATTAAAGCGCTCTTATCTACTAAAGGTACTTAAATTTTAGAAAACAAATCTTTTAATGTCAATCGACATAAATTATTCAATTCAGGAGCTTAACCACCCCTTGGCTTTATACCATTCTATGGTTTTCCTGATACCTTTTCTAAAATCCCATTCCGGTGAATAGCCCAATTCATTTTCAGCTTTGCTTATAGACAAAGGTTTCGAATGTGAAAAAAAAGCCAGTTTGCCCATGGTAAGAGGAGCTTCCCTGCCAAGAATTTTATACCCGTTTTCCAAAAGAAAAGCAACCATTTTAACAAACCATAACGGCAGGGGGAATGAGGGGAAGCTGACTCCGGCTGCATCGGCGATGTTCTCAGCCATTTCCTTGACAGTCAATATCTCCTTTCCTGCAAGCTGATAGATCTCTCCTTTTCTCCCTTTATCAGCGCAAAGCACGGCCCCGTGAACAAGGTCATTGATATATACAGGGGTTTGAAGGGTTTTTTCCCCTGTAATAAAAACAAATTTCTTTTTGGCAATGGATCTGATAAGTTTGAATGTTCTCCGGTCTCCGGGACCATAGGCCCATCCCGGCCTTACGACCGTAATATCCATCCCCCTTCTGGCAAAATCAAGGGCTGTGTTTTCACCCTCCAGTTTGCTCCGGTCATATATGTTTATCGGGTTCCTCATATAATCTTCTGTGACCCCATGGGCCTCTTTAACAGAACCAAGAACTCCCGCAGAACTAAAATGGACACATCTTTTCACTGCTGCCTTCCCTGCGGTTTCATACACAACTCTTGTCCCTTCCTTGTTTACCCTCAGAAATTCTCTTTCGCTCACCTGAGACGCTCCCATGGACGCTGCCAGATGATAAAGCACATCCACATTTTCCAGAGCCTTTCCCAACATCCGTGAATCACAGATGTCCCCCTTATACACACGGCACAGCTTCTCTTCAGGCAGACTTCTTTCATGCACAATGGCCGCCACTCTGTACGTTCTCTTGATAAGCTCTTTGACAAGAGCCCTTCCGATGAATCC
>Ga0180434_10003205_pt1 | contig 21033 bp, 23 predicted proteins | sample SS_ome_7_FD_132453 | JGI IMG/M metagenome (GOLD analysis project Ga0180434, IMG submission 132453) | Hypersaline lake sediment archaeal communities from the Salton Sea, California, USA - SS_1_D_2 metaG | ecosystem: Environmental > Aquatic > Non-marine Saline and Alkaline > Hypersaline >...
AATGAAAGTAAAAACAAACAAAAATATTTCAGTTGTCATTTTTTTAAAAAGTATGCATATCCTTGAGATCAAAACAAATAAATGAACATCGCCATTTTTTTATGAATAGGTCAGGATAATATAAACATCGCCATTTTTTTATGAATAAGTCAGGTTAAATTTGGAATCCTGAATTTTTTGCACAAAACATAAAACAACTAAAACAAAAAAAACAAAACACGAAACGCAGATAATATGGAATTAAGGTGTGATTGAATTTCAGTTAGACTTGAGACTTACAGAGACCTATATATTGCTTTGAATAGCTTTCGGAATCTTTGGATTGACTATTTTTCCGGTCGTTCCATAACCTTATCCCCCATTCTTGCCGCATCTCTGCATGATAAGACCTTTATGGTTGATGTTTCCTGTTGAACATCGATAACCACACTATTTCCAAAAACCTGTATGGGGGCATCTTTTTCCACAGTCCTATATAAAATGAGCTGTTGTCCTATGGTGATTCCCTGTTGTTGTCCGATATTGATAAGGGCCAGGTGACCCGAGCCAATCTGATTAAAGTCAGTATCAAGGTAAATGATTTCACCTTTTGCGCCATCTGTCTCAAAAGGAGGAATATCATATCCAAGGTCTTTTCCTATCATTCCCTCCTTGGGCGTGAAGGGGACAAGGTAATATCCCTCCATGACCCAACCACAGGAATTTTCAATCCTTGCTGTTGCTTTAGAATCATCCAAATCCTGGATACGAACCTTTCCTCTCCTAAAGGCAAGGAGGCCGACTCCAGGGACTTGGTTCTTGATTTCTATGACCATGAAAACCTGTCCTTTTTTCATTCCCTGGGCTCTGCCTTGATTCAGATAAACAATATCCTCATCACTAAACATATCCCTCTCATATTCTCTTTCTGCACCAATTATTTTTAGTTCAGGCTTTTCCTTATCTAAGGCATAAAAAGAACAGTATAAATCAGATTCTGTTATCAGTTGGTATTCTTCTGCGTATATCTTTGCCTTTTTTATGCCTTCTTGTTGAAATCCAAAGGATGTGATGCTGATAGATAGTAGAAATATAGCCAAATGTAATACTAACCTCCCACCTGTCTTCTGATTTTTATTCACTTTTGCACCTCTTGCTATGATAATTTCATAAATTGTTTATCTATTATATTTTGTCGTTCCAACAGTGTCAAATGATAAAATAAATTGAATATGGCCTTTTTACACAAATACCTGGATACCCATTTTGCAGTTAGACATAATTTGGAAGTTCCTATAAAATAAGAGGAAAATAAAAAAGTGAGATGAAGACAAAAAAAAACATCATCATTATTTTTGGAGGTCGTTCCGCAGAGCATGAAGTGTCCATCAATTCAGCCACTGCTGTTTATGATAATCTTAACAAGAATAATTTCAAAATTAAATGCATCTATATAAATAAAGACGGAATGTGGAAGACGGTCAGTTCCCCCAAAATATCCCTAAGTGATCTCAATAAGGGTTTTTTTCATTCCTTTCTTCCCTGGCGTTCAAAAAAAAATATCGACTTGCCAGAATCTGCAATATATTTTCCTGTTCTTCATGGTCCTTACGGAGAAGACGGGACCATTCAAGGACTATTGGAACTAGCAGACGTCCCTTATGTTGGAGCCACGGTTATGTCATCCGCTATTGGTATGGATAAAGCTATGGCCAAATCAATATTTAAAGGGAAAGGGATCCCTATAGTTAGATACAAAGTTATTCATGAAACAAACTGGCTTGTCTGCAGAAAAAAAGTTTTAGAAGGAATAAAAAATGAGTACAACCTTCCTTTTTTCATAAAACCTTCCAACCTGGGTTCAAGCGTAGGTATCACCAAAGTTCATACCATGGATCAATTATCCAAAGCTGTTGATAATGCTTTTCGCTATGACCAAAAAATTCTCGTCGAAGAGGCCATACAAGGACGAGAATTTGAATGCAGCGTTCTTGGAAATGAGGATCCTGTAAGTTCTCTTCCTGGGGAAATCATTCCATCGAGGGATTTCTATGACTACCAAGATAAATACATCATTGGAAAAACAAGGTTTGGAATTCCTGCAAATCTTCCTAAATCTGCAACAGAAGAGATCCAAAAGATCTCTATTGCTGCATTTAAGTCTATTGAATGTTCTGGAATGGCCAGAGTTGACTTTTTCTTACAAGAAAAAAACAATAAAATTTATCTAAATGAAATAAATACCATCCCAGGATTTACTGAAATCAGCATGTATCCGAAATTATGGGAAATAAGCGGTTTAACATTTCCTGCTCTTCTAGAAAGACTTATTCACCTTGCGCTAAACAAGCACACTGGCAAGAAAAGAAAAAAAAAACCATGAGGATTCTGGGAATAGATTACGGAGACAAAAACATCGGTCTTGCTGCGAGCGATGAGCTTTCCATAACAGCTCATCCTCTTAAGAGTTATAAGGCTAAAAACAAAAATGAAGATATGAAGTTCTTTAAAGACTTAATCAAAAAATATCACATAACAAAAATTGTCATAGGACTTCCTTTGAGAATGAATGGTTCAGAAGGAAGCAGGGTTGAAAAAACAAAAAAATTTGCCTCCTGGCTGAAAAAATCACTGGACATTCCTATTATTTATTGGGATGAACGTCTGACAACAAAGCAGGCTTCCCAGATCATGAGAGAAAAAGGTTTGAGCAACAAAAAGAAAAAAGAACAAGTTGATCAGATTTCTGCTGTTCTCATCCTTTCAAGTTATCTAGAGAGCTTATGAAAACATTCCCCATAAAAAAACCACTGAAGTCAGCCCTCATGCTTATCATTATTATTTCTGTGCTTTGCTTTAGCTGGTTTTTATGGGAATATCTTCATCCAAAAGCCGCCTTTTCCCCAAAAGCAACCTTCCAAGTCGAAAAAGGAAGCAGTGTCTCATTTATAGCGCAGAAATTAAAAAAAGAGAATATCATAAAAAAAAAGTGGATTTTTCTGCTCGCTTATAAATTATTTTATTCCCAAGAAAAACTCATCGCAGGAGAATATGAATTTCATCCTCCTGTTTCTGCAAAAGAAGTACTCAAAAAAATAATAAAGGGAGATATATTGCTTCATCCTACTACCATTCCAGAGGGACTCACCATCGAGGAAACAGCTCATTATTTATCAAAGAAATACTCTATGAACAAAAAAAAGTTCCTTAATTACGCAGATAATCCCCAACTTATTTCTTCTCTAGACCCTGAAGCGCAGAACCTAGAAGGATACTTATTTCCAGAAACATACCACATTCCAAGAAACATCACTGAAGAAGAGGTAATCAAGATTATGGTCAACCAATTTAAAAAAACTTTTGATGAAAACTGGAGAAAAAGAGCCAAAAAAATAGGAATGGAAATAAGGGATGTGGTCACTTTAGCTTCCTTGATCGAAGAAGAAACTTCGGTTCATGAGGAAAAACCATTGGTCTCTTCGGTGTTCCATAACCGCCTGAATCTAGGAATGAAACTAGATTGCGATCCAACCATAATATATGCCTTAAAGAAGAAAAATAAATATCAGGGTAAACTAAGAACCAAAGACTTAAAATTAGCCTCACCGTATAACACATATTTACATAACGGACTTCCACCCAGTCCCATTTCCAATCCAGGCGAAGAATCCATTAAAGCTGCTTTATTCCCATCAGAAACTGATTATCTCTATTTTGTATCAAAAAATGATGGAACACATAAATTCAGCTCCACTTTTACGGAACATCAGAAAGCAGTCATCAAATTCCAAATAAATAGATAAAGACTCAATTCTTTATACCCGGCTTTTCTTGACATTATATGCTTTCACCTTTATATTTAGGTTTAGCTCTGGAGGGCATTATGGAAATAAAAATGAAAATAAAAGGATTGGTGATAGATCCCATATCAAAAATGCCTATCGTAGTTCTTGAAGACCCAAAAATGGAAAGAATGCTTCCTATATGGATAGGTGTTTTTGAGGCAAATGCCATATCCTTAAAAATAGAGAACATAGAAACACCCCGGCCCATGACCCATGACCTAATAAAAAACATCTTATCCAATCTTGAAGCAAAACTTGAGAAAGTTGTGATAAATGATATAAGAGATAATACTTTTTATGCTACCATTTACTGCAAACAAAAAAATAAATTAATAAAAATAGACTCCCGCCCCTCAGATGCCATTGCCATTTCCCTCCGGACAGATACCCCCATATATGTGAAAGATCAGGTAATAGAAAAAGCGCAAAGTTTAAAGTTTGATGACAAACTGGAAGACTCTGAAAAACTCAAGAAATGGCTAGAAAATCTGAAACCAGAAGACTTTGGAAAATATAAAATGTAACATCCTAAGGATTTTAAATCTCTAAAACCCAGATTAAGTCCTCAAACTAAGGATCAAATAAAGTCCAATCAAACCAAAAATCAAATTTGGTCCCCAAGCCCCGAGAAAAGGGCTTATATAACCCGCATACCCCAGACTTTTGAAAATTCCTAATGCCCCCCAGTAAACAATAGCAATGACAAAACTCAAGCCTATCCCTACCAATGTTCCTCTTTTTCCCATTGTGAAGGCAAAAGGAATCCCCAACAGCACCACCACAAAACTGGCTAAAGGGAAAGAAATCTTATAATGCAAATCTACTTTAAATCTGGTTGTCTCAAAATGACTTTCCTTTAATTTTTTTATATATTCCTTTAGCTCCCCATAATGCATCTGACTTGCTTTTTTCATGCCCTTGACAAAATAGCTTTTTTCCTCTTTTAACATAAGTTCCAGTTTCTCCTGTTTATTAAAGGACGCAGGCTTATTCTGCTCAAACCTTCTCTGCCATAAATTGTTTAAAATCAGTTTTTTTTGGCTTAATTCTGCTTTCTCAGCAAATATCCTTCTTTTCACCACCCATGATTCAGCATCAAGGTCCAGGATGGTCATGCCTTTAAAAACAGATCGGTCCTGGTCAAAATATTTATAATAATACATTCTTTCCCTATTTCTTCCCATTATCCATCGTCGATCCAATCGATTGTAGCTTCGAGGAGGAATATCATTGATTTTATTCCACGTTGCTTCCGCCTTCTTGCTTGAAAAAGGCAGAATGTTTTCCTGAATATAAAATGAAAAAAAACTCACTATAATAGACAATATCAGTACAGGAATGATGATCCGGAAAACACTCATCCCTGAAGTCTTCATGGCTGTAATTTCATTAAATTTAGTCATAATTCCCATACACAAAAGAGCAGAAGAAAGAGAGGATACAGGAAGGATATAATGAACGAATTCAGGGATTTTTAACCATATAAATTCATAAAAAAGGCTTAAGGATTTCCCGTGCTCATATACATTGTCAATGCTCTCAAAAAATGTAATAATAATAAAAATAAAGAACAAACTTATGAATACGAGCAAAAAAATAGACAGGTATTTCCTGATGATATATCGATCAATAATGTTTGGAAAACGAATGTAAATCCGGGGAATGGCAGAACCATATTTCTCTCTTTTTTTCTTTCCTCCTGGCTTCATTTTTCTCGAATAAAACCTATAAACATGCTTTAAAAAGTGACTTTCCCTCCGGGAATATAAAAAAGCATAAACACTCAAAACAGCCAGTAAAATATTAGGTCCCCACATACTTATCCATGGACTTAATCCCTCGTTGATAGCAATGTTTTCCCCTGCTGTAATCAAAATATAATAGACAACAATAATGACTATGCTTAAGGTAAAGCCGCTTGTTCTCCCCCCCCTTTTTGTAGAAACCCCTAAAGAAAGTCCTAGAAAAGCGAATATGATACAGGCAAAAGGAAGCGCAAACTTCTTGTGTGCTTCGATCATATATTTTGTCAGATTTCTTTTGTTCCGAAGGAACTCAATGGAATCCCTATCTGACTGACTTAACTGCCTCAAATTAATTTTTGTTTTCTTTATATCGTGAAACAGCTCACTTATATCTTTCTCTCTTGCCCTTTTTTCAGCAGAAATACCCGCTAGAAGAACCCTGACGTCAAGTTCTTCCTCCAACCTTTTGAAGGAAGTCATGCTATAATTCTCAGGATGGGAAACATGATAAGAATGGATTATACCGTCCTGCAGTTCAATGGTGGCTCTTTTTTTTTGGGGAAATAAATTCAATTTACCCCTCTCTGCAAATATGATCCGAGGCTCCTGAGGGGGACGAGAAAAATGGACAAAGACATTCTCCCACGTATTTCCTTCCACAATATCCTGGACATACAGAGCCATCTGGGGCATTCTGTCAAAAAACTCCCTTGGATTTATTTTGAATTGTGTTTCTAACTTGACCGAATTGGCAAGAGTTTTTATCCATTTATAATTGAATTGAGGGGCTAGATAGAGGGTAAAAAAAGAAGTTAAAAGCCAACCACAAATCGAAAATATCAAAATGGGCCTTAAGATATGTCCTTGGCCCACACCTAAAGTTCGAAATGCCGTGATTTCAGCATCTGAAGAAAGACGGCTCAAGCCCGCAAGAACACCCATTAAAACAGCCATAGGAATGGTAAAGGCAAGAAGAGCTGGAATCAGATAAAAAAGCAGCGACAGCACTGTTTTGGCAGGAACTCCTCTTGCTATAAACATCTCAGAAAGAAGTAAAATCTGATTCATTAATAGCACAAAAGTATAGGCCATAACCCCGATAAAAAAGGGAGGGATAATCTCCTTTAAAATGTATCTATCGAACAATTTTAACACAAGCTTTTTATACCACAATATGCTTATGCATCCAATAGAAAGTAACACGCTATAAAAAAAAGCCCCTCCCCTTTAATAACAGGGAGGGGCTTGTTTTTTTAACTATGACTGATTAATACATTCCTCCTCCGGGAGGCATGGGAGGCTGTTGCGGCCCTTCATTTTCTTCGGGAATTTCAGATACCAGTCCTTCGGTAGTAAGAAGCACTCCTGCAATACTAGCGGCATTTTGTAGAGCACTTCGTACCACTTTAGTGGGATCAAGCACTCCACTCTTAACCAGATCTTCGTATTTTTCCTTCAACGCATTAAATCCCACATCTTTCTCTTTTTCTCTAACTCTTTCAACCACAATGGAGCCTTCAAAACCAGCATTATGAGCTATCTGCCGGAGGGGTTCTTCTATAGAGCGCCTTACAATATCCACACCAATCTTAGTGTCATCTTTAAATTTAAGAGAATCAAGAGCTTTTTGGGACCTTAAAAGGGCAACTCCTCCCCCAGGAACAATCCCTTCCTCTACAGCTGCTTTGGTGGCATGCATGGCATCCTCAACTCGAGCTTTTTTCTCCTTCAGTTCTGTCTCAGTAGCAGCTCCGACCTTGATCAAGGCAACTCCACCTACCAGCTTTGCTAATCTCTCTTGGAGCTTTTCTTCATCATAATCAGAAGTGGTCTCCTCGATCTGAGTCCTAATCTGCTTCACACGCGCTTTAACATCTTCGGATTTTCCTTTCCCCTCTACAATAGTGGTGTTATCCTTATCAATAACAATCTTATTTGCTTCTCCAAGCCAATCTACAGATACATTTTCGAGTTTAACCCCAATGTCTTCTGTAATAACCTGGCCTCCGGTGAGAATGGCAATATCTTCGAGCATAGCTTTTCGCCTGTCTCCAAAACCTGGGGCTTTAACAGCAGCACAATGGAAAGTTCCTTTCAATTTATTAACTACCAGAGTAGCGAGTGCTTCGCCTTCCACTTCCTCAGCAATCACAAGCAGAGGTCTGTTCATCTTGGCGATGTTTTCTAAAAGTGGAAGTAGTTCCCTTAAATTACTGATTTTCTTTTCATGAAGAAGAATAAGCGGATTTTCTAGTATACATTCCATCCGATCTGAATCAGTCACAAAATAGGGAGAAAGATATCCGCGATCAAACTGCATGCCCTCAACGATTTCCATGGTTGTCTCAAGACCTTTGGCTTCTTCTACTGTGATGACTCCGTCTTTTCCAACTTTGTCCATAGCTTCGGCAATGATCTTTCCAATCGATTCATCATTATTTGCGGATATGGATCCCACTTGAGCTATCATCTCACCGCTTACATTTCGGCTTAATTTTTTCATCTCATCTACAATCACTTCAACAGCTCTGTCTATTCCCTTCTTAATAAGGCTCGGATTTGCACCTGCTGTGACATATTTTAATCCTTCTGAATAAATCGCCTGAGCCAATATGGTAGCTGTTGTGGTTCCATCTCCTGCCACATCAGATGTTTTTGAGGCGACTTCTTTAACTAGTTGAGCTCCCATATTTTCGAGAGGATCTTCCAGTTCAATCTCCTTGGCAACGGTCACTCCATCTTTAGTACTGGAGGGTGACCCGAACTTTTTTTCCAATACAATGTTTCTTCCTCTTGGCCCAAGGGTTTGCTTGACAGCATTGCTTAAAGTATCCACTCCTTTTAAAAGAGCCTGCCTAGCTTCTGGGCCCAACGTTATTTTTTTTGCCATTTTCGTTCACTCCTTTCCATAACTATTTGATTTTAGCCAAAATTTCTTCTTCGCGTACAATAACATATTCTGTATCATCGATATTAACCTCTGTTCCGCTGAATTTTCCAACCAGCACTCTATCTCCTTTTTTTACCTCAAGAGGAACAACTTTTTCTCCCTCAATCCTTCCTTTTCCCACTTCTACAACTTCTGCTTCCAATGGTTTTTCTTTGGCTGTATCCGGGATTATGATCCCGCCTTTCTTAGTCTCTTTTTCCTCAAGTCGCTTTAAAAGCACTCTGTCGTATAAAGGACTAACCTTCATTTAGACCTCCTTGTGTGAAATTTAGCAGTCTTTTATGACGTCTGCTAATATATCTAAAAACTTATGGAATGTCAATAGAAAAAAGAAATATTTTAGCAATCTTTGCCATACATTGCTAATTCCTTATAAGCAATCTTTTTTTATCCTGGATTATTCGCGAGCCGAGGTTTTATGAGCACGATGGAATTCAGGTGTGCCTGAAGCGACATTGAAGATTTAGCCTTCTGGTTTTATGAAGGTGATCCTGGGATATTCACAAGCTGAGGTTGCGGTAGATGCAAGGCGCAGGGTATAAAGCTGTGGTCCTTCCTTCACCGCGAATGCCCTGCAACGAAGCAGGTGCTGCAAGATCAGCTTGCCTGTAAGGTAAAATATGGTTGCATGTAAATAAAAATAATCCAAGAATTAACGGAACAATTATGTTTTTGATGAACAGAACACGAATAAGAGGACCAATCATGACAAATGTGTATGAAAATGCAACCATATTTTATGAATGGTCCAGGATGTTTGATCCACGGATAGGGGGAGTTACGGAACCGCCGAGAAAAACGAAGAAGAATGGCGTTAAAAATCTGAACGGAGCACAAGCCATACCTGAATTTCAACATATTTTATGAATTACCTTATTTTGAGGGTTTTGCATAAATTATAGAGAGTATTACGGTGGATCCCAAGAGCATCTGCTGTTTTTGTCTTATTATGGTTGTATTTCTTTTTTGCTGTTTCTATATAAATTTTCTCAAATTCCTTCAAAGCCTCTTTTAAGGGGATCTCATTATCAACCAGATCTTGAATCAATATCTCCATCTTGTGGTGAAGAGAAAGACTTTTAAACTCTTTTTGCATCTTTCTCTCCTTTTTTTATGATTTCATTATAGGCTTTATTAAATCTCTCTTTAAGCTCTAAAGGAATCAAATCCACTGCCAACTGAGTAACTTTAAGACAATAAGGAGCTATCTCTGACTCCTCTAAGGCTTTATTCTGTACAGGAAAAACAAGCATGGCAAAAACAATAATACCACAGATCAGAACACCCTTTATAAACCCAACTCCTCCCCCAAATAAATGATTGAAAAACTTTAAAGATCCTTTCATCGCCTTGGAAAATAATCTTCCAATGATCCAACCTAGAATGAGAGTTGTTATAAATATGATCAAGAATCCTAAAAAATGAGCCAAGGCTTTATTTGAAAATAGAGGTTTTAATGCTTGTGAAACATAAGGATAATAAGCTAGGGCGAGGATAACCCCTGCCACTACAGCCAGAATTCCAACTAATTGCCTTACCAACCCCTTAATGACACCAAGAATGGCTGTAATAATAAGAATGATGAGCAGTATCACATCCAGCCAATTAAAAACCATAAATCCCTCCTCTTCCTCAATCCTCAATCATTCAATATATCACTTATTTAATCAGCTTAAAGAGGATATGAGGCTTTATAGTTTATCCTTTCCTGTTAATTTAAAGTAAATCTCCTTATATCTTTTCGATGTCTGTTCTATGATAGAATCAGGAAGGGAAGGAGGGGGAGAATTTTTGTCCCAGTCCGTACTCTCAAGATAGTCTCTCACAAATTGCTTGTCTAGACTCGGCTGAGGACCTCCAGGAGAATAACTGTCTACAGGCCAAAATCTTGAGGAATCAGGGGTAAAAATTTCATCTACTAGTACCAATTCACCTTCTCTTAATCCGAATTCAAATTTTGTATCAGCGATTAATATTCCTTTTGATAAAGCGTGAAGAGATGCCTTCTGATAAAGAGCAATGCTGACCTCTCTTATTTTTTTTGACATATCAGCTCCAATTTTTTTCTGCATTTGTTTGAATGAGATGTTTTCATCGTGGCCCTGCTCAGCTTTTGTGGAAGGAGTAAAAATCACATCATCGAGTTGACTTGACTCTTTGAGCCCAGAAGGCAGTTTTACTCCACTTACTTTTCCATCCTTTTGATAATCCTTCCAAGCTGATCCTGAAATATATCCCCTTACAATACATTCGATGGGTATTACTTCAGTTTTTACTACCAGCATGGCACGTTTGTCCAGAATGTCCTTATGCTCTTTAATGGATTCAGGAAATTCCTCAAAATCAGCAGTTATCATATGATTTGGACACACTAAAGAAGTGAACTCAAACCAAAATTTCGAAAGCTGCGTCAGCACTTTGCCCTTATCTGGAATAAGAGAAGGAAGCACATAATCAAAAGCGGATATTCTGTCTGATGCTACAAAAAGAAGGTTGTTCTCAATCTCATAAATATCTCTGACCTTCCCTTTTTTAAATAATTTAAGATCAGGTATGTTTATATCTGAATATTTTTTTCCCATTTTAACCTCATCCAATCTTTTTAATCAAATTTATCAAAATGACATGCCTATAAAACTCAGCATCCTTCCCTCTTTATTTCTATCGCGCCTATAAGAGAGAAGATGTTCGTTGCAATATGTGCAGGTATCAACATCCAGTATTCTGTCTTTCCCTACACCAATTTCCTGCAATTGTAACTGGTTAACCTTCCTTAAATCAAGAAAATATTTCTCTTTAGTATCTGGATGATCATGAAATGCTTTTAAAGAAAGGCCTTCGCCTTTAAAAAAATCAAACACTTCTGCTCCTACTTCATAGCATTTTCTGCAGATACATGGACCCATAGCTGCGTATAATGAAGACGTGTGACATGAGTATTTTTCTTGCATCTTTTTTAAAGCTTTTTGGAGTATTCTTTTTCCTGATCCTCTCCATCCGCAGTGTACCGCTCCTACAACTCTTTTATCTATGTCTATGAGAAAAACTGGAAGACAGTCAGCTGTTTTAATGACCAGAAGCACATAGGGCTCTGCAGTGATCAACCCATCTCCTTCCAGTCCTTTACCAGAGCTTCTATCAACACTATGGATGATATGGGAATGCTTTTGATTCAGATCTATCTTTGAAAATGGCTCATAATGATTGTCATTATTCAGGATTCCTTCTGTAAGATATCTCGTCCCAAATCCATGGTTTAGAAAAGACCATTCTCTAAAAAGGGGAATTTGGATCATCTTAATTTCTTTGGCTAAACACATCTCTAAAAGAAGGATTATATGATTGGGTCCTCTCTTTATCTTTTACTCTATAACAGCTTCGGATTCATAGACAAAATTTCTATACTTTTCAATAATATCCTGAATGACTTCTTCTTTATCCAAATCAAGTATGTTTTCAGGGCTTACTTCTGTCATAAAATCAGTTTCTCTCTCTTCTGATTCGCTTTTTTTGGTTCTCCTTCCTCTTAACTTCAGTTTCAATTTAAGGTTAAGCGATCCTTTGGGAAGATATATCATATATTTAAAATTACTAATGTTTGATTTCCCAAAATTTATCTGAAATGTAATAGATTTTCCCTTAATCTTTATGATTTTGGATTTGATTCCATATTGAATAAGCTCATCTTCTAAACTTTCAAAAGCAGGCTCTATAACAAATTCACAGACTTGATTAAAATCTTTTAAGGTTTCCTGTTTACTTGCCTTGATGATCCTTAATTCTTCAAAAAAATTTGCAAGTTCAACTTTCCAATCTTTCTCCATAACAATTCTCAGCCACCATAAAATAAGCTGTTTAAGCTGGACTATTCTGGATTATGGTTCTTCAATATTTTTATAAATAACCCATTTGTTTAACATAATAAATTTCTGGATAATATACAAGCCAAAATTATTCATAAGGATCATTTCTATTTCTGCAATCCTTTACCTAACCTGACCTATTCATAAAAAAATGACGATGTTTTCATTGCTAATCTATTTTCAGCGATATACAAGTTTTTATAAAGAACCATATTTTGAATGTTTTTTTCTGTTGACATTTTTAATTTTAATCGCCATTTTTCACCCATTGAGGCGAGCCGATCTTGCTGCATCTGCTTCGTTACAGGGCATTCGTAGTGAAGGACCACGACTTCATGCCCTGCGCCTTGCATCTGCAGCAACCTCGACTCGTGAATAATCCAGGCTACATAGGGAAAATAAGGAATGTCTTATTTCACAATCAATATCCGAAGATCCATAACATTGGTTTGAGTGGGACCTGTTTTTATTAATCCGCCTATTTTTTTGAAAAAATGATAAGAATCATTATGGGCAAGAAATTTTTCCAGATCAATAGAGAGCCTCTCTGTTCTTCTTAGAGTTTCCAAAGAAGCCCAAGCACCTGCCGCATCAGTAGGTCCATCTATCCCATCTGTACCCAAGCTTAAAACAACCCAACCTCCTTCTTTTATCCTGTTCTTCTTTACTTCTTTCAAAAAAGCAAGCACAAACTCTTGATTCCGACCTCCCTTGCCTTTTCCCTTCACTGTAACCGTCAGCTCTCCCCCAGAAACAAGGCATATCGGCCTGGAGCCTAGTTTGATCTTCTCTTTACGGTTCAATAATAGAGACAGATAGTAACTGGCCTTTTCTCTTGCCTCTCCTTGTTCAGATGAAGAGAGCATGGATACCCTGAATCCCATTTGGGAGGCTTGTTCTGCCGCGGCTTTTAAGGCAACTTCATTGTCACCTACAATAAAATTATAACTTTTTTCTAAGACTGGGTCCCCTTTTTTAACACTTTCAATCTCTTTTCCCTGCATCCCTTTTATTAATATTCTCCTTATTGATCCAGGTGAAGAATTCCATATATGATACTTTTTTAAAATTTTCACAGCCTCATTATAGGTAGAAGAATCCCAATAAGTCGGTCCAGAAGCAATGGTCTCTAGGTCATTTCCTATAACATCAGATATGTATAAGCTGATGATGGTAGCTGGGAAGGCAGCTCTGGCAAGGCGTCCTCCTTTTATGAGCGAAATATGTTTTCGCACGGCATTGAGCTCTTTAATATCAGCTCCTGCCTGCATCAATTTTTTGACCACATATCTTTTTTCTTTTAAGCTCACATCAGAAGTGGGGAGGCATATATGGGAAGACCCGCCTCCTGAAACAAGAACTATAAAAAGGTCTTTTTCTTCCATCCTATTGGCTAAAGATATCAACTTCTTGGCTGCCCGAACACTGTTTGCGTCAGGAAGAGGATGAGCGGCTTTCATATAAATAAGGGGAGGGAGGGCCTCTTGATTTTCTTTATGTCCCAAAAAAACACCTCCCTTGATTCTTCTTCCCATAACCTCAAGCAGATTTTCAGCCATTCGAGGAGCTGATTTCCCAAATGCCGCCAAATAAATATTTCTGTATTCTGATAAGTCAAACTTTGTCCCAGATACAAAGAGCTGGTCCTTTTTAACAAAAATTTTATCCTTCATTAATTTTTCAGGGGATACCGCATCAAGAGCAGCTGAGTATATCTGATGAACCCATTTAAATAGAACTGAATCTGATTTTTGCTTTTCAATCATTCTCACTCACACCAACTATTATAAAAAACAGCCTGTTCTTTTTATTATTATTTTCTCTTCAGTGATGTGCAAGATTTTTTCATAATTATGAAACTTACTATTGACAGGATTCAAAGAAATACCGCGTTGACAAAAATGATTTTATGGATTATCTATATGTAAAAAAAGAAAAGAAGGGGAAAAATATTTCAAAAACAGAAGAGCATTTGAGAAAACTCATAAACAATACCCGAGACATTATCCTTGAAATCAACTTAAAAGGTCAATTTTTATTTGGAAACCGGTCTGCTGAAAGAGTGACCGGATATAAGATTGAACAGCTTCTTAAAATGAACATGAGAGAGATCATTGCTCCCCCTTATATCAAAAATGTGGAATCGCGCCTTAAGAAACGCATAAAAGGGAAAAAAATCGATACGCCCCTTCAAATAGAAATCATCCGGAAAGATGGCCAGTTCATTCCCCTAGAAATTATAACCAGTCCAGTCTTTGAAAATAACAAGCTTGTGGCTATACAAGGAGTGGCTCGAGATTTGACAAAATTTAGAAAAATGCAAACCGAATTAGAGGAGGCAGAAAACCGATGGAGCGCTTTATTTGAACGATCCTTTGACTGGATTTACATCCATGATTTGAAAGGGAAATTTTTAGATGCTAACGAGCCCGCACTCAGAGGCCTTGGGTACAACAAAGAAGAGATCAGCCAGATCAATTTCAGGACTCTGCTTCCATTAAAATATATATCCAAAGCTTATAAATTACTCAAAGAATTAAAAAAAACAGGAGCTCAAAAAAAACTAGCCCAATTAAAACTCAAACGAAAAGACGGTTCTCACGTTTATGTGGAAACCAAAGCATCTGTGGTCTATCGAAAAACAAAACCCGATTATATTCTAGGCATTGCCAGAGACATCACAAAAAGGATACAAATGGAAGAGGATTTAAAGCAGGCTAATAAAAAATTAAAGAAAAAAGCATTGACCGATGACCTGACCGGGCTTTTTGACCACGGCGCGGTTCTCAACCGGCTCAAAGACGAAGTGCAGAGAGCCATCCGCCAGAAAGAATCCATTTCTGTTTTGATGGCAGACTTGGATCATTTCAAAAAAATAAACGACAAATATGGACATCAAACCGGCGACACCGTCCTAAAAAAAACAAGTCAATTCATCCAAAGGGTCTTCCGCAGTTATGACATCAAGGGCCGATACGGAGGAGAAGAATTTCTTATTGTCATGCCCAACACAAAACAAAAACAGGCCCAAAAAGCTGCGGAACGTCTGAGAAAAATTTTTGATAAAAAACCCATAAAGATTGAAGGAAGAAATGTATCTGCATCCATCAGCATAGGCGTGATCTCTTCTTGCCCTCATAAAGATCAGGCCGGTCCAGATGATTTATTGAAGTATTCGGATAAGGCTCTCTACAGAGCAAAGGAAAAAGGCCGCAATAGAGTGGAGATTTTCTGAAGCCCAAAATAACTATATTATTTTTTGTCTCGATGATGCTTGATCACCCTTCCTTCTACAACATAAATCACATCTTCACAAATATTAGTGGTCAAGTCAGCTATGCGCTCAAAATTATTGGAAATCTGAATGAGTTTGATGGAGCGCTCTATAGTGGAAGGATCTGAAAACATATAAGTAATAAGCTCTCTAAGGATCTGATTGTTCAAATTGTCTATTTTCTCGTCTCTTTCACATACGCTTTTTGCTAATTTGGGATCTTCTTTGACAAAAGAATCTATACTGTCTTTGAGCATATGAATGGTTATCTCCGCTGTTTTTGGGATATCTATAAGAGGTTTGACCATAGGATTCTTGATGAGAAATAGACTCCGCTCTGAGATATTCACTGCATGGTCAGCCATCCTTTCCAAATCATTGTTCATCTTCAATATCATTAATATGAGACGGAGATCTTTGGCTGTGGGCTGAAATTTTGCCATGACCACGGTGCCCTGCTCTTCTATGTCTAACTCCATGTCATTGGCTCTGGGTTCTTGTTCTTCAATAACCTCTTTCAGCAGAGACTCTTTTTTCTCTATCAATCCAAGGAGGCTATTCTTAATCATCTGTTCTACAAAAGTAGCGTACTCAACGATTCTCTCTTTTAATGAAATCACTTCTTTTTCCAGCAATTTCTCCTCCTATTAATTTCTATATAAAATCCCTATCCGAATTTACCCGTCAAATAGTCTTCCGTCATCTTATTCTTAGGCACTGTAAACAGTTCGTCGGTGGGAGCATATTCGATCAATTTTCCTAAATAAAGAAAAACAGTGTACTGAGAAATCCGAGCCGCCTGCTGCATATTGTGAGTGACAATAACAATGGTGTATTCTTTTCTGAGCTTTTCGATGAGCTCTTCGATTTTTTTGGTGGAAATGGGATCCAGACTTGCCGCGGGCTCATCAAACAAAATCACGTCAGGCTCCACAGCCAAACATCTGGCAATACAAAGCCTTTGCTGTTGACCTCCGGAAAGACCCAGAGCGTTTTCATGCAGCCTGTCTTTGACCTCATTCCAGATAGCCGCATCTTTGAGTGACCTGACCACTCTTTCTTCAATAGCGGTCTTATTTTTCATTCCATTGACTTTGAGTCCATAACTGATGTTGTCAAAAATGCTTTTTGGAAACGGATTTGGTTTTTGAAACACCATGCCCACTCGTCTTCGAATATCCACAATATCTACCTTAGGTCGATAAATATCTTTCCCATCTAAATAGATCTTCCCTTCAAATCTGGTTTTTGGAATGAGATCATTCATCCGGTTGAACAAACGAATAAACGTTGACTTGCCGCATCCTGAAGGCCCGATAATGGCTGTGACCAAGTTTTTATAGATATCCATGCTTATGTTTTCTAAAGCACAGGACTTTCCATAATAAAAACTGATATTTTCGATTTTGATCTTAACTTTATTGCTCATAAGCTTTCCTGTGTCTTTGACGGATTATAATAGCCGCCGCAGAAATAGCAAGCACTAAGGCGAGGAGGATCAGAGCGCATCCATAGGCGATTTGAGTCTGCTCCTGAGGGTGAGTCCCTTCAGTCATGAGAGCGTATATATGATAAGGCAGAGCCATTACCTCTGAAAAAATAGACTTTGGGAATCCCCTAGTATAAAAAGTGGCAGCGGTGAAGAGGATAGGAGCTGTTTCTCCCGCTACTCTTCCAATGCTCAAAATAATTCCGGTCAGGATTCCCGGAAGAGCTGCGGGAAGCACTGTGCTTCTAATAGTCTGCCAGTGGGTGGCGCCCAGAGCTAAAGAAGCTTCCCGATAAGACTGGGGAACCGCTAATAAAGCTTCCTGGGAAGCTGAGATGATTTGAGGAAGAACCAGTATTCCCAAAGTACAGCATCCGGCCAGGATGGAAACCCCGAAATCAAATAGCTTGACAAATATGGCCAGCCCAAAAAGACCAAACACCACAGAAGGAACCCCGGCCAGATTGTTGATGCTCATCCGGATGATATTCACCACAAAGCTTTTAGGGGAATATTCGGTCAAATAAATGGCGCAGGCGACTCCAAGGGGAAGAGAAAACAGGATCGCTCCCATGGTCAAATAAAAAGTACCCACAATGGCCGGAGCCACGCCTCCTGCGGTCATGGCTTCCCTGGGTACTTGTGTGAGAAAATCCCATGACAGTATTCTGAAACCTCGGATCGCTATAAAATAAATGATGGATCCCAGGAAAAAAATTGTGGTGGAGATGCACAAAAACAAAAGACCAAACCCCATGTTTTGGCTGACCTGTTTTTTCATCGCCCCAATCCTAATTTTTTTCTGTATCTTTTGCTTATGAGTTCAGCGATGACGTTAAAGACTAATGTGATAAAAAACAAAATAAGTCCTATAGCGAAAAGTGAATTATAATGGGTGCTCCCCATAACCGCTTCTCCCATTTCAGCCGCAATTGTGGATGTCATAGGCCTTACCGGCTGAAAAAAGGTATGAGGTATGACCGCAGCTCCCCCAGTGACCATTAAAACCGTCATGGTCTCTCCAACCGCTCGGCTCATTCCAAGGATGATAGAAGTTGAAATCCCAGAAGCAGAGGCTGGAAAAACCACCCTGGTTAAGGTCTGCCACCTGTTGGCTCCTACGGCTAGAGAGGCTTCGCGGAAACTTCGGGGCACAAAACTGAGGGCGTCTTCCGATATGCTGCACACTGTGGGAGTGGCCATAATGCCCAGCATAAGACTTCCCGTAAAAGCCGTCAAACCTACCGGAAGGCCTAAAAGTCTCTGGATGAAAGGTGCCACGATCACCATGCCAAAAAAACCGTACACAATGGAGGGGATTCCGGCTAAAATCTCAATGACTGGCTTAAGCACAGCCTTTAATCTTTTTCCAGCCAGCTCATTGATAAAAAGCGCGCTCCCCACTCCTATGGGCACGCAAAAAAGAACCGCACCAAAGGTGACCCAGAGAGAACCCAGGATCAGAGGGAGGATACCAAACTCAGGCGGTTCATAAGTGGGATACCAGCTCTTCCCAAAGATAAAATCAAAAAAACCCACTTCCTTGAACACAGGAAGCCCTTCGATAAACAGAGTGAAAGTGATCCCAACCAGGAATATAAGGGATGCGAAGGCCAGAAGAGTGAAAATGCCCTTGTAGATTTTCTCTCTTATTCTGTACATCTCATCTTCTGGCCTTTGCTAGGAAGGGATTATTATACTCTATTTGAGCGCTACGTATCCAGCCTTTCCTACTAATTCTTGTCCTTCATCGCTCAGCACGAACTCAATGAATTCTTTAACTAATCCTTTTGGTTTTCCATCCGTGTACATAAAGAGCTTCCGAGCCAGTTTATAGGATCCATCCACCACATTGGCTTTGGTGGGTTCCACTCCGTCCACAGCAACTCCTTTGACTGAAGAAGATAGATATCCCAGTCCCACATATCCGATGGCGCCGTTGGTCCTGGATACAGCCTGGGCCACAGCCTGATTAGAGGCCTGAAGAAGGGCATCCGGTCTTACTTTTTCATCATCAAGGGCCAGGTCATTAAAGGTTTCAAAAGTTCCGCTGGCACTGTCTCGAGAAATAACCACAATCTTCATATCCTTTCCACCCACGTCTTTCCAGTTGGAAACTTCACCTGTGTAGATCTTTTTGATCTGCTCTAAGGAAAGACCATCCGCTGGATTAGAAGGATGTACAATCACAGCGATTCCGTCTAAGGCCACCACGTTTTCATAGGGATTGACTCCATTATCCTTTGCTTTTTCGATTTCCTTGTCTTTAATGGGTCGAGACGCATCCGCAATATCACAGGTGCCGTCAATCAAAGAAGCAATACCCACACCTGAGCCTCCTCCCTGAACAGAGATGTTCACATCAGAATGCATGTTCATGAACGCCTCAGCACAGGACTGTGAAATAGGAAGCACAGTGGTTGATCCTTTAATGGTCAGATTCTTGGCAGCAAAGGTGGGGACAATAACCATCAATCCCACACACAGCACCGCTGCCAGAAGGGTAAATCCTAACTTGCTTTTCATCATTTGAATTCTCCTTTTTTTTATAATTTATTCCATCCAATTATTGAAACTTCCACCAAAATGTTAGATTAACATACATATCATCTCCAGGGGTTTCACCTTCATCCGGCTCATCGTAGAATACGTACTTGACATTGGGAATAACCCAGATGCTCTTGGCAATCTCATAACTGATGCCACCCATGATGAGGTTGGAAGGGGCTTCTGTGGAAAACGGAATGTAGGAAATAGTCTTTTGCACAGGTTCTTCCAGCATCTTATCATAACGGGCGATAATATCCATCTTTTCAGAAGCAGAAATCACAGCAAAACCTGAAAACATACCTAAGTCAAATTCCTTTTCTTCCTCTTTATAGTGACGGTTGGCATAGAGAAGTCCAACTCGGCCCCAGTCACCTTGGTAAGCCGCAAATCCCTGATAAACATAATAACTCTCATCCTCGGTTGTGGTTTCATAATCTCCGTAAGCTTCGATAAGCAGTCCTTTGGCAGGCTTGAATGCAACAGAGCCGTAGAACTTTTTTCCTTTGTTGGTCTCTGATTTGTTGGAGGCTCCATTCCCAAAAAGAAGATGGTAAGATACGGTTCCGTTCTTATCTAGGTCTCCCTGGAGTCCGATACCAAAATCTCTGGAAGAACCCATTTTCATCAGGTCCAGAGGAGTCTTCTCTAAAGACCTGTATCCCCATACATCTTCCACATTACTTCCCCAGGTAGGAGTGCTGACAATACCAAACACCAAATTCTGTCCCCCGCCAATGTCGGCATTCAGCCATGCATCTTTCACCACTGGTTTCATCTTGTCTTTTTCATCAAAATCACCGGGACTTGACATTTCCAATCTCAGTCTCATCTTGATCTTATCAGTCAGCTTGGGATTGTAAGAGAAGTAAATTCTGCGGAACCACAATCCGTTTCTTCCTTCATAGTCTTCGTTGTTGTGAGATGCCACATAGTAGTAGTCACCGAACATGTAACCTTTGAAGCTTTCTTGGGCGAAGCTCAAGCCAGAAAGCAGGCTCAAGGCGAGCACAACACAAACCAATAAACTAAATTTTCTCATAAAAAACCTCCATAATGATTTGCTTTGTAAAAAGCTTTAGGGATTATGTTGGATATTTGTTAAAAAGAGATAAATGTTCTGTTAATTTTATGTTAAATTTTTTATTGAATACAGAAGCACTTACGAAATCATCGCTTTACCTAAATCCTTTATTTATGATAAATAATAGAGAATTATTAACCTGGATTATTCACAAGTCGAGGTAGTACAAAGCTTAGAAAAATTCAGGTTTGGCTGAAGCGACATTAAAGATTTAGCCTTCTGATGAGTTTTTTGAGGGTATCCGGCGAAGCCGGGCG
>Ga0180434_10003206_pt1 | contig 21033 bp, 16 predicted proteins | sample SS_ome_7_FD_132453 | JGI IMG/M metagenome (GOLD analysis project Ga0180434, IMG submission 132453) | Hypersaline lake sediment archaeal communities from the Salton Sea, California, USA - SS_1_D_2 metaG | ecosystem: Environmental > Aquatic > Non-marine Saline and Alkaline > Hypersaline >...
GAGCGCTACCCGCGCCTCTCGCTGACTGCGAGCGGACAGACGGGCGGGGTGGAGACGGCCGACCTCTTCTCCGACTGGCTCGGCAATCTGGCCGCCAATCTTCTGGCGCCTCTGCTCGACGGCGGCAGCCGCGCCGCGGAAGCGGCCCGACGTGAGGCGGCCGCCCGCGAGGCATTGCACGCCTACCGGGCGACGTTGCTGACCGCGCTGCAGGAGGTCGAGGGCGCGCTGGCGAGCGACGCGCGCCACGCTGAGTACGTCGGTCACCTGCGCCGCCAAGTGGAGCTTGCGACGACCGTACTGGCGCGTACCGAGGACGACTACCGCGGCGGGCAGGCGGACTACCTGCGTGTGCTGCAAGCGCAGACGTCGTTGCAGACCTTGCAGCGCCAGCTCCTGACGGCGCAGCGCGAGGCGATTCACTACCGCATCGATCTCAATCGGGCCCTCGGGGGCGGCGTTGGACTGGAGCGCTCGGGCGTCGCCGATTCCCGCGGACGCGCGGATGAAGAAGGAAGCAGCCCATGAGTCTCTCCTTGTTGAAACGCATCTGGCCGCCGCTCGTGATTCTCGCGGCCGGACTCCTGATCGCGGTCGCGATCGCCGCGAGTGGGCCGGAGGCGCCCAAGCGGCCGCCGCGGCCGGACGCGCGGCTCGTCGCCGTCGAGCCGCTGGCACTGACGGATGCGCGCGCGCGCGTCGTCGGCATGGGCACCGTGCGTCCGGCGCGCGCGGTCAACGTAACGGCGCAGGTCGGGGGGCAGGTACTGGCGACCGAGGAGGTGCTCGCACCGGGAGCCTACGCCTGCGCGGACGAGCCGCTGTTGCGCATCGATCCGCGCGACTACGAGTTCGTCGTGCGCCAGCGCCGGGCCGACCTCGCGCGTGCCGAACAGGCGTGGAAGCTCGAGAGCGGGCAGCAGGCGATCGCCGCGCGGGAGTATGAGCTCCTGGGCGACATCGTCGATCAGGAGACCGCCGAGCTCGTGCTGCGCAAGCCGCAGCTCGCCACGGCCGCGAGCGCGCTCGATGCGGCGCGCGCGGCACTCGAGAAGGCGAAGCTCGATCTGGAGCGCACCGTCGTGCGCGCCCCCTTCAACTGCATCGTGCGCGAGAAGTACGTCGACCGCGGGGCGATCGTCAGCGGCAATACGCCCATCGCGGCCGTCGTCGGCACCGACGCCTTCTGGGTCGAGGTCAGCGTGCCGCTCGAGAAGCTGCGCTGGATCGAGTTCCCGGCTGGGGGGAACCCCGGCTCGCAAGCGCGCATCCGCCAGCCGGCGGTCTGGCCGGAGGGCGTGACGCGCCCGGGCCGCGTGCTGCGCCTCCTCGGCGACCTTGAGCCGCAGGGCCGGATGGCGCGATTGCTGGTCGAGGTGGCCGATCCCTATGCGCGCAACTCCGAGCAACGAGACATGCCGCCGTTGCTGATCGACGCCTTCGTGGAGGTGGAGATCCTGGGGCGTGAGCTCGAGAATGTCGTCCGCGTGCCGCGGCGCCACCTGCACAACGGCTATGACGTCTGGCTGCGCGGGGTCGACGGGCGCTTGGAGATCCGCACCGTGACGCCGCTCTTCGCCGGGGAGGAGGAGATCTTTGTCGCCGCGGGGCTCGTGCCGGGAGAAGAGCTTGTCGTCAGCGATCTGGCGACGCCGGTCGCGGGCCTGCCGCTACGCACCGCGACGACTGATGCCGAGCGCGGTGGGGAGGGCGCGCCGCGATGACATCTGCGCTCCAGCGCGGGCCGATTGCCTGGATGGCCCGCAATCACGTCACGGCCAACATCCTCATGCTCGTGTTGCTGATCGGCGGCCTGGTCACGACGACGCGCATCAAGCAGGAGGTCTTTCCCGAGTTCTCGCTCGACCGCGTCTCGATCAGCGTCGCCTACCCGGGCGCCTCGCCCGAAGAGGTCGAGCAGGGGATCGTCTTGGCCGTCGAGGAAGCGATCCGCGGCATCGACGAGATCAAGGAAGTGCAGGCGACGGCCCGCGAAGGGACCGGCATCGTCACCGCCGAGCTGCACACCGGCGTCGACGCACAAAAGGCCTACCAGGAGATTGACCAGGCGGTGGCGCGGATCGTCACCTTCCCGCGCGAGGCAGAGCGCCCGCAGGTGCAGCTCGACAGCCGCCGGAGGCGCGTGCGCGAGCTGACGCTCTACGGTGAGGTCAGCGAGCGTGTCTTGCGCGAGATTGCCGAGGAGGTACGCGACCGCCTGCTCCAGTCGCCGGGGATCACGCAGGTCGAGCTGCGCGGCGTGCGGCGCCTCGAGATCCACGTCGAGATCCCCGAGGAGAACCTGCGCGCCTACGGTCTGACGCTTTCGGGCGTGGCGGCGACGATTTCGGCCTCGGCGCTCGAGCTGCCGGGCGGCTCGGTGCGCACCGCGGGCGGCGAGATCCTGCTGCGCGTGACGGAGCGGCGCGATTGGGCCGAGCAGTTCGCGCGGCTGCCGATTGTCACCACGGCCTCGGGCGCGCAGCTGCGGCTGGGCGAGATCGCGCGCGTCAGCGAGGGCTTCGAAGAAGCCAACGTCGAGAATCGCTTCAATGGCCAGCCTTCGGTCGAGCTCGAGGTGTACAGCACGGCCGATCAAACACCGCTGGGCGTTGCAGCCGCCGTCGATGAGGCCCTGGTCGGCATCCGCGCCGCCTTGCCGCCGGGCGTGGCGATCGCGATCACCAATGACATGGCCGACATCTACGCGCAACGTCTCACGCTGCTCATGCGCAACGCGCTCATCGGCCTCGTGCTCGTCCTGATCCTGCTCGGCCTCTTTCTCGAGCTGCGCCTCGCCTTCTGGGTCATGATGGGCATCCCGATCTCCTTCCTTGGCGGGCTGCTCTTCCTGCCCTGGTTCGGGGTCACGATCAACATGATCTCGATGTTCGCCTTTATCGTCGCGCTCGGGATCGTGGTCGACGACGCGATCGTCGCCGGCGAGAACATCTACGAGTACCGCCAGCGCGGGATGGGCTACCTGCGCGCGGCGATCGAGGGCGCACGCGACGTCGCTGTCCCGATCACCTATGCGATCCTGACCAACATCGTCGCCTTCCTGCCGCTCGCCTTCATTCCGGGCGTGATGGGCAAGATCTGGAAGGCGATCCCGCTCGTCGTGATCACCGTCTTCGCCGTCTCCTGGATCGAGGCGCTCTTCATCCTGCCGGCGCATCTGGCCGGGGGCGAGAAGCACCGCGGGCGGCTCGAGCGCTGGATCGGGGCACGCCAGCAGCGCCTGGCCGACGCGCTCCAGCGGTTTATCCGGGGACCCTATGCCCGCTTGCTGGCGCTTAGCCTGCGCTGGCGCGGCGTCACGGTCGCGATCGGGCTCGCGGTGCTGATGATCGTGCTTGCCTATGCGATGAGCGGGCGCATGGGCTTTACGCTGATGCCGCGCGTCGAGTCCGACTATGCGGTTGCAACAGCGGTCTTGCCCTACGGCAGTCCGCGCAGTGCGGTCGCGGAGGTGCGTGCCGCCGTGGTGACGGCGGCCGAGCGCGTGGTGGCCGAGAACGGAGGCGACCGGCTGAGCGAGGGGATCCTGAGCGAGGTCGACGAGAACCGCGTCGAGGTGACCGTCTACCTGACCGATCCCGAGGTGCGCCCGATCAGCACGTCGGAAGTGAGCCGGCAGTGGCGCCAGGCGGTCGGTCGCGTGCCCGGGTTGGAGATGCTGCGCTTCGAAGCGAGCCGCGGCGGTCCGGGCGGCGGAGCGGCGCTGACCGTCGAACTGGCGCACCGCGACATCGAGGTTCTCGACCGCGCCAGCGCGGCTCTGGCGGCAAGCCTGGGGGAGTTCAGCTACGCCCAGGACATCGACGACGGTTACAGCCCGGGCAAGGAGCAGCTCGACTTCCGGATCCTGCCGGCCGGCCGGGCGCTCGGCTTGACGGCGAGCGATGTGGCGCGCCAGGTGCGCGCCGCCTTCTACGGCGCGCAGGCGCTACGCCAGCAGCGCGGGCGCAATGAGGTGCGCTTGCTCGTGCGCTTGCCTGAAGAGCAGCGGCGGCACTTGGCCGATGTCGAAGAGCTCTTGATCCACACGCCACGCGGCACCTGGGTGCCGCTCTTCGAAGTGGCCGCCGTCGAGCACAACCATGCCTACACGACGATCACGCGCCGCGACGGCCGGCGCACGGTCACGGTGACGGCCAACGTCGAGCCCGACGAGCAGACGCCGACTGTGCGCGCCGCGCTCGAAGCCGAGGTCTTGCCGCAACTCGCCCGCGACTACCCCGGACTGACCTTCTCCTACCAGGGGCGCCAGGCCGACATCGAGGAGAGCTTGCAGTCGCTCTTCGGCGGCTTCGCCGTGGCGTTGCTCGCCGCCTACGCGCTGCTGGCGATCCCCTTCGCACGCTACTCGCAGCCGCTCGTCGTCATGCTGGCGATCCCCTTCGGCTTCGTCGGCGCGATCCTGGGGCACTTGATCATGGGCTACTCGCTCAGCGTGATGAGCTTGATGGGCGTTGTCGCGCTCTCGGGGGTTGTGATCAACGATTCGTTGATCCTGATCAACTACGCCAATCGGCTGCGGCAGGATGGTGCGACGGCATGGGAGGCGATTCATCAGGCCGGACAGCGCCGCTTCCGGCCGATTCTGCTGACGACGTTGACGACCTTTGGCGGCCTCTCGCCGATGATCTTCGAGACCTCGCGCCAAGCGCGCTTCATGATCCCGATGGCGCTCTCGCTCGGCTACGGCATCCTCTTCGCGACGGCGATCACGCTGTTGCTGATCCCGAGCCTCTACTTGCTGCTCGAAGATGTGCTCGGGCTGTTTCAGCGCCGGGGCGCTGCTGTCGGGGATTGAAGTTCCCAGAGCCGCCGCCCCTCTTCCCGCGCCCGGGCGGCGGGGTGATCGAGGAAGCCGCGCGCGGCATTGACCTGCGAGCCAAGCCCACAGAGCAATGCACCGCCGTAAGCGCTACGACGCCTGCGCGGCACGTGCAGCACGCCGCAGGCGATGAGCAGCACGAAGAGCCAGGCGGCCAGGCGCGGGAAGAGGCGCGGCGGCGATCGACAACAGCAGACTGCTGCTGCCGTACGGCATGAAGCGGTAGCGTGCGAGCGGGATGTCGAGCCCAACGGCGATCGCCTCATCGGCCGTGCCGGTGTAGAGCTCCTCGCGATCATAGAGCGCCGGGCCGCGCATTTGCTCAGGCAGCATGGGTATGGAGTCGCTCCCCGAGTCCTGACCGGCTCCCCTCAAGCTCCCTGTGCCTTGAGGGCCTCGAGCCTTGCGACCTGTGCGGGCGAAAGCGTCCGTACGCGTCCGGCCGCGCGCGCGGCGAGCACGACCTGCGCCGCGTGCTCGAGCTTCTCCAGCTTGCGGTACGCATCCCACACACTCGTTCCGACCGCCAGGGCACCGTGGCGATCGAGCAAGATTGCGTCGTGCGTTCCGATCAGCGCCTCGATCGCGCGCGCCCCCTCGGCGGTCGAGGGCGTGGCATAGGGCGCGGTCGGCACCGTGCCGAGCATGACGACGAGCTCGGGGAGCACCGGCGCTTCGAGCGAGAGGCCGGCGACGGTGATCGCGGTGGCGTGGGGCAGATGGGCGTGGACGATCGCCGCCGCGTCGGGGCGCTGGGCATAGGCGCAGCGGTGCATCGCCAGTTCCGAGGTCGGTCGCGCGTGGGGCAGCGCGGGGTCGCTCTCGGCCGCCGGCGCGAGGCAGAGCAGGTCGTTCGGCTCCAACTCCCCCAAACACGAGCCGGCCGGCGTGACGAGCAGTTGTTCATCCTCAAGGCGCGCGCTCACATTGCCGTCGGTCGCGGCGACGAGGCTGCGCGCGTAGAGACGCCGGCCGACGGCGACGATGTGCTGGCGCAGAAGGGCTTCCAATGTCCCGGTTCCTCGCGGTTCCAGCCCGCGGCTCAGCGTTCGTCGGCGCGCACCGCGGCTGCTTCGGTGACGATGCGCACACCGGCGCTGGCGCCGATGCGCGTCGCGCCGGCGGCGACCATCTGCCGCGCATCCTCGAACGTGCGGATGCCGCCCGCCGCCTTGACGCCGAGTCCGGTGCCGGCGACTTCGGCCGCCATCAGGGCGACGTCGGCGACCGTTGCGCCGCCCGGGCCGAAGCCGGTCGACGTCTTGACAAAGTGCGCCCCGGCCCGCACCGCAATGCGGCAGGCGGTGCGCTTCTCCTCGTCGGTCAGGAGCGCCGTTTCCAGGATCACCTTGCAGACGGCGTGATCGGAGCGGCAGATGCTGGCGACCGACTCGATGTGGCGCTGCACAGTGTCGGTGTCGCCCTCCTTGAGAACGCCGATCGGCAGCACCATGTCGATCTCGCGCGCGCCTGCCTCGAGCGCGCGACCCGCTTCGAGCACTTTGGCTTCGACATAGGTTGCGCCGAGCGGAAAACCGACCACGGTGCAGACGGGAATCGAGCAATCCCCGAGCGCCACAACCGCCGCCGGGACCCAGATCGGGTGGCAGCAGACAGAGGCGAAGCGATACTGTCGCGCCTCGGCGCACAAGCGTTCGATGTCGGCGCGGGTCGCTTCCGGTTTGAGCAGCGTATGATCGATCAAGCCGGCGATCTGGGCCGCAATGCTGACCTTGTCGGTCGGGGTGGGACCCGTCATCGTTCAAGCCCTCGCTACGAACCCCGTACTCCTACGCCCTCGGCTGAATCCACGGCCCATTTGTAGCCCAGAACGGGCAACGTGTCACGCGCCGGCTGCGTGTGCTTGACAAGCTTCCCTGCCACTCCCTAGCGTCCCGCTTCTGGCGCTGACCGCCAGGGGGGGGGCTTGTGTGAGGCTGGTGTTGAGCTCGATCGAGCAGCGCACGGCGCGGCGGGGCCGGCCGGCCAGAACTGGCGCGGCGGTGCACGCCTCGCTCCGGCGGGCGGCCGCGGGAGCGCTCTTGCTGGTGCTCCTTCTGCCGGCCTGGAGTTCGACCGCCGCCGGCCATCCGACGGAGTCGTTCCCGCCCGATGCGCGCCCGCAAGGCATGGCGGGCGCCTTCACCGCCGTCGCCGAGGGGCCCTTTGCGGTTTGCTGGAACCCTGCCGGACTGGCCCACGTGCAGCCGATCTCGATCGCGCCCTATTCGCGCACCGAGCGCCTGCCCGGCGTCGACCGCGAGCCCTACGGCTATGCCTTTGGCGCCACGGGGCACTGGGGGCCTTTCGGTCTGGGCGCCGCCTTCACGACGATCGGCGGCTGGCATGAAAACGACAGCGCGGGTTTCGCCTCGGGCCGTACGCTTTGGCTCGGCGGTGGGGTCGACGTCACCCATTACACGGTGCCGCGCTGGAAGGGCCTGAGCTTCAGCGTTGGAGCGACGCTCAAGCACGTGAGCGAGCTCTCCGGCCGGCGCTATGGCCACGCGTGTCACGGCATCCCCGCCACCTGGGACGTCGATCTCGGGGCGCTGCTCGCCTATCGCCTGCGCGGCGGAAGGGGCGGAGTGGAGTTGGCCGCGGAGCCGCGGCGGCCAAAGAAGTTGACGCGCACGCGCTATCGCTACGTGCCGCTGACGCGCAGCGACGACGGCGCCTACCTGGGGGGTCGCCTGGGGCTGAGCGTGCGCAACGTCTTCCACCACCGCGTCGCGTGTGTTGCCGACGAGGCCTATCGCCCGCTCGACCCGAGCGCACGCTTCGGTGCTGCCCTCGAGGCGGGAACAGCGGTCGCCCATCCGCTCGGCCGAGTGTTGTCCCTGCTCGTGAGCGTCGAAGAGGAGCTGCTGCGCGAGCGCGAGGACCCGCTGACGGGTGAAGCGGCCACGGACCGGTCGATCACGCGCGCCGGCGGCGAGGTGACGTTGCTCGGGCTGCTGGCGGCCCGCGGCGGATGGTCGGACGACCCCCATCTCGCGGCGGAGGGCTGGAGCTGGGGGCTCGGAATCGGTTTCGACACCTGGCAGCCCCATCCCGACGTCGGGCAGCTTGGCCTGAGGCTCGACTTCGCCCGCGTCCCGCAGGCCGCCGGCGAGGCGGAGCGACCGGAGCACTGGACGCTCGCGCTCTGGGTCGTACACTAGGGCGCGAGAAGGGAGGCGGGCGATGCGGGCGAACGACTTCGAGCGCATGCCGGGCGCCACGCGCGCCGCGGGACGGTGGCAATGTGCCGCGACCGAGGAGGGGGCGGCAAAGACGCCGCACACACACGCGGCAGGCACCGGAGCGCCCGGGCGCTGTGCGACTCTGTTTGTGTTCGCGCTCCTCGTCCTGCTCGCACTCGCTCCCACGCCGGTTGCCGCGCATCCGTCGGAGCTTCAGCCGACCGACGCCCGCGCGCAGGGCATGGGCGGCGCCTTCAGTGCGATCGCCGGCGGGCCCTTCGCCGTCGCCTGGAACCCGGCCGCCCTCGCGCTGCCGCAGCCGCGCCTCGGGATTGGCTATGCCCGATTCGACCGACCGGGTGTAGGGGCGGGCGCGGCGACCTTCGACGCCTACGGCTTCACCTATGCGCGCAGCGGCGTCGGTCTCGGCGTCGCCTTCGCCGAAATCACGGCCGGCGACCCCTCCGCTGCCGGCGCCGGCCCGCCGGTCGCCGAAGACCGCACCGTGCGCGTTGGACTCGGCGTCGATCTCGCCTGGGATCTCTTCGACCGGCCTGAGCATTTCTTCTGGGGGATCGGTGTCAGCTACAAGCGGCTGGAAGAGACCGGCGGCTACACCTACGAAGTCGCCTGCGACGAAACGCCGCGCGGCTTTGATCTCGACGCGGGCATGCTGTGGGGCGTGCGCTTGGCGGGGGCCGGTTACCATCCGCCGCGCGACGCCCAGGAAGTACGAGGGGGCGCCGGCTATCTCGGCCTGCGCTGGGCGGCGGTCGTGCGCAATCTCCTCAATCGCACCGTCGTCTGCTTGAGCGGGGCTAGCGAGCGGCCGATCGATCGTGCGCTGCACGGCTCGGCCGCACTCGAATTCGCCCTGGGCGGACGGGGCGCGCGGCAGCCGTGGCTGAGCGGGCTGCTCGCCGCTGAGCGCCAGACAATCCGCGTGAGCGAGACGACGCCCGGTTGGGATTTCGAGCGCAATCACAACCTCAACCGCTACGGCGCGGAGCTTGAGTTTCTCGGCCTCCTCGCCGGCCGCGCCGGCTACGTCGTCGACCGCGAGGCGGAGACGAGCGAGTGGAGCTGGGGCGCCGGCGCGCGCGTCGGTCTGCGCTGGCGTCTGGCCGGCTTCGAGCGCTTCGGGTTGCAGGCGGACTTCGCGCGCGTGCCGGTCGGCGAGTACGAGACCGGCGATCACTGGACGGCGGGCCTCTGGGCGCGTTAGGGACGCACTCCGAGGAAGACGTCAGGCGGGTTGGGTCCCGCCTCGCTGTGCTCGAACGGCACCGCCCGCGCTTCGAATCCCACCGCCTCGATCGTGGCAAGCCACGTCTGGCGCGGAAAGAGCCCCATTACGTGGCGATCGGCCTCGACCCGGACCGAACCCGCGGCGTCGCGCAATAGATAGGCGAAATCGCAGCGGTAGAGCGTGTCGCTCGCATCGGGATCCCAGCACCACTCGACGTAGCGCAGCGCGCGCGCGTCCCCGTCGTGCCCCCCATGTTTCGTCGCGCTGGCGAAGCTCTCACGCGTGTGATCGGGAGCGAAGAGCGCCGCGCCGCCCGGGCGGCAGTGTGCGTGGGCGGTCGCGACGGCGCGCGCGAGGTCGGCCTCGGTCGTCATGTAGCTCACCGCGTCGTGCACGAAGACGGCGTCGAACTGGCGGTCGAGACGGATCGAGCGCATGTCACCGGCGATGTGGGCGCACTCGGGGTTGAGTCGGCGACTGACCGCCAGCATCGCCGGGGCGAGATCGACGAGCGTCATCGTGAAGTGCGCCTTCAGGTGCGAGGCGTTGTTGCCACCCCCACTGCCCAGCTCGAGCACCTCACGCGGCGGCCGGCGGCAGGCTTGGGTGAGGAGGCGCCGAAAGAAGGCGGCTTCCTCGGCGTAGTCGGCCGGGGCCGAGAGGAGCGGCCACCAGGGGGCGAACTCGAGGTAGAGGCGTGGGAGCGGCATGGTGGAAATCCTTTCCAGGCGCTCGGATAGCGTCATTCTGGACAACCATTTGACGGAATGATAGTCATTCTGGTCAATGGTTGACCAAGTCGCAGCCGTCGGTGCGAATCCGTTCCTGAGTACGCGAACCCGTTCGAGGAGGTCCGCATGACGAGTGAGAAACCGATGCCCTCGCACCACGGTCCCGCCGGTCAAGCGGGCGGATCCTACCCGAACGAGACGCTGCGTCTGCTGCTCGAGCGCGCCGGGTTCGCCGCGTTCCAGCCGTTCGCGGCGGAGTGGGGGGATGAGCTGGGTGAGGAAGACTGAAGCCACGCGTTTCTTGCCCCGCGTCCTGCTTGCCGGCTTCGCGCTGCGCCTGGGCTGGGCCCTGCTCGCCCCGGTCCAACCCATTAGCGACTTCCTCTGGTATTTCGAGCGCGCCACCGCGCTGGCCGCGGGACGTGGGTACGTGCTTGCCGACGGCACGCCGACGGCCTACTTCCCGGTCGGGTATCCCGCGTTTCTCGGAGGCCTGTTCCACGTCTTCGGTCCGTCGGTCGTGGCGGCGAAGCTGGCCAATGTCATCCTGTCGACGCTGACGATCGGCATCGTGTATGCGCTCTTCGGCCGCTTGCTCGCGCGCGGGGCGCCCGCCGGCAGCGAGAACGACGAGCGCATCCGGCGCTGGGCGACGGTGCTCTTCGCCTGCTTTCCGAGCCAGATCGTCTACGTCGCGCTCGTGTCGGATTCGATTCTCTTTCAGTGTTTGCTCTACGCAGGGCTCCTGCTTCTGCTGCTACCTCGCTGGCGCGCGGTCATGGCCGGCGGAGTCGTCTTGGGACTGGCGGCGCTGACGCGACCCTACGTCCTCTTTGTGCCGGTCGTCGTCGGCGCCCTCTTGATCGGCCGGCAGCGCGGCCGGGGGGTGCTGAGGCGAACGGCCGTCGCCACGCTCCTCATGCTGCTCGTGATCGCGCCCTGGACGGTGCGCAACGCGGCGCGCTTCGATGCCTTCGTCCCCGTATCGACCAACGGCGGCATCAACCTGCTGATCGGCAACGGGTCCGGGGCGACGGGCGGCTATCGGGGCGGCGTACTGGCGGCGCTCGAGAGGAGCAATGCGATTCCTGCCGCGAGCAGCAATCGGGAAGTCGCGCGCGACTGCGCGGCGGGTGAGCGCGCCCTCGAAGCGATCACGAGCGAGCCGCTGCGGATTCTGCGGCTCGTTCCGCGCAAGCTCTTCCACCAGTACGGCGATGACGCCCACGCCCTGCGCTGGAATCTCAAGGGCTTGCCGCGGTGGGAGGCAAGCGCGACCTACTCGCCCCTCGAGCTAGGGGCAATGGTCGTTTTCCAGCTCTACTACGTCCTGGTCCTGGTCGCGGCCGCGGCGTATCTGATCCTGGCGATCGCGAGGCGGCGGCGCCGCGTGGGCGGGTGGGGACTGGTGCTGGGACTGCTCGTCTACTTCACTGCAATCGCCGTCGTCTTCTTCGGCGACCCGCGTTACCACTTCCCGTTGACCCCGCTGTTTTGCTTCTACGCCGCGTCGGCCGGGGTCCTGTGGGCAGGAAGCACTCGCCGGAAGCGCTCACCGCGCTGATCGCGCCTGCCGGGCCACGCTGAGCGGGCCTACCTCGCCACGACGACCTTGCGCGATAGCTTCGCCTCCCCACTCTCGGAGCGCAGGAAGTAGAGCCCCGGCGCCAGCCCCGCGCCGGAGATCTCGAGCCGATGCTCGCCCGCGGGGCGGCGATCGGAGAGCAGAGTCTCCACCAGGTGGCCGGAGACGTCGTGCAGCGTGAGGCGTACCGGCATCTCGCGCGCGTCAATGAGCAAGACTTGATCTCCATGGCGCAGCGCGACTTCGGTCTGCACTACGCGCCGAGCTGATCCCAGTGCCGAACGCGAAGTCTCGCGACGCGCTCGAGCGGGCCGGGTTCACCGCGTTCCAGCCGTTTGAGGCGGAGTGGGAGAGAGTGAAGTGGAAGGCATAAGGACATTGGCCCAGTTCCATACACGTTCTTCGAAGGGTCTTGCCGCCCCGTGCCGAACTTCGTAGACTTGATTGGCACAAGCGAGTTCTCTGACTACAGTAGTGAGATCAGCGATAGGATCGAATCATGAAGCTCGCCCTTCTAGTCCTGTTTCTGGCCGTCATGAATGCCGCTCTTGCAGACCCGGCAATGACGGACTGCGTTGACTACAATGAGCACTGCGGCGTTGTTGGATCAGTTTCCGCACCCGACTCGGTTCGCGATGTCGTGGTATCAGGATCCCTCGCGTACCTCGCGGCCGAAACCGCAGGGTTGCTCATAGTAGATATCTCGAACCCGGAAGAGCCACAGGTGATCGGCAATGCGACGACTGCAGGTCCAGCCTGCGGTGTTGCCGTATCAGGCGGTCTAGCCTATGTGGCGGCCGGGTACGCCGGGCTGCAAGTAGTCGAAATCTCTGACCCGCGGCATCCTCGAATCGTGGGAACGGCTGACACACCTGACGCAGCCTACTCGGTTGACGTTGCAGACGACTACGCGTATGTAGCCGGCGGGGCCTCCGGCCTTCTTGTCATCACAATTTCGGATCCGGCTCACCCAACGGTGATTGGCAGTGTCGTGCTCTCCGAGACCCTAGTGGACGCTGCTGCCGTCAGCGTCGCTGCCCAGGGTGGTTACGCATATGTGGCAGGAGAACAATCCGGCTTCTTCGCGGTTGACGTCACCTCTCCAACGAGTCCGAGAGTCGTGTACGACATGAGCACGATGGGATGCACGTACGATGTTGCCCTGTCCACAAGGCGTGCATTCGTTGCTGACGGCACGGCAGGTCTTCGTGTCTTTGACATCTCGGAGCCCGCGTCTCCGCGCGAGATCGAGCACGAGGACATGCCCGGGGAAGCACATGGAGTGACTGTTGTGAACAACGATTTCGTTTATGTGGCCTGTGGGGATGCAGGTTTGGTACTCGTTCATTTCAAGCTCTACTTCACCAGAATCTTCGGTCGTGCCTTGATGCCCGGATACGCTTGTGCCGTCTCGATTGCGGGACGCCATGCCTACGTGGGATCAGGATCGTTCGGCATGCAAGTCGTGGACATCAAGAACGTTGGGTACTCTCCGCACATCGTGAGCTTGGAGACCCCCGGCCAGAGCCAGGGAATCGCCATCGTCCGCGCCCATGCCTTCATCGCAGACGGAGATGAGGGCCTACAAGTCATCGACATTTCGGATCCGCGGAATCCTGCCTTGGTGGGACATGCAAGCATGTCGGGAACTGCTCGTGATGTCGATGTCCAGGGCGAGTATGCGTATGTCTGCGACAACGACTTTCAGGTCTTCGACATCAGTGACCCTTCCAGTCCTCGCATCGTGGGCAGTCTGGAGACAACTGAGGACTTGAGACGTGCCTATGTCGCCGGCGACTACGCATACGCTGCCGCCAGATGCTCGGGGCTGCGAGTTATCGACATCGAGGACCCGGCAGCTCCCCGGCTTGTAGGAAGTCTGGCGATCGCAGGTGGCGTCAGAGACCTCGCGGTCGAAGGTGACTACGCATACTTGGCGGACTGCTTCCACGGCATCCATGTCGTCAACGTCGCCGATCCGGATGTGCCTCGAATCGTATCCCAGGCCGAGGTTCCCGAGTCTTCTCTTCTGGTTTCCGTGGCTGGTGGCTATGCGTACGTTGCATCCGAGGGCTTCCTCTTCATCTTCGATGTTACCACGCCGGAGCAACCCCGCTACGAGGGCGACAGGCTCTTGGGTGGCGAGTCCGATGCAATGGCGATATGCGAAGACCAGATCTACGTGACCTATGGGTCTAGGATGACCGTATTCGATATCAGCAATCCCTTGCTTGTCCTTCCGGTCGGATTTGCTTCCTTGCCAGGGAGCAACTGCACAGGGATCGCGTGCTCTGACGGTCCCCTGTGCTTACTCGATGAGGATGGGGGCCTTGGCACTGCCTACGCTCACTGCTCCCGAAACCGGCCACCATCGAGATTCGCTCTTGTGGAGCCACTCGATGGGGCCAGCGTCGAGAGTCGTCAGCCTGTTCTCCTGTGGCATCCTGCGCGAGTAGACGATGGGGGGGCGGTCGAGTACACATTGTACTGGTCGGAGGATGTAGACTTCCGGCGGTTGTCCTCCGCATGCGTGGGAACGAACACGAGCTACGGTTTTGGTCCCGAGATCCTCGAGCGAGAACGGACCTATTGGTGGAAGATCCGTGCTCAGGACGAAAACGGACTCATTCGTTGGTGTGACCCCCCCGGGGGTCTGAGCTTTGATGTCACTGGAGACGCCCTTCCGCCGGAGCCCTTCTCACTGCTTGCTCCAGCCAGCGAGGAGGAGCTGCACACGACGAAGCCGACCTTCCGCTGGCAGGCTGCCCTCGACGGCGACCCCGGAGACTCAGTCCGCTACACGGTCTACTGGTCGAGAACCCAGGGCTTTAATGACGAGCAGCACGCCGAAGCTGGTGTAGAGACGACCTTCACGTTCGGATCACAGGATCTCGAGCCCGGACAGCGGTGCTACTGGAGAGTCAAAGCGATCGATACGCATGGGCTGAATCGATTGTCGGAACCCCCTTCCGGTTGGCGTTTCTATGTGAGTAACAATGTGCTGCGACCATTCTCTCTCACCCAGCCCGGTGACGACGAGATCGTGCTCGAGAACGTCCCCACTCTTCAGTGGCAGGCAGCAGCATATGGTGATCCCGGCTACGAGGCGAGCTACACGGTCTTCTGGTCGCGAGATTCATCGTTTGCGGAGAGCGAGTCTGTCGTCGTTCCCGTACATTCGGCATGCTCTCTGGACGACGGTTCGCTCGTAGGAAACGCGACACATTACTGGAAGGTTCGGGCCCAGGATTCGCTATCGCGCACACGCTGGGCGAATCCCCCCGAGGGCTGGGCATTCGCGTACCGGCCACTGACGCCGTCCGTCCTTTCGCTGCGCGCCGAGATCATGAATCTATACGGTCCCATCACTGTGAGTTGGGAGATTCCGACTGAACTGGAAGCGACCGGCTGCACACTCAGTCGCCGGGAGGCGGGGGAGTCGGACTGGCACGTCATGGTCTCATACGGGGTCGCTGAAGGGGTGACCTACGAATACGTCGACGGCAGTGTTGAGCCAGGAACCGCCTACGACTATGGGGTCACGATTCTCGGACCACGTGGGGCCGAGGGTCCCTGGGGGCCGGTGCAGGCGAGCCTGCCAGAACCGAAGCTCTCACTGAAGGTCGCCCCGAATCCTGGTTCCAGCACGCTTTCGATTATCCTGGGTATGCCGCGCTCGGGGGACGCGGTGCTGCGTTTGTTCGACGTCACAGGACGACAGATCGCCTGTAAGGAGCTTGACGAGCTTCGCCTTGGCGAGCAGATGGTCCGATGGGAAGTTGAGAGCCAGGGTCGATGGTCTTCCTTGTCGGGAGCCTTCTGGCTTTGTTTGGAGACAGAGGATGGTCGACGCACCACACGGTGTGTCGTCATTCGCTGAGTTGCCGAACAGCAGGTTCTCTCGGGAGCGGACAGACCGGAGTGGATGTCCAGCCCACTTGTCCTACCGCGCCACGACGACCTTGCGCGATAGCTTCGCCTCCCCGCTCTCGGAGCGCAGGAAGTAGAGCCCCGGCGCCAGCCCCGCGCCCGAGATCTCGAGCCGATGCTCGCCCGCGGGGCGGCGTCCGCTGAACAGCGTCTCCACCAGGCGGCCGGAGACGTCGTGCAGCGTGATGCGCACCGGCATCTCGCGTGGCAGGGCGAAGCGGAAGTGGCCCGGTCCGGAGAGCGGCGTCGGTGCAATGCGCGTGAGCGTGAAGCCGTCCGCGGCCAGGCGGCCGTCGTCGGGCACGTCGGCCAATGTCTCGGGCATGAAGAAGTCCATCACCGCCCCGGCCCAGGCGTGGCGCGTCGAGTGTTCGTTGTCGGGCATCAGCCCGGCGAACTCGAAGCTCGTGCCGATCGTCTTGTAGCTGCCCGCGTCGTAGGCGACGCCGCAGGCGTAGTCGGGGTAGCTGTTCTCGAAGATCTCCTGGCCCGCGCCGGTTCGCGTCAGGCGGTCGATGTAGAAGTTCTCGCCCTCGTAGGCGAAGCGCAGGCCCTCGGCGATCGTCCCCGGTTGTCCGACGATATCGGCCAGGTCGGGGTAACCGTCGATCACCGGCACGAGCTTGAAGTAGGGCGAGAAGTCGTAGCCGCCGTTGACCGGATCGTAGGCCCAGACGTCGCCCCCCTCGAGATAGACGCAGCCGCCGCCATCGAGATAGTCGAGGATCTTGGGCGCGGTCGTGCCGTTGTAGGGGATCTTGTAGGTGTTGGCATAGACCCCGAGCGAGATGAAGATGGTGTTGTATTCCTCGAAATCGACGAAATCGATCGACTGTCGGTAGTGGCCCGAGTAGCCGAGGTCCTGGAGGGTTTCGAAGATCACCGGTCCGCTCGACTGATCGCCGGTCGGATCCCAGACGAGGAAGTTGTACTTGCCAACGACGACCGGGAAGGTCGTGATGTCGCTCCCCCCGGCGTAGTCGGCGGTCAGCGTGAAGTCGAGGATGTAGCCCGGTCGAATGAGCGGCGAGGTGACGACGATGAACGGGTCGTCGTCGTTGCGGAAGACCTCGCCTGAGGCGATCGGGCCCGAGTGCGCGGTGTGGTCGAGGATCTGCACCCGCGGATCGGGGCATTCGAGCGTGAAGTAGACTTCATCGACGTCGGCGCCGTAGTTGCGCACATCGATTTGCAGCTCGGCTTCTTCACCCGGGTAGAGACGGCCGTCGCCTGCTTCGGCGGCGCCACCGATCGTATGCCCGGTGTAGGTCACGACCGGCTCGGGGCTCTCCATGCTGAGCGAGATGTCATCGGCGAAGACCTTCGCCTCCTCGACCGCCCCTCAGCAATCCCCCCCGACGAGCGACGTCAAGCTGATCCGGACCTGCTTGACCTGCTCGGGGTCGAGTCCCGGGAAGTTCTCCAGCTCCGCGGCCAGGTCGAAACCGTACTCATGCCACTCCGCGTCGGGCACGTCGATCAGGCGCAGGACGGCGGATTCGGTCCACGGGCAGTGGAGCGTGCGGTCGACGATTGCCGTCGTGCCCAGGATGTTGCCGAAGAAGTCCTCGTAGTAGAGGAAGACGCCCGACGCCGACCAGGGGCCGGTCGCGGTCGCCGAGGCCTGCAGCTTGACCCGGATCGAGAAGTCGAGCTCGGTCGTCGGAATCGGGACGACCTGGTAGATCTTGGCGTGCCCGTTGCCGGTGCCCTTCTGCGCGAGCACTTCATAGTCGCCGTCGGGCTCGAACGGTGTGGCGCGGATCGTGAACGTCGAGAGCCCGGCGGTCTCGATCCGCCAGTTCGCCTCGAGCTCGGATTCGAAGTCGCCGTTGCGAACGAGGTCGAGGGCGTGGGCCGGGGCGGCGCAGAAGAGCGCCACCAGCAGTGTCAGGCCGAGTGTGCGCATACGCGAGATCCCCTCTGATTGGGGGGGAGATCCGTCTCCCGCCTCCCCATCCTAACCTGATTCAAGTGTAACGAGGTCCGAGGAATTCGACAGCGGAGCGCGGTGGACGGAATCCAAAGCGTGCAATGCAGTTGCGAAGCTGGCTCTGCCCGGGCAGGGGAGCGCGGAGTGGGAGCGGGGCGCGCGGAGCGGGGACACGGCGCGAACACGGTGGTGCCCCCGCCGCGAACGGCGGGGGCACCATGAGCATCGCTGGGCCTGCTCATTAAGAACCGATCACCGGGCGATGACGCACTTGCGTGCGAGCGTCGTTTCGCCCGACTGGGCGCGGATAAAGTAAACGCCCGCCTCGAGCGCGCGTCGCTCCAGGGTGACGACATGCTCGCCCGCCTCTTGTACGCCGCCCGCCAGCGCGCGCACGCAGCGGCCGCTGACGTCGTAGAGGCCGATCTCGACCGGTGCCTCGCGCGGAAGCGCGTAGCGGAACGTCGCTGCCGACTGGAACGGGTTGGGCGCCGCCGGGGTCAGGGCGAGCCGGGTGAGCTCGCCCGCCAGCGCCTCCGGCGCCGCGGAGGCATCCGGATTGAGGAAGTCCATGATCGCCGCCGCCAGCGCCGCCTTGGTCGACGGGTGGGCGCCGTCGGTCAGCCCGCCGAACTCGAATGAGGCGGCGAGCGTGCGGGCCATCACGTATTCCTTGCCGATCATGCAGCCATAGGTCGGGCTGGCGTTGCGCATCACGGTGAAGCCGCCGCCGGATGGGTTCAGCCGGTCGATGTAGCTGTTCTCACCGCCATAGGCGAACGTCATACCCGCGGCCAGCGTACCCGGCTGGCCGACGACACTGGTGAGATCACCCGACCCGTCGGCGAAGGGGCTGACGCCGAAGAGGGCGTTGAAGTTGTGGCCACCGACCGACGGGTCGTAGTACCAGGTGTCGCCGCCCTCCATGTAGACCGAGCCGCCGTCGTTGATGAAGTTCGTGATCAGCAGCGCTTCCTGCGAGCCCGATGCGATCACGTAGTTGTCGGCGTAGATGCCGAGTGAGATCCAGAGGGTCGCGTAGTCGTCGAGATCAAGAGTGCTCAGCGCAGTGTGCATGTTGCCGGAGTAGCCGAGCGTGGCAAGCGTCGCGTGCATCTTCGGCCCGCTCGACTGGTCCGGCGTCGGATCCCAGACGAGGTACTCGTAGCGGCCGACGAGGAGCTGGAAGTTACTCACCGTCTCGCCGCCGTCGTACTGGACGGTGAGCGTCATGTCGGCCAGATGGCCCTGGGGTGTCGTTTCCTCAGCCCGGACCATGAACTCGTCGATCAAGTTGTCGACCGTCTCGCCTTCGGCGATGTCGCCGAGGACGCCCGTATCGTCGTCGATGTGGATCAGCGGATCGCTGGTCGCAAGATAGGCGACCGCGTTCGTCGCGGCAGGACCGAAATTGCGCACCGTTGCGACAAGACCGGCCAGTTCGCCCGGATCGAGGCGGCCGTTGCCGGGCACCGGCTCGTTGGTGATGATGTGGCTCGCGTAGGCGACGACCGGCTCGGGGCTCGTGAAGGTGAGGCTGACGTCATCGGCGAAGACCTTCGCCGTCTCGGTCGCGCCTCAGCAATCTCCGCCGACCAGCCCGGTCAGCGTCATGCGCACGCATTGGACGTCGGCCGGGTCGACGTCGAAGAGGTTGACGATCTCATCGGCCAGATTGAGCGCGTAGTCGTTCCAGTTCTGATCGGGGGCCGCGATCCAGTGAAACGTGCCCGAGTCATGCCAGGGGCAGAGGCTCGTCTTGGCGCCGATCAGGGTCGTCCCGAGGACGTTGCCGTGCAGGTCCTCATAGTCGATCACCAGCCCCCCGACCGCCCAGGGGCCGCCGGGCGAGGAATAGGCCTCGCAGCGCAGCGCGGCGCTCAGATCGAGGTCGAGCGAGGGGACGACCATCACTTGCGAGATCTTGGCGTGTCCGTTGCCGGTGCCCTTCTGCGCCAAAGCCTCGTAGTCGGGGTCGCCATCGAACGTCGTGGCGCGCACAGTCACGGTGGCCGCGCCCGAGGTGGCTGTCGTCCACGCCGGGGTGAGTTCCTCCTCGAAGTCGCCGTTGGCGACCAGCTCCAGCGCCGAAACTGAAATCGGCAGCCAGAGCGCCAGGAGGAGCAGGGTGAGCCGGAAGCGCATGCGATCCCTCCTCTCTACGCGGGGCCTGTAGAGCGCGGGGAGGCGCAGGCCCGCCAACTCAAGCACAGCACAGATGCACGCTGCGGCTCGTGACCGGAGAGCGTGAGACCGTTCGGGCCGGAGCCGCAATCGCCAACATTTTAGCAGAATCCGGCGCGGTGAAAGCTCCAAATCCTTGCGCCCGCCAATGATGCAATGAAATTGCGGTAAATGTGGTTGGCGGTCGCGTCCTTGGACTCTCCCCCGGATTGGATTGCTGGAACGGTCGGGCCCCTTTTCCCGCGAAGCTAGCAAGGGTAGACGGGGGAGGTGGCGCTTCCTTGCGTCCAAGAGGGGCAGGACCAGACTGCTCCGCAGTCGATTTCGATCGTTGGCGTCTTCAGGGTCCAGGGCCGGTGCTTCGATTCCTTGGACGAGAGATGATCGCTATGTGTTGGGCACCGGGGCGGGATTGTCGGCCAGACGGTGGCGTCCCAGGGGGGGGCACTGAAGCGGATGAGCGCTGCCGTCTAGGCTGCCTGCTCGCCGGTCGCGCCGTCGCTCCGGCTGCCGCCTGCGTCGGCCGCCGTGCCGAGCGCTGCCTGGAGGCGGCCCAGTTCGCGGCGCAGGTCATCGGTCAACTCGGTGCTCGACGACAAATCGCCGGCCGCGGCCTGATCCTCGATCCGCGCCGCGGCGGCGCTCAGCGCGCCGGCGGAGACATTGGCGGCCGCCCCCTTGAGCGCGTGGGCGGTGCGCCGCACCGCGGGTGCATCTTCTTCCGCCAGGGCCTGCCCGATCGCCGCGAGCTGTTGCACCACGTCGGCCATGAACTCCTCGAGCAGTTGCTCGAGCAGCGCTTCGTCCTCCAAGCGCTCGAGTGCTTCGTGGCGGTCGAAGACGGCTGGCCCCGAGGCGGGCGCTGGTTCGGTCAGTGGCTCGGGGTCGGCGGCGCCGGTCGCGCAGCGCTTCAGAGCGCGGGCGAGCTCTTGGCGATCGATCGGCTTGGCTACGTAGTCGCTCATCCCGGCGGCGAGGCACTCTTGGCGATCGCCGGTCATGGCGTGGGCGGTCAGCGCGATGATCGGGATCTGCGGATCCTGCGCCGCCGTCTCGCCGGCGCGGATCCGGCGCGTGGCCGACAGACCGTCCAGTTCCGGCATCTGGACATCCATCAGAACGACGTCGAACTCCTCCTGCTCGAGCGCCGCGATTGCCTCCCGGCCGTTCTCGACCGCGCGTACCTCGTGGCCGAGTTTCCCGAGCATGAGCGTGGCGACCCGGCGATTGGTCTTGTTGTCTTCGGCCAGGAGAACGCGCAGCCGGGGTCCCTGCGAGCGAGGCGCGAGGTTGTGTTCGGTCATGATGCGGCGCGGCTGCAGGTCCTGGGTCGTCTCCTGCGTGACGGTCGCCAGGCAGTCGAAGAACTGCGACGGCTTGACCGGCTTCGTCA